>Ga0181538_10004398_pt1 | contig 13191 bp, 6 predicted proteins | sample PEATcosm2014_Bin_40_FD_119773 | JGI IMG/M metagenome (GOLD analysis project Ga0181538, IMG submission 119773) | Peatland microbial communities from MTU Mesocosm Facility, Houghton, MI, USA - PEATcosm2014_Bin23_30_metaG | ecosystem: Environmental > Terrestrial > Soil > Wetlands > Peat | place...
TACCGTCGGGGTTCGAACCGTTCGTGATGCCGGTCACATAGCGATTGATCTTGAGGGCCAACTTGCCGTTACGAGTCTCGATCATAATGCCGCGCTCAATGGTCTTGCCTGCCGGAGGCGCGACGGGATCACCGTTAATGTTGAGGCGGCTTGAGTTCGGCTGGAAATTGGTCGATGTGCTGTAGGCCAGACTGACATCGAAGGGAAGCTTGCTGGCAAACCCTTTCACGACAGGGAGTTCCCCGAGGTGAGCCACAAGACTGTAGGAGCGGGATTGAACTTCTACACGGCCCTGTTGGCCGTTTGAAAAGTTGACGTTACCGAGGTTGAGGCTTTGCGGGTCGTTCGCATCGCCGAGGGTGGCGGAATCGGCATAGCTGGTGTTGATATCTTTGCGCCAGCCATAGATACCCACAAGCGCGTCGTCCAGCCACTTGCCTTCGTAGACCAACGCCTGAGTGGTAGTCACCGAGCGCGTAATGCTATCGGAGGTCGCCAAAAGGTCGCGGTTGACTGAAGGGTCGGCTTCAGAATTGGTAACCGTCAGGGTCTGCTCGCCCGTCCAGCCGTTGTAGTACGCAGGGTTGGTAGGGCTCAATGATGCGTTCGCCGGGTTCGGGGTGAAATCGAAGTAATTGATCGGTTGGTTACCGATTGTCGGGTTGCCGGTGACCCTGGGAATATTAGCCCCCGAGAGCGACTTGCCCACCAACGAGGGCCCCAGATAAATGACCTGTTGCGGGTTTACAGATTCGAAGTTACCACCTGTTTCGCCTCCCCCGCCGAGAGTCGCGGCGAGAGCGGTGTTTGCGCCGAGATAACCATACTGCTGCCAATTTATGGTGTCGGTTGTTTGCTTCGCATCATCATACAAGCCGGTCAGGGTTTGGATGCCAAGGATCCTTGCCCACCATTCATTGCTGTCCTTCCTGAAGTCATGTGTGACAAAGCCCGTGGCGCGCGCATCTTGGCGGTCGCTAGTATAATCGAAATTGGTTGGGTTGTCGTTGTTAACGACAAACGGGCGGCCATAGTTCGGATTCGCGCTAGCGGTTGCTAGCGACGTTCCGTCGTTGTTGGTAGACATGACGTCAATGTACAAGGGGACGGCACCGCCGAAGGGGTTGATCTGGCCGTCCTCATAGTGCTGTTTGTTGAAATCAACGTCGAAGCCAACCTGGTCATAGAGGAAGGTTTGCGCGAGACTCGCCGTAATCGAATTGAAACGTTGCCATTCCGATTTCATGTTGCCGTCGATCAAATTCTTGTAGAAATTGAAGGCCGAAGGGTTGGTCAGCGAGGTATCCGTGAAGAGGCCAGCGTTGGCGTAAGGCAGCCCCGCATAGATTGGATACGACCCTGCGCCGTTTATAGTAAGCCAGGAGCCGGGAAACGCGCCATATGGCCACACGAGGCCGGTGGTCGTGGCCTCACCATTCTGGGGCACGGACGTGAAGCGGTACGTGCCCGCAGGACCGGTGGAGGAACCGTTCTGGAAAACGTTCAACGGAAAACTGGAATTACCGAGCTGGCTGTTCGTAAACCACGGATCGGTATTCGAATTGCCGGAACGGCCGGCACCTGCATAACCATTAGCAGCGCTGGAGATGTAACCAGCGGGGAGGCCGGTTGTCCACGAATTCAAACCATTCAGTCCCGCCTGATAAGCTCCAGCATCGGCGGGTGTGAAAAACGGAGTAATGTGGTCCGTCGGAGGAAGCGAGCGAGGATTGTCGGAATCGACCTGGCCAACTTCGAAGTTCACCTTGAAGATGGTTTTATATCCGTTTTTGTTCAGGAAAGCAGGCTCGACGCGGAGTGCACCGGATATGCGCTGGTCCTTCGAATAGGCCGGCTGCTGTTCATATTTCTCGTCATCGTGCAGGAGATCGAGCCGGAAGGCGACCTGGCCAGGCACGACTTGAAAATTGTAATCCAAGCTCTCGCGGGTGGTGCCCCAGCTGCCAAAGCGCAAGTCGAGGTTTCCAAAATTAGCGAATTCGGCCATCCGGCTGCCGGCATTGATGATGCCGGCGGGACTGCCTTCACCAAAGAGAATCGCATTCGGTCCGCGTGAGAGATCGATGCGGTCGATATTATATGAGTCCCATGGGATGTCTGAGAGAAAGAAATCGTGGGTATTATCGGCAGCAGCGAGACCGCGGATACGGGTGTCCTCGGTCGGATGGATGGTGTCTTCGGTAAGGACCTGATTGCTGGTACCGGGACCGGGACTGGCAAAGTTGCCATATACGCCACCCACTTCAGCGCCGCCGATGCGTTGGAGCAGCGAGGCGTTGTCGGTCGCGTTGGTGTCCAGGAGGAGCTGCGAAGTGACCACGGTCACGGAACTGCCGATGTCGCGCAGATCGGTGCTGAGTCGATTGCCGGCCAGCGTGGTCTGCGCATTATAGCTCTTTGTGTCGCTGGTGGCGGTGACTTCGAACGGGGACAGCACTAATACTTCCTCGTCCGGGGTAGCCGGCGTGTTCGGGATAACCTGCGCGTTGGCGGGCTGGGCGGGCTGGGCGGGACTCGGGGCTGTCTGGGCCTGGATACTCGCGCTGGCGGATATCGCGGCGAACAATACGGCTACAAGCCGTGGATGCCGTGGTGAGTACTTCATAGTTTGGGGTGCAGTTTGGTTGGTAGGGAAAAGGCTGCGCTTCGGCTGGGCCGGAATCTCCGATCAGGAGACGGGGTGAATGGGGTCGTTTGCGGGGTAGAGCAATCGGTAGCTGACGGGAGAGATCTGCCACAAGCTGGGCGCAATTCGATTCCGTTCGTGTGCAAACGTTGCGGAGTCACGGTTGCGAGAGAATCAACGACGACGATCCAGGAGGAAAAGGATGCTGCGTTGTCATCCCCATTGACCAGCGAACAGGGACTTACGATTGCGAGAGAACCAACGACGACGATCCGGGAGGAAAAGGATGCTGCGTTGTCATCCCCAATGGCCAGCGAACGCGGACTTGGCGCGGCGGATTTGCGTCCGAATAGCCAAAAAAACAGACCGAAGTGGATTGGCTGTAGTAGCCGGAACCGGCGTACACTTCGCTGTTCCTGGTCGAGCCATCCGCCAGTTCGACGGTGATCCTTGCACCCACCCCGGCAGGATTGCCGGCCGGCCCACGCAGCATGATGTTCACGGATTTGCGGCCGGCAACGCCGTTGTTCCGAAAGGCGAGCACATCGTCGTTGTTTCTCGAGACGAGAAAGTCGGGCCAGCCGTCGTGATCGAGATCGAGCACGACGAGCGCTTTCGCGTCACGCGGCACCACCAAACCGCTCTCGGCGGGAGGCACCGCGGTGAAGTGGCCCTGGCCATCGCCGCGCAGCATCTGGCTGAGCCCGCCGTCGAAACGGCCGACGGCGGGAATGGGTGCGAACGAATTTTGCACCGCGTAGATGCAGGCATTGCCGTCGCCAAAAAAATCTCCGGCGACGATCCCCTGCAGCGGGGCGATCTGGGCGATCCGCGGCAGCGGTTCAAAGCGGTAGGTTCCATCGCTCTGGCTGAGGAACACGCCGCTGCGCAGCTCCGTGGCCGCGAAGCGCTGGGCTTTCGCAATTCTATCCTCGCCGAAAATATCCCCCACCGTGGCCCGCGCATAATCGTTGTTGAGGGGGAAATGTTTCAAAATGAACGGGAACACGGCGCCAAGATCGCGGCGCGCGCGCCAGGGATAAACGCGGTCGCCTTCGTAATAGGCTTCGACCAGATTCGAGGAACCGTCGCCGTTGAAGTCACCCGAGTAAATCAGGGCCGGATGCCGCGCATCCGCGTGGTACTGCGTATTCAAACCCAAATTGCCCACCACGTAGTCAGGCCGGCCGTCGCCGTTGAAATCCGCCGAAGCGATCGACGTCCACCAGCCGGTGCCCGCCGCGGCAAAGCCCGCCTTTTCTGTCCAGTCCTCGAAGCCCATGCCGCGACTATTATGGAAATATCTCACATGGCCCCACTCCAGGGCCAGCAGCAGGTCCGGCCACCCATCTCCGTCCACATCGCTCCAGAGAGCCGATGTGACCATGCCGATTTCACGAAGCTCGGGAGCCAAAGTGTCGGTGACATCTTCGAACTTGCCGCCGTGGTTCTTAAGCAGGGCGCTTTGCGGCGCGTACGGGTACTGCCCGGAGCTGATGCGGCCGCCGATAAACACATCCAACCATCCGTCCCGATCGAAGTCCGCGGCCGCGACCGCCCCCGCATTGATCGACAATGGCGGCAAGGCGTCCCCGCCGGCAGGTCGCAGGCCGCCCTGGCCATCGCCAAGGTAGAGACGGGGCTGGTACTCCGACATCCCAGCCGGGAGTGAATTGCCCCCCATGGTGACGAGAACATCGTCGTTGCCGTCGCCATTCGCATCGAAAACCAAGATCGGCCCATTATCGACCGGATTGGCGGAAACTCCCGCAAGGGGCGCGGCCTCGAGGTTTGCCCCGCCGATGCGGCGGGCGATTGTCGGCAGATCCTTCGTGGTGCCTCCGATCACAATCGATTCCCGTTCTCCTCCGGCCAGTCTTCCCACCGCCAAGGCCGGACCGCGGCGATTGAAGCGAAACGGCACCAAACGCTGCAGCGCGGCTTCATCGACAGTCTCCTCCCGCATCCGCACGGCAAGGCCCAGGCCATGGCTCACCTCCTGAAACGACGAGCGGGGCGGTGAAACTTTCGCCGACTGGGAAATGGAAGCGGGCGCGGGTCCGGCGGGTTCGGCAATCAGATAACGCTGATCCACCGCCACATTTTCCCAAGCCTGCACGCAGCCACTGGGCCAGGTTACAACCAGACGCTTGATCACCGTATCGTCCCCCAGACCGAATTGGAGCATGGGCTCGCTGCTCGAAAGGTAGCCCCGTGCCAGTCCCAGCGTGGCCACCTGCACCCCCAGCGCGCTTTCGATACGAACGGTGGCCCCAATGCCAAAGCGATTCGACGCCGTCCCGCGGAGATCAAAAATCACCCGATGCCCCGTTTGGCAATCATTCCTCAGGACGGTGGCGCCGCCGTGGTAGTTGCTATAGACGATATCGAGGTCTCCATCCCCATCCAGGTCGCCGTAGGCGGCGCCGAAACTCACCCCCCGTTGATCGAGGCCCCAGTCCGCGCCGACGTCTTCAAACTGGAGGTTCCCGAGATTACGCATGGCAATGTGTTTTTCCGCCCGGATCGGACTCTCCGTCAGGATTCGAATGGACTCGGGCACGCTTTCGGCGCTCATCTGACGTTTCACGACGTCAACGTTAGGATCGTACGGAAATCCATTTGTGACGTGCAGGTCGAGGCGACCATCATTGTCCAAATCCACCAGACGGATCGACCAAGTCCAATCGGTGGCGGCGACTCCCGCAAGGAACGCGGCTTCCTGAAAATAACCCGTTCCCGTATTGATCAGCAGGGCATTTCGAGGAATCTTCGCCACTGTTGTGGTGCCATCCGGCCGCTCGTCGAGGCGCGCCCTGGCATCGGCCATCATACGCTGGTCCTTCTCATGGGTGGCGGAGGCCATGTCAGCGACGATGAAATCGATCAGCCCGTCGTTGTTCACGTCACCGTAATCGGAGCCCATGGAGGAGAAAGGCGCGTGCGGCAACACGCTTCCGGAAACGTCGGTAAACGTTCCATCCCTGTTGTTATGGTAAAGGGAGTCCGGCACGCCGTAGTCGTAGGCAGCGTAAAGGTCCGGCCAACCGTCGTTATCATAGTCCCACCAGGTTGCCGAATGACTGCGGGTGTGCAGAGAGATGCCCGCCTTGTCGGTGACGTTCAGAAACGTCCCATCGCCCTGATTATGGAACATATACCCTCGCCGCCCGCCATCGTCGCTTTCGTTGGCCAGCATGTTCGTGGCGATATACACATCGAGCAGCCCGTCGCGATCGTAGTCGCTGAACGCCGCCATCACCGAGGAATCGACCACGTCCAGGCCGTAGGCATGGGCCATCTCCCTGAAGGTACCGTCGCCCTGGTTGATATAGAGCAGGTTCGGAGCATTATAGCGACAGACGTAGATATCCAGGAGGCCGTCGTTATTCACATCGGCAAAGGTGGCGCCAAACTTCCAAATCTTCGCCGCGTCACCCTTGTCCCCGACGCCGGCCTTGTCCGTCACGTCCTCGAACTTGAAGTTGCCGAGATTGCGGAAAAGGCGGCATGATTCCGTTTTGCTGACCACGAATATATCCGGCCTTCCGTCGTTGTCGAAATCCCCGATCGCCACGCCCGTCCCGATGGAGCCGCCGTTGTATTGTTGGAACAGGGCGCCCTTCATCTGTGGATCGGCGTACTGGTTTTCCGTCCGCACGCCAGTGGCTTCGGGCGGAAGCAGGGTGAACATGGTCTTTCCGGGCGGGCCGGAGCGCGGATTCAACTTGCGCCCCACCAAAGGCGCGGTCTCAAACGGGACCGGCTTGGTCTGGGGAGTTTCCTGGGCCGCGACCCGAAGCCAGCCGCGCAGGCCGAAGCCCACGGCGGCGGCAGAGGACCGCACGATCATTTCCCGACGATTCATAGTGCCGTTTTCAGTAGAGTCGAACGCGCAAGGTCGGGGGCACAAGGCTGAGCGCGAGGGCGTGTTCCGCCGGCGGCATGGTCACTCCCAATCCGCGACACAAAACCAGCAGCCGGTAAACGGACACCGGTGACAGTGAACGGATGCGGTCATCATCGATGGCATTGATACACAGCGTCAATTGTTTCTTGGCGAGCACCGTGACTTTGGCTCGGGCCAAAACCACTGCGAGATCGACGCGGCGGTTCCATGAAATCAAGGGCTGAACTCTCAGCGCCAGGCGTGACTGCAGCACCTTCAGGACCTTGGCCAATTCGGCATCATCGTGGATGGCGTCTGCCACCTGGGCGCGGGCGACCCAGGCGCCGAAATCGGTGGAGAATCGGGTCAGCCCCTCGGCCGCCGACCGGGCTCGACCCAAATCCCCTATTTCGGCAAAATACAGCGCAATATTGCCCAGGGTGGTCGCGTCATCCTGTTCATCGACAACCTCTAAAACCGTTACGGACTGGTCCTCGAAACCCGGGATGGAGGGCATGGGGTAGGCCAGGGGACGCAGCCAGCGTGGAAGAGTCGTGAATTTCAGTTTATCGATGAAGGTTCCTTCGATTTGACCGTCGGCAGCGCGGGCAAAGTCATCGAAGAACGTGTCCCAAGACAGCAGGACGATGTGCGTGATGTTGCGGCGATTCACTATTTCCTTCGCCTCTTGGACGTTCCGCTCGTTCATGATGCGAATGGCGGCCCTTATGCCGTCTTTGTTTTCATCGCTCACCGAGCCGAGGCCACGGAACGCTCCATAATAACAAAGGGCAGTGGATGCGCTGGGGGGCGAAAGCACGATCACGGTCCCCGGATGGGAATGCTGGCCGATCCAACCCGCAAGATCGCGCAGAATCAGGTCCTGAATCTCCGTTCGGCTAAGGACATCGCCCTGGCTTGGCCGGTCCCAACCCAAAACGTAAATTAGCCCGGGGGCGAGAAAAGCGACGACGACGCTGATCCAGCCAAGGCGTGCCTTGGGGCCAATCGCCTGGGAGGAAATCCCCGGAGCAACCGCGGCCAGGGTAACCAGCAGCAATGCATCGAGGGTTTGCCACCAGGTGAGCTTAACGCAGGCGAGGGATAGCGCCACCATCACCGGTCCCAGCGTGATCGCAACTGCCGCCCGGGTCGGTTTCGCGATCTGGCGATTCTTCAGCACCCAGATGGCCGGAAGCAGCACGCCCAACGGCGCCAGCGTCAGCCACAGCCAGATCGAAGGTCCCTGGATTCCTATCCATGCCGCCAGGTTTGGCGCCACGATCCCGCCGCGGAGCCGAGTCAGATGCGAGCCCAGGCTGTCGAGAACGAAAAGATCGACGCCGTGACGGATTAGGAGCGCGGCGGGCACGGCGATCACGACCGCGATGGACAACGAAACCAGGACGAGATTCTTGGGGGACCGGGAGAAGGTCCGGTTTTGCAGCCAAGCGCTTGCCTGGACCAGCAGCTCTCCCGCGCCGAGCCACGCCAGACCATGGAGTGGGTGGACAAACGACAGTTCCCACGTCCAGAGTTCGGAAGGCGAGTATTCGATCAGTGAGGCCAGAATCGTGGTCGCGGCTCCCGCGCAGGCCCAAGCGCGCCAAGGAAGTAGAGGTGTCGGCCCGTTTGCGGGCGTATTGCCGCGCGGAGCGAGGAGGGGGACGAGGAGACCGCCGCCGGCAATTCCCCACAGGACCGGAAGCTGCACGGAAACTTTGACCCACAATCCCAATCCGCCCGCGATGCCGGCAAGAATGAACCAGCGTCGCCTGGCTTCCTCGTTTTCGGGCGCTGCCGCGGCAGCGCGGGAAAGAAGCAGCACGCTCGCCATCGCGAGAGCCTGAGCGAGACCTCGGTCATCAGGCGCGCCCGGCCAATACCCCGTGATGAAGGGAAAAAGAGAGACCAGGCCGACGGATACGAGAGAGGCAGAAAGCGAACCAAAACACTTCGCGGCGAGAATCGCCGATCCCAATATGATAATTCCCCATAAAAGCGGATCGGCCAAGAGAGCTGCCTTTTCGACCAGCGTCGTGGGGGGCGCTCCAGTGGCTAAATGCTCACACCAGGCGAGGAAACCCAGCCACCATCGATAAGGTGAGGGCGTAAGCACGGTCCGGCCGAAAGGCGCATTTTCATAATCGATGTGGCGTACTCTGGCTTCGCCGCGATTCAGCATGCGCTGGGTTTGCGCGAGCCAGTGGTAACTCGCGTCGAGTTGATCGGGTATGGGCAGCGAATTGTTGGGCGTCAGCTCTGCATCGCCTGGAGCGGAACCGGTGACGCCCCCGGTGTGATTCTCAGCGGGGGCTCCGATGGTTGAGAGGTAATCGAGGCGATTGATTCGGGCGGCGGTGTTCCAAACGAGAATGGCGCCGGCCCCCAGCAGGAATGCAATCCAGACCGAGGAGAAATGCCGTCGCGATTTCATTGGGATTGCGGGTTGCCCAAAACAGGCGCATTCAAGGTCGTCGGCAAGCTCTTCCTAGTATCCGGGCTATGCGGACGTGCCTCAGGTCAGCAAGCCACGGCGGATCTGGTGAAGCGTATTCAAGACAGCTCCGCGTGGGACAGCACTCGGATCATCATCACCTATGACGAAAACGGTGGGCGCTGGAAGCGAAGGCGTGGAGAGCCTGGGGTATTGGAGGGGCGGCGGCAGTCTTGGGCTTCTATCTGCTCGAGTCTTTTCCTAATGGAATGGCCGACTGGGAGCTCCGAACCATACATCCACTCTACGGTGTGGCGTGGCTGGGCTTGGGTTTGGCCCTTTCGCTGGTAGCAGAAGCGACCCAGCGCGGAATCCGAGCCTGGACGCTTCGCAGCTGGGGCCTAGGGGCGTTCTCGCTCGTGGCTGTTGCGGCCTTGCCCGTCGCGATGTGGAAGCTCGATAGCAAGGGTTTCCTCGCCCCGGAATTCGCATTCTTGAGACTGGCGAAGACATCCGGCGGTGACGTGAGCGCCAGCCTTCTCGCCTGGATGATATACGACGGAATCACGGCGAAGATTTGCGCCACTGTCCTGCCCGCACTTCTGGTCCTGCCTGCTGGATGGCTGATTATACGGAGGTCGACGACGCTTTGTGGTCGTGCGTCCGTCGCCCTCGCCTTGGGTCCGGTGCTGGTTGCAATCGGGCAAGCCACTTGGCGCGTCGGTGAATGGAGCATTGCCGACGCTTTGTTGCTCGGGTTGCTGGTTGCGACCACCAGTCACTCGTCGCCAGGCCGAGTTGCCCATTATGTTTGGTCCGCATCCGTGGCTGTCGTGCTCGCGCTCGGGGTAGGCCAGCTTCTGCCTTCGGCGCGAACGGGCACTTTGACCAACGCCGAGTTGCTCAGCTTGGTAGAGCGCAACCTGGCCCGATGGATGTCTGAACACGCCCCTCCGATCAGGCAGTCGTGCTTGCCCCGCCTAGCGAAACGACGACCCTTTACCATTATGGCAATTTGCTGGGGCTTGGCACTCCCGCTTGGGACAACTTCGCAGAAATCCAGGCCGCCATCCGCATCGTCAGCGCTTCTAACCCGGAGGAAGCCAAGGGATTGATCGATTGTCGCGGCGTCAGGTTTATAGTGATCCCTTCCTGGGATTCCTATCTGGACGAGTATGCCCAAGATGGAATGGGGCAATTGGAGGGTACATCTATTGCCCGGCTGCACGCGTGGAACATAACCCGTTGGCTGCGACCAATGGCCTTTCACCTGCCGGCCGGAGCCGGCTTGGACGGCCAGTCCGTCACAATCTTCGAGGTTGTCGATGACCAGGACGAAGCACTGGCGCTCAGCCGCTTGGCCAAATATTTCGTGGAGATGAACCGGATGGATCTGGCGGTAGGCGCCGCCCGCGGACTGCGGCGTTATCCGACGGATCTTGATTCTTGGATAGCCCGTGCCGAGGTTGCTACTGCGACTGGCAATGAAGAGGCAGCAGGCGGCGCATTGAAGCTGATCATACCCAGAATAAAGAGCGGCGCCTATCCTCGCCTGCCGCTGGACCGACGGGTGGGTCTCGCGGTTCTGTTGGCGCGAAATAGGCAGACGGACCTTGCACGTGATCAGACACGCGCCTGTATCGATCAATTGAACGAAACCGAATTACGGTCGCTCTCAACCTGCTCCCTCTATCGCCTACTGGTTCTAATCAAGGGTTTCGGCCTAAGGATCGACCAGCCACCAATGCTCGTTCTCTCCAGGAATCTTCTCCCTCAGGATTTGCGCGGTCGTCTCTAAGGACGGCCACAGAGACCATGCCCACGCGACCTAAACCTCGCAGCTTGTCTTGATTCCCATCGGCGGCCGCAATGTGCCGCCGTCGTGCCAGTGTCCGTGAACTTGGAGCGTACGAGGAAGTTGGGGAATCCCGCTTTCCCCGGCCTGCAGTTTCGAAAACAACATGTCGACCGCAGCGCGGCCAATCTCCTCAGAATGCTGCTTAACCCCTGACCAATCCGAATGAACCCGGGTCACGTCGAGCGAGACAAGACCGATATCCTTCGGAACATGCCTGCCGCTGCCCGCCAGCCAAGCATCCATAAAGTTGGGTTCGTTGCGGAATGTTGAGAGAGTCAGAACGCAGTCGACCTTGTGCTTGTCGACCCAGCTCAAGAACAGGTCGACGTTCATCTGCGCCGGCAGGAGCGGCGGGATCTGAGCCAACGAAGGCATTGTCACTGAAAGCCCTGCGTAACCGAAGGACCATCGACCATCGGTTATATTGTCCTGATACTTTTCAATCGCGAGGCCGATTCGGCGGTAGCCGCATTGCGTGATCCTCCTGGCGGCCATTGTCACGGCCTCCGAATGGTCGCTCAAGACGCAATCGAGACGTGGCGATGCGATCTGATGGCCCACTTGAACAATCGCAAAATCGTTCCATGGAAACGAGATCGCGTGCGGCTCCGTCGGAAATGCCGCCAGGAGAGCGCCGGTAATCCCGCGGGCCGCGAGAATCCCGCCGAGCCGCTGTCCCGTCATCCCACTCGAACACAGTGTGAACTCCGTGATTCCGTATCCGAATGATTCGGCGCGTTCGCGCGCCGCCTCCCAATTGCTTTGGAGAGTGGGAGTTGCCCGCCATTCATGAGAGTCGGCGACCGGTGTCACGAATGCGATGGTCCCAAGATGATTCTGTGCCTCGCCGCGGCGGGTGGCTCGCATAACCTCACCCACCAGCGCATTGTGCTTGTAACCGACGGCCGTCGCAGCAGCAAAGACTCGCAGCTGCGTGGAATTCGCCATCTTTGCAACGCCGCTCAGGCAGCGCGACGCAGTGGAAATGGAAACTCCAGCCTTTCTTGCAACGACTCGGAGTGTGGACGCTGTGCGGGGTGGCACAACGGTGTTCATATCTCTTAGAGTTTCTGATGCGATTAGAATTCGCAGTCAAGTGATCTACCGCGGATTGCCTTCAAGTGACCGCTCCGATCGGTCATCTCCCGAAAGAGCCAAAGCACCAGCAATCCAGAATCTAACTAGTCAACCAAAGCATGGTTTAGGCGTCCACCTTACAATCTCCGGGGAATTCCGGGGTTAGGGAGTAATCGAAGCAAACTCCCAAGGGCGGGAAGCTTCGGTTTTACGGTTTTTGCTCGTGAAGGGCGGCAAGCATCCTTAGTGCGGCTTCGTTATCGGGTTTCAGCTTCAGGACCTCGTTAAGTTGGGCCTTGTCCAGCACGACTGTTTCCCCGCGCGCACCGCCATCTTCCATTTGGATAGAAAATAGTAGGCCAGGGTTTCTTTGAGCTACGTCTTCTACCCGGACTGTGCTCTCGGCAACAGCCGACTAGCTTTCTCCCTCTTGCTTTCCGAGTAGGATCTGGGTTCCACCATCTAGTGTAAGGAAAACTTCTGTTCCGTGACCTCGCTTTGCGCATATGCGAAATTCCGCGCCCACTTGCTGCGCCCTCTCCTTCATGCCCACCAACCCGAAGCCGTCGGTTTCAGCCTGTTGGTCAAATCCATGGCCATCATCTGCAAGATGCAACTCAACCTTTTCCGAGCTAATAAATAGAGCCCCGCTATAGTTTCTAGCCTTTGCGTGCTTGATGGTGTTGGTTAGGAATTCCTGAACTATGCGCAATATCCCTTCCTGCCACACCACAGGTAACAACTGTGGTTCTCCTTCGACGCGTCATTGGTGCCGCGCTGCTCAGCGAAGCCATTACGATAAATTAGCCGCTCCGACAGGAGTAGGAGGACAGGTAACCAGCCTCGAATACCTTGATGAGCTCAATTGCCTACGCCGAATCAACAGTCATCTGACATCGGCGGCCTATGCTATTGCTCGCCCAGATCAGGCGCCCCTCGAATGGTCAAAACAGGTGTCAAAAATGGATTGGTGAGCGACATTTCGATGCGTCATATCCTTATGCCACTAATCCAACCCGCGGCGAGACGGGACCCATTCGTCAAAGTATCAGAACTCAAAGAGCGATACATTCGCGGACAATCGAGCGACCGGTACCAACTCAAGTGCTAACTTTGGCAACAAGAGACCGGCTGCCTAGCCCCAGGGGCTGGCAACAGGACTGGCAACAGCTTGAGTGTTCACAGAAGCAACTACTGTCAGCTCTCAGAGGGGAAATGGGTAAGCGGTTGACCTGCAATGAAGGGCTGCGTCAACCGGGGTTCGAATCCCCGTGGGGACGCCA
>Ga0181538_10004400_pt1 | contig 13188 bp, 16 predicted proteins | sample PEATcosm2014_Bin_40_FD_119773 | JGI IMG/M metagenome (GOLD analysis project Ga0181538, IMG submission 119773) | Peatland microbial communities from MTU Mesocosm Facility, Houghton, MI, USA - PEATcosm2014_Bin23_30_metaG | ecosystem: Environmental > Terrestrial > Soil > Wetlands > Peat | place...
GAGCCATAAGGATTTCATTGTATTCATTCTTTATTTTCTTTCCACTTTTAACTTGGAAAAGGGGTGGATCAAAAAAGCGGATGATTGCTGGGCCGGAAGTTAAGGGCTGAATCATTGCAAGACAGCCCGTTTGTCCGGGATCTATTCCTAAGAAGACTTTACTCATGCAGCTTCAATACTCCTTACTGCAATGCCTCTTGAATTTGTGCCTTAGTGAACTGAATAGGAAAGGTCCCAAATACTGTTTCAGAATAGGAAATGGAAACTATTCCAACAAGATGCCCATCAAACTGGCTATAGATGGCTGAACCGCTGTCACCAGGGATTGAGGATCCAGCTGTTAAGTAAAGTGGTCCCCGAACCCGGATCGGCTGTTCGTCCTCGTCATTACTTTTATCGCTTTCATTGTAAGGACTCTCCCCCATGAAGTACCCTTCCCGATATTGATTCATAGTCGCATTAGGAGCACCCCAATAGTAAAATCCCTCTTCCTGATGTGGAACCCGAACGGCTGAGTGGAGAGTAACGTAATATGGAAAATACACCCCCGCGATGTCTAGAAGCATGTGGTCTTGGCCATCAAAAATTTTCTTAGTGATCTGGTACGAGGTCGCCTTGTCGGTCACGACGAATGGCAAGTAAGTTTCGTCAAGATAAATCTTGTCGACATGGTAGTCATCACAATGACCAGCGGTGAGCAAAGTGTGCGGGCCAATGGCAGTCGCAGTGCAACTCCCCAAGTCGTAATCGAACTTCCCCTTCTCGTTGATAAACCTCTTGATCACCAAGATGAGATGTGTAGCACGATGTTGAGTACGGCGCTCAACTTTTCTGTAAACCAGGAATTCAGCTGAGATTGTCAGAGAGAAGATGAGGACGCCAGCGAGGAAACGTAGAAGAAGATATTTCATGAACTTCTCCCAGCGTTAGTCAGAGCATTCCGCCGTGAATTTCCCGTCTACTTTCGTAGCCCTCTGCTCGGGTGATTCTATCTAGAGATGAGAAAGTCGATTCTTTAAGTAAGAACCTTAATTGGGAAACCCGCAGTTTCCATCTCTTTTTCTAAGAAGCACTGTTTGATGGTTTGCATCCAGATCTTTTTGCCATTTGGCTCAAAAGGATTATCTTGCCAGCGATAACCCCGCTGCTTAGCCAGATCTCGATCGTCGTAAGAGACAAGCGCCTGAATATCCACCGTCGGTTGTTTAGCCAAGAAAAGAACTCGCTCCAAATCATACTGGTCTAGTATGCGTAGCATGGTCATAACGTCAAACACAGCACGGTGGGGAAAAGGATTCAGAAAAGCATGGTCTGCAGCCATGTAAGTCAGCTTGCGACTCATTTTCTCCGGGAAGGGGAGTTCAATATCTGTATTGGTGTCGATCCAGAGTTTAGCTGGGTCGCTATCATAATTGTGACGTTTACACCAGTTATTAAAGAAAGGGCGGTCGAATTTTGCACCATTGTGGGCACAAGCTACGTCGGCCATTTGATACCAAGACAGAACTTGTTTCAATGCTCGCTCGCTCGGGTAGCCATATTTGGCGCAGAGTTCCGGCGTGATACCTGTCATGTCGCCGATGCATTTATCCCAGACGGCATCCGGGCCGGGGTCAACCAAAAAACCCATCACCTTTACCGGCGCATGAAGGTCTGTTTCCCAAAGGACCAAGCCAACTTCTGTTATGGAATTTACTGTGGGATCTAGGCCGGTAGTTTCGTAGTCCTTACCTAGAATGAGCATCAGAATCCGTCCACCTGTCCTCCGAGAACTTGCAAAGCAAAAGTACGCTCTGGTTCGGACACAATATTCTCAATCGGAATCCACTCTAACATATCATGCTTGGTCTTCTCTACTATACGAGGCCGACCAATGTAACGATCACACAAAAACATATAACCGGTCCAAGTCCCACTTTCAACGACCGATTCTTTCTTTCCGATGTATACAAGGGACAAAGGCTCGATGCCCAGCTCCTCTTTTGCTTCGCGAGCAGCAGCTCCAATCAAAGTTTCTCCTGGCTCCGGTTTGCCACCCGGGAATCGCCAGGGCTTCATCTGACTGCGGGGATGATGTTGCAACAGGAAACGACCCTTACGGTCACACAGTACGACGTCAACGTAGATTTGGTCTTCCATAAGCCTCTTGAGGGAGTCGTTTGGGCGACTCCCTCATATTCCAAGGAGGGAGGTCGGGTTTTAGAGGCTCTCCACGTCCCCCAGCTTGGCATCTTCTGAGCCAGCTGCGAGCGAAGAAATCAATGCCTTCATTTCCAAGTCGGTGACCTTGCGGCCCAACTTGCCGTCCAGTTTCTTACCATCCAGGAGAGGTTTCACCTTTTCGGTTACTTCAGCGATCCAAGCCGGATTGGTCTTCCAACGCGCCTTGGCTGACTTCTTGTGGAATTCGTAACCGAATGCTCGGTTTGCATGCATCATAACGATGTCCACGTCGTTTACGGTCTGCTCTTCTTCGGGCAACCGCGTAATCGCCTGGAAGTTGGCCTTGGTTAACTGGACATACTTGATGTCCCAGTCAATGGCAACACCCTTCTCCAAACCGCCTTCAGTTGGATCCGCATTCTTGTAGTGGACAACCAACACAACGATCGTGGGTTCGGAGTTCTCCTTCAATTTCTTGCAGCAATAGCCGGTAGCATCCGGATTGCCAGGAGAGGGAACGGCACAAGTGCAAGTCTTTTTCGGGTTCGCATCGTCTGTGACAACGACTCCCTTGCAAACCATGCACCTTTTGGGATTGGCCCGCTTGATTTTGTCCACTAAACAGCGATAGGTGCCTTTCTTATCGATGAAGTGCGTGTACGACATATGCGCCTTGATGTACTCGCCAAGTATGGCGAAGCGCACCGCCTTGCCCTTTTCCGGGCGCAGACGATCGAGGCCATCACCCCGTTTCATCAGTTCCTTGTCACCCCAATCAACCGACAAATCTTCTTCGTCTTCAGCGGCCTTTGCTGGCTTCATTCCAGCCTTGTCGTCATCTTCTTCTTCAACAACATGAACGACTGTTGGCTGTGCGGGAGCAGCCGTTGTTGCAGTGGCAGGCTCAGCGGTTGCTACCGGGGTGGCGGCAGCAGCATTAATTGGCAGATCGTCTAGCTCGTCCTTGAATGTGGGCACGGCCATGGTAGATTCTCCTTATTGTTTTACTTCTTGTTCCCTGAGTGGTCCCAAGGATACAAATTTGACTTTACGTCGAGCTTTGGTCTGATGCATAACCCCCGACCACGGGATCTTGCGCATGATGCTTGCTTTGTGGTGTACGGTAAATTTTCCGAGACTGTTGAGTTTGAGAGAAAACTGAGGATCGTCTAGATTCTCAAGTAAAGTCAGCTCTATGGCAGACACAACCCGGTTCAGCAAATTTTCCGCTTCTTTCTTTGTAGGAAGACTCAGTCCCCATTGAATCTTCGCGATCACCGAATCCTTTGGGTTCATTTCCAATTCCTCGTCCAATCAATACTGGGTTACTCAAAAGGTTACTAAAAGTTACCTACGTTACTGGGATTCCAGATATTTGTAATCCGCAGAGCGCAGACCAACGGAGGGTATTTCTGAGTACGCCAACGTGAGAGTTCTCGGACGCAATCGTACACTTTATTGAGATCCAGATTGATCCGCTGCATGACTTTAAATTTTGCTACCGAAATCCCGAATTTGCGAGCCGCGTCTTGATCTCCCTCTTTTGCAAAGACATAGCCCACTAAGAAACGATATAGAGCATTGAGTCGGAGGCCTGGATCTACTCCTGCTGGCACCCAAGCAACAGGACTCTCCCAAGGGTCGGGCCAACGTTCTTTATTCTCTAGCGGGAGTGGTCCGGTAAGCAAATAAGCGGCATCCCAAATTGCAGCCCGAACGTCAGTTATCTCTCTCGCCAATAATTGGTCCGCTACACGTTGCACCAATTTAGCCTCTGCTGCAAGGTCCAAGATAGTGGCCGCATATTTTACGATGGCATTGGCTCCAGCACTCCCTTTTTCGATAGGGTCCAAGCACCAGATACCCGCCAGTGTTTTAGTATTTGGTGACAACTCCATACATCGAGCGGAGTCTACCCGGTAAAGCAAAGGTTCCTCCTTTCCTAACAGATCCTCCTCCTGCAGAGTCTCTACAAACTTACAGGGTACACCGAGAATTTGTTCCGCGAAGCGAACTTGCGCAGGATCATCCCCCACTAAGATGTTGAAACGACGAAAGGTCTTCTGCAAGAGAAGGAGTGGAGTGGTAGGCCAGACGGTTGCCCGAATGCCCGGTCTAAATTTTTCGTGTTCCATCATTCTTCAACCATAGGCCGGTCAAATTTTTTAACCAAAATCCGGAGCACAATATTGACCACCAGGAGAAGACCCGTAGCGAATCCCGCTTGCGTCCACAAGCCAAGACCAGAGGCAGCTCCCACCGCCGCCGCGCACCAAAGGGTCGCCGCTGTATTGATTCCTTTCACGCGAACCGACGAAGTGCTAACCCCTTCTCGTAAAAGAATTCCACCCCCCAAGAATCCAACGCCAGTTACAACAGTGGAAGCAATCCGCAGCAAATCTGTGGACGGAGAGATCAGCATAGTCGGAATGCTGGAGAAAAGAGCTGATCCTAGGGTGACGAGGGCCGTCGTTCGTAGGCCAGCGACCCTATGATGAATTTGCCTCTCAAGTCCTATCAGAAGGCCAAGCAGAAGTGCCCAGGACAAGTGAAAGTAGAATAGCGGATTAGGAACGTACTGGAGACGGTTCACTTCCAGAATCATGGGCCCATAACCAGTAAACCGGATTTGCTTCTGTATCCCAAATAAGTACCACAATCGCACCTGTCACACTCGAAGAAACCCCGGCTGCAACCCGCGCAGAGTTCAATTTCTTCCGGATTCGAAATGTCCTCTAAAAATTGTTCCCAAGTCTGGAAACCAATAACCGGTTTGATCCCATCCAACATATTGTAAATGTCAGCGCTCCACTTACCTCCCCAATTCTTGGGTTTCTCGCGAAGCATCACAAAGATACTGCTGATGATATCTTTTTTGTCCTCGTCCTCCGGGCCAATTACAATGCACTGTTTCCCCCAAGCTAAGGCCACACCAAATTCCGCAACGCGAGTGTTGCGTTCCAGCGGAATGCCCGGTTCAAAAAGAATCAAAGTATCGCACTCCGCAATATTTCGTAAATCGCGAATGGAAAGGGTCAGGCACTCAGCATGCAGTCCCGCAAATTTCGTGTTGGTGCTGTTATCCCAATTAATAAAACTAGGTTCCTGGTCTAGCCATTCACCAGTTTGAACATAGCCCATCCGCGTGAGCTCCTGAGCATAACCCAAAATACGTTTCTGCCAACTGAAAGGTGCAGCCAGATAGATTTTGTTCATAGGAGAGAATCCTTGCGTTCAATACTCGGTTTTATTCCCTGAAGTCTAGTGTGGGCCTCTACAAGCAGGGTGACAAATTTTTCTGCGTCCAACAAATGAAGGAGAACGCGCTTTCCTAGGTCGGTAAGTACGAAACCAGACTGAAGAGATTCCACAATCCCATATTCCAGACTAATCACGAGATAAGACTCGACCAAATGGTGAATCATCCGCCTTTTGTAAGCAACTTGATCTTCCAGCGGAACCGGACTGCCATCCGGTTTTGTGACTTTGAAATTCGTTGCCTTCTCTAAAGGCTCTACAAGGTAGTTATGTTTCGGCTTGTCTAGTTCCATGAGCAGAATTAAATAGAGGCGGCGAAGCAGAGGTTCAAACTTCCCCTCCATGGCCTTCACTTGTTCCAGCACTAACTCCCCAACGAGCAGCGTAACGCCAAACGTGGCTCCCCAATGCGTCCCTCCGGCCAGATGGGGGATGAGGTTAAACTCGGTCAATGTGGGGTTGTTTGCGTATTTCTCTAAGATGTGTCGTTCATCCGCCATGAACGTCGCGGCCTTCTTAGCGAATTCATTCCCGATTAAGTCTTCTAGGCGAGCCGGTTCTTTTGGGGATTCAAATAGCTCTGCATCTGAAGCCACAGCCAAGAGTTCCTCCTTAGCTTGGCGCGTGACCATACGCTGCATAAACAGAACCTTTTTCAAATCTTCTAAGGTCCGCAGGTTAACAATAGGGGCTTCGGTCATACTGGTTTAGATACTCGCTGTACACGTAGCATGCGGCAAAGGTAGCCGACTAGGGAAGACACTGACGTGACCTCTTCAGTCAACCGGCTGCCTACTCGCACGATGTAGTAACCCCCGGCGTAAATGTCAACCGTCCATTCAATCTCGTTCGTCTGGGTCTGCACACGCCAGTTGGGAACATAATGTTCCGATTCACGCCAGCCCATACGGAAGGGCACGTCCCGAGGAACCGCTTCCAAGGCACGGAGCACCAAAGTGACTTCCTTCTGACGAGGATAACGGGGACGCGACTTACGCATAAAGTTCTTTGTGGACTTGTGTTTTGATGCCCGACCAGATTTTAACTCGGTAGGCCTCACAAGTGTGGCACAAAATCGGCTTGCCTTTGATTCGGGGCAGCTTACTCTTCACTTCATGCTTCCCCTTACATTCCCTGCACGTCTTGCTAAACTCCACAACCTTGACGTCTGCCCGCGCTTTGGTGTCTTCATCCTCGATGTAAGGCCGGGTCTTCCCAGGATAGCGAGCGAAAAGGGCCAGACACGTGGGAGAATACTTGACGCCTGAAGTCTGGTTCTCAAGAATCTGCTTTTGGCGCTGAGCTGCCCGATAGTCCCGCGAAATGTCATCAACTTTTTTGACAAACTTCTCCATGGTGAGGCCCCAACCCGACCAATAGTCGCTCTCCTTAACGGCCCAATACATAATGGCGGCCAATTCAAACGGATCGCGGCCCTTCAACTTTTCCGCTTCGGAGGCCCATGTGGTGAAATCCGAAGGGTTCAAAAGTTTCTCCCCGGTTAAACCCCGGAGCTCATTTGCGAGATATGAGGATTGATTTTGTTTTCCGGCGCGGAGGGCTTCCGCATTCTTGATACCCATGGCTACTCCTCGATCTGTACGACTAGGTTTTTGCTGTTGTCGTGAGTCCTGTCTGTCTCCTGTTCCTCAACCTCAACCTGACCCTCATCCAAACCCAAACCCAAACCCAAACCCAAACCCTGTCGCGAATTCTCGCGGAACTGGCGCGGCTCATCCGCTGTATCCCCGCTGAGGAACCGCTCCAAATCCGCGGCAGGAGGTTCCGGTCCCTTATTGTAACGTTCACTGGGCTTCGGGAGCAGACCTCTTTTGTCTGTTCCGGTCCAGTATCCCCAGATTTTGTTGCCTACTTTCCAACGGAACAAAAGTTTGACTCGTTCGAATTCTTCCAACATCTTAGAGACTTCTTCCGGAGTGATGCTAGGTCGATTTATCGCGTAGGCGGTTCCCCAAATAGTTCGTGGATCGCACTCAAATGTAGCCACGTCATTTGCCACGGCAAACATCCAAGTGTACTCCGCTCGGTAGGACTCGGGTTCCACTTGGCCCAGTTTTGTAGACTTCCAGGTTTTTTCCCCGTCAATGATTCGTCTTGGCACTTGTCTCCTTCACTTTGGTCCCCGCGTGTTGCCCGCGTGTAACCCGCGTCAAATGAGATACTTGATTTTAGAGAGTGCTACCGATATCAACAGACTCTAGGGAGTCCCCGATTTTTACGTTAGATCCTCCGACCAATTTAAACCAGCCACAGCTGGACATCACCATGTGGAATGGCTTGAAACCAACATCGCGGGCTTTCGGAGAAGATATGACCATATCGGTTTCCGGCCCTTCGGGAGTGAGGTATTGATTCATTTGGAAAATTCCCAGGATAACATCCATGCTACGGGACAGTTCCTTTTCGTTGTTGACGCCAGAGAGTTCCCAGCGGCCTTCGTTATCCTGTGCGAACTTTTTGCCTTCTTCGTTCCCTTGTACCGGAGAGATTATGACTTTGCGCTTAGTCTCAGTTCCTGATCGCAGTGCGTACTGTCGAATGTCTTTAACAATTGCGTTCATTTTTGACTTCCGGTCATCGGTGCTACGCCCCGGCGCGTCTATCAATTGGACATAGTCTATCAATTCTGCTTCGAATTCGTCTACTCGGTCTTGCGTTTCAGAAATCCCGCGTATAGCATCCCAGGTTTGTTCATGTGGTTGTCGTATAACCATCTTGCCGGCGATGTTCTTCTCGAAGTCGTCAGCCACGAAATCAATCCAACTCCGTTGCATCCCAGTGAGTTTTCCTTTGTAATAATCAGCGTAGGACAAAGTAGCAAATTCCCCGTCGAAGCAGGGGTTGTGAGCATGGAGCAAAACGTATTTGTTGCGTTCGTTCTCTTGGTCATTTTCTATGGAAATATGGAGACAAGGATGCCCCGCCGCCGCGATGGTGTACAGGATAAATCTACCCAGGGTGGATTTCCCATGCCCCGCATGCCCCAAAAGGCCCACGAAATTACTACGCATGAATTTGATGTCAGGCAGACCGGAAGGAAGGAAACCCGACAACTTGGCACGGTCATACCAAACTCCAGCCTCCGCTGCTTCCTTTTGTACTACAATAGGACGATTGACTCCGCTCGTTGATCCGACTAAAACTCCATCTTCAATGGATTCCATGATAAAGTTGATGCAATCCTTGGCTCCGGATAGTTTTACGCTTTTTCCACCCTTCGGTTTATAATCAATGCTGCTGGTTACAATCCGCTTGGCTCGGTCGAGGATGCTGGCCAATTTGAGATTCTCAAACGTGGTTGCGTGGTCCTTTAGAACCACATTCATTTCGGGAACTTGGTGAACGGTTAATTGGGAATCGCGGATACTTTCATACTCTTTGAGAGCTTCTAACGCTCCCTCATTTTTGTCGAGATTTTGGACTCGCTCTTTAACTATGTCGTAGGTGGGGAGAGTTTCGGTGTCCCGGCTTAGATCGTAAATTCCGCCGATTAGGTCTAATTCGTAGTCGACACAACACTTGCGCAATTGTGTCAGGTTATCATTTATCCACTCGTAGGCTTCTAGCGCCCGAGCAGTTTCGCCCTTGCCGTTGCTGTGTCGGAGAAGGGAGTGGAACAATCGCCAGAAACTTAAAGTGCTGAGATCTGCCATAGGGCTATCTATTACCGGGAACGAAGCTGAAGAGGGAGAAACGACGTCACTCGGACCCGTTTGGGATAAACCGGATTGACTCCGTACCAAGGATCATACACGGTGCCTTCAAAATATGCGACCCAGTGTCCCCAGTGTCGGTCTCCCTTGCAAGATAGTTTGGCCGCACACCTGGCGGGCAGTTCGGTTTTCTTTCCTTTTCTTACCAGGCGATCAGGACAATCGAAACCCAAACATTGGAACGCAAAGTAAAGTTGACCAGTGAAAGTTCTGCCCTCATGGCCGATAAGAGTGACAGCTTCTTCGTAGGATATGTTGCCAAGCATAGCAACCACGGCTTGCCCGCAAGTTTTCTCCCCGCGTTGTTGGACGAGTTTCAGCATCGCTCTCCACATTTGTCACAGTGCCACACGAAGCCAACCATACATCCTAGATTTTCTTTCCACATCACACTACCACATTTTGGACAAAATTTCGTAATCGCAGCAAGTAACCGCAAACCTTCAAGCCCATCCCGCCGCTTCGATCCTACTTTTCGGGGTAACTTTTTCATTGACCAGGCCGGCAGCGCCGTTTGTGCTTCAGTGTAGGGCGCTCAAATCGAGGATTGATAATCTCGCTCTTTGAAATCATGGGCATTGAAGCGATCTCGAAGGTCGGACCGGATTGCTTTTGGCATTTGTGTTTAGTGCCGAAGAATCCATTATCACAGCAGCGCACCCGCTTCCGTTTTGGAATGGGAGTGATTTCGATTGTCATCACTCGTTGAAGGCGGGCTGTTCTCCCCGCCACATCGCAATACGATTTGACCCACATCTTCTTGCTGTCGCGTTCAAGAATTACGCCACAGGCGGGGCAGCGGTATTTCATCTCTATTCTCCCAACATTCGTTCTTTCAAGCTACCAAAGAAAGTTCCATCGCCTTTCAAGGCGATGACAATGTAGAAAGCAAGGCTGAACAGCCACTTCTTGTCTTTGAGAGTTAGCATCCTACCAAATGATACTGTCTGTCCACCATTTTGGCAGTACCTTTTGGTTCTTCGTGAGAAAGTACTCAAAGCTGCCATCCAGGATATAGAAATGCCCTTTGTCAGTTCGGGAGCGTACGATACGCCCGGTGCCTTGGACTATCGCCAGCGCGGTCAACCATTCGTACCACGCAGGGTCGCGCTGCATGCGCGCTTTGACGTAGGGATCCATGTATGGATATGGTACTTTGCAGGAGATGCCAAAGCGGGCGAGATCTTCTTTCAAGTCCAGACCCTCGGTCATACTTGGAGAGAAGAGGACGGTAGGGTCCGGACTTGAAAGGTGCTTCTGTACAGCCAGGTCACGCGATCCCTGGATTTCGCCAGTGTGCGTGAGGATGCGCTTCGAGGCAGGCTTGCCCCGTAAGAAATCTGTAAGGTACTTGGTGATGCGATAGCTGTGTGTCTGGGTGATTCCCTTGTGCTTTGCATATTTGTCGAGGATCTTCTCCACCATCGCGCCCATCTTGGGTAATGTCTGGTCGATGTACTTATGGGACATCAAGCCAACCGGACGGTAGAAGATCGGGCGGTTCTCAACCGGGAATTCACTAGGTACGGCCAAGATCTCAGCGTCTTCACGCTTGATCCCCAAGTTCCTCATAAATGTGTTGAAGTCCAGGATCGTCGCGGACATGATTAAAATCTTCTTCGCCTTGCGAAACAGAACTTCATCTGCGTACAAGGTAGCAGTCAACGGTTTGATGGTCAGAACGTTGCTGTCTTTGTCCGACCAACAAAGCCAGTTGCCGGGGTCTTCGCTATTGATAAAGCGGTTCAGCCGGCAAAGGAATTTGTCGGTACTGTCCAGTTTGCGCCCGTATTTGATCTGGTCCTCGCGGTTCTGGGCATACTTCGCTTCATTCATCAGCTCTTCCAGATTGCGCATGTATTCCTGCGTCGCCGGTACGAAGGTTTTGACCAACCACTCTCGCGTCTTGGCGTTCTCGCCCGGTTTGATAAACGGAAGTTTTCCCGCACCGTGCTCTTCGCTGCGCTTGGGATTGATCACGGTGTCGGTGAATCCCAGGATCTGGCCTTCGGTGTTGTGTCCTTCGTCCAGGATCAACAATTGTCGGTTCTTGAGCTGTCCGGAATACTGCGTTTCGTTCAGATAGTATGCGAAGTTGGTCACACCCATCAAGCCGGCAATGAATGCTTTCTTTGCCGGCTTGTATTCGCAACAAAGGTCCGGATTGCCCCGGTTATCCCCGGCGTCTTCGTCGTCCCGTCCACCGTGTAAAAGTGAAGCGGTGTCACAATCGGTTTCAAACTGATGGCACCAATAGTTCGCTTTACCCTTGAGTTCTAGAAGGCCCAGGTTGGCGAAGTCCTTCATGTACTGCGCGGTAAGAGTCTTCTGTGGGGAAAGGATGTACGCACCTTGTTGGAATTCCCCTGTGGTGGGGAGGGTCTTAGCCCAGGACGCGGCGGCAACCGCGATACCACTGTTGTGAGTTACAGTGAAATCTCCAAGCAGGAACCTACCATCTACATCTAGGCTAAATCCAAAATATTCTCCCCGCCCAGCAGGGACTATGGTGATTCCTGTGTGCAGAGCATTTTTGATTTGGGTTCTTGTGGTTGCTTTTTTGCGTTTCAATAGAACTGGGATTTGCTCGAGTCCTTTTCCGTAAATCGTGACTCGAAATCCAGGGAATTCCTTTCCGTCGAGTTTGGCTATTCCAGGTTTGACAAAAGAAGCAAATCCTAGAGAGCGAGCTAAGAAGCAAATTTGGTTTGCCAACTGTTGCCACTTGCTCCAAATACCATAAGTGTTGTGTACCAATTCACCATCCGAATCCAAAAGACCAGCTAAAAGTTCAAGCCGTTTCCGCCTGGAGTTTACGAGGTAGCTTGAGGGAATGTGCTTGTTTCCTAGGATATTTAGTCTTCGCATTCGGTTAAGAACAGGGTTCTGTCTCTGTTTTTGCCTCTGACTTCCCCCATGATTTTTGCTGGAAATATTCCAAGAATAGGTGATAATTCCTGTTGGTCCGACTGAGGCTACGTCGTCTTGTGTGAGGAAAAGATCGTAGGATTTCGCAAACCCTTCTAAAAAGGTTGTGATTTCTTTGTCAGAGGTTGTGACAGTTGGCCATCGAGAGTTCCCGTCACCCAACCACAAGCCGATGAAATACGGGGACAGCGGAACTGGTCGGTTGACAAATTCTACCCCAGTTTTGAACCCCTTGAAACAGTGTTTGAACCATTTGCTTTTTCCTACATACTCTTGGAGAGAAATTTCACAAACATTTTCTTTGTCCAGATACTTCTGGTGCTCTCGAACTACCCGCCCGGAATGACGTAAACTTAAAATATGGTTTTCGTTAACGGTGTATGCCTCTCCCTTGTCGGGCCGAACAATGAACATTTCAGATTCGCCAGAAGAAAGAGAAAGTACCCGGCGCGGACGAGAGTCCGGTCCCATCACCAGTTCCCCCACTTTGACTTTTTCTATTTCTCGAGTAGAACCGTCAAACATCAAAACCAGGGTTCCTTTTGCTAGACATTTTCCTACACCAGTGGGTAATTCCAGTATGATAAATTTCTTGTCGCTCGCGTAGGCTCGCTCGATGGCCTGTAGACCTAACTCTTGTGAAGGCCGGATCGTTGGGAACGGAAAGTGGTCGCGAATGTTCGGCGAGAAATTGGTCAGAAGGTTCTTAAACACTTCTGGCGACGGGTTGGGATCGAGGAGGTCCACTAGCTTAGATACGCCACGATCTCGTAGCGCCCCGTCTCTTCCATTTTGTGCCAGGTCAGTGAGAGCCAAGTCTGCAAGCCGACCTGTTCATGCGTATGACCGTCGCGTCCACAATAAATTGAAGCTTCCATGACAGAAAATCTGTGCTTGGTCAGGATGGCATTTATTTGGGCAAGTGGGAGGCCGTCGTGGTACTCACGATTGATAGCAGTAAGTTTATTGTTAGCTCGACGACGGTTGGCATTTTCGGTCGCAGTAGATGTCATTTGCTTCTCTCCAATTTAATACTACTGATTGAAGCAGGAATTTAGCTAGAGCATCACGCGGAAACAGTCGCTTGTGCAGCTGTACCCTTGTA
>Ga0181538_10004403_pt1 | contig 13180 bp, 10 predicted proteins | sample PEATcosm2014_Bin_40_FD_119773 | JGI IMG/M metagenome (GOLD analysis project Ga0181538, IMG submission 119773) | Peatland microbial communities from MTU Mesocosm Facility, Houghton, MI, USA - PEATcosm2014_Bin23_30_metaG | ecosystem: Environmental > Terrestrial > Soil > Wetlands > Peat | place...
CCTCTAACAACAATGTCGGCAAGGCAACTGCAAGTCCACCGCAAGCAGTCGCCAATATGGACAGCCACCGTTGTTCTCGCCTTCCGTTTCGGTATCTGCTCCCAGACTCCATGGTACGGCTGATCAATATCCTCTTTAGGCTGAAGCCTGCGCAATTCCAAATCGTACATTGATGTGTTTGCCGACTTTCGTCAACTGCCTCGGCATCTGCCATCCTCGCCGGTTCTTTAAGCCATTCATCCCTCGCGTCGCCGCTTCGACCGTTTGCACTCGCAGGGGCCAGCCTGTCTCTAAACCTATTCGCAGGCACACCAACCTGCGAAGCTGAACGTATTTATCTGCCACGCTGAAACCGACAACACCCATCTGGCAGGTGCCGTGCTTGTACAGGTGCCGAGAAGCAACGCAAGTGATCGCAGAAATCGAGATCGTCCGAAGCCGGAGAGTTCGAAGAGTTTTACGTGTCGCGGTTTGATCGTGCCTTCGCGCTGGCGAGGTTATTGCTTCTCTCGTTGTGAGGCACGACAACGCGAGAAAAGTCTACAAGCGTTGGTTCGCAGGAGGCGTATGGTGATGTCAGTTCGAAACGGTTCTAGAGCAGCGTACCACCCGGTCGACAGACGAATAGCTGGTCTCACGTTGCTCTTATCGCTGATCGTCAGTGGTGGTGTGGCGTTCGCCCAGATCCCCGATATCAGCCATCCCGAAGCGAGCCGGCCTTCAATCGAGGGAATGGTGAAGCTGGCCGACCAACAAAACCAAGCCGAACCGGTCCCCGGCGTGCCGTTGACCCTGACCTCTTCTTCAACGGGAGAATCCCTGGCAGCCACAACGGACGCGGAGGGTCGCTTTCAGTTCAAGGACCTGTCACCCGGCACATACGCAATACAGGCACGGCTACAGGGTTTCCAACCATTCGGCGAGACTGTTGTCCTGCGCGATGGAGAAACAAAACTTGAAAACGTCGGCCTGGAGTTGGAGAAGGTGGTTGAAAACATCGAAGTCCACGACCAGGCAGCCGCGCTCCCCACAGAGACTGCGGATTCGAGCGCCACGGTCGCCAGCCAGCAGTTCACCACCCTACCGCTAGCAGAGCAGAAGTTTAAAGCGGCCCTGCCGCTGGTTCCGGGCGTGGTGCGTACCCACGACGGCCAACTCAACTTCAAGGGCGCGCCGGAGAATCAGGGGATGCTGCTAGTGGACTCGGCGCAGACTGTTGATCCTGTAACAGGGAGTTTCTCCATCCCCGTACCCTTGGATTCCATCCAGTCGATGACTGTGGACAAGGCTCCGTACAGCGCCGAGTACGGGGGCTTCTCGGGTGGTCTGACCACGATCGAGACTAAACCGCCTTCCGGCAGTTGGGACTGGGGAGTGTTCGACTTCATTCCGGGCTTGCGTGTCAAGAATGATCACATTGCCGGAGTTTCGGACTTTACGCCGCGCCTCTACTTCAGCGGCCCGCTGCTGAAGAACAAGCTCAACTTTTTCGAATCCGTAACCTATGACGTAAACAAGCGTCCTGTGCGTGGATTGCCATGGCCGGTGGACGAGACCCGGAAGCAAGGCTTCAATGCGCTGACCGGACTCGAGGCGGTGCTCTCACCCAAGCATCTCTTATTTGTCACGGCAAACACGTTTTCGATCCGCACGCAATTCGCCGACATCAGCGCGCTGGTGCCCCAAAGTGCATCGGCTGATGACGGGGTGCGGGGTGTGTCCTTGGGTGCCAACGACAGCTATCAATTTACCTCGGGCGCGCTGCTGAGCACGATGTTTCGCTACACGCGATTCGACAGCAACGCACACGGCCAGGGGCCTGAAGACATGCTCATCACGCCAGAGGGCTGGGGCGGCAATTTTTTCGATCGTTGGACCAGAACGTCTAACCAGTATCAATTCGGTCCGGTTTATCAGTTGCCCCTCAAGCAGTGGCTCGGCCGCCATCAATTGAAGACCGGCGTGATTGTGACGCACCGCTCTTACCTCGGCAGCGACTATTCGCATCCGATCGAACTGCTGCAGCAAGACGGTTCGCTGGCGGAACGGATTGACTTTCAGGGCGGCAACCGTCAGCATGCACGGGACACCGAAGCCGCGGAATTTGTGCAAGATCATTGGAGCTTGAATGACCATCTGGCTCTGGACATGGGCGGGCGCTTGTCCAGTCAGTCGATCGGCCGCTCAGCGGCGTTTGCTCCTCGTGCCGCGGTAGTGTATTCGCCAGGCTCAGACCACAAGACGATCATACGCGCCGGCGGCGGTCTTTTCTACGAACGCGTACCGTTGCCGGTGGCGGACTTTTTGAGCTACCCCAACCGTGTGGAAAGCTTCTACAGCCCGTCCGGGGCTTTGATTAGTACACTAAGCTTGCAAAGCGCTTATCTCCTCACGGAACCGGGGCGGGGTCTGGTCCCGGTTTCCACTCTCGAAACGAGCCCACGTAACACCACGTGGAATGTCGAACTGGATCGCGAGGTTCGACGCAATATGGTGCTCCGCACCAGCTATCTCTACAGCCGGACCAAGGGGCTATATGTAGTCACGCCGCTGGCGGCCGCACAAGGACAACCCGCCTTGTTGGGCATGGAAGACACCGGTGGTTCGCATTACCACGAATTCGAAGAGACCTTGCACTACAAACCGGGCGAGCGCAGCGATGTGAACGTGTCCTATATTCGGAGCCATGCTCGCGGGGATTTGAACACGCTCGCAGCCCTGTATGTACCATTTGAAGAGCCCGTGATCCGCCCCAACACTTTCGGCAACCTTCCGCAGGATATACCCAATCGGGTGGTGGGCTGGGGGATTTTGTCTTTACCCAAGAATATCAGCGTGAGTCCGGTGGTCGATGTGCATAGCGGCCTTCCGTATTCGAATATCGATACTCTCCAAAACTACGTCGGTCAACCGAATACGCAACGGTTCCCGGAGTTCTTCTCGTTGGATCTGAAGGTTTACCGGGAGTTCCACTTGCCCTTTGTCGGCGGCAAGCTCAAGTCCAAGAAAATTCGTTTCGGCCTCTATACGCTCAATCTCACAAATCACTCGAACCCGCTGGCCGTCTACGACAATGTCACGTCACCCGTCTTTGGGCACTTCGTGGGATTTCAGCACCGTGTTAACGGGTTCGTGCTGGACGCGGTGAACTAACCAGACTTTAGCGGACTGGAAAACCAATGCTAGCCCACCTCATCGCTAAACATAAACTAGCGGCACTGATTCTTATCGTCGTGCTGGGGTTCGGTCTCCGCGTTCGCGGCCTTGGCAGTGCAGGCTTCAACGAGGACGAAGTGCATAAGGTGGAGGCGGCACGTTCCTATCTCCGCGGTGGATTCTCCGTCAACCTCGAACATCCCATGCTGATGAAATCGCTCATTGCGGTTTCTCTGGCAGCTTCGGATGTGTGGAACGGCGGCATTGGACGATCTCATCAAGTGCCGGAAGAAGCATCCGTCCGGCTGCCAAACGTCGTTTTCGGATCGCTGACCGCGGTCGTGGTCTTCCTGTTGGCCCAGGAGTTATTCGGCACAGCCGTTGGGCTGCTTAGCGCACTGTTGTGGGCTACCGGCATCATCGCGATCACAATCAACCGGGTGGCTAAAGAAGACACGTTATTGGTGTTCTTTACCTGGCTTGGATACTATCTGTATCGTCGCGCCAGAAACCTGAGTACGACGGATAGCACACTCACGACACGCTTCTACGCCGCGAGCGGCGTGAGTTTCGGATTGATGTTAGCCTCAAAGTACTTTCCTCACTATTTGGGGATACATGCGCTCTACTATTGGTTGACCGATAGGGGCAAGCTGCGCCGGCCCTTGGGGAAACGAAATATGTTTCTTTTTCTGGGGACATGTGCGGCGGCATTCCTTTTGCTTGATCCTGTTATCCTTCTGCCAAGCACACTGAATCACATGGTTCATTACGTGGGCGGAAGCAGCATTACTCATCATGGTTACCTCGTGATGGGACACTTGTACCGCGAGGACGTACCGGGCACTGGTGGAATGCCCAGGTATTTTTATCTCTTGTTACTCGTGATTAAGACCCCGATTCCCGTTCTGGCCGGTCTGCTCGTTGGCCTCGTGGAGATCTGGAAGCGCCGCCGTGATCCCGCCGCCTCCTTTGTGATCTTCATGTTTGCCGCCTGGATTATCCCCTTTTCGTTGGTGGGCGGCAAGTGGATGCGATACATGCTGGCCTGGATGCCGGCCGTATATATCATCGCTGCCATTGGCCTCGTCCGAATATGGTTTTGGCTAACAGCAATGGCTCGCTGGAGAATGAGCCCCCGCCTGACGCCGGCGTTAGCCGCGGCTTTCATGTCGGTGTTTATCGTGTATCCAGTGGGCGTGGCCGCTAACAGTGGCCCGTATTATTCGCTCTACTTGAATTCCTTGGGGTTCGGGCATACCGGCTACTATTTTCCGCACGATGAGGTAAATGACATGGGACTTCAACGAGCGGTTCAGTATATCGCGCAAGAAGCCCCCCTCGGGGCAAGTGTGGGAAGCGAAGCCAAACCAGTCTTTCAGTACTACCTGCACAAGTACGACCGGGACGATTTGCAGTACTTTGATCTTTCCGATAGCTCTAAAAGGCTCACCGAGCCCGACTCCGCCTTCCTGGTGCTCCAAGACGGAAGAACCTACTTCGAGAATATCGGCATCGTTCGAAATATCGAGTCCCGCCAACTGCCGATTCGGACGGTGGAGATCGGCGGGGCGGAAGCCGCCCGGATTTACCATAGCGCGGAAGTTGCCCAGTTGCGGAGGAGCCGATGAAGCCCGGGCTGCGTTATCTGCGTCCGATAGCCGGCATGGCCAGCATTGCGTTGTTCTTTTGCATGCTGCAGCGGACAGGTCCAGAGGCGGTCCTGCGGAATATCCGGGTGTTGGGATGGGGTGTGGTCGCACTGATTCTGCTCTCCGGCCTAAGACATATCTTGCGGGCGCTGGCATGGAGCTACTGCGTGCAAACTGACGGTCGGCGCCCACTTTGGTTCGAGTTCCTGGGACCCAGACTGGTAGGTGAAGCGCTGAATGACCTCACGCCCGCCGGACCGCTGCTCGGCGAACCAGCCAGGGTGCTCGCTGTTTCGAGACTGATACCCGCGCAGACGGCTGCATCGTCAGTCGTACTCGAGAATCTCATTTTTGGCCTCGGCGCAGTCTTATTCATGCTAAGTGGAATTGTGCTTGCGGTGATTGCCGTAGCCGGCCTGCGTGGCTTCTGGTGGATCGGCGGCGGCCTGGTGAGTTGCTTCCTGGCTTGCCTGGCGATGGTGTGGTGGGCTGTGAACCGGCGGCTTTTGTTACTCGGCGGAATGTTTGATTCGCTCAAAAGGCGGGGGTGGCGGTGGGCTCTTCTGGAGCGCCATGAGCAATCGGTTCGCGCCGTCGAGCAGACCGTCTACGACTTCTTTCTGAAGAGCCGGCGCACTTTTCTCGCCGTCCTGGCCATCGAGATCGCTACAAACTTCACCGGCATCGGCGAGGCTTACTTGATCCTCAAAGTCACCACGGCCCACAGTTCGCTGTTCGCGGCTTATCTGGTGGAGTCCGCAAGCCGGGCTGTACAGATAGCGTTTTCGTTCGTTCCTCTCGGGCTAGGAGTTCAGGAAGGAGCCGCTGCCGCCACACTACAGGCCATTGGATATGCCGCGAGCGAAGGCATTTCGTTAGCAGTCATTCGCAAGATCCGTAGTCTGTTCTGGGCAGTGATCGGCTTGCTTTTCTTGGCCAGATATTCGATTTTCTTACCCGCGGCGGAAAGGAGCACGACTTAATGATGCAGCTTATTGTCAATGCGGACGATTTCGGGCTCACTGAAGAAGTGAGCACAGGCATTATCGACGCACACCTTCGCGGGATTGTAACCAGCACGACCATCATGGCAAACGGCGCTGCATTCAATACAGCCGTGTCGATTAGGCGCCGCGCGCCCGGGCTGGGGATCGGCGTGCACTTGAATCTCGCGGCAGGCCAGCCGGTCGCCTCCGCGCGGAGCATTCCTAGTCTGGTCGATTCCGATGGACGGCTGCATTGGAGTCCGGGCTCCTTGCTGCGGACTTTGGTTGCGCGCCAGGTGAATCTCGCGGAAATAGAAACTGAACTTCGGGCGCAGATCGCCAAGGTCTTTGCAGCAGGAATTCGGCCGACGCACCTGGACGGGCATAAGCACATGCATTTGCTGCCCGGCGTGCGCCCGATTGTGATCCGCCTGGCCCAGGAGTTCGCTATTCCGGCCATACGCTGTCCGAGGGAGGTCGCGCCTAATCTGGCGCACCTGCTAAGCGGCAGAAGCTCCCGAACGGGCGTGATTAAGCAGTATCTCGTGGCGCGCGCCGTTTCGGCCTTCGCCCGTGGTTTTCGAGAAGAGCTGGTGAAGGCCGGGCTGCTCTTCCCCGCACAGTTTTACGGTCTTAGCCAAACCGGATTCTTGCACGTGCGAGGCGTCCTGGACATCCTGGGAAGCTTGCCGGCAGGCGTCAGCGAACTGATGTGCCACCCTGGATACCTTGATGGCGATCTGGTGCGCAGCGGCACTCGCTTGCTGGGGCAGCGCGAAGTCGAAATCCGGGCGTTGACGGCCCCTGCGGTCAGTAGACTGGTGGCCGATCGTGGCATTGAGCTGATCAGTTATGAGCAGCTTGGTATCGAGCCGGTCCGCACACAAGCAATACGAATACTCGAAACAAGGAGATATGTAGCATGAATAAGGAAGTGAAATACTCCGTTGTGGTGCCGCTTTACAACGAGGCAGCCAATGTCACTCAGTTGTATGTGCGGGTGACTCAGGTCATGGAAGATCTCGCAAAACCTTACGAGATTGTTTTGGTGGACGATGGAAGTAAAGACGACACGCCATTGGCGCTACGCGCCATCTCAGCGAGCGACTCGCGCGTGCGCATTGTTACGCTGCGCCGGAACTTCGGCCAAACCCCGGCTCTGAAAGCGGGCTTTGATGCCGCGCGTGGCGAGATCATCATCTCCATGGATGGCGACCTGCAGCACGATCCGGAAGAGATCCCGGCCTTCATTGCGAAACTGGAGGAAGGCTATGACATTGTCAGCGGATGGCGTGCCCAGCGGCGGGACGGGTGGCTGTCACGCCGGCTGCCCAGCCGCATCGCGAACTGGATGATGGGCAAGCTTTCCGGAGTCGCGCTGCACGATTTCGGCACGACCTTCAAAGCCTATCGCCGGGAAACGCTCAAGAGTATTCAGTTGTACGGTGAACTGCATCGTTTCATTCCCGCTCTCGCCGCCTGGTACGGAGCGCGGATCACGGAAATTCCCATTAACAATCCGCCACGCCAGAACGGGAAATCCAATTATGGAATCTCGCGCACTCTCCGCGTGTTCCTCGACCTGCTCAGCACCAAATTCCTGATGGACTACTCCACCCGGCCGCTGCATTTCTTCGGCTTGATTGGCCTGCTGGCCACCGGGTCCGGCTCCCTGATTGGCTGCGGCCTGATCTTTAGCAAGTTGGTCGGTCATCAAGCGACCATGCTGCAGCACGGGCCGCTCCTGTTTGCGGCGACCGTGTTGGTATTGGGTGGCATCCAGATTCTGTGCCTGGGGCTCGCGGCTGAGATCCTGTCTCGCACATATTATGAATCTCAGGGAAAGCCAATTTATGCCGTGAGAGAGACGCGAACCTTCGACCCACAGGCAACCATTTCAGTGCATCCGAAACTGCTTCGGATAGACCAGGGTGTTCCTGCAGAGAGCGTGCCTGGCCGCGAGCGATTCCCGGGATCCGAAAAACGGGCGATCGGGTGACCATAGCTTCCTAAGAGTATGACTTAAAGGCACGGTGGTGTGACTATGAACATGACGCTGTTAGAACTCGACATTGAAAACACTTTGGAGCCTGCCGCGAGGACTTTAGAGGAAAAGATCCGCTCGCATACCGCGTGCGTGGGAATCGTGGGGTTGGGCTACGTGGGCTTGCCGTTGTCGGTCGAGCTTGCAAAGGCGGGTTTTCACGTAACGGGTATCGACGCGAATTCGCAGAAGGTTGCGCGTGTCAACTCCGGCGATTCTTATGTGGCCGATATTCCGAGCGAGGTGCTCGCGTCGCTTGTCAGGACTGGCAAGCTGCGCGCTACCACGGATTTTGGTGTTGTGCGCGACCTGGACACGGTCAACATCTGTGTGCCGACACCCTTGCGCAAAACCAAGGACCCTGACATGAGCTACATCGTGTCCGCCTCTGAAGAGATTGCCAGGTATCTGCATGCGGGCATGCTCATCATCTTGGAATCGACCACTTATCCTGGCACCACTGACGAACTCCTGCTACCCTTGTTTGAAAGATCGGGGTTACGTGCTGGACAGGATTTCTTCCTCTGCTTTTCTCCCGAGCGTGTCGATCCGGGTAACCCGCAGTTTCAGACGGCCAACATCCCGAAGGTGGTCGGCGGCACCACATCGGCCTGCACACGGATGGGGCAACTGTTCTATTCGCAGGCGCTCCAGAAGGTGGTGGGGGTCAGCTCCACGCAGGTGGCGGAAATGGTGAAGTTGCTCGAAAACACTTTCCGCATGATCAACATCGGACTGGTCAACGAAATGGCGCTGATGTGCGACCGCATGGGCATCAACGTCTGGGAGGTAATCGACGCCGCGGCCACCAAGCCATTCGGCTTTATGCCGTTCTACCCAGGGCCAGGGTTGGGCGGCCACTGCATCCCGATCGATCCATTCTACCTTTCGTGGAAGACCAGGCAGGCGGGCATCGAAGCCAGATTCATAGAGCTAGCCGGTTATATCAACGGCCAGATGCCTCACTTCGTGGTCGAAAAGGTCCGGAATGCGCTGAATAACGAGGCCAAACCGGTGAAGGGGTCACGCATTCACATCCTCGGTGTGGCTTACAAGCGGAATATCGACGATTGCAGGGAGTCGCCGGCAATCGACATCATGCATTTGCTTGAGAAATACGGCGCGGAGGTGAGTTACTCCGACCCCTATGTTCCCTGTGTAAGCCTGGACGGGCAACGTTGGGTTGCTTACGACTTCGCCAGGGGCGTAGAAGATGCCGATTGTGTGGTGATTGTGACGGACCATGGGGCATTTGACTATCAGTTCCTGGTGGACAGGGCAAGGTTGATTGTGGATACCCGGAACGCTTTAAAAGGGATGACTTCCGAGAAAATCGTACGGCTGTAGACATTGATCCGGCGAATATGGAGCAGCAAAGCAAAAGTTTCGAGCAATCCGTTTCGCCTGGGCGACATGGCTCGTGTGTTCGTCTTGCCTCCCTTCTTCTTATCGCCTGCAGCTCGGCTTCAGCCGGAACATGGAAGGCCGTAGAGGTCAAGCGCGAGGGAGATCGGATTGATATTCTGGTTGGCGGCCAGCCTTTCACCACTTACTGTTTTGGCCCCGCCGCCGCAAAACCGTATCTCTTTCCCTTGCGGAGCGCACAGGGCACTGTCGTCACGCGCAGCTTTCCCATGGTGGGTGACATGCGGGGCGAATACCACGACGAGCCACACCAGCGCGCAATGTACTTCGCTCACGGCGACATTAATGGTTACGACTTCTGGGGAGAGGCGGAGTTTCCCCGATGGAGCCGGCACCCGGCATCGACCTTTGGGCGGACAGCCTTCCGGAAGGTTGACGAAATGCGCGGTGGCTCCGACGCGGGAACTGTCCTGGCGGAATTCGACCTAGTGACATTCGACGGAAAGGTGATCGCCGAGGAGACCCAGGCCTATACTTTCAGTGGTGATGAGCACGTGCGGATCATCGATTGCGAGTTTACCATCCACGCGAACCACGGACCATTGAAGATTGGGGGCACCAAGGAAGGTACATTTGCCATACGGGTGGTCAAAGCACTGGCGCCGCCGACAGGTCACATGGTCAATTCAGACGGCGCCACCGGTGAAAAGGGGATCTGGGGCCGGCGCGCGGACTGGGTGGATTACTATGGCAATGTCGCCGGAGAGATCGTCGGGCTGGCCATTTTGGACCATCCCGAGAACCTGCGCCATCCGACTTACTGGCACGCCCGGCAGTACGGTCTTCTCGCCGCCAATCCTTTCGGCCTGAGAGAGTTCCTGCATGACCGGCATCAGGATGGCAGTTATGTGGTCCCGGCTGACGGATCACTCACTCTTCGCTACCGGGTGATCATACATCACGGCGATTTCCGCGAGGCAGACGTGGCAGGCGCCTACAAGCGGTACGCTGGAAAATAATAGGAGGAATCACGATGGAATCGGACATGACTCGCCGCGACCTTTTGAAGACCGTGGCGAAAACCACTGTGGGTTTGAGCGCGGTAAGTGGAGTGTTGGGCGCGAACGATCGCGTGAGAGTAGCGATCTGCGGACTGAACGGGCGCGGCAAAGACCACATCCACGGATTTTCCCGCGTGCCGAACCTCGAGATTGCGGCGCTGTGCGACGTGGATGAAAACGTGTTGCGGAAACGCCGCGAAGAACTCGACGGGAAGCCGCAGGTGTATGTGGACGTGCGCAAGCTGTTGGAAGACCGGTCAATTGATGCGATCTCCGTTGCCACACCAAATCACTGGCATGCGCTGATGGCCATCTGGGCGTGCCAGGCCGGCAAGGATGTTTATGTCGAGAAGCCCTGCTCGCACAACTTCTGGGAAGGCAGCCAACTCGTTCGGGCGGCGGAAAAATACAATCGCATGGTGCAGCATGGCACGCAGATTCGGTCCGCGCCCGCGATTCAAGAGGCAGTCAAGGGCCTTCGCGAAGGCGTCATCGGTGAAGTGTACCTGGCTCGGGGATTGTGCTTCAAATGGCGCGACACGATCGGACACGCGCCCGAAGAAGCCGTCCCCGCGGGCGTCCACTACGATCTCTGGACGGGACCGGCTCCCTTGAAGCCTTTCACGCGCAATCGCTTTCATTACCAGTGGCACTGGAATTGGGATACGGGCAACGGGGATTTGGGTAATCAAGGCGTCCACCAGATCGATGTTGCCCGCTGGGGACTGGGCGTCAAGTTTCCAAGCCGCATATCCGCCATCGGCGGACATTTCATGTTCGACGACGATTCCCAGACACCTAACACGTTGAACTGTGTCTTTGAATTCGACTCGCCTGACGGCAAGCGAAAAATGCTGGAGTTTGAGGTCCGGCATTGGATCAGTAACAACGAGGCTGGCATCGGACGCGGAGGCCTGACACCAGGAGTCAAACGTTTCTTCGGCCACCACAATACGATCGGCGACATCTTTTATGGCGCGGACGGATACCTGGCCACGGGGGACGAAGATGCGGCGAGCTATGAGGTTCTGCTGGGCCGCGACGGAAAGCCCGGACGTCACGGTCAAGGCGGAGGCAATCACTTCGCGAACTTCGTAGAATGCGTACGCAGCCGGAAGAAAGAAGATCTGAATGCGCCGATTCAAGAGGGACATATTTCGGCTGCCCTGGTGCATTTGGCGAACGCGTCCTACCGGCTGGGCCGGACGCTGCGGTGTGACCCGGAAACCGGGCGGGTGATTGGCGACGATGAAGCGAGCGCCCTGCTGCGCGAGGCGGAGCGCGGGTACCGGGCGCCATTTGCAGTACCTGAAGAAGTTTGAGGTCATAAGCGAGCGCGCGGGTGCACCTTTGTCACGGTAACCTGCCTAACTCTTCGACACTATCAGTAAATCATCGAGAAAGTGTACAGCGTGAGAATGCGGAACGCGCTTCCCAAAAGCGCCGTTTGCTATGGCGGAGTATCCGAAGTCGTAGAAGACTCCGGCGCCGGCCCGGAAGACCAGGTTCGGACGCGCCTGCCAAGCTAACTAGGGCCTAAGCTAGGCTGAGCCGAGGGGCGAGATCGTCCTTCTGCGCGTGCCAGAGCGGTGTGCCCTGTGGCGCTACAGCCATGGTTGCAAAATCGTTCACCTGGTTCACGATGGCAACCGCAGCAGTAATCGACTTTGGGTCTATTTCGAGCCTCTCAGGGGCCGAGCGGGTTCAGGCACGTTTGGGAGCGCGGGTCGAACTCGGCGAGTTCGTGGATTCCGGATCCGACCAGTGCTCGACAGAATTTGAGGGAATTGTGGGAACAAGCCCGGCGCTGCGCCGCGTCCTCGATCAAGTTCGGATGGTGGCGCCCACCGGCGCCACAGTTCTGATAGAAGGCGAAACCGGTACCGGCAAAGAACTCATCGCCCGTGCCATCCACATGCACAGCGACCGCCGGAATCGGCCATTCGTGAAGGTGAACTGCGCGGCCATTCCCGCCGAACTGCTCGAAAGCGAGCTGTTCGGCCACGAGAGAGGCGCTTTCACAGGCGCGCAGGCGCACGCATAGGCCGCTTCGAAGCGGCCAACGGCGGCACGCTGTTCCTGGACGAGATCGGCGAGATGCCTCTACACCTTCAGACCAAGTTGCTGCGGGTTCTTCAGGAGCAGGAGTTTGAGCGGGTAGGTGGCAACCGGACAATCCAGGTGGACGTACGGATTGTGGCCGCAACCAATCGGGACCTAAAGGCGATGGTCGAGGAGAACAAGTTCCGGGCCGACCTGTATTATCGTCTGGCCGTCTTTCTATTAAATCTTCCGCCCCTGCGGCAGCGCCGTGAGGACGTCGAACCGCTCACCCGCTACTTCATCCAGAAACACGCGCGAGGCATGGGCCGGAATATCAAAAGTATCCCAACGTATGCGTTGGAGGCGCTCACGAACTACAACTGGCCCGGCAATATTCGCGAACTGCAGAATGTCATTGAGCGGTCGGTGGTTTTGAGCAACGGGCCTGAACTCCACGTTGCGCTGCCGGAGCACGACGGCAAATCCGTCCCTGTGGCGCTGCAGGTCCGGGCTTCGAAAGTGACCGACATATCCTCGCGCGCGCGCATTTTGCAGGTGTTGAAGGAAACCAAGGGAATGGTCGGGGGAACGAACGGTGCAGCCGCGCGGCTCGGGTTGAAGCGGACGACTCTGCAGTCACGCATGCGGAAATATGACATCTCTCGCTTTTTTCAATAGGCGATTCGGGCATGCCCAGACTCCCGCCCCAGCGCATTAGATAAGTCGGCGTTCTCCTGCCCCGCAATCTATAAATTGCCTTTGCCTAGGGACTTTGAGGCATTTCGAAGTTATCCAGGATCGCTTTATTGGAAGTTCGGGCGACTCACCTTAACGTCAGTTGGTGGCAGAGGAAGGATGAGGTTCTTCTGCGCA
>Ga0181538_10004405_pt1 | contig 13172 bp, 10 predicted proteins | sample PEATcosm2014_Bin_40_FD_119773 | JGI IMG/M metagenome (GOLD analysis project Ga0181538, IMG submission 119773) | Peatland microbial communities from MTU Mesocosm Facility, Houghton, MI, USA - PEATcosm2014_Bin23_30_metaG | ecosystem: Environmental > Terrestrial > Soil > Wetlands > Peat | place...
AGCATCTCGACCGACGCTTTTCCGGGCAAGGTGCTTCAGGGTCGCATTGTGGCCATCTCTCCTGCGGTTGATCCTACCACCAACGTAGGACTGGTTCGCATCCGGATCGCCAACGGTAGAGGGCTGCTGCGGCTGGGCATGTTTCTCGCTGCCACCGTACCCCTGGAAACGCACCGCAAGGCGCTGGTTGCGGCCCTCCAGGCCGTTTACCGGGACCAGGACGGAAACCCGGAGATTTACCGAGTGGAAGGAGAAAAGGCGGAGGCCGTTCCGGTTAAACTCGGGCTCGAAACCAAGGACCGCGTCGAACTGCTCTCCGGGGCGGAAGAGGGAGAGACCATCATCTTGGGCGGAGGCTACGGCCTTCCCGAACACGCGAAAGTCAAGGTCAAATCATGAACGTGGTCCGATTTTTTCGCCAGAACAGCCGCGCGGTCTACCTGCTGACCGTCTTGTTGCTGGCGGCGGGCTTGATCTCGGTTTTCCGCTTGCCCAGCAACATTTATCCCGAGCTTTCCTTCCCGCGCATTGTCGTTCTCGCGCATTCCGGCGATCTCTCGCCTCAAAACATGCTTCTGACAGTGACACGGCCGCTCGAAGAAGAGGCGCGAACCGTGCTGGGCGTGTGGCGGGTGCGTTCGAGGACCATCCGGGGCGCGACAGAGATATCCGTCCTTTTTAATCCCGACACGGACATGCAGTACGCGCTTCAGCTCATGCAGGCAGGCGTCAGCGACGTCAGATCTGACCTGCCTGCGGGGACCGACGTCTCGGTCGAGCGCATCACGCCCTCGGCCTGGCCTATCCTGATGTTTGTTTTGAACGGTAATGTCCCGGACTCCGACCTGCGCGATTATGGCTACTACAACCTGCGCCCGCTTTTCAACCGAGTGCCGGGCGTGGCGCTGGTGGAAGTCGAAGCGAGCGATACGCGCGAGGCATCGGTCATCGTTGACCCGCAGAAGATGCTCGCCCACCGCCTTACTTTGCCTGACATCGCGGACCGCTTGAAAGCCACGAATGACATAACCTCTGTCGGAAGGTTGGACAAAGACTATTCACGCTACCTCGTTTTGGCCACTGGCCAGTTTACCGACCTTGACGATATCCGGAATTCCGTCGTGGCCGTCGATGGCCAAACGCCCATTCGGGTGCGTGATATTGGCGAGGTGCGAGACGGCATCGAAGATCCCCGCATGCTGGTTTACGGAAACAACCAGCCCGGCGCGCTGATCAGCATTTCACGTCAGATCGGCGGCAACATCCTGCAAGTTGCAGATCAGGCCAAGGCGCTGGCGAAGAACCTGGGCACTGCCATACCCAAGACCCTGCATCTTTCCGTCGTTTACGACATGGCGGAATTCGTTCGCGAGGCGGTGGCCAGCATCCGCGATGCAGTTCTGATCGGATGCTTCCTGGCCGTTATCATCCTCTTTCTCTTTCTCCGCGAAGGCCGTACCACTCTAATCGCCGCCATTACTCTTCCCATCACGGTCATCGGCACATTCTTCTTCATGAATTTGTTCCACAGCACGCTGAACCTGATGTCGCTGGGGGGAATCGCCGTCGCCATCGGGTTGATTATCGACGACGCGGTGGTGATCATTGAAAACATCTACCGCCATCTTGGATTGGGAGAGACGCCCGCCGAAGCAGCCGAAAAAGGTACGCAGGAGTTGCTGAGCGCAGTGATCGGGTCGACGGCAACGACGGTGGTGGTTTTCTCGCCCTTGAGCTTGCTCAAAGGCGTGGTGGGCGAGTTCTTCTCCGCACTCTGCCTCACGCTCGCGGTGTCGGTGCTTCTTTCGCTCGTCTTTGCGCTCACGCTGATACCTCTTCTCTCCCAGCGCTTCCTTTCTCCAGAGCGGCACCACAAAACCGCAGAGAGTTTCATCGGGCCCGTGAATCGGGCTTATGAACGGGCGGTTCGATGGTCGCTTCGCAGGCGTTGGGTAGTGGCTGCCGTCACTTCGGTGTCCGTTGCCGTGGCGTTGTTCATCTACACGCGAGCGGAGACTGGCTTCCTCCCCGAAATGGACGAGGGCGGCTTTGTTCTCGACATGTGGACCCCGCCAGGAACTTCACTGGCCGAAACCGATCGTATTTTCCATTTGGTCGGGGAGGAAGTTAAGAAGACGCCTGAAACTGAGGCCTTCCTGCGCCGCACCGGGGCGGAGATGGGGCCTTTCGCGACCACGCAGAATACCGGCGAGATCGTGGTCAAGCTGAAACCGCGTTCCGAGCGTGAACGCGGCATCGACGAGACTATGGATGATCTGCGCCAGAAGATTCTCAGCACAATTCCCGGAGTACGCGTTGAATTCACCCAGGTGCTCCAGGACATGATCGGGGACATGGAAGGGAGCCCGAATCCAATTGAAGTAAAGATCTACGGCAGTAACATGCCTGAACTGGAAAAGCTCGCCGACGAGATCGGGCCGAAGATGGAGAAGGTTCCCGGCATCGTGGATTTCCAGGGTATTTTGAAAGGCAATCCGGAAATTGTGGCGCACGTCGATTCCGTTCAGGCGGGACATCTGGGCATGACCGTCGACCAAGTCTCGCAGCAGATTCAGGCTGGCCTGCTGGGACTGACAGAAACCGACCTGCGCCAGACCGACCGCACCATCGGGATTCGCGTACGCTTTCCTGACTCGTTCCGCTATAACTTTCCGGACGTGGAGCATTTCCCCATCGTCACGCCGAACAAGCAGATTGTGCCCGTATCCGCTTTGGCCTCGCTCGAGACCCGCCAGGGCGAGAGCGAACTGACGCGCGAGAATCAGCGCTTGATGGTGGCGCTTTCCGCCCGGCTCGAGAATCGAGGCCTGGGCAGCGCCGTGCGCGACGTCCGGAATCTGCTGAGTTCCATCCAGTTCCCGGTGGGGACCAACTACGAAATCGGCGGGCTTTATGAGAGCCAGCAAAGCTCTTTCCACGACCTTCTTTCGGTGCTGGGCCTGGCGCTGGCAGCGGTCTTCATTGTGCTGGTGATTCAGTTTCGAGCTTTCGCGCCCGCCTTGATTATCATGTCGGCGGCTCCGCTTTCGCTGCTGGGCGTCTTCGTGATGCTGTTTGCCACCGGGACGGCGCTCAACGTCTCGTCATTCATGGGCATCATCCTGATGGTGGGCTTGGTTGTTAAGAATGGTATTATTCTGTTTGAGTATGTGCACAAGTTGTGGGGGGAGCAGGGAATGCCGCTCAGCGAGGCCCTGGTGCAGGCCGGCAAAATTCGCGTGCGTCCGATTTTGATGACTACGTTGTGCACGCTATTTGGGTTGCTTCCCCTGGCGCTAGGTCTCGGTGCAGGAGCGGAACTTCAGAAACCCTTGGCCCTGGCCGTCATCGGCGGCCTCTCCATCTCAACGTTTATCACTTTGCTGGTAATGCCTGTGCTATACTCATTGCTTGAGCAGAAGAGAGCGAACTAGGAAACGGCTAAGATCCTTTGCCGCTCCGCAAAAGTGCAGGGGTAGGGCTTGCCCTACCCGGGACGTTGCAAATTTGTTCCGGACAGGGGACGGCAGGCCGTCCCCCTACGATCTTGTTTTCATGTTCTGGCACAGACGGTGCCGGCTCGATTGGGATCTTAAGAGGGAGGTAATTAATGGACGACGTGCGCTATCAGGTGATCTGTTGGGAACGCAACGGCCGTACCTGGTTTCACGTGATCGATTCGTGGGCTCCAGCCAGCGAACAGCCGGCCGTCGAATACTCTTTCCTCACGCGGGCCGCTTCGGACAATGCGGCGCAGGAACTGAACAAAATCTGGATGTCTAAAGAGCAGCGACGCACTGGGCTGACGCAGCTAAAGGCGGATTGATCGCTGAAACGCAGGCGCACGCTCACGAACCCCAGAGTGTCGAGAGACGGGCAAGCAGTTCCACGCTCGCCGTTTTCCAGCCTCTAACTTCCCTTCCTCCCCGCCTCCAGCGCCGCCCTTGTCGAATCCATGGTCATGCGGAGGGAATCTTTGGGGATGCTGGTTACGAAGGGCTTAATCAGCCAACCTAGTCCTGTGGGAATGTCTCGCGTCAGTGAAATTGACTCGCACTCGATGTACACGCCGCCGTCTTTCGCTTCGAACTTCCAGTAAGAGTTGATTCGCCAAAGGAATCCTCCGTCATGGCCGACGGGTTTTTCGCGCTCATTCGGCGTGCCCGGATCGTCCACTTCCGCGATCCGGGTCGAGTAAGAGCGGCTGTACCAACGTGTTGAATTCACCTCGAAATAATGAACATCGTGATTGGTGTCGAGGGTAACAGTGATGACCTTCTTCTTCCTCAAGCGATAGAAGATCTTGAAGTCGTTATTCTGCCTGCTGAGCAGGCGCGAACGAACCACCTCCGGTTTATAAATGTCCTGGTGGTGATTGTAGTCTTCCATAAGCGCCAGGGTTTGCTGAAGAGTCGCGCCAGGAACGAAGACCGCACCCAGCCAGTGGTGGATCAAGCCCCCCGGCGCTTCGATGGTCTGACCGGTACGGTCCGTCGTCTGAAGCCGCTCCATGAGCACCTCGCCGCGCCGGAGGGCGGACAGAGCTTCGGCCCGGCGCTCCGGAGGATATCCATCCACATAGAGGAACTTCTCAGGCGTCGAGACTTCTCCATTGATTCGTGCTTCCGTAAATTGGACGTATCGGTCGAAGGCCTGAGCTGTCTCCGGCTTCAGCTCGACATTGCTCACTCCGCGCGTGGGCGCCGTCGGGAGCTGCAGTGCCAGCAGAATTGCGAGCCACTGGCCTTGTAAGGCGAGCATCATCGTCTCCCACGATAGCACATCCGGCCGAGGCAAGAGGGTTATCTGCGGGGTGAAACGCGGCCCGAAGAGTGCGTTAACCTGAATTCCGAAGTTGACCTCGAGAACGGAACGGGTGTTCAGATTCTTCGGAAGTAACCCCTCACCCGGCCCGCTCCGGCTGATGAACGCGCCGGCAGCAGGCCACCCTCTCCCCGAGGGAGAGGGCCGTCAACGACAATAATTTCAGCCCTCTCCCGGGGGGAGAGGGTGGCGAGAGTAGCGAGCCGGGTGAGGGGTTTCTTCTCACTGATCTTCGCAACTTCGGAATTCGGGGTTAACTGAACGCAGAAAACTCAAAACGGCAATCAACAAGCCTCGCCAAAGAGGCCACAACGTCGGCAAAAAAGAGGAGCGTATGTGTTTCTTATTAGATTTGGAATATTGAGTCAAGGCTTACGAAGAAGCCGCCTGACCCCGCGGCAATCGCGCGCTCACCACCGGCACCATCCATACTGCATATCCATGTGGATGGCGGATGTTGGAGATCATCTGATTGAAACACGCCCACGCCGAGTCGCGCGCCGAAGGCACCAGCTCTCCGATCGGCCCGCTATAGCCGTCGCGCCAAGCCTCGATAATTGCGGCGAAGGTCTCCCTCGGCACACGAACTGTGTCGACAATGACGTAGTCCACCGTTATCTCCTCGAGATTCATCGCCGCCAGGATTCCGTAGGCGTTCCGGCCGATGAAGAGGTCGGTCCCGGTCACGGCTCCGAAGCGCGCCGCCACCTCGTGCCAGAAGTCTCGCGGATCGGGCGTGCCGCCCTGAAAATGAATCATCCCGTAGTCTTCCGGAATAAGGTGCAGGTAACCTCCAGGCCGCGTCACGCGCGCCAATTCGGCGAGCACGCGATCGGGGTAGGGAATTGAGTGAAGCAAGTGACGGCACACCGTGAGGTCGAAGGTATGGTCGGCTGCGTCGAGCGCAAACACACTCTGGTGCTCGAACGACAACCGCGCGGCAAGGCTTTGGTAGCGCGACCGAGCGAGGTCCAGGTGCTTGTCGATAATGTCGACCCCCAGGACGCGAGCGCGTGGAAGAAGCTCCGCCAGCCGCGACGAAATCTCGCCCGTGCCGCACCCTGCATCGAGAATATGTGGATCAACAGGCAGCGCGTAACGGCGGAATAGCGCGCTTTCCTGCGGCCAGATCGCCCGCGCCTGTGCGTCCAGGTTTCGCACCATCGAATCGTCGGCCATCTGTTTCCCTTGCGGGTTGAGATCTGTCATAAGGCCCTCCCTGTTTGAAGATGCCCTGTCATTCCGAGTGAAGCGAGGAATCTCGCCCTGGTTCTGGTTCGTCGATTGGCACGAAGCAGAGCGAGATTCCTCGCTTCGCTCGGAATGACACGTTTCTTCTTGTAGTTTTTGTAGCGGTGCTGGAATCCGTGTTCTCATCCCCACGATAGCATAGCGGGTTGCGGTAGTGGGTTGAACTTGTCCTCGCGACAGGCTAGAATACAGTCATATCGACTACTGACCAGGCCCTCATCCGCGTTTGTTCCAAACGGCTTTAGGGGATGCCCGCTGGATGCCGAGGCGGCTCGACCCTGCTAAATCCGTTGCAACAATCGGAAGGGCGATGGTTTCAAGTCACTGCGAGAGGGTGGAAAAGTAGCTGAACGCAACAAAAACGGAGGGCTATGATGGCTCGGAGAGTATGGATCTTAGTATTGGCAATGGGTTTGGCGGTCTCTGCGGTGGCGCAGACCGAAACCTGGCAGCTTGACCCCGCGCACAGTGCAGCACAGTTTGCGGTGCGCCATATGGGAATCTCTACTGTTCGGGGCAATTTCACCAAATTGGGTGGCACAGTTCAGTACGACCCCTCGGACCCGTCCAAATCGTCCATTGAAGCCACGATTGACACTGCGTCCGTAGATACCCGCGTTGAAATGCGCGATAACGATCTGCGCAGCCCGAAATTCTTCGATGTGGCGAAGTTCCCTACAATCACCTTCAAATCCAAACGGGTCGAACCAGCCGGCGCGGGTAAGCTGAGGATAACGGGTGACCTTACGATTCACGGCGTGACCAAGGAAGTGGTGCTGGAAGTCGAGGGTCCTTCCGAACCCTTCAAAGATCCGCGGGGGAATTCGCACATGGGCGCCTCCGCGACCACCACCGTCAACCGGCGCGATTTCGGAGTGGGCGCCATTCCCGCCGCCATGGTCTCCGAGAATGTCACAATCACGATCGATATGGAACTGGTGAAACAGGGCGGCGCAAAGCAGTGACGAGCAAGGCATGCGCAGGGCGCCGACCTGGACGAATCCGAAATGATCGACCGCTATCGACGCGTGGGCTCGCCGCCGACGTACATAATGTCCGGTGAACTCGATTCCCATCGCTCCGCCTGACCCCGGTCGCCCTCGCGCGTTGACATATCCCTCTGATCGCACCCGCAAGCTCTTCGCGGGCTTTGCCTACTTTGTGCCTTGGCGTGAAACCGGCATTTTCTTTCGCGAATCAGTTCTCGCCGTTCGAGTTCAGAGGCGAATCTCTCCCGCACTTTTCGCTTTTTTGCAGCGCAAGTGAGCTCATTTCGCACGCTTAACAGTCAAGAATCTACGCCTTTTGACGCAATCTAAGCGAAACTCTCAGCTTTCGAAGCTGGAGCTGAAGTGACTATAAGTCGGCTACATGAACTGCTAGTTCCACGCGCTGTCTACCCGCCGCAAAGAGCCCCACAATGAGCCGTACAGGCACCCTCTGACGATATGTCGGCTATGCATGTGAAGTCACTGTTGAGCGTTTGACAACCGGGGCCAACCCGCGTAAGATTTCCGGTTCGAATTCGATTCTGTAACTAAGAACAATGGAGGACTATTTATGTCTGTAAAGGTTGGAATTAATGGCTTTGGGCGCATCGGACGAAACCTGTTTCGCGCCGCTCTCAACGATCCGGGGATTGACATTGTGGCGGTCAATGATATTACCGACCCGAAGACTCTTGCTCATTTGCTGAAATACGACTCGATCTTTGGAATCTTTGGCGCCGAAGTCAGTTTCGCCGGTGACTTTATCACCGTGAATGGCAAGTCGATCAATGTCTTCAAGACCAAGGATCCCGCAGAGCTTGACTGGTCGTCGCTGGGTGCGGAGGTCGTGGTGGAATCTACCGGCCTTTTCACCAAGGCGGAAGATGCAAAAAAGCACCTGAAGGGCACGGTGAAGAAAGTCATCATTACCGCGCCGGCCAAAGGTGAAGACATCACCATCGTGCTGGGCGTCAACGAGCAGTCCTACGATCCGGCCAAGCACAACATCCTCTCGAACGCTTCCTGCACCACCAATTGCCTGGCGCCCCCTGCTAAGGTTCTTAACGACAATTACAAAATCCTCAAAGGCTCGATGACCACCATCCACGCCTATACCAACGACCAGCGGATACTGGACCTGCCCCACAAGGACTTGCGCCGGGCCCGCGCCGCTGCCCTCTCCATGATCCCCACCACGACCGGTGCTGCCAAGGCCATCGGACTGGTGATCCCGGAACTCAAGGGCAAGCTGGATGGCTACGCGATGCGCGTCCCCACTCCGGACGTTTCGGTGGTTGACCTGGTCGTGCTCGTTGAGAAACCGACCACCACGGAAGCCGTGAACGCCGCCCTCAAGACCGCCGCGGAAGGCCCCATGAAGGGCATCCTGCAATACGTCGAAGAGGAGTTGGTCTCCAAAGACTTCACCGGCAACCCGCACTCGTCCATGGTGGACGCCGGTTTCACCAAAGTGATTGACGGAAACCTGGTGAAAGTTGTCGCCTGGTACGACAACGAGTGGGGTTACTCGTGCCGCGTCCGCGACTTGATCGACTTCGTGGCGAAGACCCTGTAAGAAAATACGTCCGTGGTCCGTTGTCAGTTGTCCGTCGTCCGTCGTTCACCCTTGGATTTCAATTGACCTGGGACCTCGACTGGCCGACGGGCAACTGTGGGATTTCGCGGGCAGGGACCGCCTTTTAAGTCAGCCCTTTGAACGATGCTCTCTGACCCGGGCCCAAGGACTACCTGCACTCAACGGGCCCGATTGCAGACGAAGGTAAGGCTGGCGTTCAGTCTGAAACGGACAACGGATTGCGGACAACCAATTATCACGAGCAACCGGTGACGGACCACGGACAACTGACATTAAAAAAAGGAATTATCCATGTCAAAACTCTCTATTCGCGATATTGACCTGAAAGGTAAACGCGTCTTCATGCGCGTGGATTTCAACGTGCCTCTCAACGACGCTTCTCAGATCACCGATGACACGCGGATTCGAGCTTCGCTTCCCACCATCCAGTACGCTCTGAGCCAGGGCGCACGGCTGATTCTGGCTTCGCACCTGGGAAGGCCCAAAGGCAAGCCCAATCCAAAGATGAGTCTGAAGCCGGTGGCCACGCGGCTGTCGCAACTTCTCGGGAAGCCCGTGGTCTTCGCCGCTGACTGCGTGGGCACGGAAGTGGAGAAGCAGGCCCGGGCGCTCGAGGGCGGGGAAGTGCTGCTGCTCGAAAACGTGCGCTTCCACCCGGAGGAGGAAAAGAACGTGGCGGATTTCGCTTTGAAGCTCGCCGCCTTGGCCGAGCTCTACGTCAATGACGCTTTCGGCACCGCGCATCGCGCCCATGCTTCGACCGAGGGCATCACGCATTTCCTTTCTCCTTGTGCGGCTGGCATGCTGATGGAGAAGGAACTCCAATACCTCAGCAAAGCAGTCGAGAACCCGGCGCGCCCCTATGTCGCAATCGTGGGCGGCGCCAAAGTCTCGGATAAGATCGAATTGCTCGAGAACTTCGCGAAGCTTGCGGACACCGTGCTCATCGGCGGAGCGATGGCTTACACGTTCCTCAAGGCTGAGGGCGTGGAAGTGGGCCTGTCGAAGGTGGAAGATGACAAGCTGGAAAGCGCTCGGGAACTGTTGAAGGCCGCCAAAAGCAGTGGTAAGAAGTTCCTGCTCCCTAAAGATCACGTGGTGGCGGAGAAATTCGACGCCAGCGCACCGGCGGAAGTGGTGAACGATGTCAACATTCCCGTGGGCAAAATCGGGATGGATATCGGACCAGCCACACGCGCCCAGTACACCCAGGAAATCGCCGGAGCAAAGACTATTGTCTGGAACGGCCCCATGGGCGTCTTCGAGATGCCTCAGTTCGCAGAGGGCACCCTGGCCATCGCTAAGGCGGTCGCCGCGTCTTCCGCCGTCTCGATCGTAGGCGGCGGCGACTCCGTGGCGGCCGTCAAGAAGATGGGCGTGGCGGATAAGATCAGCCACATCTCCACAGGCGGCGGCGCCTCGCTCGAGTTCCTCTCCGGGCTCACGTTGCCCGGAGTTGCAGCCCTGAACGACAAGTAAGCGGTCGTAAGATCGAGTGGATATCCCTCTCCCTTGGGGAGAGGGTGTCACGCTCTGGCGCTTTCATCAGCCGGAGCGTGACGGGTGAGGGGTTTCTAAACTGGTCCTTTGATCGCCCACTATTAACCAAGGAAATCACATATGCGTAAACCCGTAATTGCTGGTAACTGGAAAATGTACAAGACCATCGCCGAGGCGGTGGATTTTATTGAGAAGATCAAGCCGGTGGCGGCGGAGGCCAGCCATTGTGAGGTGATCGTCGCGCCGCCCTTTACGGCGCTCGCCGCGGCAACTGCTGCGGCGAAGGGCAGCAAAGTGCAGGTGGCGGCCCAGAACTGCCACTGGGACAAGGAAGGCGCGCACACCGGAGACATCTCGACGGGGATGCTCCGCGACGCCGGATGCACCCACGTGATCATTGGGCATTCGGAGCGGCGCCATAACTGCGGCGAAACCGACGAGCAGGTGAACAAAAAGGTGAAGGCAGCACTCGCCGCCGGGCTGACGCCGATCGTCTGCGTCGGTGAGACCCTGGCTGAACGGGAAAGCGGTGAGACTGGGAAGGTCCTCGAGAGCCAGTTCGTTGGTGGTACGGCCGGATTGACCCCGGGGGACTTTTCCCGTATTATGATTGCGTACGAACCTGTGTGGGCCATCGGCACCGGACGAACCGCCACGCCCGAGATGGCGGCGGACGCGCAGCGCCTGCTTCGCGGTTTGGCGCGGCGGCAGTTCGGAGAGCAAGAGGCGAACGGCGTCAGGATTTTGTACGGCGGCAGCGTGAAGCCGGACAATGTAGGCACGCTGATGGCGCAGGAAGAAATTGATGGAGCCCTGGTCGGTGGGGCAAGTCTAAAGGTCGATTCCTTTCGAGCCCTGGTGAATTACCCCCGCGGCTGAGGCGGCCGGAGAGAGATTTCCCAGTATGTTTGCGGTTCTTCAGATTATTCACATCCTGTCGAGCATCCTGTTGATCGGCACGGTGCTGCTTCAGGGTGGCGAGAACGTTGATATCACTGCGGCTTTCGGCGGCGTAAGCCAGGCGGCGTTCGGGCCGCGCGGTTCCGTGACATTGTTGGCAAAGATCACCTGGGGTTTGGCCGTGCTTTTTATAGTCACTTCGGTGAGCCTGGCGATTCACGCCTCGAAAAACTCGTCGGGTTCCGTGCTGGAGCACGCGCCGGTCAAGTCGGCGCCTATGACTCCCGCGTTCCCAGCGCTTCCGCCGCCTGCGCCGGCGGCGCCGGCAAAGAAGTAGAAAGAAGTCGTCAGTAGTCAGTGATCGGTTGTCGGTCAGAATCCGCCGTGAAGTTGCGACGGTGATGCGGGCCGACGAACGCCAAATTAAGTGAGACTGAAAGCTGAGAACTGTTAGCTGACGACTTAAAACTGCCTTTCGTGCGGAAGTGGCGGAATTGGCAGACGCACCAGCTTGAGGGGCTGACGGTCGCAAGACCGTGGGGGTTCGAGTCCCCCCTTCCGCACCACCTGTCAAGGAATTTCTCATATAATATGGCAAATCCAAGTCCCGCAAGCAGTTGCGGGACTTTTCGGTTTTAGTCTCCTGTCTCACCTGTCTCTCCTGGGGATTTTCATGGACATCCCTGCAAGTTAAAGCATAGCCATGGGTTATTGGTTTTTTTCAAAAACCACTCTTTTAGGCGGACGGGCCCGCGCATAGCTAAGGCATAGCAAAGGTCCTCCCAGATAACTGAGGCACCTGAGAGGAGATTGGGAACATTGGATTTTTATCGCGGGCCGGGTGTGAATCGCCCAAATCTCCAAAAGAGTGTTCCCCCGCACGCGCATGCGCGTTTAGACTTGTGCCTCAAGACCCTGGCGAGGGAGGCGCATATGCTCGCATCGAGAGTGACGTTGACTCGTGATGAACTTTACGAAAAGGTCTGGTCGACGCCGATGCAGAAGCTCGCGGCCGATTTCGGCTTCTCTGGCGTCGGGTTCGCAAAACTGTGTCGACGCCATCGCGTTCCCGTTCCCCCGCGGGGGTACTGGGCCCGGCTTCAGGCTTGCCAAGCCCCAAAACGCACGGCCCTGCCCACCGCCAAGGAACCCAAGCTCAACACGGTCGAGATCTATCCGCATGAACGGCCGCTGACGCAGCCCGCTGAGATGGAAGCGCAGGAAATCCCCAACATTGTGGTTGCTGACGACCGCCCGCTTGCGCACCCAATCACGTTGCGCATTGAAAACTCGTTCTCAAAGACAAGGAAGTACGAGACCGGGCTGCTAGCCGCTAGGCCCGAGATGGCGATGCCGCTTCTCGTCTCCGCCGAGCAGCTTCCGAGGGCGCTCCGCATTCTGGACATCCTCCTGGAAGTGCTGGAGCAGGCGGAGTATCCGCTGGCATGGCCGAAGCCATACAATACGCCTTTGACCGTGGCAGTTCTCGACGAACCTCTGGCGTTTGGTATCTCCGAGGCTGTTAAGCGCAAGGACCACCAAGTTACTGCGAGCGAAAAACACCTGTCATCGCGGCGGCTCCCAAGGTGGGATTACGAGCCCACTGGCTGCCTCACGCTGGCCATCAAGGGCGTGGAAAATCTTGGCATCCGCCATTCGTGGTCAGACGGGAAAAAGCAGCGGGTCGAGGACGTTCTCGGCCGCTTCATTGTGACGCTCCCGGCCATTGCGAGGGCGCTCAAGCGACGGCGTGAAGAGCTGGCCGAGCAACAACGCAAGTGGGCAGAAGAACGGAAGCGGGCCGCCGAGGAGGCAGCCCGGAGGGCCGAGTACGAGCGTAGGGCGAAGGCGGTCGAAGGCCTCGCCCGCTCCTGGGAGCAGGGCAAGTCGCTCAGGGCGTTTGCGGAAAGGCTCACCTCGATGGCAGAGCAGGAAGGTGTCCCTGAAGAGCAAAGACGGGACATCCGCACCATGGCCGAATGGGCGGTGCGCCATGCAGGGTTTGTTGACCCATTCACCCACTTGGCGTGGATGGTTCAGCGATTCAAGAACCCGCCATGGAGTTACGGGAGCTGAGGTAGAATATGCCACAACTCGCCAAGCCAATCGTG
>Ga0181538_10004407_pt1 | contig 13169 bp, 10 predicted proteins | sample PEATcosm2014_Bin_40_FD_119773 | JGI IMG/M metagenome (GOLD analysis project Ga0181538, IMG submission 119773) | Peatland microbial communities from MTU Mesocosm Facility, Houghton, MI, USA - PEATcosm2014_Bin23_30_metaG | ecosystem: Environmental > Terrestrial > Soil > Wetlands > Peat | place...
CTTCCACCGCATCTTCTCCTTCGCGTTCTTTGGACGGAACTTGAAGATTGATGCGGTGGTCGTCGCGTCTGGGGGACCCTCAGGCCGGGCTACCCCTCGTACACCACTCTGGCGGACTCAACTAGGAGATGCGAGCCGTCGCCCAATAGACAACACATTTATCCTTTGGACCGTGGCCAGGATCTGATTACAAGCTAAGATCGATGGCTTGCGGATCGTTGACACCCTATTTGAGAAACGCGTTCCGCGAGGATTCCCATACTTCGATCTGCTCGACCGTATACATCAGCATGTCCTGCCGCGTACCTATGTCGAAATCGGTGTCTCGACCGGCCGATCGCTAACGTTGGCACTTCCCGGGACAATGAGCGTCGGAATCGATCCCGACCCACGCCTCTCGTTTCCCCTGAGGCGGGGAACTCGAATATTCCATCAGACGAGCGATGATTTCTTCGCAAATCATGATTTGACTCGGCTGTTCGGGGGCGTCCAGCTCGATCTCGCGTTTATTGACGGGATGCATCACTTTGAAGTTGCCCTTCGAGATTTTATGAACCTGGAAAAATCATCGAATATCGGAACGACAATTCTGATTCACGATTGTCTGCCGATAGACGAAGTAACGGCCGCACGCGAACGATCTACCAGCATCTGGAGTGGGGACGTATGGCGCTTGATAGCGCTCCTGCGTGCCTTTCGGCCTGACTTAGAGGTGAATGTGGTCGATGTGGCGCCCACAGGGCTGGGGATTATCAGGGGCCTGGATCCGGACTCGACCGTCTTGGATTACCGATACAACGAGATTGTTGAGCGTTATCTAACTGTTCCTTATAAGAATCCCTACGGAAGTGATTCGATCGAACCTAAGGGCTCTGATTGGGAGACGGTGAAGGCCTTGTTGCCTGAAGCACCTTTCAGACATGCGAATGTTGAGATGCTGAAAGTCCGACGATCGTGGTGCGGCGTTGCGCCAATCCTGAGGAGGGGCGTGAATAGCGCCCGGTTCCGGCTCGCGACGCGTGCGGATGAAAAGCCCGAAGGCGATGCGTTCAGCCCGCATTCGGCCAGTTCCTAGAGAAGTTCCGGGCGATCGGACTTCACTGACCCTGGAGTCTTCCGAAGTTCATTACACCAGGGGATGGAGGAGCTGCAGGTTCGTAACGAGCGATCCGGCAAGGAATGGTTCAAGTTGCTCCAACGCCACCTCGACTCTTAAATACGACTGATCCAGCCTCAACTAAACCCTGGGGCGCGGCGGGGCTTTCTTTGCGTCCAAGCCGAGGAGAGACCGTCGAATCCTCCGAACAGATTGGTTCATCTTCCAAACTGCTCGGAGCCCTTCCGCCGCAACAAGTTGCACCTCGGTCCGCCCAGGTCGTGGTGGCAGCAGTTGGGCGATCTCGTTCGACAAGTCCCCTTCGTGTTGGGTTGGGTATTCGGGAAGTGGACCGACGATTCGCCAGCGCAGACATCGGCGCCACGTTGCGGCTACAAGGGGACCGTTTGTGTCATCGACGATCACGATCGCGACCGGGCCTGTCATCATCTGCCGACAGTGCAAGATATCGGCGAGATAGTTGATGTTTGCCCCGTCGACGTGAAAGGCGTCGTAACGATAGCCCTGGCGACGTAAGGATGGAAGAGTCTTGAGGCTATTGCCCGATTCGAATGATACGCGACCAGGGAACTCGGCCTGAAGCCATTCGATCGCCGGACGAACATAGGCGTGCGCACAGATGTCGACACCAAAGTAAGTAAGTTCAGAGTTGGCCGTAAGGGCCGCATAGGCCGACTGACCACCATTAACCCCAATCTCGAGCAACCGCGTGTGCGATACGGCCACACTTCGGAATCGGTGACGCTTGACGCGCAAGCGCGGGTCTGGTGGGTGGTCCGCGAACGACGGGTCACGGTGCTCGTAGAAGAGATTTCCCTCAAGCGCGACCCCTGACTCGGCGATGATTCGATTCAGACGGAACAATCCATCCAGCCACGATTCGGATTGCTCAATGTCGCCCGACGACTCGACACCCACGGTTATGTCTCCCACATTGGTGCTCGAACCGCATGGCGCGCATCGCTAGTTTTTGGGGACGAAGGCCCGCCGGCGCAACTCCTTCGACGACCGCAATTGGGAGCGCTTCGGAGCACTGCGCCGGCGCTTGCGGGATCCGCCATTACGTCCCTTCGCCCGGGTCGACATGGCGACCCGCCCCTCGGGCGTTCGCGGGGAGAGAATCCCCATATTCAACGAGGTCATCCGAAGGTTGAACGCACGTCCGCGCCGCAAGTGGATGGAGGATCTGCAGCTTCGTAACGAACAACTCGGCGAGGAGTGATTTGAGTTGCTCCGTCGCGATCCCAACTTTGATCTACGACTCACGAGTATCTACGACTCACGAGCCATACCGAGCGACACGCGAGCTTCTGCTGCACGCCGGTCGATCGCTTCGACGTCCGGGGCTACCTCCCAGAGCGCCAATATCGCGGTGGGACGGTCGAGCTCCTGGCCAATTGAGGCCGATTCGTCCCCCTCCCGCCTTGTGGGATCCCGAATTCGAGCACCCGTCGCCGAGCTCGAGGCGCTGGAGGAGCGTGCCTGACCCGGGAAATCCTCGCCCCGGTTTGTTACACTCCGCTGGCATGAAATGGGTACTAGTCATCGTATTGGCGATCATCGGTGTGCTGGCGGCGATTGTGGCGATCGAGTACTTCGTCGTACCGATTCACTCGTTGCCGAGCTTCATGGGGGCCCGTCACACTGCTGGTCATTATCGCAAGCGAGGAGCGGCCGCAGCGTTGGTCGCCGTCGTGGCATTAGTGGCTGCCGGGTTACTGGCAGTTCGCTTCAGGCGGGAGGACGCAGCCCCGGCAGCGGCGGCCTCTGCGTCGACGGCCAACCAGTTGCTGGCGAAGCCACAGGCAGCACCCGAAGAACCATCGAACTAACCCTTTGCAGCTTTCCCGCCGTCGCTGGCGCGATTCAGTCGGCGCCCTCTTGCCTCACGCTTGACGAGGATCAACTGGACGACAGGTCACGTTCACGCATGGAACTCACGGGGTACCGAATGCCGAGGCGGCCAAAGGCTCCGTCGAAGAGCCCGCGGGCAACAGCCCACCAGCATTCAAGGCGATTGTTCTGTGGTCGAAAGATCGCTCGGCCCAGAAGCTTGGAGACGTTCCGCGGGTAACGCCCCACCTTGTGCATGATGTGGAGGTGGTAATAGAGCATGTTCCGAGCTTCGTAGTAGTACTTCCAAACCGGCACAACGCCATCTTGGCGAATAGCGTCGTGGTGGACGACCGCCTCCTCGACAACACGTCGTTGGAAGCCCGCCTGAGGGATCCGCCAGTGGCAGTACTCGGTGTCTTCGGCCCACCAGAAAAGCTCCGCCCTGGGTACACCAACCGCTTCGACAATCTCACGGGCGAGCATGAACCCGCACCAAGAACCCCACCGGCCTACGGTACCGTCCGGTTGAATCGACACCGGTACAACGAACGTCCTCCCCGGATCCTCGTCTCGCGCCATCAGTAACTCGGCAAGGCACTCTGTCTCGGGGACAATGTCGTCGTCCATCACCCAAGCATCGCTGAAGTCGCTGGAAAGGAAATCGCGAAGAGCGATAGCCCACCCGCCGGCTGGTCCTCCATTGACGTCAGATCGGATGATCCGGGTCGGCAGACCGGTCGTTGGAAGTGCACTGACCTGAATCGGCGGATCGCTGGCGTTGTCAACGACAACGACCCCCTGGGGAGGATTCGTCTGAGCCGCAATGGCGTTGAGACAACGGGCGAGCGATTGGGGCGCATTGTGGCTGAGCACAAGCGCCACGACCCGGCGCTCGCGATCGTCCTTCATCGCCCACCTTTCGCTGATAATTCTGGGATTGTGCAGGCCGCGGTCAAGACGCCGATGCTATCGGGTCGTCGCCTTTCGGGCAGCCGGTCATATCCGATGATGGTGCACTTTCAGCTGATGAGGCAGAGCCCCCTCCTGCCGCCTCGAAGGGCGCGGCGAGCCGCCCACTCCACGCGCGCAGATGTTCCGCTACGCCCTCGGGGGCAGGGTGTCGTAGAGCGAGCCGCATCGGCGGACGGCCCGCGCCTGGACGCGAAAGAGCCGGTTTTTCACGACCCGATTCGGGCGATCCCAACGTGAAGCGGGACGCGCGACCACCGACAGGCAATCCAGGAGGAGGACCCCTCCCTCCCAGTTGACGAGCTCTTGTCCCACGCAGTGCAGGCCCGACTCCTCGCAAAGATCGGCAAAACGGGCAGCGGTGACGCTCGGGGCCCGCCAGTGCTTCCCTCGGTAGGTCCCCGACCGTAGGAGACCGGCCCGGGCCAACGGTGGGAGTCGGTCGAAGGAGCCTTGCAATGGTGCGAGCGCACGCGTCGAGCGTTGGTAGGTGCCGTAATTCGAGTGATGGAGGAAGGCGACACCGTCGGGCTTCAACACACGGGCCAGCTCGCGGAGATATTCGGCAAGTGTCTCGGCCTCGACATGGACCAAGGAGTCAAAGCTGAAGGCGAAATCAATCGATGATCCGTCCACCATGGGCAGCGAGTGTCCATCGTTGACCTCGAACCGAGCGCCGGAACGATCGGCGAAGCGTTGCCGGCACGCCTCAATGCACTTCGGCGCTACGTCGACGCCCACCAACGTGTCGCAAAACTCGAGAAGAAACTCGGTCCAACGACCGAATCCCGGAGCGATCTCGAGGATCGCCGGCGCCGGAAGGAATCCCTGAATCCGAGGGTAGATGCTGCCGTACCACTGTCCCCGAGCGCCCCCCCACGGTTTCGACCAGGGATCGCCTTCGTAGCGCCAGTCGTAATCCTCGTTCCACCTGTCGAGGTTCTCCTCGATGCTTGGCATACAATTCCTCCCATTCGGTGGCCTGGCTCTACGACGAGCAGGCTACCCTCGGCTTTTCAACCGGGGCCCCGCAGAACCTCTCGCGGGGCTCGGTGGGACGAGATCGCGGGCACATGGTCACTCTAAATTGGTTGTTCGAGCCTTGTGGGAATGGCGCTGAATGTGGCCGGAAAGAGGAGGGAGGATCGTGCCGAGTCCGACTGTGCCGGAGGGTGGCCCAGCAGCGCCGTCCTCCCCGGCAGGACGATTCCGACGGGGCCGAGACCGTTGCCGTCGCCCTCGAACCTGGGAAACGTTGACGGAACCGTGACCGCTGCGGCCACCCGTCCCCGGATAAGTCTCATCGAGAACTTCGCCAACGGCGCTGCGGGCCATTGGGGAGACAATCTGGTGCGGCTCTGCAACGGCGCGACCGCCGCCGGATACGAGCCCATCGCCGTGACAGTGCACGGACTCCACCCCCAGGTGCGTGACTCCCTTGCGGCGACCGGGGCTGTCATCGTCGATCGGCCGGTTGGGTTCTTGGCCAGAGCATCGTTGTGGGCATCCAGGTTCCTCAGGCCGGCGCACGGTTTCACCTACCGAATAGCCCCGAGGTCAGATCTTCCTCCTCGCGTTCGGTACGCATCGCGGGGCTTGGCGGAGATTGCGGCCTTGCGTACGTCGACGCGAGTCGCTGGTCAAGATGTCGAGGCCACTGTCATCTTGACCGCGAGCCAAGGCCTGGCCGCCACGACAGCCGGTCTTTCGAGGACTCCGCACCTGCGATTCGTTCACTACAAAGGCACTCCGGAAGGAGTGACCCTGCGTGCGTTGGAGAAGATCTTTGCTCGGAGCGGGCGCAGCATTGCTGTGATAGCCACAAACGCGTCGATTGCGTCCACCACGAAGCAGCGCCACCCGGATCGCCTCGTCATCGTACGGTCATTCGCCGTGGCCGATCCGAACATGTACATAGGCGACGACGAGCGGCGTCCGGCCCGCAGCGCGCTCGGCATAGCCGAAACCGAGTTCGTGGTGGCGATGGTTGGCGGATGGTGGCCGTATAAGGACATCGAAACGATAAAGCGGGCACTCGAACTCCGCACACGACCAGTCACGCTGGTCGTGTGCGGTAAACCGGTGAGGCCTTCCGAGTTGGAACCGGCCCTCGCACGCTGCGGTGGCAGGGTCGTGAATTTGGCCGGCGCGGTCACCGAGGACGAGCTTCGCCGAATCTACGCTGCGAGTGACGTCGCTCTCGTGACTCGCACGCCAGGGTGGCCCGAGGAGATTGGGACAGCGTTCGACGCGGCCCGATACGGCGTGCCCCTCATCGTGTCCGACCATGATGAAGATCTCTCGCGGCGACTGACGGCTGAGCCCTGGGTCCGGCTCTTTCGCGTCGGTGATCCCCAGGACCTGGCCAGGACGATTGAGGGCTTCGCCGAAACGCCACCGCCTCGTCCCGACCACGGCGCCGCAGAGCGATTGGGGCTCACATCGGCAACAGACACCATCGCTGCTTTCTGCCGCATTGCATTGACGCTGCCAGAGCGACGCAGTATCCGCTTCCCCGGAACCACGTCGGCTGGCTGAGAGAATGCGAACAAACGGAGAGTCCGCGCCGGGAAGGGCAATATTCCCTGGCGGCGCGGTTAGTGCGAATGTCGAACAGGCATATGGACCCGATTTGCCGTCTCCGTCGGACTCGGGCGTCAGCTTTCCGCTTGGCTCGGCCGGCCTTCGGTCGAACTTCCTAGTGGGAGGATATTTTTGGCATGCCCGCTCCCCCGCTGAAGCCTTCCGTTGAGGGAGAACTTGGCGCTTTCGGCCCTACGGAGGGCCTTGACGAAGCTGAACGACCGCTCCGGGTTGGAAAAGTAGACGACCGCTCCGACCAGGTCGGTCGGTGCCTTGGACGGTCCCCTTCATACCTCCATTGCCTCAAAGGGGTGGCGTGACGATTGATTCACTGTCCTAAAGGGCCCGCGTGGCAGGGGGGTCCTCCTCCCGGTAGACTTCGGCGTCTCGGGCAGTGCTCGATTCTCCGAGCGACCATCGTGAGCGAACCCGAGAAAATTGGCGTGCCGAGCGATTGCGACGGCTGGCGGTTGGGGAAAACGGAGGAGGGCTTCGTGGGCACGACGTACGCACTGGTTGGCGGGGCTGTGCCCATGGGGCAAGCGAATGCCTCCCTCCGGCGTTGGCGGGTCCTCGGGCAACTGGCGCTGGCCGCGGCGTTGGCCGTCGGGTTCCTCTCCTTGCTGCGAGCCCCCGCCCCCGCCCCAGCGCTCGGCACCCCGGCCCGACCGGCCGGCACCTCGGTCCATCGACCGGGCGCCGTCTCGTTCCACGTGGGGCCTTCCGGCGCCCTCGAGGTCGCCGCGGGGTCCTCGGATGCGCTGCGGGTCGTCCCGGCGGGCTTCGGCCGGGGCGCGATCCGCCCGCTCGAGAGCACCGCCAAGGCTGCAGGGGGGGTTGCAGCGACGTATGACCAGGGGGCGCTTTCCGTGTGGTACTCGCACAGCGGCGACGCCCTCGACCAGGGATTCACGGTCACTCGGCGACCCCCTGGCGTGGCCGACAAGGTTGTCATCGCCCTGAATACGTCCGGAGCCCTGCGCCCGGAGCTCGACAGCCCCACCAGCCTTAGCTTCCAAGGGTCAAAGGTGCCGGCGATCACCTACTCGTCGCTCAAGGTGACCGACGCGACCGGCAGGGTCCTCCCGGCCCGCCTGGGCGTCTCGGGCACCAGTGTGCGGATCATGTTCAACGACCGACACGCCGTGTATCCCGTGCGGGTCGATCCGTGGATCCAGCAGTCGCTCCTGACGCCGCCCCCCGGCTCCCAATCCTTCGGTTCGGCGCTCGCGACGTCGTCGAGCGGAACGACGGTCCTCGTTGGCGACCCCGACGCCAACGAGGCCACCGTGTACACCTCCAGCGGCGGATCGTGGTCCTCGGGCGTGGCGCTGACGCCGCCCTTGGGCTCCGTCAGCTTCGGCACATCGGTGGCCCTGTCGGCGAACGGGGCGGTCGCCCTGGTCGGCGATCCGAGCGGTGGCGGGGGGACCGGGGCGGCCACCGTCTACACCTTGACCAGCGGAGTGTGGTCCTCGGGCGTGGCGCTGACACCACCGGCGGAGGCCTCCGACTTCGGCACGTCGGTGGCGCTCTCAGGGACCGGAACGACCGCCCTGGTGGGTGACCCCGGCGGTGGGACCGACGGTACCGGCGCGGCGACCGTGTACACCTATACGACCTCGTGGAACGACGGCACCGACCTGGGGCTGCCGGCCAGCTCGGGAGAGTTCGGAACCTCGGTGGCGTTGTCGAATTCCGGTTCGATCGCGCTGGTGGGTGACCCGACGGGCGGTACAGATGAACGCGGACTGGTCACCTCGTTCTCAGGAACCAACTGGGCGACCGCGGCGACGCTGGAGATCAAGCCCAACGTGGCGGGGCCCGGGGGATTCGGCACCTCGGTGGCCGTGTCGAGCGCCGGGACGACCTTGGTAGTCGGTGACCCGACGTCCCCGGCCGGTGCGGGGAGCGCGGGCATCTACAGCGGATCGTTGACCGGCTCGGCGATCACCTCGTGGGCCAAGACATCGACGCTGACCGCTCCCAGCGGTTCGGAGGCCTTCGGCACCGCAGTGGCCATCACCGCAGCCGGCACCGAGGCTCTCGTGGGTGATCCGACGGGTGGCGCGGGCGCCGGCGCGGCCAGCAGTTACAGCGCACCTTCGGGCACGTGGTCCGCCACCACCGCCGCCAATGCGCTCGCGGCCCCTCCCTTCCCCGGGAATTTCGGCACCGCTGTCGCCGTGTCCGGCGACGCGTCGAGCGCCTTCGTGGGTGATCCAAATGGCAGCAGCGCCAACCCGTCACTCGATGGCACTGTGACCGCCTACACCTCGAACGGGCGGTCGTGGAGCCTCGGCACAGTGCCCGTCCTACCACTGAACTCCAACTCGTTCGGCAGCGCCGTCTCATTGTCATCCGCGGGCACGACGATGCTCGAAGGCGATGTGACCGGTATAGACAGTCACGGCGCCGCGTCCGTCTATACCTACAACGGCTCGACGCTCAGCACACCTAGCGCCCTCACACGTCCCGCCGGCGCGAGCTCCTTCGGGACGTCAGTGGCGATTTCGGCGAACGGGTCGACCGCCGTCGTTGGTGATCCGAACAACACCTCCGACGAGGCGAACGACATGTTTGGCACGGCGACCGTGTACACCTCGACCGGGTCAGGGTGGTCTTCAGGGACCGCGTTGGCGGTTCCTGAAAACGCGTTCGAATTCGGGAACTCGGTGGCGATCTCCGCGAGCGGGAATGAGATCCTGGTAGGGGACCCCGAGGGCGGGGAGAACGGCACCGGGGCGGTCACCGAGTTCACCCTGAGCGGCGGCACCTGGTCGGCGGGGACCCCACTTTCGACCCCGGCGAACACCTACACCTTCGGCACGACGGTGGCCCTTTCGGCCAACGGCAACGTGGCCCTGGTGGCTGACCCTGGTCCCCCCGGTCCGGGGTCGGTGATCCCCTACACCCTCAGCAACGGGATCTTCTCCGAGGGGAACCCAATTCCGACACCGGCTAATGCCTCGGCGTTCGGCACGTCGCTTGCGCTATCGCAGACGGGCAACGTAGCCCTCGTCGGTGACCCGACCGGAGGGTCTCTCGGCAAGGGTGCGGCGACCGTCTTCACTGACAACGCCGGGTCCTGGGTACAGAACTCCTCGCTCGTCCCCGTGGGAACCGCGGGGCAGTTCGGAGCTTCGGTTGCCTTGTCAGCCAGCGGGGCGACGGCCCTCGTGGGCGACCCGGTGGCGCAAACCTACGGCACGGCCACCGTCTACGACTTCAACGGCTCCTGGTCGACGGGCACCCCCCTCTCGGTGACGGCCAACGCCGGCAACTTCGGAACGGCGGTGGCGCTCTCGGCCGACGGGACCATCGCCGCGGTCGGTGACCCCAACGGGGGAAACCCCGGCGGCGAGGTCACGGTTTTCTCGCTCGATGCCACGACCGCGGCGACCGACCTGAGCGCGTCAGCGAACCCGTCCTCTGCCACCGTCGGGTCGCAGATCACGTATTCGGCCACCATCTCGGGTGGGAGTGGAACGCCGACGGGCACGGTCACCTTCAGCACTGGGCTCCTCACGCTGTGCACGGCGAGCGTCTCGGGCGGTGTGGCGAGCTGCCCCGCGAGCAACGCCCCGCTCGGGGCGGGGGCCGTGTTCGCCACCTACTCCGGGGACGCCAACAACACCCCGTCGAGCGCCAGCACGCCGGTCAACATCACTTCGCCCTCCACGACCGATGTCACGGTCGCCCCGACATCGGTGACCCAGGGTGCGACCGTGACCTACTCAGCCACCGTGTCGCCCACGACGGGGAGCGGTACGCCGACGGGCACGGTGGCCTTCAGCACCGGCAGCACGGCCCTGTGCACGGCATCACTCGCCTCGGGATCGGGGAGCTGCACAGCCTCGAACGCCCCTGAGGGCACCGACACGGTCGCCGGTGACTACTCGGGGGATTCGACCTACAGTGCCTCCTCTTCCAGCACCAGCCTCACGGTGAACGCGCCGCCGCCACCGCCGTCACCGCCATCACCGCCGCCGACGCCGCCCGCGACCCCACACGGCTACTGGCTGGTCGGCTCCGACGGGGGCATCTTCACCTTCGGCTCCTCGCAGTTCTACGGCTCGACGGGGAGCCTCACACTCCAGCGCCCTGTCGTCGGCATCTCGCCCACGGCTGACCGGAACGGCTACTGGCTGGTGGCTTCCGACGGTGGCGTCTTCGCCTACGGCGACGCGGGTTTCGTCGGCTCCATCCCCGGCCTCGGGCTCCACCCGGCGGGATCAGGGCTGCCAAACAGCCTGAATGCCCCCATCGTGGGCATCGTGCCCTCCCATGACGGCGGGGGTTACTTCATGGTCGCGTCGGACGGTGGGGTCTTCGCCTTCGGCGATGCCCACTTCGCGGGCTCGTGCCCCGGCATCGGCGGCTGTTCGGGTTCGGCGGTCGATGTCATGCCCGACGCCAGCGGCAACGGCTACTGGATCGTCACGAGCTCGGGCAACGTCTACGGGTTCGGTGACGCCGCCTATTACGGGTCGCCGGGCCACGGTTCGGTCACCTCGGCGGTGGCCACGCCCGACGGGAAGGGCTACTGGGTCCTGCTCAGCGACGGACAGGTCTTCGCCTACGGGAGTGCGGCCAACCTAGGCTCGCCCCCAAGCGGCGCCTTCAACGCGTTCGACCCTGCCAACGCCATCTTCGCCACGTCGGACGGCGGCGGCTACTGGGTCTCTTCGGCGGCCGGCGCCGTGTTCACCTTCGGCGATGCGCCGAACGACGGCTCCATGGCCGGCACCCGCCTGAACGGGGCCATCATCGCCGGGAACGGCTACTAGGAAAAATCGGCATCCTGGGCATATCGTCGCTCTCGCAAGTCCGGGCTATGTCCGAGCCGAAGCGCCGGCATGAAAATGGGTTGAAGCCGGCCACCCTGGATGGGCAGTGCCCGAGGTGAGGTGCCATTTCTGACGACCCGGATTTGCGCCCTCAGGCTCAGGTGGTGCGAAAGCGGACTCATCGGTTGCTCTTGGCCACAAGCCAGACGATCGACCGTCGACCATTGGTCGCCACCGTCGGTACTCTTCGGCAAAATTCCCCTTCGCGCCATGTCCGACGGGATTCGACCAGTTCGGCATCCTGAGCCAAGGTCGATCGCAAGATCGAGCGGCGCTACGTGGCCTCAGCAGTCGAGGCCGGCGTCGACCGATGCGGCGGGGAGGGCCAGCTGAGCGACGAGGTCCTGGCCGGCGTGATCGAGCGGGTCCGCCCGCATCGGTGTCCGGCCACGGCGAGTCCTGGCGCACCCTCGAGGGCCACCTCGAGCAGATCCGGACCTGGCTCGACGACGAGGGGTGGCGGCGGCCTTTCCAGGCTCCGGCGGGTAGGGAGCCCTGGACCTCCAATTGGAAATTGCGATTGGAGGTCGCAAGACGCCCGGTGGACCGTGCGCTCAACTAATTTGGTCCCACCGGACTGGGCCTTGTTCGTGGCTTGGATCCAGCATCGAGTCTGCTCCGGGATCACCATGACGAAATAGTTGTTCGACGCCTCTCTCTCCCCTATCGCAGTGCCAGCGGCGAGGGTCCGAAAAATCGCCTCAGCCCGGTTCCGAGCGACGGGGATACTGTCCGCTCCATGTTGCCCGGTCAGCGCCCTTTCGGCCTACGAACGGCGAATTCCTACCTCTGAGCCACCCGCACGAAGGCTGGTTCCTGTCAATCGATGAGCATGCAAAGTTGCCGATCTCTCATTGCGCGGCGTAGCCCGGTTCATAACCGGTGGCCGCGCTCCTCTTTACCCGGCTGATGCTGCTCGATGTGGAGCGCCACGATACCTTCGGCTCGAGGGCCGAACGCTCCAGGCGGTCCAGATGGGCGCGGGCGATGGACAAGAGGTCCGCCAGCAGCTCGTCCCCGAGCAGGAACGGCAGAAGGCCGAGGTCGAGCAGCTTGGTGTGGGCCGCCCGGTAGTAGTGCTCCTCCAGCTCCACCCGCGGATCGTCCAGGTGGACGATCCGGGCACCGCCGGCCGCTTTCGAGACCTTGTCCGCCAGCTCACCCACCGAGAAGGACTCGGTGAACTGGTTGAACACGCGGAACTCGCCGGCCTTCGCCGGATTCCGTATGGCCAGCTCGACGCAGGCCAAGGTGTCGCGGATGTCGAGGAAACCCCTGGTCTGGCCGCCCTTGCCGTAGACCGTCAGCGGCTCGCCGGCGGCGGCCTGGATCACGAAGCGGTTCAGCACGGTGCCGAAGACGGCGTCGTAGTCGAACCGGGTGGCCAGTTCTGGGTGCAGGGTCGTCTCGGGGGTGGACTGGCCGTACACCACCCCCTGGTTGAGATCGGTCGAGCGCAGTCCCCAGGCCCGGCAGCAGAACGCGATGTTGTGGCTGTCGTGGACCTTGGAGAGGTGGTAGAAGCTGCCCGGCTGCTTGGGGAAGGGCAGGACATCGGTCCGCCCCCGGTGGGTGATCTCAATGTAACCCTCTTCGATGTCGATGTTGGGGGTGCCGTACTCCCCCATCGTGCCCAGCTTGACCAGGTGGATCGACGGGTCGACCTGCGCAATGGCGTAGAGCAGGTTCAACGTGCCCACCACGTTGTTCACCTGGGTGTACACCGCATGCTTGCGGTCCACCATGGAGTACGGGGCGCTGCGCTGCTCGGCGAAGTGGACGATGGCCTCGGGCCGGAACCGGCCCACCATGTC
>Ga0181538_10004411_pt1 | contig 13157 bp, 13 predicted proteins | sample PEATcosm2014_Bin_40_FD_119773 | JGI IMG/M metagenome (GOLD analysis project Ga0181538, IMG submission 119773) | Peatland microbial communities from MTU Mesocosm Facility, Houghton, MI, USA - PEATcosm2014_Bin23_30_metaG | ecosystem: Environmental > Terrestrial > Soil > Wetlands > Peat | place...
CCCGGCCACGCGGCGTTCAGCTCGATGCGCGCGCGCGGCGCGAACGTCACGGACATCGTCGTGCTCGTCGTCGCCGCGAACGATGGCGTCATGCCGCAAACGCTCGAAGCGCTGAGCCACGCGAAGGCCGCCAAAGTCCCGATTCTGGTCGCGGTCAACAAAATGGACCATCCCAACGCGAATCCGATGAAGGTTCGCCAGCAGTTGCAGGACAAGGGACTGGTTCCCGACGATTGGGGCGGCGACACGATTTTTGTGGATGTTTCCGCGCTCACCAAGCAGGGCGTGGACAAACTGCTGGAAATGATTTTGCTCCAGGCCGAGTTGCTCGAACTCAAGGCGAATCCCGACCGCCGCGCCAAGGGCAACGTCATTGAATCCGGCGTTGAGCCGGGCGGTCCGACGGCGACGGTGCTCGTGCGCAAAGGCACGTTGCGCGTCAGCGACATCGTCCTGTGCGGCGAGTTTTACGGACGCGTCCGCGCGCTGATCAGCGAAGAGGGTCAGCGACTCAAGGAAGCCGGGCCATCGGTTGCGGTGAGAGTTCTTGGTTTGAACGGCGTGCCGGACGCGGGCCTGGAATTCAGCGTGGTGGAGGATGAAAAAGCCGCGCGGGAACTGGCCGAACAACGCGCCAACGAAACCAAAGCGCAGGATTTGGAGAATCGCTCGAAGGTCACGCTTGAAAATTTGTTCGCTTCGCTGGCGGCAGCGCAGAGCAAGGCTCTCAAGATCGTCGTCAAAGCCGACACGCAAGGCTCGGTCGAGGCCATCGTCGAGGCGCTCAAGAAAATCGAGTCCGACAAGGTTACCCTCGAAATTCTTCACAGCGACGTCGGCACGATTACCGAAAACGACGTGGCCCTGGCGTCCGCGTCCGCCGCCGTCATTCTCGGCTTTCACGCGCGGTTGGACAGCACCGCCGCCGAAAAGGCGAAACATGAAGGCGTGCAGATCAAGCTTTACGCGATCATTTACGAATTGATTGATCAGGTGAAGGAAGCGATGGCCGGATTGCTTGAACCGGATGTCAAGGAAAGCATCGTTGGCTCGGCGGAAGTGCGGCAGGTTTTTGAATTGTCCAAAGGCGTGCCGGTCGCCGGCTGCATGGTCGCAAATGGCCGCATCGTCAAAGGCAAAATGCGCGTGCGCCGCCGCAAGGATGTCATTTACGAAGGCATCATCCAATCGCTGCGCCGGTTTCAGGACGAGGTCAACGAAGTCCGCGCGGGCATGGAATGCGGCATCCGCGTCGAGGGCTACAGCGAATTCCAAATTGGCGACACCATCGAATGTTACACGACTGAGAAAGTCGCGGCAAAATTATGAACTTAGGCTCCAGGGTCTCGGATCTGGGTTCTGGGGAAAAGCAGGACGCTAAACCCCGGCCCCAGACACCAGACGCCAGAGGCTAGACCCCAACTCCCATGCCATCCCTCCGAATCCAGCGAGTGCGCGAACTTTTGAAGCGCGAAATCGGCGAGGCCGTCCGCCGCGAATTTCACGTCAACGAGGCCGGCCTGATCACGGTCAACGACGTGGACGTGGCCGGCGACCTCAGGTCGGCGACGGTTTTCATCAGCATCCTCGGCAATCCCGACCGGCAAAAGCGCGGCTTTCAACTGCTCAACGAGCATCGCATCCGCATTCAAGGGTTCGTTGGCCGGGCCGTCGTTTTGAAATACACGCCGACGCTGAAATTTGTATTCGACGATTCCATCGTGCGCGGCAACCGCGTGTTGCAAATCATCGAAGAACTGGAAAAAGCCACGCCCGTGGCACAGGATTCTGAAGAGTGAAAATGTTTCTGTCATACAACCGCTTTGAAGGTAGGGCGCGTCACTCCGTGCGCGCCGTCCTTGGTTTGTGGATGAGCGGCGGGTCCCGATGGATCGGGACCCGCCCCACCCATTGCTGATGAAAAGTTATCCGAAAATCATTGATCGCATCCTCGAAGTCATCCGCGAAAACAAAACTTTTTGCGTCGTCGGCCACATCCGGCCCGACGGCGATTGCGCGGGTTCGCAGCTCGGCCTCACGCTGGCGCTCCAAAACGAAGGCAAAAAAGTCGTCTGCTGGAACGAAGATTTCCTTCCGCAAAAATACAAATTTCTCAACCCGGACGGATTGTTTCAAAAGCCAAAGGCCGGGATGAAATTCGACTGTGTCATCGCCACCGATTGCGCGAGCTTCGAGCGCCTTGGAAAGGTCGGCAAGTGCATCGCGCACCGGAAAGTTTTCATCAACATTGACCATCACGAAAGCAATACGCGCTATGCCGACGTGAACTGGGTCTCCGCGCGCGAGCCTTCCTGCGGCGAGTTGATTTACCGTCTGCTCAAAGTCGCGCGCTGGCCGATCACCAGGCCGATTGCCGATTGCCTGTTCACCGCCATCTCGACGGACACCGGCTCGTTCCAATACTCCACGACGCGGCCCGGCACCTTTCACGCCGGCGCGGAACTCGTCACGCGCGGCGCGAATCTCGCAAAAATTTGCGACGAAGTTTACCAATCCTACCCGCTCTCCCGCGCGCGGCTGCTCAAACACATTTACAGCCGTTTTCGTCTGACCCATGGCGACCGCATCGGGTGGTTTTGGCTCAAGAAAATTGATTTCGCCCGCACCGGCGCGGAAAGCGCGGACACCGAAGGACTTATTGACCACATCCGCGCCATCGAACCGGTCGTTGTCGCGTGCGTCTTTGAGGAGATCGAACCCGAACTGACCCGCATCAGTCTCCGCTCGAAAAGCGACCAGGTGAACGTGAACGAAATCGCCGCGCAATTTGACGGCGGCGGCCATCCGGCGGCGGCGGGCGCGCGCATTGCCGGCAAACCGCTGTCCGTCCAGCGCAGGGTGATTGCCGCCATCAAGCGCGCGCTGGGTTCCACCAGATAATTTCTCATGCAAGAATTTTCCCCGCTCGACGGCGCCATTCTCATTGATAAACCCGCCGGCCCCACGTCGCACGACGTGGTGGATGCGATTCGCCGCCGGTTCGGCATCAAAAAAGTCGGCCATTGCGGCACACTCGATCCGAACGCCACCGGCCTGCTCATTATCGTCGTTGGTCGCGGCACCAAGCTGTCCGAAAAATTGATGGGCGACGACAAGGTTTACGAAGGCACCATCAAATTCGGCGAGACAACGAACAGTTACGATGCGGATGGAGAAATCCTCGAAACCAGGCCGGTGCCGCCGTTGACGCTCGACCAATTGAACGAAGCCGCCGTCACGTTCATGGGCGACCAGATGCAAACGCCACCGATGGTTTCAGCCATCAAAATAAACGGCGTGCCGCTTTACAAGCTCGCCCGCAAAGGCATCGAGGTGGAACGCGAACCGCGGTTGGTTCACATCTACAATTTCCGTTTCACGAATTATGAACCGCCGCTCGGCCAATTTCGAGTCGCCTGCACCAAGGGCACTTATGTCCGCAGCATCGCACACGAACTCGGCCAAAAACTCGGCTGCGGCGCACACCTGGCTGCGCTCCGCCGCAGCGTTTCCGGCAAATTTGACGTGGCCGACGCGACGAAGCTGGACGACGTATTGAAATTGACGACGACGGAACTGGAGAAAAAAGTGATTCCGTTTCTGAAACTTGCCGGCGGCTCGTGACCCCGTGGCGGTGACGCCGCGTCACCGAAAGGTGGATGCGCCGCCCTCGGCGCATTTTTCCCGGTCGCCAAGGGTGGGCGGTTGCCCAACGGCGACGAGGCGTCGCCATCATCTTCTGCGACGGGGGCGTCGCAGCCACAGGCAAGCCAATTTCGGTTTTCAGCTAAAAAATAATGCGGCACTCTTCCGAGATGCCGCTACAATTTCCATCGATGAATATCATCCACGCCGCAAACGAATTGAAACCGGCCGGTCGCAAAGTCTGCCTGGCCATCGGCGTTTTTGACGGCGTCCACCTCGGGCATCAGCAAATCATCCGCCAGACCATCGCCGACGCGCACCAGCACGACGCCATTGCGCTGGTGATTACGTTCGACCGGCATCCGAACGTTGTTGTCGCGCCCGACCACGTGCCGCCGCTGATTTATTCGCTGCCGCAAAAATTGGGTGCGATTGAATCGCTCGGCGCGGACACGCTGTTGCTGATTCATTTCGACGAAAAATTCAGCGGTCAGACGGGCGAAAATTTCATTCGCAGTCTAACGTGCGACCTCGGAAAGATCCAAAGCCTCTGTGTCGGCGCGGATTTTGTTTTCGGCCACCAACGCAGCGGCAACGTCGCGTTGCTCAAAAAACTCGGCGGCGAACTCGGTTTCACCGTTCACGGACTGGCTGCCGTGTCGCTCGACCGTCAAATCGTCAGCAGCACGCGCATTCGCGAGGCCATTCGATCCGGCAATCTCGACGCCGCGAGCCAGATGCTCGGACGGCCTTACGCGATTTCCGGCCGGGTTCTCGAAGGAGACCGCATTGGCCAGCAACTCGGTTTCCCAACCGCAAATCTCAACGTGTCCGGGTTGATGCTGCCGCCGAACGGGGTTTATGCCGGCCTGGCAAAAGTGGAGAAAAAATTCCAGCGCGTGGCATTGAACATCGGTTTCCGTCCGACGGTTGTGTCCGCTGCGCCCCAACTCCGCGTCGAGGCGCACCTGCTCGATTTCAGCGGCGATCTTTACGGCCAGGAACTGGAAATTGAAATCGGTGACCGGTTGCGCGATGAAAAAAAGTTTTCGTCGTTCGACGAACTCAAGGCGCAAATTTCCCGCGACGTGGCTGAAGCTGGGCGGCGCTTCTGATTTCGTAGCAGCCGACGCAAGGAGGCTCTAACTTTTTCGTATAGAATGAGCCTCCTTACGTCGGCTGCGACGCCCAAAATTTCCTTGAACACAGAAGCTGGATTCATTGTCCATCAGTCAATAAAATCATAAAAATGAATACTGGAATCAGCGCAATCAACGAAGCAGTCAAGGAAGCCGGCGCCTTCACGCACCCGCTGTTTAACGAACTGGGGAAGGTCATCGTCGGCCAGAAATATCTGACGGAGCGGCTGGTCATCGGCCTGCTCGCCAACGGCCACGTCCTGCTCGAAGGCGTGCCCGGCCTGGCCAAGACCCTCGCCGTCAAATCCCTCGCCGCGTGCCTCAACGTGAAATTTTCCCGGCTGCAATTCACGCCGGACATGCTGCCCGCCGACGTTATCGGCACGCAGATTTACAATCCGCAGTCCGGCGGCTTCACCACGCGCAAAGGCCCCATCTTTGCCAACCTCATCCTGGCCGACGAAATTAACCGCGCGCCCGCCAAGGTGCAAAGCGCGCTGCTCGAAGCCATGCAGGAGAAACAGGTCACCATCGGCGAACAGACGTTCAAACTCGAAGAACCGTTCCTCGTGCTTGCCACACAGAATCCCATCGAGCACGAAGGCACCTATCCGCTGCCCGAGGCGCAGGTTGACCGCTTCATGCTCAAGCTCAAGATCGGCTATCCGTCGCGCGCCGAGGAACGGCAGATTCTCGACCTTATGGCGCGCACCTCCGGCACACCGACTGCCAGCGCCGTCGTCGAGTCGCAACAAATCCTCAAAGCTCGCGAAGTCATCAATGACATCTACGTGGACGACAAGGTGAAGGAATACATCGTGGACCTCGTCTGCGCCACGCGCGACCCCGACCACTACAAAATCGCGGTGAAGGATTTCATCCAGCTTGGCGCATCACCGCGCGCGACCATCAACCTGACGCTGGCGGCCAAGGCTTATGCCTTCCTGAAAGGGCGCGGCTACGTCACGCCGCAAGACGTGAAAAGCATCGGCATGGACGTGCTGCGCCACCGCGTCGCCATTACCTACGAAGCCGAGGCCGAAGAGAAGACGAGCGAAATCATCATCCAGAAAATTTTCGATGAACTGCCCGTGCCGTGAGGCGAATGCAGAATGACGAACAAAGCATAACGAAAAACGAATGCGCAATAAAAGGCCCGTAGGGCCGAAATCTTTGTAGAAAACCACAGCCAAAAATAATTTAGCTCCGTAGGAGCGGCATATTCCGAATGGCAAATACCTACACCCAGATTTATCTGCACGTTGTGTTTGCCGTTGAAGGCCGACAAAGCCTCATCACACTGGAACACAATGACGAATTGCAGAAATACATTACCGGCATCGTCACCGCGCAAAGGCACAAATTGATTGCCATAAACAATATGCCCGACCATTTGCATTTGCTGGTCGGCCTGCGACCGGATGCGATGCTGTCTGACTTGGTGCGCGATGTGAAAGCGGGTTCGTCCAAATTTATCAACGAAAAACGTTGGGTGATGGGCCGGTTTTCGTGGCAGGAAGGATTTGGCGCGTTCTCGTATGCCCGATCGCAGCTGGGCGCGGTGATTCGTTACATCCAAAACCAGCAAAAGCATCATGCGAAGAAATCGTTCCGGGACGAATATTTGGAACTGCTGGAAAAATTCGGTGTGGAATATGACCAGAAATACATTTTCAAAACCGATGAGAATTGACGGCCTGAATATGCCGCTCCTACGGAGCTGGAATTGGTTTGGGGCTGATTTCTACAAAGATGTCACGCCTACGGCGTTCAGGCTTTGCCGCGCGACTACGACCAGCGAAATGGTCCGGTTCTCGCACATTCGATGAAGATTGATTCTTCCAAATTGGCAGACTTGATGGTTGAGGTTGCGAACCAGCAATTCGGGACAAAGACATTCCGCCGTCGGCAACTCATGGATGCTACGGAACAGGTTGTTCGTCAGCGCGGTTTGTGGACGCAAGAGGATGACGAATTGTCCGGCTCAGTCGGCACTAAGTCGCGAGGTCTCGCTCAAATTGATTTCCGTTTTTTCGATCTCAAGCGATCCGGTAAACTTGTCAGCGACCATCGCGACCATTGGCGGCTAGCTTCTCCTAAGCCTCCACCCATTACCGAATTTGTTCAGCCCCCGTCAGATATCGCAGCACCACCAGACCGCATCGAGACTCATGTGCAGCGGATTGTTCGAGACACGAATGCAGCCAAGTCGCTAAAAGCGCTTTACGATTACAAGTGTCAGGTTTGTGGTCTTCGCATTGAGCCTGCATCTGGTAGTTTCTACATTGAGGTTCATCACGTCCGACCTTTAGGTGGCGGTCACAAGGGTCTCGATACTCATTTAAATATGCTCGTGCTTTGCCCCAATCATCACGCGATGTTTGATTTTGGCATTCCGCGATTCATCACTGGCGAAAGCATTATGATTGGTGAGACGAGCCACAATTTGACATGCAAGCATAACCTCGCACCAGATGTCATTGCATATCACAATGAGCAAATCCACCGGCGAACGGCCTGACTCGAATTTTCTCCCATGATCCCCCGCGAAATCCTAAAAAAAATCCGGCAGATCGAGATTCGCACGAATCGCGTCGTGACCGAAACGCTCGCGGGCCAGTACCACAGCGTCTTCAAAGGGCAGGGCATGAACTTCGACGAGGTGCGCGAGTATCAGCCCGGCGACGACGTGCGCTCCATTGACTGGAACGTCACCGCGCGGATGAACCATCCGTTCATCAAAAAATTCGTCGAGGAGCGCGAATTGACGCTCATGCTGGTCGTGGATGTGAGTGGCTCCGGCTTGTTTGGCTCGCGCACACAATCCAAACGCGAACTCGCTGCCGAGATCGCGTCCGTGCTCGCCTTCTCCGCCATCCGCAACAACGACAAGGTCGGCCTGCTGCTGTTCACCGACGAGGTGGAGAAGTTTATTCCGCCGCGCAAAGGGCGCAGCCACGTCCTGCGCGTCATCCGCGAAGTCCTGTTTTTTGAGCCGAAACGGCGTGGAACGGATTTGGTGAAGGCGCTGGAATTCATGGGTCGCGTTTTGCCGCATCGCGCCATCGCGGTGGTCATTTCGGATTTTTTGGTGAACCCGGGGCGCGAGTTGTCCCAACTCGCAGCAGCCACGAACTCACGCCCCGGTTCAGAAAATCTCAACCGGCAAAAATCCGTAGCCGCTGCGGTTTGGGACAAACCGCGCTCCGGCACGCTGCCGATTCCCCAACCCGTCCAAACCGCGCTGCGGATTGCGAATCGCAAGCATGATGTCGTGGCCGTGCAAATCACGGATCGCTACGAACTTGAACTGCCCGCGCTTGGCCGGCTGATTTTGGAAGACGCCGAAACGGGTGAAATTGTGGAACTCAACACGGGCCATGCCAGCAGCCGCGATGCCTTTGCGTTGCGGCAGGAAAAACAGCGCAACGACCTCGCGCGGCAGTTTCGCTCGTCGGGTGTGGACACCATTCAACTCCGCACGGACGAACCTTACTCGGCGGCACTCGGAAAATTTTTCGAGAATCGCGAGAAACGGAGGTTAAGGGGATGAAATTTGCGAAAGAAACAGCGTTGAACAACCGCCCTCACCCCGGCCCTCTCCCCCAGGAGAGGGTGAATCGTTCGCCGTCTCACGAAACAACCTGTGACTGGGTTTGCCGGACGATTTCCGGCACAAAACGAACCATACGGTTGCTGTTCCCTCTCCCGGGGGGAGAGGGTCAAGGTGAGGGCGGTCGTCACAACTGACTCATGGGTACAAACCAAACAGCTCCAATCGCCACCGCGAACGACATCCGCGACATCAAGCCGCCGGTGGACATTCCGAGCGGCTGGGAATGGCTTTGGGGGACGCTCGGCGCACTGGCCGTGGCGGCGTTGTTGTTCGCGGCCTGGCGTTGGTGGCAGAAACGGCGGTCGCAAATTCCGATCGAGCCGCCGGTGCCGGCCCACGTGCGCGCGAAGGAAATGCTGGAAAAAGCGCTCGCGCTGATTGCGCATCCCAAGCCGTTTTGCACCCTGGTCTCCGACACGGTTCGCACCTATCTCGAAGAACGGTTTGATTTCCACGCGCCGGAACGCACGACCGAGGAATTTCTGCACGAACTGCGGAACACGGATTTGTTGTCGGCGGAACAAAAGGAAAAATTGGGCGAATTTTTGGGGTGCTGCGACCTCGTGAAATTCGCCAAATACGAACCGATCGAACCGGAACTGCGAGACCTGCATGGTTCCGCCTTGCGGTTGGTTGAAGAAACCGAACCAAAACCGGAACTGCCGCCGGTTGGAACTCCAGATCCCAGACTCCAGACCCAAGACGCCAATCAATGACCTTCGCTCATCCCTATTTTTTGCTGTTGCTCCTGCTGCTGCCATTGATGGCGTGGCTGAAGGGCAGGCGCGGCCAGCCACCCGCGTTTCTTTATTCGGCGGTGCGATTGGTGGAAGGATTGACGCGGGTGCGGCGTTCGCGCGCCGGCGCATTTTTGGCGGCGCTGCGCTGGCTGGTGCTGGCGGCCTTCCTCATCGCGCTGGCCCAACCACGTTTGATGAAAAGCCAGACGACGGTCAAGGCCAGCGGCATTGACATCGCATGCGCGCTCGATTTGTCCGGCAGTATGAACACCGGGGATTATGTCATAAATGGCCGGCAAATCAGCCGGATTAACATGGCCAAGCCCGTCCTGAAGGAGTTTATTGAAGGGCGGCCAAATGACCGCATCGGCTTGGTGGTTTTTGCCGCGCAGGCTTTCATCGCCGCGCCGCTGACGCTCGACCACGACTATTTACTCAAAAACATTGACCGGCTCGGCATCGGCTCGATCAATTCAGACGCGACTGCGATTGGCGACGGAATAACCACGGCGCTGAACCGGTTGCGAGATCTGAAATCGAAAAGCAAAATCATCGTTTTAATGACCGACGGTGGGAATAATTCCGGCAAGATTGACCCGATCACCGCGACAAAAGCGGCCCAAGCGCTTGGCGTGAAAATTTACACCATCGGCCTCGGCAACCGCGAGATCGTCCAAGCGATGGGGCCGCCGCCGGGCTACCTGCCGGACGAAGACACGTTGCAGCAAATCGCGCAAATGACCGGCGGCCAATACTTTCGCGCGGACAATTCCGAAAAATTCAAGGCCATCTACGCCGAAATTGACAAACTGGAAAAGACGGAGGCGGTCGTCAATAAATTCGCCCAATATCAGGAATTGTTCCCGTGGCTGGTGTCGTTCGGACTCGCGCTGCTGCTGGTCGAGGTGGCGCTCGGACAGACCGTGTTTCGAAGGCTGCCATGAAAAGATTGCCGATTGCCGATTGCCGATTGCCGATTAAAAAGTCATTTGCCGGAAGCGGTTTTGCGCGAGGCGGCCATGATGGCGGTGAGTTCGTTGGCTTCGTCGAGCAGCGCGGACAATTTCTTTGCGGGCATGATGCCGGATTCGGCGAGCAATTCGAGCCACAGGACGGTTTCGTCGGATTCTTCCTCGACGGTGCCGATTTTGGAAATAAACTCCGCCTGGCTGCGCGCCCGGCAACTGGCGCGGTAGTTCGCCGTCACGGAAGTTCCGCTCCGCAAAATCTGCTTCGTAATCACCCGGCCAGCGTCGTCGTTTTTGGGAATTGCCCGGCTCATTTTGATGACGCGCAAGGCAAAGGTTTTGGTTCGTGCTTTCAATTCAATTGGATTCATGCGCCAAAATTACAAACCCAATCGGCAATCGGCAATCGGCAATCGGCAATGCAAAAATGAGGTTCGAACATCTACAAATTCTTTGGCTGTTGCTGGTGTTGCCGCCGGCGCTGGCGCTGTTTTTCTGGTGGGCGGCGCGTCGGCGGCAACAACTGCTGGAGCAGTTCATTCAAGCGCGATTGCTTTCGACATTGACCGTCGGCATTTCTCCGGCGCGAAAAAAAATCCGGTTCGGCTGTCTGGTGTTCGCGGTGGCATTGTTGGTTATCACGCTGGCCAGGCCGCAACGCGGATTCGATTTGGAAGAAGTCGAGCAGCGCGGATTGGACATCGTTGTGGCGGTGGACACTTCCAAGAGCATGCTGGCGACCGACATCGCGCCGAACCGGCTTGCGCGTGCCAGACTCGCCGCTTTGGAATTGATGCAAAAAGCCGGCACGGACCGGATGGGGCTGGTCGCGTTCGCCGGGGACGCATTTTTGGAATGTCCGCTGACGATTGACAACACGGCGTTTCAACAATGCGTGCAGGCGCTGGATGTGAATACGATTCCGCAGGGCGGCACGGCCATTGCCACGGCCATCAACACCGCGTTGACCGCGTTCAAGGAAAACAACCATTACAAGGTGCTGGTGCTGTTCACCGACGGCGAGGACAACGACACCGGTGCGCTTGAGGCGGCACAGAACGCGGCGAAGGCCGGGTTGAAAATTTTCACCATCGGCATCGGTACGGTCGGGGGCGATTTGCTGCGGGTGACGGACGCGAACGGCAATTCGGATTATGTCCGCGACGAGCAGGGCAATGTCGTGAAGTCGCACCTCAACGAAGCGTTGCTCCAGCAAATTGGCGGCGCGACGGGCGGTTTTTATCTGCCGTTGCGCGGGGCAAACACGATTGACACACTTTATGAACGCGGGCTCGCGCCACTGCCGAAATCGGAAGGCAAGGAACGGCTGGTGCGGCGTTATCACGAGCAATTTCACTGGCCGCTGGCGGCGGCGATTTTACTGTTGCTGGCGGAAATGTTCCTGTTGGAGCGCCGGTCCCTGCCGCGCCGACTCGTCTCGACGAAGCAAAGCGAAGGTGGAAGCTTCCGAGCGAAGGCTGGTCCGACCCGGCGTGAGCAGAATGGCGGATTAAAACGAGCCGGGCCGGAGGCCGGCGTTCCGATCGCAACGCTGGTGGCATTGCTGGGGTTGGTGGTTTGCGGAAACGCGTCCGCTTCGCCGTCGAGCGAGTTGCGCGAATACAAATCGGGTTATTACACGAACGCCCTGCAGGAATTTGAGCGACTCGCACAAGCGAACACGAACGACTTGCGTCTGATCTTCAACGCGGGCACGGCGGCGTATCGCGCGACAAATTTTGACGCGGCGTTGAACGACTTTCAAAGGGCGACGTTGTCGCCGGATTTGAAACTGCAACAGCAGGCGCATTACAATTTGGGCAACACGCTGTATCGCCTGGGCGAACTTAAATTCGAGCCGGACACGGAAGGCTTGAACGCGCTGGAGGAGAGCTGGCAGCGAGCGGTCAAGAGTTATGAGCACGCGGCTGGATTGAACACGAACGACACGGATGTTGCCTACAATCTGGCTTTCGTGAAGAAGCAGATCGGATTGATTGCCCAGCTTCGCGAGACGATGCGAAGAGCCAAGCAGGCGGCTGACGAGGCGGTTCGGCGCAATGAGTATCACCGCGCGTTGGAAATCATGGAAAGCATGAATAACCCGATTGCTGTGAAAAAATTCCAGGATTACACCAAAAAATTGAAGGACATTGATGCGATTGTCACTCCTCATCAGCCTTAGCCTGCTGCTGTTGTCATGGCAGACTGCTTGCGCGCAACTCGCGCCCGCCGATGATTTTTTCAATACCGGCGCGCAATTCTACATTTCAAACAACGTTGCCCAAGCCAAGGAGTCGGTGGCCAACGGGCTGAAACTGTATCCTGACGACATCAAATTGAAAAAGCTGGATGAATTGCTCAAACAACAGAGCCAGCAGCAGTCCCAGCAAAACCAGCAATCGCAATCGCAATCGCAACAGAATTCAGAACAGAATCAGAAGCAACAACAGCAGTCCGGGCAAAATCAGCTGGCGCAAAACCAATCGAGCCAGCAGAAGGACAAACAACAGGAACAGCAGCAGCAGGAAAAATCGGCCGGCAAGCAATCCGACGAAAAACGGGATGGCCAGACTGGACAGTCCCAGGCATTGAAGGCCCAGGAAATGACGCCGGAAGAGGCGCAACGGCTGTTGGACGCGCAAAAGGGCGATGAGCAATTTCTCCAATTAAAACCCAAAAATCCGCCGGAAAGCCAAAATAGACCAATAAAAGACTGGTAATCAGAATTGCTAATCATCGCAACCAATTGATTTTCAATGTGTTGAAAGTTTGTCCCGATGACGGTTTCTTCTTGAGTTTTGGGAAAAAGGGACTAACATGAAACCGCGTCGGTCTTCTGGTGTGGGCGCTCTCCCGAAGTTCAATGGGTGAGTGCACATTTGTATCCAGAACTGGCGTGGCTCATGGGGCAAGGGCAGACAAGTGAGTTTTTCTGAACCAAATGAGCCGCCGCAGGTCTTATTATTATTTATGCTGAAGAGAAAAAGAACGGCGCGGGGCAGCGGGGCGCGCAAACATCGAAGTGGCAGCCGACGAAGCGCCGGAG
>Ga0181538_10004414_pt1 | contig 13155 bp, 7 predicted proteins | sample PEATcosm2014_Bin_40_FD_119773 | JGI IMG/M metagenome (GOLD analysis project Ga0181538, IMG submission 119773) | Peatland microbial communities from MTU Mesocosm Facility, Houghton, MI, USA - PEATcosm2014_Bin23_30_metaG | ecosystem: Environmental > Terrestrial > Soil > Wetlands > Peat | place...
CGCTCATCACCGGCCTGCTCGCTCAGGTGCCTCCGGCAACCGGTCCGGCGCCCAAAGCCCTCATCGCGCCGCACGCCGGTTACCTATACTCCGGGCCCATCGCCGCCTCCGCCTACGCGCAGCTCGCGCCGGCGCGCAACCAGATCAAGCGTATTGTCTTGTTCGGGCCATCGCATTTCGTTGCGCTGGATGGCTTGGCCACAACCTCTGCCGAAGCCTTCGCGACGCCGCTTGGGATCGTGCCAGTGGATGTCGAAGCGGTTCGCTCGATTCGATCACTCCCGCAAGTCAGCGAATTCGACCAGGCCCACGCGCGCGAACACTCCCTCGAAGTGCAGCTACCGTTCCTGCAATGCGTCCTGGGCGACTTCACGCTGGTCCCCCTGGCGGTGGGCGACGCCACGCCCGAGGAAATCAGCGAGGTGCTTGACGCCCTTTGGGGCGGCCCCGAAACCCGCTTCGTCGTCAGCTCCGACCTCAGCCACTACCAGGACTTCCAAACTGCCCGCCGCCTTGACCGCGCCACTGCCAAAGCCATCGAAGCCCTGAAGCCTGCGGCTATCGGCGAGGAGCGTGCCTGTGGCCGTATGCCCATTCGCGGCCTCTTGCAGGCCGCGCGCCGGCATGGCCTGCGCGCCCGCACCATTGATTTGCGCAGCTCCGGTGATACTGCCGGCCCCCGTGACAAAGTCGTCGGCTACGGAGCGTTTGTGTTCGAGGAGGGCCGCTAATCCGGGCCACGTTAGCGCATTTTCACCAGCCCAACCTGCATCCGGCTTGATTTTGTGCTAGATTTGCGCGTAATTCGCAGAATACGGAAAGAACGATATCATGTTAGCGACGCAGGAACTGATTCAGGAAGCCGCTCAGCCGTATCGGCTGGGCCAGGTACTGCCGCGCTGGTTGCGCGAAGTGCCGCTTTACCAGCGGGCCGACGACCTGCCGCAGCCAAGCGGTGAGGCGGTCTCACTGGCTGAGTTGCGCCGCCTGCCGCTGATCACCAAGCACGACATCCGCCACAACTTCCCCCACAACTTCCTGCGACCGGGCGTGGAGCTCGATGCGCTGCTCGACCAGGATGTGGTCGAGCTGGAGCACACCTCCGGCACCTCGGAGGAGCGCACGCCCTTGCTGCTGGGGCGCGGCTGGTGGGCGGAGCAGGAGGAGCGCGCGCTGCGGCTAAACCCATACGTGGCCGGCGTGCTCGACGAGTTTCCCGCCGCGCGGCGGGTCGCCATCAATTCGCCGGTCTGCAGCGGGGACATTTGCTACTCGGGCGTGCCGTCGCGGGCCGACCGCGTCGTCGGCAACGCGCTATTCGTAAGCCTCTCCCGTTACCCCTTCCTGTGGAGCGAATCCGAGTTGGCGCGCATGGCGGCGGAGACGGCCGACTGGCAGCCGCAGTTCCTCGACGTGGACCCGGTGTATGGCGTGCTGTTCGCGCTTTACTGCGAGCGGAGGGGCATCCGCCTGCCATCGCTGCGCTTCGTCCTGGCCAGCTACGAATTTGTGAGCATCGCGCACCGGCGCATTCTGGAGCGCGTGTTCGGAGTGCCGGTGTTCAATCTCTACGGTTCCACCGAGACCGGCCACCTCTTGATGGAGACCGCTCGCGGCGAAATGCGGCCGAGTCTCGAAACGGCGCTGCTCGAAGTGCTGAACATTGATGGGCATGGCATCGGCGAACTAACCGTCACGACGCTGACCAATGAGTTCATGCCGCTCATCCGCTACCACATCGGCGACCTGGTGGAACGGCAGGTGCGGCCCTATCACACGAACTACGTCGTGCAAGGCCGCGCAGCGGATGCCTTTGTTGCGCCGGACGGCAGGCGCGTGACGACCTGGCAGATCGATCAGTGTCTCGCGGATTTGCCGGGCATCGCCCACTACCAGTTGTGCGAGCGTGCGGCTGGCGAATGGCTGCTGCGCTTTGTGCCCGACGTTACGCCGCCCACCGCCACGCAAGCGGAGGAGCTGCGACGGCGCCTGGTGCAGTTGCTCGGGGCCGGTGATGGGCTGGCGGTTCAGCAAACCGACCTCCTGGTGCCCGAGAGTTCCGGCAAGTTCCGTCTCGGCTATCCTGCGAAAAGGAACGCCTGACCACTAATCCGCCAACTACACGCATTTCCGCGAATTAGCGAGTTAGACCAACAGCTAAACGGTGCCCCGCCTCAGGCTCTTGGCTCGTTTGCGGCGTCTCGGCGGCCCCTCCGAATCCAGCTTGGCGCCCCGAACAGCCGAGCCTCTGGCCCCCAATTTCTCCAACCTTGCACCCGACCCTCCCGCGGGCCTCACCGTAGCCTCGCCGTAGCCTCGCCGTAGTACCTCTTATCCCCGATAAGAGGTACTACGGCGAGGCTACGGCGAGGCTACGGAGATGTGAGCGCGCGGGAGGTGACATTGCTCCCCCCAATTCCACCCAAGACACCGAATTGAACCGATGCGGTTTAGTTGGTGGGACTGAGGCCGAGCAGTGTGTCCAGATAGTGGACACCGAGCCCCTGCACTGGCCGTCGCACCGCAGGTAGCTAATGATTCAGACGGTCCTGCTCCTGAATTAGCCGGGTGACCAGGGCGGTCCATCCGGTTTGGTGGCTGGCGCCAAGGCCGCGGCCAGATTCGCCGTGGAAGTATTCATGGAATAATACGAGGTCGCGCCAGTTCGGGTCTTCGGCATAACGGCGGTCCTCGCCATGACAAGGGCGGCGTCCTTCCGCATCCGGCAGAAAGAGGCGGGCAAGCCGGCAACGCAGGTCGTTGGCGACTTGCAAGAGGTCGAGCATCTTGCCGGAGCCGATGGGGCATTCGACGCGCAGGCTGTCGCCGTAAAAGTGGTGGTAGCGTTCCAGGGCTTCGATCAGCAGGTAATTGGCCGGGAACCACACCGGGCCGCGCCAGTTGGAGTTGCCGCCGAAGTAGCGGGTGCTGGACTCCCCGGGCTCATAGTCCACCCGATGTTCCTGGCCATCGAGACGGAAGATGTAAGGCCGGTCGCGGTGTATGCGGGAAAGGGAGCGGATACCGTAAGGCGAGAGGAACTCATTCTCGTCCAGCATGTAGCGCAGGACGCGCACGAGCTGTGCCTGCGTCGGAATGGCCAGCAAGCGGTGACAGCGGCCTTTGCCCTTGTCCAAGAGGCAGCAATAGGAGATAAGCTGGCTGAGGTCGGGCCGGTGTTCGAGGAACCAGTCCATCCGCTTCTTGAAGCCGCGCATCCCTTGGATGAGTTCATCGTCAAGCACCTCGACCGCCAGCAACGGGATCAGGCCGACGAGCGACCGGACTTTGATCGGGATAGTGCGCCCATCCACGCGGAGCTGGTCGTAGTAGAAGCCGTCTTCCTCATCCCAAAGGCCGGTGCCGCCCTGTGTGTTCATAGCGTCGGCGATGGCGACGAAGTGCTCGAAGAACTTGGAGGCCATGTCCTCGGTGGCCGGGTTGTCGCGCGCCAATTCGAGGGCGATGGACAGCATCGTCGCGCAAAAGAAGGCCATCCACGCGGTGCCGTCCGCCTGCTCGAGGTGGCCGCCGGTCGGCAGCGGTTTGGACCGGTCGAAGACGCCGATGTTATCGAGCCCGAGGAAGCCGCCTGCGAAGAGGTTCCGGCCTTCGAGGTCCTTCCGGTTGACCCACCAGGTGAAGCTGATCACGAGTTTCTGGAAGCAGCGCGACAGGAACACTCGGTCGCGCTGGCCGCGGCCGGCGGTCATCTTGAACACGCGCCAGCAGGACCAGGCGTGGACCGGCGGATTGACATCGCCGAAGTTGAACTCATAGGCCGGCAACTGGCCGTTCGGGTGCATGTACCACTCGCGCAGGAAGAGCACGAGCTGTTGCTTGGCGAACGTGGGATCGACCCGCGCGAACGGGATCATGTGGAACGCCAAATCCCACGCCGCATACCACGGGTACTCCCATTTATCCGGCATGGAAATGATGTCGCGGTTGTAAAGGTGGACCCAGTCCGCGTTGCGGCCCGAGGCGCGGCTGGCGGGCGGAGGCGGCTGCCCCGGATCGCCTTCAAGCCAATCGGCCACAATGTAATGGTAGAACTGCTTGCTCCAGAGCAACCCGGCGTAGGCTTGCCGGACGACGTGTGTCTCGTCTTCGCTGAGCCCACTGGGCAGGCGCTCCGCGTAGAATTCGTCGGCCTCGTGAATCCGGTCCTGGAACACCCGGTCGAACGCCTGCCCCACTACTCTAGCCTGCAGTGACAGACGGAGACGCAGGCAAACCTCCCCCCCGGGGGAAACCTCCACCTGGTAGAGCGCGGCGGCTTTGGTGCCAACCTGCCCGGGATTCACCGCGTCGGTTCGGCCATGGACTACGAATTCGTTGAACGTGTCTTTCACGTACGGCGTCCGGTTTGCCACCCCAAACAACTCGTGCGTGTTCGTCTCGTTCTCCGTGAACAGGAACTGCGGCGCTTTCCCATCAGGACCCGGCCCGGCGGCCAACCAGCGCTTGCCCAACCCGGTGTGCTTGGCCTCGAGGAGCCTCTCGCCGGCCACCTTGATGCTCGGCCTGGTTGTGGAGCCTTCGTGTTTGGCCTCCCAACTCCAGGTGTTGCGATACCACAGCGTCGGCAGCACATGCAGCCGCGACGCCTCCGGGCCGCGATTGGCAATCGTGATGCGGATCAGAATGTCCTCCGGCCCGGCCTTGGCATATTCAGCCACCACGTCGAAGTAGCGGTCCCCGTCGAAGATGCCGGTATCGGTCAATTCGAACTCGGGCTCCTGCCTGCCCCGGCGCTGGTTCTCCTCGACGAGCCGCGCGTAAGGGAATTCCGCCTGGGGATACTTATAGAGCGCCTTCAGGTAGGAATGCGTGGGTGTGGAGTCGAGGTAGAAGTAGCACTCCTTGACATCCTCGCCGTGGTTTCCCTGTGGGCCGGTGAGACCGAACAGGCGCTCTTTGAGCATCGGGTCCTTTCCATTCCACAGCGCTAACGCAAAGCACAGCCGGCATTCGCGGTCGGTGATGCCCAGCAGGCCGTCCTCGCCCCACCGATAGGCGCGGCGGCGGGCGTGGTCGTGCGGGAAATAATGCCAAGCCGTTCCGTCCGGCGAATAATCCTCGCGCACGGTTGCCCACTGGCGCTCTGCCAGATAAGGGCCCCAGCGTTTCCAGTTCTTTGCTCGTGTGGCGTCCTCCGCCAGGCGCCGGACCTCAGCAATCATGGATACTCTTTACCTCACATCCCCGCGCTCCGCGAGTGGCGCTTTGCCCCACAGCCGGCTCTGTGCGGTGGCTGTGGATGGCTATGGGGGTCGGGAGGAAGTTGCTCACAGGTTTGTAGGGGTGAGCCCTACATCAATCATAGTGCCCCGCCTGACAGACAGCCCGCAACGAATCAGTGTATAAAATGACGGGGTCTTGGAGCGTGGTTCTGAAGAACCATCTCGATCCGGCCCAAATGCTGAGCTGAAACAGAGCAACAGATGAAAGTGTTTTTACGCAGGACGAATACCAACTTCTACTATGCCGGAAACAACGACTGGACCGAAGACTCCAGGTATGCGCGAGATTTTGATCAGGTTGAGGACGCAATCCAGTTCCACAAGGACGAGAAGCTGGCGGGCGTGGAGGTTGTATTGAGTTATGATGATCCATTCTGCAACGTCGCCTTGCCTCTTCAACCGCCTCATTAACCGGCCCTGAGCGCGGTTCTCGGTGAGAACCGGATGCATCCTCGCGCACGTTCTGCCTACGTCCGATAGGGTCAAGGGTTTTCCAGCCTGTTTGCGGCCCGCTAATCGTGACTGGACAGAAGCTGGTAACCCGGCGCAATCTTCCGCCATGAAGCTCTCAGTCCGCCTCAAATGGGCGCTGCTGGTTGTATCGGCGCTGCCCATAGCGGCCTTCACAGTAGGTGCGCGAGCTGGAGAACCAGTTTATCCCCTCAAGGTGAGTGCGAACCGAAGGTATTTTACCGACCAACAGGGCGATCCTGTCTTCTGGCTGGGCACCACGCAGTGGCAGCTCTTCCGCGAATACACGCTGGAGGAAGCCCGGATGATCATCGAGAAGACTAAAGGCCATGGATTTGCCTTCGCGCAAGTCATGCTGCTGGGCGTGGGCGACGGGACCAAGCCGAACGTCTATGGCCAAAAGCCCTGGCTCAGCAACGATCCCCTTATCCCCAACGAGGATTACTTCAAGCACGTTGATGCCGTGGTGCAAATCGCCCGAGAGAACAACCTGGTCATTTCGATGACGATCTTCCACCAGCGCTGGCGCAACCTCATCACCCGCGAAAAGGCGCGCGCGTGGGCGAAGTGGATTGCGCACCGTTACCAGGATGTTCCCAACATCGTATGGTCCATGACACCCGAAGCCAAAGCTGACTTTGCGCCGGTGGTTCGGGAATTGGCGGCGGGCCTGCATGAAGGCGACGGCGGTAATCATCTCGTGACCTTCAAACCCGATCCTGCGCCGCATCCGGTCGGCTTTCTCCACGCTGAGCCTTGGCTGGATTTCAGCGTGATGCAGACCTGGAAATGGGTGGAGCAGATCTATCCGATGGTAACCGAGGAGTACAGCCTTATGCCGGTGAAGCCGGTCGTGATGGGGGAAGGGGCCTACGAGCAAGGCTCCGAGTATGGGTTTGAAGTCACACCGCTCTGGATTCGCCGGCAGGCCTACTACTCATATCTGGCCGGCGCGCACCACGCTTACGGGCACAATGATAGCTGGCGGGTGTTGCCTACCTGGAAGCAGGCGCTGGACGCGCCCGGCGCAACCCAACTGGGTATACTGAAGAAGGTCTTCCTGGACCGAAAAGAGTGGTGGTATCTGGTTCCAGACCAAACCGTGTTTGCCAGCGGCGGAAACACCAATGGACAAGTCCTGAACCTGGCTGCATGCCACAAGGACGGCCGTTGGATCATGGCCTATCTGAGCAGCAAGGCCTCATTCTCGATTCACATGGACAAACTCACGGCTGGCAGCGCGGTGAAAGCACAGTGGATTGATCCGAGAACGGGCGAAGCGAAGGCGATTGGCAGTTACTCCAACTCGGGAGTGGAGTCGTTTTCGACTCCCGATGGCTGGGAAGACGCGCTTCTAGTCCTGGAACCGTAAGCGGATGAACGGTCTGGCAATTGCGGTGATGCGTAAACCCGTCGTTCTGATTGGGGCAATCTCGGCATTGGTGGCCAGCACAGCGGCGGCCTCGCCGCCGTGGACGACCGACACTCACCCTGCAGATATACCCAAATCCCGTTTCGAGGAGATCACGACCAGCCCGCACCCGTACACGGTGACTCAAGGCGGCACGATGGATGGCCAGAACTGCCGTTCGCCCATGGGGTGCGGCATCGCGCGGGAGGGCGCCTTCCTTCAAACCTGGGAATCCAACCGCTCGGTCCGGATGGAAAACGTGGGGGAGACCGACGTCGTCAACCCATGGCTGTCCAATGGGCGCAACACCTTCCGCAACGTCGAAGAAATTGTCGCCTCGGCGGTCGCGTCCGGCATGACGGAAGCCGAGAAGGCTTTTGCGCTCTGGTTCCAGGAGATCCAGTACCGCCACCATTCTGGCGGCGACAACAACGAACTCCTCGACCCGGTTAAAGTCTTCAACATCTACGGCTATAACACCTGCGGCAACGACTCCATCTGCCTGGCCACACTCTGGCGCAAGGCGGGGCTGAAAGTGGCGCCCGCTCGGGCCCTCGGGCATTGCATTTCCCAGGTCTTCTACGGCGGCGGCTGGCACTTCTACGACGGCGACATGCATTCCGTCTATCTGTTGCGAGACAATGAGACCGTCGCGGGCGAACAGGACATCGTGCGCGATCACGATCTGATCAAGCGGACTCATTCCAAGGGAATTCTGATGCCGGATACCTGGTGGGATGGTCAGGGCATGTGTGCCATGTATTTCTACGAGGGATCCGTCACCGGGGAACGTGGCGGCAAATCCGACACCACTATGAACCTGGTCTTGCGCCCCGGTGAGGCGCTTGAGTGGCGCTGGGGACAGGTGGAGCCGGTCAAACATCACGGAGCCCTGGGGACCATGCCCGCTTATCCAGCCGCGATCTATAACGGCCTGTGGGAGTACCATCCGGACCTCTCTAAGGAGACCTGGCGCAAGGGGACGTCCAGCACGGAGAACATCACTATCCGCCCCGACGGCTTGGCCGCCGAGGATGGCGCCAAAGGCACGGTGGTCTGGAAGATGAAAAGCCCTTACGTCTTCGTCGGTGGCCGGCTCAAGGCCGAAGGTGTTGACGCCAGATTCTCGATCTGCACCGACGGCAAGACCTGGCAAGTGGCGTCCGGCAACTTCGACCGATTCTTCTCGACCGTGAGGCCGGCCTGTTACGAATACCAGATCAAGTGCGAACTGAACGGCGCCGCGCGACTGCGTCGCCTGGCCGTTACTAATGACCTGCAAATGGCCCCGCTGGCACTGCCGGAAATGGTCGTGGGCGAGAACGCTTTCGTCTATTCCGATGAATCCAGTGGCGACCGCAAGATCCGTGTCACGCACCAGTGGGTGGAGAGATCGGCGTCGCAACCTCCCTCCGCCCCGCAGGCGCCGATCTACCCGCCTGACGGCGGAGACGCCAGCGGCACGGACATCGTCTTCCAATGGATCGCCGCCAACGATCCCGATGGTGATGCAATTGCTGACTACCACTTCGAGCTGTCCAGCCGGTCCGACATGCGCTGGCCGCTATCGATGTGCTTCTACAAGCTCATTTCCCGAACCGCTGATGCGGTCAAGGAAAAGGGCAAGGACGGAGCCGAGGACAAAATTACCGTCAAACCCCAATACACCTTGTCCCAGCCTGGCCTGCTGACGCCCGACCAGCATTATTACTGGCGCGTGCGGGCGATGGGCGAGAAGGGATTGTGGGGGCCTTGGAGCAAGACCTGGAGTTTTATTCCCCGCGGCCCGGCCTACCCCCTGAACCTCGTACTCGATTACCACGACGCCAAGAGCATGGGCATTCTCCGCTGGGCAGCCAATCCCGTCGGAAGCCGGCCTGCCAAATACCGAGTTTACGGCAGTGACGAAAAAGGATTCACGATTGCCGATAAACCCTTCCAGGGCACGGTGGGGATCACCAAGGCGGAGATGGCCGCCTGGAATCCGTGGTTCCCGGCTAACTTCATCGCTGAGACGTCGGCCACGGAGCTGGCGGTGATGGGCTGCAACATTGACTTGCCTGCAGCCAACAAGACCTATTACCGCGTCGTGGCGGTGGACGAGCAGGGCAAACGCAGCGGGCCTTCTGACTACACGGCTGCTTCCCGACCCGTTATCTACAGCAAACCTGTGGAGACCGCCAAGGTCGGCGCGCCCTACCGCTACTCGGTCAATGTCAATCGTTCCCTCGGTGACCTCAGCGCCCGCATGAAAGACAACGATCAGGTCGCCGGCTACTTTGACATCGACAAGACCAGGTTCGCCCTCGAACAGGCACCCGCCTGGCTCAAGATCGATGGAGATTCGGGTGTGCTCTCGGGCATACCGGACGCGGCGGGCCAGATAGAGGTCTCAGTCACCGTCCGCATCGAACGGGAAGTGCGGAACCTCGACGAGAGAATGCTTGTTTGGGGTAATGAAAAGGTCCTCTCCACAAGCGTCGAGCAAGTCGGCGCCGCCAGCCAGAAGTTCGCCATCACGGTGCAGTAGCGCGCAGACAATCAAACTATGAATACACATCGCTGCCTCGCACTTGGTCGGCTGACCGTTCCCGTATTCGCTTTATTTTGCGCGGCTTGGCCGGCGGCGGGTGCTGAGCCTCCAGAGGTGGTCGAGATCTGGCCCGGCGAAGCTCCTGAGGAAACAGCCCACATCGGGCCGGAGAGAACCCGCATGTCGCCGAAGCTGGACCACAAGCAAGTTGAGGTCACCGACCAAACCCGGCTGATTACCGATGTCTCGAAGCCGACCCTCACGATCTATCGTCCGGCTAGAGACGCGGACACTGGGACGGCTGTGCTCATCTGCCCGGGCGGAGGATACTGGGATCTTTACTGGCAGCTCGAAGGCGAGGAAGTCGCTGCCTGGCTGAACTCCATCGGCGTGACGGGAATCATCCTCAAATACCGGGTGCCGCGCCACCCCGATGAACCCAAGGCCGAGCCCGCGCGACGCCCGCTCCAGGATGCCCAACGGGCCGTCAGCCTGGTGCGCAGCAAAGCCAGCGAATGGAAGCTCCATCCCAATCGAATCGGCATCGTGGGCTTCTCCGCGGGCGGCCACCTGGCCATAGCGACCGCCACCAGCTTTGAGAAACGGACCTACGAACCCCGCGACAAGGTGGATAACGTCAGTTGCCGGCCCGACTTTGCCATCGCGGTCTATCCGGGCTACCTGAAGCCTAAAGACAAGGATGAACTGGCGCCGGGACTGCACGTGCCTCCTGGAACTCCCCCGGTCTTCCTTGCGCATGGTGGCGCGGACATCATCAGTCCGCCGGAGCACAGCGTATTGATGTACCTCGCATTGAGGCGGGCCGGCATTCCCGCGGAACTGCACATCTACGCCTCGGCCGCCCACGATTTTGGGGTCCGCCCCAACGACCATCCGTGCTCCACCTGGACGACGGCTTGTGCCGCCTGGCTGCGCCATCAGGGGTTTCTGACGCCGGCAAGCGCAGATGGACAGGGCCATTGAACAAGGAGTGATATGCGAATGACCCACTCAAGGCTGGTGGCTGGCCTTTTGCTCACTGCCGCCACAGCTAGCCCGGCCCCATCCACCCTGTCAGCCGATGACATCTTTAAGACAGCCGTGGCGGTCTGGCACATGGCGGACCTCAAAGACGCCGCCGGTAAGAACGACCTTGCGGTGGTTGGGAAAGTCACGGTCGGAAAGCATCTGGAAGGCAAGGACCGCCAGGAATCCCTGGCCTGTGGGAACGACGGCGTCGTTGCGCAATTCGACGGCGGCTACCTCAATGCCGGGCAGGGCGCCGATGGGGCGTTGAACCTCACTGGCTCTGCCCTGACGGTCAGCGTCCGCCAGCGTAACCCCTCAGGCGTATGGGAATGGCCGCTCTTCAGCAAGCACGGCGGCCATGACAAGCTCGTCTATAACCTCTATTCGCTCTCGTCGGATATCGGGTTCGAGCTTGGGACGCAGGGCCATGCGGGCGTGTGGCGAACCACCGTGTCGGCCACGAAGATTGGCGCTACCGAGTGGCACACCATCATCTGCCGCTACGACGGGAGGAGGCTGCAGATGTTCGTTGATGGGGTGTTGATGGACGAGGTGTCCGCCAGTGGCTCCCTGCGTGAAGGCAACACAGTGCCTTGCCTGATCGGAGCGGAATCCTACGGCAGCGACACCAAGTCCGGCTGGAAAGGGCAGATTGACCACGCAGCCATTTGGAAACGCGCGCTCTCCGATGCCGAAATTGAATGCCTCAGCGGCGGTGCCAAACGAATCGCCGCGCTTAAGATCACCTATTCGAAAGAGCCGCCGATATTGCCGCCGCCGCCGGATCTCTACCACGAAGGCCTCCGTCCGCAGTTTCACGTCACCGCCCGCCAGTGGACTGTTCGCGAGCTGAATCCCGGCATGAAAGAAGAGGGGTGGATCAATGATGTCAACGGACTCATTTACCACCAGGGCCAATACCACCTGTTCGCCCAGCGCTGGGCCCGATGCTGGCTTCACTTTGTCAGCAAAGACCTCGTCCACTGGACAGAGCTTCAGCCGGCATTCTGGGAGGAGCGGCGGTTCGGCACCGGCGTGCAGTCTGGCACCATTGTCTTTGACCGCGAGAACGTATCCGGGCTCTCGACCGATCCGAAGCACGCGCCGCTGGTGGCCTTCTGGAGCGGGTTCGACAATCGCAGCCAGTGCATCTCGTACAGCTTGGACCATGGCCTGACCTGGGCCAAATACGCCAATAATCCTTACATGATCCAGCCGGAGCGCGACCCAAAGGTCTTTTGGTATCAGCCAGGCCAGAAGTGGGTAATGGTGCTCTACGCGGATGCCAAGTACCACATCTTCAATTCGACCAATCTGCTAACCTGGATCGACCAGAAGAACCCCATACCGGACTGCTTTGAATGCCCGGATCTCTTTCAATTGCCAGCGGACGGCGACCTCAAGCGCATGAAGTGGGTGCTGGTCCGGGGCAACGGCAAATACTCGGTCGGAGAATTCAACGGCGCGAAGTTCACGCCCGAGACGGGCCAACTGCCCTGCGACCTTGGTGCTAACTTCTACGCGACCCAATCCTGGGGTGACATCCCGGGCCAGCCCGGACGCCGCGTCCAAATTGCCTGGATGAGAGACGGCAAATACCCGGACATGCCCTTCAACCAGCAGTTGTCATTCCCCTGCGACCTGACCCTTCGCGCATGCCCGGAAGGGCTTCGGATCTTCCGGCTGCCGGTCCAGGAGATTGCGAGCCTTCGCAAGAAGAAGCACACATGGAAAGACATAACCATCAAGCCCAACGAGAACCTTCTCAAGGACATACCTGGCGAACTGTTTGACATTGAGTTGCAGGTCGAGCTCGCGGGCGCCGGGGAGTTTGGCGTCAAATGCAAGGGCGAAGCCGTAACTTATTCCGCTGAAAAAGGAACGCTGACCTGTCTTGGCCGGGAGGCGAAGGTGAACGCCGTCAATGGCCAAATAACCTTGCGGCTCATTATTGACCGCACCTCCATGGAGGTCTTCGCCAATGACGGCCAGGTATCCATGAGCTCGTGTTTCTTGCCTGGTCCGGAGAAGGCCGGCTTGGAACTGTTCTCTGCCGGCGGCAACCCGAGGATACGCTCGCTCACCGTATGTGAACTGAAATCGATCTGGCCACCGAGCCGAGGCGCCAAGAACCGATGAGGCAGACCAAAGTCCGATTTTGCTATTGGCCATTTGCTATCGGCGATTGACGACTGGCAATTGGCAACGACAAGCTCACTGGCCGGGAGCAGCCGCCAGTGCAGTCGCTATTGAGACCAAGCTGAACCGGCTGCTCCCGGTCCAGTGCAGCGAAATGTCTGCGCCTGACATGGGCGTGAACTGATGGGGTGAAAGTCCCCTATGTGTGAACGCGGTTGTCGGGCCTCTCATAACGAGGGGCACGATAGCCAAGACATCAGACCGAGGCAACTGCGGATTCGCGAGGTTTCGTGGGAAGGAAGCCAGAGGTCAAAGCGGATGAGCCG
>Ga0181538_10004415_pt1 | contig 13154 bp, 8 predicted proteins | sample PEATcosm2014_Bin_40_FD_119773 | JGI IMG/M metagenome (GOLD analysis project Ga0181538, IMG submission 119773) | Peatland microbial communities from MTU Mesocosm Facility, Houghton, MI, USA - PEATcosm2014_Bin23_30_metaG | ecosystem: Environmental > Terrestrial > Soil > Wetlands > Peat | place...
GTAACCGCCGAAGCGCAGGCCAGCGCGGCCGCCATCCAGACCGCGGCGCGCGCCCATTGCCGGCCGGCATTCCGCAGATTCCCGATCAGCCGCGGCACCGGAGCTAGCAACAGCGAGAGCAGCGCCAGCGGGACCGTAAAGTGGCGGATGGAAATCGTCATCGGGCTGATCAGGCAGACAAAAGTGATGATCGCCATTCCCAGCCACACAGCGCGCCAGTGGAACTCCATGCCGGCGCGTACCGCCGTGACGCGCGTGCGGCCGAAGCGGCCGGCCAGCGCCACCGCCAGGCTGAGCGCCAGCGCGGCCACAAACGCCAGCGTGGACTTGAGCAGCGTCACCATCGGGAAGAAGAACCAGACGCCGTGCGGATAGGCGTGGCCGAAGAGATATGCCGGGCGGACGGATCCCATCGCAAACATGACGACTCCGCCCAGGTAGGTTACCAGCGGCAGCAGGAGCCGGCGCAGCGCTAGCGCGGCCCATCCACTGCCGATCATTTTGAGCAGATCGGTGGGTTGGTTCCATGAGAGCGCGAATTCGACGCCGTAGATCAGCAGCGCCGAGGCCAGCACCGCTTTGCCGGTGAGGCGCCAACCGCGGCGCCACCAGGCGCGGAACTCGGGCGCAGTGGGCTGGCCCGCCAGTGGCAACCAGCGCAGTACAAAAGGATACGCCGCGAAAACGAACAGCAGTAACCCCGCCGAGAATTTCGAAAGCAATGCCAGAGTGAGCGCCAGCGCGAAAAGGCGGGTTGCGCGCCGCGACTGGTCGCGCCACAGCGTGGCAAAGCTCCACAGCGCAACCATGGAGAACAGCGCCACGGCGGTATCGGTGAGCACCAGCGGGCCGAAGGCCAGAAACGCGGGCATGGTCGAGAACCAGCACAGGGCAAAGGCGCCGCCCCAACCATCGGCGAGCCGCTCGCCATAGCGGTAGATCAGCAGGCCGGTCGCCAACAGCAGCAGCAACATGGGCAGGCGCGCCCAACGCAAAGTGGCGGCAGGGTCATTCCAGCGGGTGATGATCCATGCACCGAGCGGCCATTCGGCCAGCATGGAGTTAAACGGTCCTTGCCCGCTCCAGGTCCAGATGTGGCCGCTGTAATCGACGTGCACGCCGCGCGCCACCAGCGGCGCGGCCGCCAGCAGTTTCACCAGCGGCGGGTGCTCGGGGTTCATCCGCAGATCGAGCTTCCAGTAACTGACGCCGGCCCCAATGTGCGCCAGTTCGTCAATCGCGACGGATTCGCGAAACGCCGCGCTGCCTGCCAGCACGGCCAGCAGCGCCAGCAGAAGAACCGCGATCACCCGCGGCGCGACGGTCTTCTGTTGGGTTGAGATTCCGATGTGAGCCTCCATCTGCGATGACGAACAAGTCGCTGCGATATTTTAATCGGCCGCCTGCAGGATTCGCGTGGTGCGGCCTAAATAGCGCGTACGCGGTGTAGAAACGGATTGTTCCTGGGAAAACAACGGGCAGGCTGAAAGCATGCCGCCTATTCGCCGATTTCGATTCTCGGGCCGGTCTCGCCTTCCACTTCCCGGACGCGCGCTACCGTGTTACGGGCCAGTTCGAGGAAAGGTTCCTGCTCGCCGGCTTCGAGCGCCACCGGCTTTCCGGTGTCGCCGCCGATGCGCACCCGCGGGTCCAGCGGCAATTCGGCCAGAAAATGCACCTGCATCTGCTCCGCCGTGCGCCGGCCGCCGCCGTGGCTGAATACGTCGATCCGCTCCTGGCAGTGCGGGCACACGAGGTAACTCATGTTCTCCACCATGCCCAGAACCGGCACCTTTACCTGGTGAAACATCAAAACGGCCTTACGTGCATCTTCGAGCGACACGTCGGAGGGCGTGGTGACCACGAGGGCGCCGGTGATCGGCGCGGTCTGAATCAGCGAAAGCTGCACGTCGCCGGTGCCCGGCGGCAGGTCGATCACCAGGTAATCCAGATCGCCCCAATCCACGCCGCGCAGGAACTGCTGAATCACCGAATGCAGCATCGGCCCGCGCCACACCAGCGGTTTGTCGCCCGGGTTGAGGAAGCCCATCGACATGAGCTTGACCCCGAATTGGTCGAGCGGCTGGATGCGTTCCCCAAAAGCCAGCGGCGTGCGGTTGATGCCCATCATCAGCGGCACGTTGGGGCCGTAAACATCCGCATCCATCAGGCCGGCTTTGTAACCGAGCTGGCTGAGCGCCACCGCCAGGTTGACGGCGACCGTGGTCTTGCCCACGCCCCCTTTGCCGGATCCAACGGCGATCAGGCTCTTAACGCCGGAAATCGGCAACTTGGGCACTGTTACAGGCGGCTGGGGATTCATCGCCTTCTATCGTAACAGCAGCGAGTAGCGCCAGCGGTCTTGTCACCAAGGCCGCGGTAGCGCCGGAGTTCTTGTCGCCGGTGTCTTGCCAGTCACCGAACAAATATAAGAAAGTATTTGTTTTATTTCAATCATTTGCGGAATAAGAATTAACCAGTCTAGGCTCGCGCGGGAATAGGCTTGAGTCAGAAGGCCACTCCAAGAGGTGTGGTTTTTCCCAGCAACAAGATGAGTATATTGGGCGATCCGATTATCATTATCATCTCTTCGGTCGTGGGTGTTCTAGCAGCGGCTCTGCTTCGGTAACCGCTTTTCGGCGTTGACCACAAACGCGATTTACGTTAAAAAAACCCCTATTCGCGGGGAAGCCAATCTCCAACAAACACTGGATACTAATCTTTAGGAATACCCTACATGGAATATTCCTAAAGATTATTCCAGGGTCAGTACCACCTTATTAAAAACGGGGCCATTCTTTTCTTGATTGGGGCGTTTTCTCTTGAGAAGGGCTAAGATCTGTTCGTGTGGCCTGTTGGTGCTGCTCGCCGGTCCGGCGACGGTGTACGTACCCCGATTCTTCGGATGGGGACGGGCCTCTCAAACAACGGGCAACCCGGCTTCTTCGCCGTTTGCGGCGGAACTGCGCAAGGGCAGCGAACTTTTCGCGCAAGCCCAATACACAAAGGCGGCGGAGACTTTCGACCGGCTTTCGCGCACCGCCCAGGCTGCTCGGGACTACCGCACGGCAGCCCGGACTGACGCCGACGTTGGCGCCTGCCATTTTGCGCTCCATCAATATCGGGCTGCCCTGGAGTCCTTTTTACACGCGCGTCAACTCCTGGAATCGTTGGGAGATAGCAACAACGTGGCCGTAACCGACGCCAATATCGCCTCTCTGTATTACCAATTGGGCGATCTGGACGCCGGCAGCCGTTGGCTGGATTCGGCCATTCGGCGTCTTTCCGGCGCCGACCGCCAACTGCATCTTGCCGAAATGTTGATTCAACGGGGCGACTGGCGCGCGCAGAGCGGCCAGATGGAGGAAGCGGTGGCTTCGTTCCGGGAGGGCATCGAGGCCGCGGCGGCCGCCGGCGACTGGAAGCTGTACGCCACCGGATGCCACAATCTGGGGCAAGCGTATTTCCTCCATGGGGATTATGCGGCTGCCGAACCGGCCCTTCTCGAGGGCTACCGGGTTCGCAAACTTCGTCACTTTCCGATGGACAGCTCCTACCGCTTTTTGGGACGGCTGCGGCTGGTCCAGGGAGATCTGGCTTCTGCGTCGGTGCTATTGGATCGTGCGTTGGAATTGGCGTCCCTGCCCACCGCCGTCACGCCCATATGGAAGATCTATTGCGCTCGCGGCCTGGTTCGCCAGGCGCAGGGACGGTTGCCGGCGGCGCTGGACGATCTCGGCAACGCGCTTCGCCTGGCCAGGGCTTTTCGCCTGTCGGCGCCCGCCGCCGAAGCCACCCGGATCGGCGCGGAGAGGTCGGTCGACGAAGTCTACGCGGCTTTCATCGACGCCGGCAATCGCCTTTACGAACAGGATCGCGATCCCCGCCTGACGGCCAGGACCTTTCAGGCGGCGGAAGAAAACCGCGGCGCCAGCCTGCGCGCCCTGGTGTCCGACGGCGGGAGGCAAATCGCCGGGACTCCCGCCTATTGGGAAGCTCTCGGGCGGCTGCGCCACGCCGAAGCAGCCGCGCTTCGATCCCCGGACGCCCAGCGCCGCGAGCAGATCGAGAACTGCCGCGCCGAGCTGACCCGCATCGAGGCTTCCACAACGGCCCCGCTCGAAACTTCTTCCGAAGACCTGCTGGCCCGCGTTTCCGCCGCTCTGCCTTCCGATGCGGTGTTGTTCAGTTTCCGCCTGGGTGAGTCCGCCTCGTGGTTATGGGCGGTGGACCGGGCCGGATTGGTCCTTTACCGGCTGCCTCCGCAGGACCAGTTGCAGCGGAAGACCGCCGCCGCCGTGGAGTCTATCCGCCAGGACAAACCGGACGCCGAGGCCGCCGCCGCGGACCTCTACGCCGGCCTGTTCGGCGGCGTGGCCCCGCGTTTCCTTGGCAAGGCGCGCTGGATACTCTCGCTCGACAAGAGCCTGTTTGAGGTTCCTTTTGCCGCCCTGATGGAAAGGGTTTCCGGACAGCCTGCCTACCTGACCGAGCACCACGTAATTCAAATCACACCCGGCGCCGGGTACTGGGTTGACGCCATGGCGCGGCGCGGCAGCGGGAGCCCGGCCGGCGGGTTCCTGGGCATCGGGGATCCGATTTACAATGCCGCCGATACCCGCTTGCCATCGGGCAGCGCCGTGCGTTTTCGCTGGGCTGCGTGGCTGCGGCCGAGCGTGGTTGCCGCTGCTACGCCAGCCAGCCTGCCTCTTCCCAGGTTGCCCGGCAGCGCCAGCGAACTGGATTCCTGCGCCCGCGCCTGGGGCGGACCTTCCACTTTGCTCGAGGGCGCCCGGGCGGCGCGCCCGGAACTCGGCGCCGCGCTTGATCGCGATCCCGAAATCATCCACTTCGCAACCCACTTTCTGGAATCTTCGGCGCCGCAGAGCGATCGCGACGGCGCTGCCGGCGGTGCTTACGGCTTGATTGCGTTGAGCCTCACCCTCGGCGGCGAGACCGAGTTGTTGACACCCGTCGAGATTGCCCATTGGAAGACCCGGGCGGAGCTGGTCGTGTTGAGCGGCTGCCACTCCGATGCCGGACGTGTATTGCCGGGGGCCGGGCTGCTCGGCCTCACGCGCGCCTGGCTCACCGCCGGCGCCCACAGCGTGGCAGGCAGCCGTTGGGATACGCCCGACGAGAGCGGCGCTCTGTTCGCCGCATTGTATCGGGAATTGCGATCACAGTTAACGCCCGACCCGGCGTTGGCGCTGGCTTCAGCCCAGCGGGAAATGGTTCGCTCCGGCGGTTGGCGGGCTCGTCCGCGCTACTGGGGAGCCTACTTTATGGTGGGAAATGAGTGAAGCGACGGTCCTGACCCTTAAGATCCAGTCCTTGAGCGGCGTGCCGGTGAATCCTGCGGTGGAAGAAATCCCGCAGCCGGCCTGGTCGCCCCTGGTGGAACGCATCCATGCCGGCGATCCGGCCGCCATGGAAGAGCTGTATGCCCTGTTTTCCAAAGGCATCCGCTTCTATCTCTGCCGGCAACTGGGCCCGCAGGATCTCGACGATAGAGTGCATGACGTCTTCCTCACCATCACGCAGGCGATCCAGAGCGGAGAACTGCGCGAGCCGGAACGTCTGATGGGCTACGTGCGCACGGTGGTTCGCCGCCAGGTGGCGGCTCGCATCGACGCCAATGTGCACGCGCGCCGCCGCCTGACCAGCCTGGAAGATGGCATCGTGCTGCGCGACCACTCCCCCGATCCCGAGCACCTGGCCATTCGGGCACAGAATGTCGAGGTCGCTCTGCGCATCCTCAACAGCATCGCCAAGCGCGACCGCGAGGTGCTGGTTCGCTTCTATCTCAACGAACAACCCGCCGAACAGATCTGCCGCGAAATGGACCTGACCGAAACCCAGTTCCGCCTCATCAAGTCCCGCGCCAAGGCGCGCTTCGGCGAACTGGGCAAGGCACGCATCTCCCGGACGGTGGGTTTTGCAGCCAGATTTAGATAACTTTCGTGGGGCTAATAACTTTTTGCCGATTATTTGAGAATTCTACACCCAGTACTGCACGTACTATTGTGAGGAGATCGGAAACATGCCGCGAATAGACGGCCACTTGCAAGCAGAGGACCTGGAACAGTATTGTCTGGGCGGTCTCGGCGAAGCCCGCTGCGCCAACCTGGAAGAGCACCTTCTCTTGTGCGAAACCTGTCGCGACCGTTTGATCGAAACTGAGAACTTCATCGCCGCCATGCGTCAGGCGGGCCGGCAATGGTCTGAAGAGCATCCGGAAGAACCCGCGGCGGCTCGTGGTCCCACGGGGAGAAAGTCGTGGTTTGGCCAACTGGCCCCGATGTTGATCGCGGCGCTGCTGGTGGTTTGCGCCACGGTGTGGTTCGGCCATCATTCCAGCGTGCCTGCGCCGGTCCCTTTTGCGGTCGAGTTGACTGCCGTGCGCGGAGCCGTGCCTGGGCATGCGCCCGCTGGCCGCCCACTGCTGCTGGAACTCGATCTGACCGGCCTAAGCGATGGGCAGCCACTGGCCGGCGAGGTGGTGAACGCCTCGGGAGGCAGCGTGGCGAAGTTTCCCGTTGGCGCACCGGCGCGGCTGGGGGCGCTCGCTCCCGGCGGCTATTTCGTGCGCATCTACAAGACCTCCGGCGAACTGCTTCGCGAGTACGCGCTCACGGTCACTAGGTAACGGCCTTCCGTTCCCGGCCGGACGGCCTCCTGGAGCGCGGTAGAATACCCACATGCAGCGTTCCGGCGCGACTGCGGCGGCCAGCATCGAACGCTTTCTCCGGATTTCGCTGATGGCTCTGGTCGCGGGCGGCGCCGTCTCGGCCGCGGTCTGCGGATGGTGGGACGCGCCCACGCTGGCGCTGACCGCCGTCGCCGTGGTGTGGCGCGGGGCGCGGTTGGCCGGTGCCCGCCTGGTCCCGCCGCCGGCCGCGGTTGCCGGCATCGCGCTGGCCTGGTGCGGCTATTCTCTCAGCCATGCCTGGAACTCGCCGCTCGGTTTGTTGGGGGCGGCCGTCCCGCTGCTTTATTTCCTCGCCGGCGCTATGCTGCTGGTCGAGAAAACCAAGCACGGCAATTTCCGGGTGGCCCTGCTCTGCTTAGCCGCGCTGCTGGCCGAGGCTTTGGATTCCACTGGCCCCGGCTTCTTCCTGGGGTTGGCGTGCTTCGTCCCGTGCGCGGTGGCTGCGTTCACGGCCGCTGAAATCCTGGGCTCGCTCGAAGGCGCCGCTGCCCAAGCCCCCGCACGGCGCCTGGCGCCACGCTTGGTCTTGCTCGCCTGTGCAGCCGCGGCGTCGATCCTGCTGCTGGCATCCGGCCTGTTCTTCCTGCTGCCGCGCACAGTCGATGCCGCCCAGCGGTGGCAGACTTCCCACTGCCTCCATCTCGAGGGCTTTTCCACCCGCATCACGCTACGCGAAATCGGCAAGCTGAAAACCAGCTCGCGGCCGGTCATGCACATCACCGTTTTCAGCCCGCGGCCGGTGGCGGGTCTTAAATGGCGCGGCGCCCTGCTGACAGCCTTCGACGGCAGACAGTGGACCAATCCCGAACCGGCGCCGCCCCTCCCGCCCGCAGCCGCGGGCCACTTCGCTCTGCTTCCCTCGGGCGAACGCCAACCCGGTGCGCACATCTCCTATGATGTGGAACTCGAACCCGCCGATTCCGCCGCGCTGTTTTTCGCCGGTACCCCGGAAAGCCTGGATCTGCGCAATCTCGCCGTGCTGCGCGGAGCGAGCGGCCAGCCCTTCCTGGCGCGCCGTCCGCCAGGGGTTTTCCGTTATTCGGCGTATAGCCGGCTCGAAGAACGGCCTGAGCAAACACGCGCCGCCGATCCAGCGCCTCCGCTCAACCCCGCTGACGCCGCCCGCAATCTCCAGTTGCCCGCTTCGCTTGACCCGCGCATCGCGGAGCTGGCGCGCCGCTGGACCTCCGGCGCCTCGACCGATCTCGACCGAGCCCGCGCCATCGAAACCCAGCTCAGCACCGGCTACGGTTACACGCTCGAGCTGCCCCCGGTGGGCACCGCGGACCCGCTGGCCGATTTTCTGTTCGTCCGCCGCCGCGGCCACTGCGAGTACTTCGCTTCGGCGATGACCGTGATGCTGCGCACCCTCGGCGTGCCGGCGCGCATGGCCACCGGTTTCGAGAGCGGCGTCTACAACCCGCTCACCGGCCAGTGGCTGATTCGCGCCTCCGACGCCCATGCCTGGGTGGAAGCCTGGCTGGCCGGCCGCGGCTGGACCACTTTCGACCCCACGCCGCCCGACCCCAACCGCGCCGCGCGATCCACGCTCGCCGGCTTCGCGCTGTATCTGGATGCCGCCCGCACCTTCTGGAGCCGCTGGGTGGTCAACTTCGATCCCAGCCGCCAGGGCGCCCTGGCCGACCGGTTTGACGAAGCCGCGCGGGTGGCCGGCATTCGCTGGTTCGATTCCCTTTCCGACACCGGCACCACCTGGGAACAGCGCGCCGCCGGTTGGCTGCGCCGCTTCGGCGCTGCGCTGGCCGCGGCGATCCTGTTGGCGATTGGTCTCTGGATGTTCGGCCCGCACTCGATCCGCGCCCTGCGCCTCCACCGGCGCGTCAGCCGCGCCCGCCGCAGTCCCACCAGGGCTGCCGATGCGACTCTGCTGTACCAGCGCATGCTGGCCATCCTGGAGCGCCGCGGCTACCGCAAGCCGCCTTGGTTCACGCCCGCCGAGTTCGCCGCTTCGCTTCCCGCCGGCCCCCTCGCCGCAACCGTCGCCGAATTCACCGCCGCCTACAACGCCCTCCGCTTCGGCCGCCGCGCGCCCGATCGCCCGCGCATTTTGACCCTGCTCGAAGAAGTGGGCCAGCGATAGAGCAGCACGACTTTTCGCCCACCGCCGGGTTCATGGAAGAGCGGGCCCGGCTAAACGCTAATGCCCAAAGACGTCCGGATCAGCGTATAATTCAACTGTTGGGGGGGAATCAAAAACACATGAAGCGACGCACCGCTTCGCTATTTTCCATGGTCTGCCTGCTGGCGGCGCCTTTGCTGGCGCAACCGACCATTGGAGGAGGGACTTGCAACTCCGGATCCTTGAAAGGAGTGTATGCTGTCTCCCTAACGTCGAGGCAGGTCACTGCTTCGGGAACGTTCACCGGCGTGTCTCAGGCCAACGGCTCGGCGACCTTTGACGGGCTGAGCGCGGTGACCATCAGCCTGGTGGCGAACACCGGCCAAGCCGTCGCCACGCCGCTGACCTGGTCGGGGACTTACAGCGTGCAAGCCAGTTGCGCCGGCGTCATTACTATAACCGCGGGAGGCAGCGCCACATTGAACGTGGCGCTCTACAACTCAGGCGCCGACTTCCTGCTGAGTGGCAGCGATGCCAACTCCACTTACTCCGGCAATGGCAACACCCAGCCGGCCGGTTGCTCGGCGAGCACGTTCTCCGGCGTGTACACTTTCAACGGCACCGGATTCGCGTTGACCGGCACAGCCGTGAGCGGCGACGATAATGGGGCTGGATTGCTACAGTTCGACGGGGTGAGCAGGGTAACGGCGAACATCACCATGACGGCAAGCGGAACTCCGCAGCTCGCGCTCACCCTCACCGGATCGTATTCGATATCATCCAACTGCCTGGGATCGGCTACCCTCACCGATGCGAGCAAGAACTCTTATGTGATGACCTTCAGCGTATATAACAGCTCGGTGGCCAACGCCGGCGCCTATTTGGGGTTGGCGCAAAGCTCGATATTCCTGATCACCGGCAATGCGCACGCCGCGTACGGTCAGCCGGCGGCGACTGCGACTGCCGGGCAGTTGGGCTCTGCCGATCGGGGAGGTCGAGCATGAGATACGCACGCACAGTCTGCCTGCTTTCCTTTGGCTGTCTGCTGGCGGCGCCCGCTGTGGCGCAGAACAAGATCGGAGGCGGGAACTGCAGTGCCGCGAGCCTGAACGGAACATACTCTCTCTCCCTGAGCGGCCGCGGGATCTCGGCCGCGGGAAGCTTCGCGGGTACGGTCCAGGCGGTTGGCACGGCTACCTTCGATGGCAAGAGCGCCGTCAATTTCACCGGGATTGCCAACACGAACCAGGGTGCCAGCACGGCGTTCAGTTACACGGGAACTTACGCCATTGCATCCAATTGCTACGGCCCAATTAACTTTGTTAGCGGAAATCCGGCGACGTATTCTCTGGTGGTCTGGGGCGGCGGCAGCGATTTCGATGCTACGGGCTCGGACGTCAATTACATCTATTCCGGTAGCGGCACTAACACACTCCCAGCGGCTTGCGCCAACGCCACGCTGTCGGGCGCCTACAGTTTCACCACCAGCGGGTCGACTTTGTCCGGGGCCACGCAGACCGGCTCCGCCGACGAAGCTGGCGTCTTCCAGTTCGACGGACAGGGCAAGGTCACGGCCACTTACATTCAGTCGTCAGGCGGAACGCCCCCCGCCGCGATCACGGGCGCCGGGACTTACTCGGTCACTTCCGCGTGCCTGGCATCCGCCACCCTGGTCGATTCGAATGGCTATACGAACACGCTGAACTTCGTCCTCACTGGTAACTACGGCGCCAACGCCAGTTTTATCATTGCCAACCCGCAGTTCATCCGCTCCGGATCGGCGCATTCCACGCTCCTGAATCCGACCCAATCCATCGGCAATGTCTTCAGCTACGCGGTGAACTCCACTCCGCCCGGAGGCGTTTTTGTGCTGTACGGGACCGATCTTGCCACGAAGACCGCGCAGGCGGCCACGGTCCCCTTTCAGACAACGCTGCTGACCACCAAAGTGACGGTGAACGGGGCGGCGGTGCCCTTGTACTACGTTTCCCCAACCCAGATCGACGCGGTAATGCCTTGGGATACTCCGGGCGGCGCGTTGGCGTCCGTGGTGGTTCAAAACGGGGCTTCGACGAGCAACGCCGCGGCCGTTTACGTTCCCGCCACGGGGACGCCGGGGATCGCCGTCTACGGCAGCAATCGCGCGGTGGTGACCAACTCGGATGGCGTCACCGTGAATTCCGCTGCGACGCCCGCCAATGTCGGAGATGAAGTGGTGGCATGGTTCACCGGTGGGGGCCCGGTACAGGCGGCCGGTAAGCTCGTAACCGGCGCTCCGGCGCCCGCCGGATATTCGCCTGTGACCGGAAGCTATTCGGTGACCGTGGGCGGCATCGCGGCTCCCGTTGTCGACTATATCGGCCTAACATCCGGCTCCATCGGGCTCTATCAGGTGAATTTCGTGGTTCCGCAACTCGCCCAGGGCTCTTACCCCGTGCAGATCACCATCGCCGGCCAGGCGTCTAACCTGCCATTGATGTCGGTTGGTAATTAGGGACTCGTCGGATAACAACGGCGCCGGCCGCTCTTGGGGCTTCTGCCGCGCGCTAACTAATCCTCGGCAGGGACCGCTGCGGCCGCAGTCATCGAGCGGTGATCCCGGCAGATGCCGCGCTTCGACGACCGGATAAACTCGACCATGTGGAGCGCTTCCGGGGTTGCCAGGGCCTCGATCCGCTCGAGCGCCTCCTTGCGCGGGAGCGCCGAGCGATACAGCAGACGGTAGGCCTGTTTCAACACCGCGACCGTTTCGCGCGAAGCGCCGCTGCGGCGCAATCCCACCAGGTTCAAGCCATGCGCCGCGCAGTCGAATTCCGAGACCAGCAAATACGGCGGCACGTCCTGGGCCACGCGCGTGTTGGCCGCCACCATGCACAAGCGTCCGACCTTGGAGAACTGATGCACGCCAACGCCGGCTGAAAGAAACGCACTGTCTTCAATCTCCGCGTATCCGCCCAGGCTGGTGCTGGGGCCGATGGTGATGTGGCTGCCCAGTTGGCAATCGTGGGCAATGTGCACGCAGCTCATCACGTAGTTGTCGTCGCCCAGCACGGTGACCGCGCCGGGCCTGGTGCCGCGTGAAATGTTGACGTACTCGCGCAACACGTTGCGATTGCCCACCCGCAGATAGCTCGAATTCTCCTCGCGAAATTTCTTGTCCATCGGGTCCGTGCCGAGCTGGGCGCCGGAGTAGAGGTGATTGCCTTCGCCGAGCGTGGTGTAGCGCTTCACGATCGCGAAAGGGTCCAGCCGGTTGTGAGGCCCGATCTCCACTGCGTCTTCGACGATGCAATATGCTCCGATCACCGCCGTCGGGTGAACGCGCGCTCCGGGATGTACGGCTGCCGTGGCGGCGATGGTGGGCCCGGACGTGGTTGGTTCCATACGCAACAGGCTGATTCTAACGCAAATCGCCGTGATCCTCGATCTAGCCTGACAGGGCCGCAGCAACCGAGTATTGGAATTGTTGCAATCGTGATACTATACCCTAGAATTGCCAGCAGGCGACCCCGCCGTCGTCCGGCATCGCCTCATGCAGCCGTGTGATTGTGCGATTCGATCTCACCCGGCCCGATTGTCGCGGTTGACCTTGTTTTGGATCCGCGATCCCGTAGGTACGAAGAGCAGATGAGCGATTCCGCCCCGGCAATTTCCGCATATCAATACAACCCGAGGTATAAAGATGCGATTCTCCGCAGCAGCTTCTAAATTTCGATACGCGATCTGTATTCTGGCTCTGGCCGGGTATCCTGTTGTTGCGCAGGACACCACGGGCAAGATTGTCGGCATCGTCTCCGATCCCAGCGGCGGCGTTGTTGCCGGTGCCAAGGTAACCGTCACGAACACCGGCACGCAGGTTGCCCGGCAGACCTCGACCGATAGACAGGGCTACTACCAGGTGCTGGAATTGCCGATCGGCCCGTACCAGGTTGCCGCCGAGGCGCCCGGATTCTCGCAGATGGTGGTAACCGCCAAGAACTCGCTCGAGATCAACCAGACGCTGCGTGTCGATATCATGCTGACGGTGGGCGCCGTCAAGGACGTGGTCACGGTGGAAGGCGGGGCCAGCGCGGTGGAAACCGAGAACTCCACCGTGGGCGCCACGGTCAGCGGCATCGCAATTTCGGAATTGCCGTTGAACGGGCGCAATACGCTTGACCTGCTGGCCACGCAAACCGGCGTCACGCCGAAAAACAACGATGCGCCCCGCCAGGCCGGGTCCTATAGCGTGGGCGGCGGGCGTTCCGATTCGGTGACTTATCTGCTCGACGGCGGCCTGGACAACCACCTCATCAACAATGACATCGTGATCAATCCGAATCCCGATGCGGTGGGCGAATTCCGCGTGCTGCAAAGCAACTA
>Ga0181538_10004417_pt1 | contig 13148 bp, 13 predicted proteins | sample PEATcosm2014_Bin_40_FD_119773 | JGI IMG/M metagenome (GOLD analysis project Ga0181538, IMG submission 119773) | Peatland microbial communities from MTU Mesocosm Facility, Houghton, MI, USA - PEATcosm2014_Bin23_30_metaG | ecosystem: Environmental > Terrestrial > Soil > Wetlands > Peat | place...
AGTTACGCCGGCGGACAACGAACTCGAAATCGCGGCCGGACAGCGGATGGAACCGGTGAGTTACCCGGACACGCCGGTACCGACCATCTGGATCAGGTGCAGTCGACGGCGCCGTCCAACGCGATCTGCGAAAGGATGATCGGTACCCTGCGCCGCGAGCTCTTCGACCGGTCGCTGATCGTCAATGAGCACCACCTGCGCCAGGTGCTGACCGAATACCTGCGCCACTACAACACCGCCCGGCCGCACCGTGCCCTCGGCCAGCTCGCACCGGCTCAAGCTCACACCCGGCCGCCGCAAATCAACCTCGCCGAGCACCGGATCCGCCGGAAACAAGTCCTCGGCGGACTCACGAACGAATACCAGATCGCCGCCTGACAGCCTCACGCTGCTTCAGGAAGAGAGCAGGTCACCTCCACGATCGTGTATTCGAGCCCCACACGATGCCCACGGAGACTCGCTGCAGCGTGACTGGTCTGGAGGTCGCCGGCCACCGGATCAGCAAAGTACTACGCTGCTCGGCGGCGTTCGCCTCGATTCAGGCGGTGCGGCGGGTTAGGTCAGCTGGGTCCAGCTCCACCGCAAAAGGCCTGGTAATCCGGCCCAGGGTTCCTGCAACGAGCGTGGTACGGGCGAGATACCGGCCGCGGCTCAGGGAACAAGCGACGATCCTCGGCGTGTCCTGCAGCTCCACCCGCCAGTAGACGGGAATTTCTGCTTCCGCGTACATGATCGGCTTGATCGCCCGGTCTATGGACACCGTGGACGGAGAGACAACCTCGACCACGGCCAGCACGGCCTCGCAGGGAAGCCTGGTGGTCGTCTCATCAACTGCTCCGGCGGCCACGACCACGACGTCGGGCACCAGGAGCTTGCCGCCGGGCAGTGCCACGTTAACCGCTTCCAGCACATCAACGTCGGCGCCCGCTGCGATGGCCGCCTGGGACAGAGCGCGGTGCAGCCAGTAGGACGCCCGCTGATGGCCCACGCCCGGCGCCGGGCTCACGACAAGCACCCCACCTTCGTAGACCTCGAAGCGGGCATGATCACCGGCATCTGGCAGCGCCTCGACATCGTCGGCTGTCCATGGCCCGGTGTGCTCTACCAGCGCAACGCTCATGCACTTCACCTCCCGGCGTCATCCAGTCTGACATCTGCCTGGCCCCACCCGGAACGGCCATGACCAGCCCTCGCGCGCACTGCCTAGCTGAACCTGGCGATTAGCAACTGCCACCGCGGGAACGAGCCACGCGCGACAGCTAGATCCCGGCACGCAACCCGGGCAGCTCCGGATGCTGACGCTAGCCGCCACATCGCGATCACCGGCATGTTCAACGCCACCGCAGACTCGCCGTCCCGGGCGGTCGTCGAAAGCCAATCCATACCGCTCAGTGCCAACTTACAGTGCCCAGAACGACGGTCAGATGACGGTCAGGCGATCTTGGGAGCCTTCTGAGTGGGCCTGCATTCATGTCCTGACCTGGTCTTTCGCGTGGAGCTATGGGGATTCGAACCCCAGACCTCTTGCATGCCATACAACGGCAGCACGTCCACCCGCGTCCATCTGTGCAGGTCACCGTCTCAGGACGTCCGCATCAGTCCCCCGAAATCCAGGCCGGTTGCTGTACTTTCGTGCTTGTACCGTCTCGAGCCGCCACACGTGCGAGCTGAGCGGACTCAGCTCCCGGGAGACCCACGCTGCGCATAGCACCGGATTGTACCGGTCAGCCACCCGAGATCGCCGTCGCGAACGACCTAACTCTTCTGTCACGAGCGCGAGATACGGGCACTTGTAGAAGCCCACGGCCGAGGGCATCACCAGATTGAATCTGCGGGCCGCCAGAGATCCCAGGCCCACGCAAGCATTATCCGTCTGCGTGCTGCCGATAAGCGGAAAGCCGCTGCTGGTATCGCAGCTCGGCGAGTGCGGCTGCCGGGCGAATCAGGACTAGCAGCATTAAGACATCATCCTCGCGCGTTGAGGAGGCCATGTCTGCCCTGGTCAATGTCACTGAGTCGTCGGTCCCCGTCTCGCCCTGCTCGCCACAGAGGTTTGCCTCAGCCTCATGTCTCACGAGAGTTTGAAACAGAGGGCAGCGCCGTGACTGGCCGGTGAGCAGCCATGCCGACGGGATCCGCCGCATGGCGGGACCCTGGGGGCCCGAGCATCTGGCGCAGCCAACTGGGCCCGAACGTCAGGACTTCCGGCCCTGACCGCGGACTTTGCCATCGCGTGACTATTGAAGTGAGGAAGGGGGTCCGCGAGCCGAGTTTGCGGCGCGCCGCCGTCCGCCGGTCGGCCAGCGCGCTGGAGGGATCGAGGAAAGGGCGGTTCAAGGGTCCCGGCTAAGGGTTTTCGGTGATTGACATTTGGGAGGTCCACAATGACATCGGCGACAATGAAGCCGGCTAGTGACCGGACCGGGCGTCACGCGGAGGGCCGCGGCTATGGCCTGATCCTGTTTGCGTCTGTCTTGCTGCTGGTCATCGGCTTCTTCAACATGATCTACGGCATCGCCGCGATCGCCAACTCGCACGTGTTCGTCGCCAACGCGCACTACGTGTTCGCTGACCTGCGCTTCTGGGGCTGGATCACGCTGATCATCTCCGTGCTGCAGCTCGCAGCGGCGGCTGGGGTCCTGGCGGGCAACCAGCTCGCGCGCTGGTTCGCGGTGGTGGTGGTCGGGCTCAGCGCCATCGACATGATGTTCTTCGTGCCGGCTTACCCGTTCTGGGCGCTGGCGATCATCGCGATGGACGTCGTCGCGCTGTACGGGCTGTGCGCCTACGGCAGCCGCGAGAACCTCGCCGCTTAACGCCGCGAGGCCAACAGGTCCCGACTGGGGGCCCGAGGTCCGGTCCTCTGGCCGGACCCAGCACGCGGGCCGGTCCGGGTCAGCGCCCGGACCGGCCCGCGTGCTCGCCGTGGTCTGGTGACCAAGATGCACCCGATCCGGTGACCGCGCGGGCGGCACTCACCGCGCGCCGTACGCTTCGCGGGCCCGGAGAAGCACGCCAGGCCGAACCCGCGGAGCGACGCGCCCGGGTGAGCGTGCACCTTCTGCGCCCACCCGCCCCTTCTCTGATGACCGGTTCCAGGGGACGCCATGCTGAGCAGCCCTGCCGAGCCTGGCCGGGCGTGTGATCGCCGGGCCACGGGCCGACGTCCCGATCCGGAGAAACCCGTTCCTGCCCTGACCAGGAACGAACCCAAGCTCGACGGCTCGGCCGGGAGCCCGGCCGGACAGGCCGGGCAGGTCGGGGCGATGACACGCATCCGGCCGGTGCTGCGGGCCGCTATCTGCTCTCAGCGGGCCACCGCCGGAACCGCAGCTGGCGGCGGGACTGGCAGGCCAGCCCGGTCGAGGATGACCGCGCCCGCCGCCGCGAGCGCTCGCCGGGACACCTGGTAATGGTGACCGCACAGCAGCAGGTCCGTCGGGTGGTCCCGGCCGGGTACCGCAGGCATGACCGCGACAACAGAAGGCCTGGCCGGACAGCAGCAGGCACGGTCGGCGGTCCTCAGCGCGCGCCAGTAAACGGCGTGCCGAGCGGGCTGCCACGGATCGGGCGGTTCGCTGCGCCTGGCGGCGCGTCCCGGGAAGAAACGGCTCATAAAGGCAGGATTCCGCAGGCCTCGTGCCGCGTGGCAGGGTCCCAGTTCCCGTCGCAGGAGGGCCGAAAGGCCCGGTCCTGCCTGACCGCGGCCGGGACGGCCGCGGTGCTGTCCGCACGCACTCGTGATGTCCGACGGCAGGCCGCGCAGGCCCGGCTGATCCTGGCATGTGACGTCGCAGCGGACGAGCAGGCGTCCGTGGTGTGGATGACCTTGTTCCGCGTGCGCGCCCGCGCCGGGTGGACCGGTGCCGCGTGTTCGTCAGGCAGATCGCCTGGCGGCCGATGTCGCGCAGGCGCGGAAAGAGGCGCGGCACGCGTGATTGAAAGTCGCGATAAGTGTGCACTTTCTTAAGGGTGCTGCACTCAATGACATCAGAGCCAGCGCACGGCGTCGAGCCTGGCGCCAACCCCGCAGGAACGCCTCAAGAGCCAATGCCGCTAAGTTAGTGATCTTGCGCAGGTCAGGCTGGGTGTCTGGGCCGATGTGCCTGGGACCGGTAGGTTGCGGCCGTGACTGGAGCGCCGGAGCCGCTGAGCGGCCGCCTGACTGACCACATCTCGCTGGGCGTGCTGTCCGCGGCGTTCTCCCGGGATCTGATCGAGGAGGTTCTCGGCGTGACCGGGAAGCGGGAGAAGCGGTCCCGGTTGCTGCCCGCTCACGTGATGGTCCGGTACGTGATCGGCCTGGGACTGTTCTTCGGGCAGGCGTATGAGGAGGTCATGCGCCAGATGACCGGCACGCTGCAGAGCCTGGGCTCCTGGGACCAGGACTGGAAGGTGCCGTCCACCTCAGCGATCACCCCGGCCCGGCAGCGGCTGGGAGCCAGGCCGCTGCGGGAGCTGTTTCACCGTGCCGCGGTGCCGGTCGCGGGCCTGGGCACCACGGGCGCGTGGTTGCGCGGGCGCCGGCTGATGGCTATCGACGGGACCAGCTTCGACGTGCCCGACACCAGCGAGAATGTGGCCGCGTTCGGCAAGATGGGCAGCGGCCCCAAGGCATCGGCGTTCCCGAAGCTGCAGGTCGTGTCCCTATCGGAGTGCGGCACCCACGCCCAGGTCGCTGCCGCGATGGGGTCGTGCCGGACCGGCGAGCGCGAGCTGGCCGCCGAGCTCGCCGGGCCGGTGGATGAGGACATGCTGATCACCGCGGACTCCGGGTTCTACTCCTGGCAGCTGTGGGACCTATACGCCGCGACCGGGGCGGCGCTGTGCTGGCGGGTCGGCGCGGCCGTGCCCCTGCCGCTGGTCCGGCGCCTGCCCGATGGCTCCTATCTCGCGCTGATCTTCGCGCCGGGCGCCACGGCCAAGCGCAAGGCCGCCCTGCTGGCCGCCGCGCGCGCCGGGGAGCAGATCGGTCAGGATCAGGCCCGGATCGTGCGGGCGGCGGAGTACACCGTCCCCGACCGCGGCGGCGAGGACAGCGAGCTGATCTGCGTGATCACCACCCTCCTGGATCCGGCCAGGCTGACCGCAGCGGAGATGGCATTCGCCTATCACCAGAGATGGGAACACGAATCCGGGCTGGATGAGATCAAGACGCACCTGCGCGCAGCCGGCGGGATCCTCCGCTCCCAGTCCCCTGAACTCGTCGAACAGGAGATGTGGGGAATCTTGCTGGCCCACTACGCGATCCGGGAGCTGATGTGCCGGGCTGCTGATGAAGCCGGCCGCGACCCCGACCAGGTCAGCTTCATCCGCACTGTCCGCCTCGTCCGCCGTCAGACCGGTGAGCCGGCGGCCTTTCCCCCCTGACCGCATATCCGTGGCCACCGCCGCAGTCTTCGCCGAGATGCTGGAACGGCTCAACCCCAAGCGCCGGATGCGGACCTGCCCTCGTGTCATCAAACGCGCCCGACACAACTCCTACCGGGTCAAACGCCCCAGCGACGTACCCGTCACCCACGCCAGCCCGCCAACGATCAAACTCGAAGGCCTCCCGGCAGCGGCTTAACTTAGCGGCATTGCCTCAAGAGCCGAGTCCCAGTCCAGTGGCGCCACCAGCCCGCGGTGTAAAGCGGACGCGCGTCGGCGGGGTATGGGTAGCCGCCGCCTTTTTCGCGCTGGTCTTACTTCTGCTGCTCATTTTCATCCTGGAGAACAGCCAGAGTGTTGAGATTAGCTACTTCGGCGCTCACGGACATCTGCAGCTGGGCGTCGCGCTGCTCTTCGCGGCCGTCCTCGGGAGACTCCTGGTAGCGATTCCCGGAACCTGGCGGATCTTCCAGCTGCGGAGGGCCGCGCGCCAGCAACGGCATCTTGCCGCACAGGCAGCTCCGCGGGCCAAGGCCAGCTGATCTCAGGCCGGGCCACGCATGGGCCACAAGCCGCGAGCGCTCACGGCTACCAGCGGTCACTGGCGCGCCCTCAAACCCCGGTAGCCCACTGTGAGCATCGCTTCTGGCAGGCCGGTTCCCGCATCACCAACCTTCCCAGCTGGTTATCCGCCGTTCGATCCGCGTGCGATAACGCGCGGCGTACATCGGACACAAACGGCCTACAGCCTGCATAACCATTTGGCGGGGACTACGGACTTCAGGGCTATCGTCCGCGGCGCCCGGGGCGCGCAGGTCCTGGGCCAGGTCGGCGGCGGAGGGCAAATGGAGGGGCGATCTTGACCCAGGATGCGGCGCTTGAGTCCAGGGTGTCGTGGGTCAGGTCGGCGGCTAGCAGGTGCGGCACCAGCCATGTGGCCGAAGTCATGGCTTCCAGGGGGCCATCTAGTCAACGACGTGTCGTGCGGACAAGAACTAATGCGGCGGGCAGACCGCAGCGTGGCCGGTGGGTCTGGCGGAACGAGCGCGGCAAGAGGACGATTAGCTCGCTGCTCCCGTTCGGAAAGGACTCCGCTATGCCCGACACTGACACGCCCGTCATGGACACTCTCGCGGTGATGACCGCGGCATCGCTGGAGAGCAGCGACCTGGCCCCACGCGAGTTCATGATCGCCCGGATCGCCGCCCTAGTCGCGGTGGACGCACCCGCTACGTCCTATGCCCTCAACGTCGAAGCGGCGGCCGACGCCGACATCACCCTTGATGACGTCGAAGATATTCTCGTCGCGGTGGCCCCCATCGTCGGCACCGCCCGCGTGGTCTCGGCCGCGGCGAACATCGCCCAAGGGCTGGGCCTCGTGGTCGCTATAGCCGAAGCTGAGCTGGAGGCCGACCTGGAGGCAGAGGCCGACGACGGCGTCTAAGCCCAGAGCCGCGCCAATGGCGCCCCGCCGTATGCCCGATCAGACGGTCAGCCACGGGTCACCGCGGTCACTGGTCGGCGCCCGGACCGAAGAGAACGATGGGAGAGACGAGCGCGACAATGACCGCGCCCCCGCTCATCCCGCCAGCCAACGATGAACCGGGGTAACGGTAGTACTACCTCAAGAAGCCGACTGGCGTGACTGCCGGAGTCCCGGCGGCTTCACCCGTCGATGGGTGAGGCCGCCGTCTCCGCGGCGATGATTCAATTGCCACATGGTGGTGATCTTTGGCTTCGGGCGGGGCAAACAGGAGGACCTGGGCGAGGTTGCGCTGGGCATGTGCCCGAACTGTCACAACCAGGTCTACCTCCATCACGTTCGGTCGAAGAAGTCGGTGCGCCTGTATTTCGTGCCCGTCGTGCCCTACGGCACGGACAACTACCTGGTGTGCCCCATCTGCAGCCGTGGCCTCAACATCAGTCACGCACAATTGCCCCACATACGTTCGATGTCCGCGGCGACCGCATCCTTTCGCGCCCGACGGCTCCCTGAAGCCCAGTACATGGCGCAGGTCGAGCGGTTCTGGCAGCAGCTTGGAGTGAATCCCGCGGGCCAGCAGATCCTGAGCCCCGCCAGTCCCGGCACCGCCCCCACACAGGCGGGCATCCCGCCCAGCCAGCCACTCCCGTACAGCCCCCGTCGGAGGCGGCTGATGATGAGAACCCATGGATATCGCAGCTGGCAGAACTTGCGCGGCTGCACAACCAGGAAATACTTTCTGACGCTCACTATGCAGCAGCCAATCGGCGCATTCCGATGAGAGGTAACTGCGTCAGCCGCGGGCATCGCAATCGCGCGCTGGCCGCCCAACTGGCCATCAAGTTATGAACCCCGGTCGCTGCTTCGTGCTGGCCGTTGGCGTCTTGGTCTTGTTCACTCTCGCGCGCACGTTCAAGCTGTTGGGCCCGCCGGTAGTGGCTGTCACCCTTCTCACTTCAGCGCTGGCCCTGATCGCCTGGAGCGCGCGCGCGACACTTGCTGACCTTGGGCTTGGCCGAACGGACATGGTCGCGGGATTGCGTTATGGAGCTGGTGCCTTCGGGATCGTCCTGCTGGTCTTGATAGTGGCTGCCGTCATCCCCGCGACGAACGGCTTCCTTCACGATTCGCGAGCGCAGATCCACGGCGGGCGGCTGCTTTACGAACTGGGAGTGTCGATCGTGCTGCTCACGGCGATCCCCGAGGAGTTCGCATTTCGCGGCGTGCTGCTGGGGTCGGCGCTGAGACTATGGGGTCCATGGCGCGCGAGCCTGATCACCTCGGCACTGTTCGGCCTCTGGCACATAGCGCCGACCTTGCACACCATGTCGGACAACCATGAATTCAGGGGCGTAGCCGCGAGTGTCGCCGGGCAGGTACTGCTGGTGCTTGGCGCGATAGCGGTCACGTTCATCGCCGGTCTTGTCTTCTGCTGGCTCAGACTGCGATCCAAGAGCCTGATCGCCCCGGTTATGGCTCACGTCGCGACCAATGGCCTCGCACTCACCGTCGCGTGGTTCACTGTCCACTACTGCAGGGCAGCCTGCTAGCGATCTTGGTCGCCAGGGCACGTTCGTCAGCTCCGCTAGCGAGGAAAGCCGCCAGACACGGGCAGGGATCACCCGCAGAAGGGTGACGACACCCCGAGCCCGCTCGACCAGGATCGGGCACAAGCGGTACCCGTGGTAGCTAAGCGAGCGACCGTCCCGTCCGGTGACCAGAGTGGGCACCAAACCAGGGCCGCCCGTGAACCCACCGGACATCAAAACCACGTCACCCCATCCATCCGGAGGATAGCGACATGGCCAAGAAGAAGAGGGGCAAGCAGGATCAGGACCACGCCAAGGTCCAGGTATCGCCGACCGGAGCGCGGCGGCAGGAGGCTGAAGCCGGCCCGCTGCCGAAGATGAAGCGCAAGGAGTACGAGCGGCAGATGAGAGTCCTGCACGGTGAGCTCGTCGCCATGCAGGAGTGGGTCAAGGCGTCCGGGGCCAAGATCTGCATCGTGTTCGAGGGCCGGGACACTGCCGGGAAGGGAGGCACGATTAGGCGGATCACCGAGCGGGTGAGCCCGCGGGTGTTCCGGGTCGCCGCCCTGTCCGCCCCGACCGAGCGGGAGAAGTCGCAGATGTACATCCAGCGGTACCTGTCGCATTTCCCGGCGGCCGGCGAGGTTGTGATCTTCGACCGCAGCTGGTACAACCGGGCGGGCGTCGAGCCGGTGATGGGCTTTTGCACGCCGGAGGAGACCGAGCGGTTCCTCGGGCTGGTGCCGGGGGTCGAGAAGGCGATGGCCGATGCGGGGATCTTGCTGCTGAAGTACTGGCTCGAGGTCAGCGCCGGCGAGCAGACCCGGCGGCTGGAAAGCCGCATCCACGACCCGCGGAAGATCTGGAAGCTCTCGGACCTGGACCTGAAGTCCTACAGCCGCTGGTATGACTACGCCAGGGCCAGGGACGCCATGTTCGCCGCCACCGACACCGCGTGGGCACCCTGGTATGTTGCGCACACCGACGACAAGAAACGCGGCCGGCTCAACATCATCAGCCACTTGCTGAGTCAGGTCCCTTACAAGCCCCTCGCCCTCCCCGACGTCACCCTGCCCAAACGGCAGCGTGCCGGCGGCTACACCGAGCCGGACCTGCCCCTGCGGCACATCCCCGCACGGTACTAGGAGGCTGGCAGGCCAGCCACCGCCGACGCCGCCGCGCGCAGGAGGAACCTGTGGCCTCGGTGACGAGCAAGAGCGTCGCGGGCGCGGACCGCCGGGCGGCGCGGCGCTGGCGCGCTGCTGTGCTTGGGCCGCGGGGCGGGGGCACGACCCGGCGGCGAGCATCCGACGCGTTCCGGCTGGGGTTCGCGGTTGCCGTGGTGGCAGTGTCTGTCCCGGCCATGCAAGCGAACTCGGCCGCCGAGCTGAGTGTCGTGCATGCTCTGAACCCGCCGCCCGCGGGAATCAGCTGGCTGGTCACCTCGGTCTTCTGGCTCGGCTCCGTAGGCGTCATCGTTCTTCTGATCATCCTCGGGCTCCTTGTCCCGCGGCTGGCCGCAGCCCGGTGGACAGCCGTGGCCGCTGTCGTCACCTGGGGTGTATGCCTGCTTATTGGCCGGATTCTGGGGCCTTCAGCCGGGCGGCCAGTGGCCGATTCGCTTGCTGGGCTTGATACGAGCTATCCGGTCACGCAGCTGGCGGTCACAATCGCCGTGGCGGCAACCGCGCTGCCCTATCTGAGCCGTCCGCTGCACCGCCTGGTGTCGCTTCTGGTGGTGATGGCATCGATCACCGCGGTGGTCGGCGGGTCGGCGCTACCGGTCAACGCCGTCTCCAGCCTGGTGCTGGGATGGGGGGTCGCAGCCGGCCTGCACCTGGCCGTGGGGTCACCGCTCGGCCTGCCCTCGGCGGAGGAGGTCACCGACTGGATCGCCGACCTGAATGTCGCGATCGCGGGCATCGCCCGGGCCCCCCGCCAGGCCTGGGGGGTGGAGAAGCTCACCGGGCACGACGCCGCCGGCCGGAAGATCGAGCTGTCGGTCTGTGGCCGCGACGCCTCCGATGCCCGGGTGCTGGCGAAACTATGGCGATTCTGCTTTTACCGGGATTCGGGGCCCACGCTCATTCTCGATCGACTGCAGCAAGTCGAGCATGAGGCCTATCTGACCTTCATGGCAGGGCGCGCCGGTCTTCAGGTACCCGAGGTGCTGGCCGTCGGCCGGTTCGGGCCCAGGCGCGATGCCGCGCTGATAACCAGGCTGCCAGACGGCCCAGCCCTGTCGGAGGCCGACGCCGATAGCCTGTCCGACGGAACTCTCGACGAGCTGCTCCTGGCCGTGCTCCGGCTGCGCGAGGCGGGCATCGCGCACGGGACGCTGGGGGCTGAGACGATCATCGTTTCCGCGGCGGGTATCTGCCTAAGAGCCTGTAGACAAACCAACCAAGCGCGCGCGTAGCTTGCGTAACTCGTATCAATTAGGTCGTTCCCGGCGTGTCGCTCTGGCATGCGAGAGGACTCCTGGTAGCGGAGAGGTGTCTACGCCCTCCAGCGCCAGGAGTCCCGTGTGCCTGTCTACCCTGTCTCCGGCGGAAACGCCAGATGCGCGGCATCGGGATGCCGGTGCCATGACCGTGTCCGCGCCTATCCCTCCGATACCGCTGACGAGCAGTGGGAGGTGCTAGAGCCGCAGGCCAGGACGGTGATGGCCGGGCTGGTCAAGGCGGCCGGGCGCCCGATGGAGCATGACCTGCGGGCGATGACGGACGCGGTGTTCTACGTGGTGAAGAACGGCGTGGAGTGGCGGGCGCTGCCGGTGGACTTCCCGCCCTGGGAGGCGGTGTGGAAGTTCTTCGAGCGGTGGAGCGCCCGGGGGCTGCCCGAGGCGCTGACGCACCGGCTGCGCGGCGCGCTGCGCGAGCGCCAGGGCCGCGCCGCCGAGCCCACGGCGGTGATCGTCGATTCCCAGATCGTCAAGGCCGCCGACACCGTCGGGAAGGGCAGCCGCGGGTTCCATGGCGGGAAGAAGATCAACGGGAGGGGCCGGCACGCCGCGGTCGATGTCGAGGGCTGGCTGCTGTCGATCGTGGTCACCGGCGCCCAGATCAGCGACCGGGCCGGCGCGAAGCTGCTGGTCGCCAGGCTGCTGGAGGTGTTCACGACGCTGCAGATCATGTGGGCCGACAGCGGCTACGACGGCAAGCCCCTGGCCACCTGGATCCGACAGGCCGCCGGCATCACCTTGCAGATCATCAAGCGCAGCGACCTGCCCGGCTTCCAGGTCGTCAGCCGCCGGTGGGTAGTCGAGCGGACCTTCGGCTGGCTGATGCACTACCGGCGCCTGGCCCGCGACTACGAACGCAGGACCGAGCATCACGAGGCCATGGTGTACTGGGCCACCATCATGATCATGACCCGTCGGCTCGCGAGGTACGAAACCGGCGCACCCTCGATCCGGCGATGGGGCGGCGAACGCGGCACCCCGCTACCCGGACAAGATCAACAGGCCGCCTGACGCATTGTCTACAGGCTCTAAGGGACTTTCGCTGCGCGACATCCTCAGCCCCCGATGACCGCCTCGATAGCGACCTCGCGGCGGCGCTGGCCGCGATGGCTGTGCGGGTAGGCGCCGAACGCACGGCCGCGGCGGCGGCCCGGGTGCTTGACGCCGATGCAGCCCGCGGCGCCCTGCTCCACCTGCAGCGCTCCGCGCTCGACCCGGTCACTGTGAGCGCGCTTCAGCGGCACAAGGGCCTGCTCCCTGGGCTGCGGGCGGCCGTGGCCAGCGCGGCCGGCATCGAAGTGCCCAAGCTAGCCGAGGCAAAGCGGGTCAGCTGGATCAACCTGGTGTTCGGCGCCGGCACGCTGATCGGCATCTGGTTGATCATAGGGGTACTTGCCGACGTCCGCGGATCGCTCGATGTGATCAGGGGTGCCAGCTGGGGATGGGTGGCGCTGGCGTTCGTGCTCGCCCAGCTTCCGGTGGTCGCGGAGGCCTGGGCTCTCACCGGTACCGTCCCGGGCCAGCTCCCCTTCGGACGGTGCGTTGCCCTGGAGACGTCCAACAACTTCACCGCGCTCGTCGGCGGCGACGCCGCGGTGTTCGCCGTCCGGGTCAGGTTCTTCCAGCGCCAGGGTTACGGCTTAGAGATGGCGGTCAGCTCAGGTGCCATCGCGACCGCCGCGAGCTGGGCGGCGAAAGGGCTGCTCTTCCTCGTTTCCATCGGCTTCGCCGCCGGGAGCTTCCACGCGCCGGAGAGTTCGGGCGGGCGCCAGACGGCCGTGTGGATCGTGGTCGGCGTGGTGCTCGCGGCGGGGATCGCCGTCGTGCTGATCAGCCTGGTGCCGCGGCTGCGGCGGCTCGCCAGCACCCGGATCCGGCCGCATCTGGTGAACATCTGGGCCAATATCAAGACGATCGCCACCGAGCCACGCAAGATCGTCTATGTCGCAGCCGGCTCGGTGCTGGCCCAGCTGCTCGTGGCCATGGCGCTCGGCGCGTCGCTGCACGCGGTCGGGCAGCAGGAGAGCATCGCAACGCTGCTGGTGGTTATCACGATGGCCTCGATAATCGGCGGCGCCGTACCCGTGCCCGGCGGCCTCGGCGTCGTGGAGGCCGGCCTGATCGCCGGGCTCACCAGCGCTGGCGTGCCCCAAGATCAGGCCGTCGCGGCGGTGTTCATTCAGCGCCTGTTCACCGCCTACCTGCCTCCGATCTGGGGCTCGGTGACTCTTGGCTGGATGCGCCGACGCGAATACGTTTAACACCGATCGCGCTAGAGAAATGGGACCACGGCATCACCGTC
>Ga0181538_10004420_pt1 | contig 13138 bp, 9 predicted proteins | sample PEATcosm2014_Bin_40_FD_119773 | JGI IMG/M metagenome (GOLD analysis project Ga0181538, IMG submission 119773) | Peatland microbial communities from MTU Mesocosm Facility, Houghton, MI, USA - PEATcosm2014_Bin23_30_metaG | ecosystem: Environmental > Terrestrial > Soil > Wetlands > Peat | place...
CCAGCAAGAAATTGGCGGCGCTGGGAAACACGCGGACGCCCAACTTCAAAAGGCCTTCCGCCAACACGCTCCGGCTCTTCAGAATCAATTGCGCGTAGGCGCGCACGCTGCGCTGATCGCGGACGACCGCTTCGGCCGCGACCAGCGCCGCCACATTCACCGGATACGGCGAGTCCGCGCGCTTCAACGCCGCAATGAGTTCGCGGCACGCGAACAGACATCCCAGACGTAAGCCCGCCAGCGCCGGCGCTTTCGAGAACGTGCGCGACACAATCAAGTTCGGATACCGGCGAATCCAGGGCAGGACCGTAACGCCACAAAACTCAAAGTAGGCTTCATCCACCAGCACCAACGTGCATGGGGCGGCACGCAAAATCGCGCGGATCTCAGCGGGCGTAACGAGCGTCGCTGTCGGATTATTGGGGTTGGCCAGGAGAAACGCCCGTGGTTTACTCCGCAATTCTTTCAGAACTTCGCGCAGCGGGAACTCCATTTCCTTCGTGTAGCGCACCGTGCGGAATCGAGCGTCGGCGAGTTGCGCGTAAAACCGGTACATGTTGAACGTGGGTTCTACCAGCAACACCGTGCTCCCCGGCTCCATAAACGTATCCATCATGACGTGCAGAGCATCGTCCACGCCGTTCGTCAGCAGCAATTCTTCGGGACGCACGCGGAAAAATCGCGCCAGCCGCGCAGTTGTTGCTTCGTATTCGGGGTAAATGCCGATCTGTTCGCGCGTCAGGCGGCGCAACGCGCGAAGCACAGAAGGCGCACAGCCGATCGTGTTCTCGTTGAAATCCAGCCGCAGCTTTCCCGCTCGTCCTTCGACGGGAGCAACGTACGGCTCAAGCTTCTCCACCGAGCGGCGCAATGGAATGCGCGGAAGACGCGTCTTCATCTCCGCACCTCCACGGCGCGCGCGTGGGCGACCAATCCTTCCGCTTCCGCCAGCGCCCGAACGACGGGTGCAAGACTCTCGCATCCGCGGCGCGAAATCTCCTGCACGCCCGACGAACGGAAGAAATCGAGAACCGTCAATCCGCCGCGCACGCGCGCCCAGCCGCCGGTCGGCAAAACGTGATTGCTGCCGCTGGCGTAGTCGCCGATGGGCTGCGCGCTCCACGGCCCGACAAATATGCTGCCCGCGGCGCGAAGCCCGGCAAGAATCGCGCGCTCGCCTCCCGTGACGCCGATGTGCTCCGGCGCAAAGCGATTCGCGAAATCAATCGCCGCCGCCATACTCTTTGCGAGCAGCACTCCCCCGTTACGCGCGATCGCACGAGCTGCAGGATTCGCGCGCGGCAACTCTCGCAATTGCCCGGCAATCTCCATTTCCACGGCGCGCGCGAGCGGTCGCGAAGTCGTGACGAATACGGCGCGGACGTCCGGGTCGTGCTCCGCCTGCGCGATCAGGTCTGCTGCGATAAATCGTGCGTTGCCGCGCGTCGCGATGATGAGCACTTCCGTGGGGCCGGCGGGCAAATCGATGGCGCAGTCGGCGCTGACGATTTGCTTCGCCGCCATGACAAAGCGATTCCCCGGGCCGAAGATCTTATCGACGCGTGGGACGGACTTCGTGCCGTAAGCCATCGCCGCAATCGCCTGGGCGCCACCGCAGTGAGCAAACTCGCGCAGGCCCAAGAAATCCGCCGCCGCAAGAAGCGCCGCATTCGGCCGCGGGCAGACGGCGATGATTCGCGATACGCCTGCAACTTGCGCGGGCAGCGCCGTCATCAGCAGCGTGGAAACAAGCGAGTGCCGCCCGCCGGGAATGTAGCAACCAATCGTATCGAGTGGCGCGAAGCGCTGTCCCACGCGCACGCCGGGCTCAACCGCGAAACTCCACGAGCGCGGCAGGGATCGCTCGGCCACGCGGCGAATATTCCGCGCCGCGTGCGCGACGGCAGTCAGAAGATCCCGCGAGACGCTCTGGCGCGCTGCGGCCATCTCCTTGCGCGAAATCCAAAGCGTGCGCGGAGTCAGCTGAACGCCGTCGAGACGCTTTGTCCACGCAAAAAGGGCGCGATCCCCGCTCCGGCGCACGTCCGCAACGATACGCGCCACAACTCGTTCCGCCGAAGGATCCACGGCGCGCCGGCGCTCGAGATAGCGCCGCGCAGTAGATTCGGTAAGCGGCTCTATTCGCATCAGAGTACGATCTTGTTCAGCGGATATTCGACAATTCCTTGCGCGCCCGCGGCCTTCAATCGCGGTATCAGCGTGCGCACGACGTCTTCATCCACAATGGTATTCACGGCCACCCAATCGGGATCACTCAATGGAGAAACAGTCGGCGTCTTCAATGCGGGAAGAACTTTCACCAGCGCCGGCAATTGATCTCTGCGGACATTCAGGATCAGTCCCACTTTGCTGTACGCCGCGATCGCCCCTTCGAGCAGCAGCGCGACGTTGGAAAGCTTCTCACGCTTCCAGGGTTCGGACACAGCCGCACGATTGCCGATCAGCACCGTGCGCGATTCAAGAACCGTCTCTACAATGCGCAGCCGGTTCGCCCGCAGCGACGAGCCCGTCTCCGTCACTTCCACGATCGCGTCCGCGAGCTGGGGCACCTTCACTTCCGTGGCGCCCCAGGAGAATTCAACGTGCGCGCGGACGCCGTTGCGTTCGAGATATTGCCGCGTGAGGTTGACGACCTCGGTGGCAATCACCTTGCCTTCGAGATCGCGCACCGATTTCACCGGCGCCTCTTCCGGCACGGCCAGCACCCAGCGTACCGGGGCAAGGCTCTGCTTCGCGTACGGCAGCACCAAGAGCTCTTCGACATTCGCTCCGGTTTCGAGCACCCAATCGCGGCCGGTGATCCCGGCGTCGAGTGCGCCCGATTCAACATAGCGCGCCATCTCCTGCGCGCGCACGAGCATGCAATTGATTTCGGGATCGTCGATCGCAGGAAAATAGCTGCGGGCATTGATGGAAATCCTCCACCCGGCGCGACCGAAGAGCTGAACGGTCGCGTCTTGCAAGCTGCCTTTGGGAATCCCGAGCTTCAACAAACTCATTGCGCGCTCCCTTTGCCGTACACGGCATCCGGATCGAATGTGCGCTCGGCGACAACTACTGCGGACCCATCATTCTCCAGCCGGCGAAAAAAGCAGCTTTGATACCCTTCATGGCACACGCCGGGCCCCACAGCGTCCACGCGGACCAGCACCGCGTCGTCATCGCAATCCACACGAATTTCACGTACACGCAACGTGTGCCCGCTGGATTCGCCCTTGCGCCAAAGCTTATTGCGCGATCGGCTGAAAAACGTAACATCGCCCGACGCGCGCGTGGCCGCAAACGCTTCGGGATTCATGAAACCGACCATGAGGATCTCTCCGCTCGATGCGTCCTGAATCACCGCCGGAAGAATCCCGCCCAATTTATCAAATGCAAGCTGCATCGTGCCTCCAACGAGAGCGAACTATACTTACGTCCCGCCTAATAAAAGTCCGCACAAACAAAAAGCCCGCCGGCGCTTGCCGCGCCAGCGGGCCAATAAGAGCGTTTGAGATTGCGCGCTACTCAGGCCTCCGCGAGCACGGCTGGTCGTCGTGATGGTGGTGATGCGGATGCCGGTGCACACGGAGTTTCATGACGGTGAAAATTCTAGCAGGCTCTGCTGGCAGGGTCAAGACGGTACCAGGAGTTGCACTCAATCATTCTTCGGTATTCCGGAAAGCGTATCGCGAACGGTCCGGGTAAGCATAATTCGTGTGAACGGCTTGGTGAGCAGGATTTCATTCTCAAGAATGCTTCCCTGGCGAGTTGTGGTGTACTCGGTATAACCCGACATGAATACAATTTTCAGTTCCGGCCGCTTTTCGACCAACCTTTGCGCGAGTTCGCGCCCCGTCATGCCCGGCATAATCATGTCGGTCACCAATAACTGGATCGGCCCGTCGTGCCTCTCTGCCAGAGCGAGCGCGCTCGCGCCGTCGGATGCTTCCAGCACGGTGTACCCGGAAAGCTGCAAGAACTCCCGCGCGATATCGCGCACCGCGTCTTCGTCCTCCGCCAGCAAGATTGTCTCGCGGCCCTTGGGCGTTTCCCCCGCCACTTCCCCGCCGCGCGCGGCGTCAACCGGTTCCTCAACGCGCGGCAGATAAATCTTAAACGTCGTACCACGATCCTTTTCGCTGTACACCCAAATGTATCCGCCGCTCTGCTTCACTACGCCGTACACCGTCGCGAGTCCCAGGCCGGTTCCTTTGCCTTTTTCTTTCGTTGTAAAGAACGGCTCAAAAATGTGCGCCTGGGTTTCCGCGTCCATCCCGACGCCGCTGTCCGTGACCGCCAGCATGGCAAAGTGTCCCGCGCACAGTGGCGGATGACGACGCGCGTAGGACTCATCCAGTTCGACGTTGGAAGTTTCGATCAGGAGCTTCCCGCCATCCGGCATCGCGTCGCGAGCATTGACTGCCAGATTCATGATCACTTGCTCGATTTGCGTCTGATCCGCCTTCACGCGTCCGAGCTCCGCGTTGAGACGAATCGTCAGTTCGATATCCTCGCCGATCAGGCGTGGCAATAGGCGCCCCATTTCGCCCACAACAAAATTCAAGTCGATCACTTTCGGCTGCAAGAGCTGCATTCGGCTGAACGCCAGCAGCTGGCGCGTCAATGCAGCGGCACGATCGGCGGCCCGTTGCACTTGCTCGACTTTTTGATGCGACCATTCGTCCGGAGCCACGCGTTCGAGCAAGAGCTCCGTGTGGCCTTTAATCACCATCAGAAGATTATTGAAATCATGGGCGACTCCGCCGGCCAATCTTCCGATCGCCTCCATCTTCACGGCCTGTCGCAATTGGGTTTCGAGAGCGCGCTGCTCGGTGATATTCTCCGCCACCAACTCGTAGTAAACGCTGGGTGTCTCCACCGCGCGCACCAGTCGCACCGAGAGGTGTACCGTGATGGACGTCCCATCCCGTTTCTTCCAGACCGACTCGGCATCGATGCTGCCGTCCTCCGCTTCTCGCAAAGTCTGCTTGGCGCTGGATTGATCGGCGAAAATCTGTGAAACCAAGCTCAACCCCTGTAGCTCGGCCTCCGAAGCATAACCGAGCATCTGCACAAGCGCCGGATTCACGTCGAGCAACGTTCCCTCCGCACTCGCCCGGCAGACGCCGTAAGGGGCATTGTTAATCAAGGAACGATAATTCGCTTCCGATCGCCGCAATGCTTCACGGGCGTGATGCCCTTCCGTGACGTCCGAAGAAAACACGATGACGCCGATGATGTTCCCCTGCTGATCGCGATAGGGAATTTTGTCCGTGTGCAGCATCAGAATTTCGCCGGATGGCGTTTGAAATTCTTCGAGGATTCCGAGCTTGGGAATACCGGACCGAATCACGTCGAGATCGTCGCGATGGTACTTTTGCGCGTGCTCGGGAGAGTGACTTGCGGCGATCCTTCCCTCCAGCTCTTCCAGTTCGACGCCGTTCGCCAGTGCCGCCGCGCGGTTTGCACGGAGAATCCTGTTCTCGCGATCCTTGTACAGGATCATCAGCGGCGCAGAATGAAAAATGATCTGCTGCTCTTCCTGGTGTTTGCGGAGCGCGTCATCCGCCTCTTTGCGTTCGATAGCCAGCGCGATGTGGCCGCCGACCGAGGTCAGAAACTCCAGATCCCGCTCGCTATAAACGCTCGAATCTTCGTAATGCTGCACGACGAGCACGCCGAGCGTCGCCGAAGGTGTGCGCAGCGGCACTCCGAGCCAAGTCGGAGAAGGCGTGCCGACCAGTTCGACGTCGCCGCGCCGTTTCAGTTCGTCGAACACTTTCTGCGTGATCAACATCGGCCAGCCGTTGCGAAAGACGTATGCGGTGCAGCTGCGCCCCACCTTTTGCGGCGCGGGCACGGAATCGAAGCGGTCGGCAAAAAACGGGAAACGGAAGGTTTCCGTCTCTTTGTCGTACAACGCGACGAAACAGTTCTCCGCGTACAACACTTTTTTCAACGCACTGTGAATCTGGACGAATAACTCGTTCAGCTTCGACGTGACGTTTAGCGCGTCGATGATCTCGGAGATCACTTGCCGCTCTGTTTCGGCGCGCGTGCGATCCGTGATCTCCGTCGCCGTCGCGATCACCGCCTCCACGCCCGGCTCGTACAAAAGATTCGTCACGGAACCTTCCATCAAGTGCCAGGCATCATCCCTGCCGCGGAGGCGAAATCGGATCGTGGATTTCGATTCGGGCTTTTTTAATAGCTCGCTGAACAGTTCGCGCGTGGCATCGAGTTCTTCAGGGTGGACGAGATCAAAAGCTTGAGTCCCCGTCAACTCCCGGCTGGTATATCCCAGCAGCCGCGAAACGGCAGTATTTGCATACAGCAGAGTGCCATCGGCCGACAGCAAAGCCAGCAGGTCGGTGCTGTTCTCTATCATCGCGCGATATTGCGCCTCGCGCCCAGTGGCCGCTGCCATCCTTTCCGTTCGCCCGGATCCACGGCGCGCCAAACGTTCACGCGCCATCCCGATGACACCTGAAATTTCGCCCGTCGCTGAACGCACCGCTTCCAAATGGGCCTCAAAACGCCTGCCCTTCCACCCTCCCTCGAATTCTTGCGGGACTCCCTCGAGCGCTTTGTAGTGCGCAATCAGAAACGGCGATTGGACCGAATCGGATTGAAGAATCTCAGGGAGCGTGCGGCCCAATAACTCTTCGGCGCGCACATTCAGAAGTGAGAGTGCCTGACCGTCAATCGAAGTTACACGCAGTCCCGAATCGAGCATCCAGAAAAGCGCGGGGCGTGCGGCGAGCGACGCCTCTCGCCCCTCAGAGCGCGGCGCAGACACTGATTTCCTCGGCTGATCAGGGTTGAGTGCCATATCTGCGAAGAACCGGCTCCAGAGACGACACTCCTAGTTTAAGGTGTCTGTGGGGCGAGAAACCCAATGCTCGCCGAACTGTACCGAAAGGGTTATCTCAAATTCCCATGGGTTGCTCCTGGCGCAACGCGGTGAATCGACCTGCTAGGCCGGGCGGGATAGGGCGGTCTGCAAACTTTCGCGGGCGGCAGCGACGGTGCGCCCAATATCTTCATTCGTGTGAGCTGCGGAGACAAATAGCGCCTCGAATTGGGATGGCGGCAGGAGCACACCCCGGGACAACATCTCCCGGAAGAACTCACCGAAGCGTTTCGTATCGGACTTCTTCGCGCCCTCGTAATCGCGAATCGCTTCGGTGCCGAAGAAGACCGTCAGCAGCGATCCGACTGACGTGACTTGTGCCGGGGCTCCAGTCTCGGCTATCGCGCGCTTCAACCCTTCCACCAGTAAAGAAGCTCGTGCATTCAACTTGTCGTAGAAACCCGGCGCTTCCAATTTGCGCAACGTCTCGAGCCCGGCACGCACGGCGAGTGGATTCCCGGAAAGCGTTCCGGCCTGATAGACAGGCCCCTCCGGGGCAAGCCGTTGCATCAGATTGCGGCGCCCGCCATATGCGGCGAGCGGCAGCCCGCCTCCGATGATTTTACCCAGTGTGGTGAGGTCCGGTGAAATTCCGTAAATCGTCTGCGCGCCGCCGTAACACAGCCGAAAGCCCGTAATCACTTCATCGAAAATCAGCAACGCGCCTTCACGACTCGTCAATTCGCGCAGAGCGGCAAGAAACCCGGGATCCGGCGGGACCACACCCATATTTGCCGCAACCGGCTCGACAATCACCGCCGCAATCTTCTCTCGATGGGCTTGGAAGAGTCTTTCCACAGCGCCAATATCGTTGTATGGCGCGTTCAGGGTTAGCGCGGCGAGCGATTCCGGCACACCCGGACTCGATGCAATCCCCAGCGTTGCGAGGCCCGAACCGGCCTGCGACAGGAAACTGTCCGCATGGCCGTGATAGCAGCCCTCAAATTTCACGATGTAGTCGCGGCCGGTGGCGGCACGCGCCAGGCGAATCGCGCTCATCGTCGCTTCCGTGCCCGAACTGACCAGCCGCACTTTCTCCATCGAAGGAAGTGCGTGGATAATGCACGACGCTAACTCCGCTTCCAGCTCGGTCGTCATCCCGTAACTGGTCCCACGCGACGCCTGATCCGCAATCGCGCGCACCACGTCCGGGTCGGCGTGCCCTAGAATCAGCGCGCCCCAGGAACATATGTAATCGAGATACGCTTTGCCGTCGGCGTCCCAGAGTTGCGAGCCCGCCGCGCGTTCGACGATGACCGGATCGCCGCCTACGGCCTTGAACGCGCGCACGGGACTATTCACGCCGCCAACGAGGACCTCCTGCGCTTTGCGGAACAATTCCCGAGAACGCGTGGGCGCAGCCGGTTTCAACGCTTTTTCCTCCGTAGCCATTGCATCCTCAGGATTTCAGCCAGCGCGCCGCATCTTTGGCATGGTATGTAAGAATGAAACTCGCGCCCGCGCGCGTGATGCTCGTGAGAATTTCCAGCGCGACACGCTGCTCGTCGATCCAGCCGTTGCGCGCGGCGGCCTTCACCATCGCGTATTCGCCGCTCACGTTGTACGCGCCCACCGGCACATGAAACCGATCGCGCACCTGCCGCACGATATCGAGATACGGCAGCGCGGGTTTCACCATCACCATGTCCGCGCCTTCCGCAATATCCAGTTCCACTTCGCGCAGGGCTTCGCGCGCATTCGCGGGATCCATCTGGTAGCTGCGCCGATCGCCGAACTGCGGCGCCGATTGCGCCGCTTCGCGAAACGGGCCGTAAAAGCCGGAGCAATACTTCGCCGCGTAGGAAAGAATCGGCAAGCTCGAAAAATCGTGCAGATCGAGCGTCTGGCGGATCGCCGCGACGCGCCCGTCCATCATGTCCGAGGGCGCCACGATGTCCGCTCCGGCGCGCGCGTGCGACAGCGCCTCGGCAGTCAGCAATTCGAGCGTCGCGTCATTTTGCACTTCGCCATTTTCGACCACGCCGCAATGCCCGTGGCTGGTGTACTCGCATAGGCACACGTCCGTGATGACCAGCAATTTCAATTTGGCCTTGCGTATGGCTTCGATCGCGCGCTGTACCACTCCGGTCGCCGCGTACGCTTCGCTTCCCTTCTCGTCCTTCTTCTCCGGCAGACCGAACAAAATCACGGCCGGAATCCCGAGCGCTTCCACTTCGCGGCATTCCTCCACCAGCTTGTCCGCGGATTGCTGGAACACGCCGGGCATCGACGACACTTCGTTGCGCACGCCGCTCCCCGGGCAAACGAACATCGGATAGATCAGACCGGAGGTCGAAAGCCGCGTCTCGCGCACCAGGCCACGAATTCCTTCATTTCCCCGCAGCCGCCTCGGCCGCTCGATTGGAAACGTCATGGACGCCTCGCTTCAGAACACGAATTCACCGCGTAATACTCGCACACCGCTTCCACAAGTGAGGCCCCAGTGGCCTCGCGCGCCAAAATCGCGACCGGGAAACCAGCTGCGCGAATCGCAGCCGCCGTCACCGGGCCCACGGCTGCAATCGCCGCGTTTACAGCTAAACGTTGCAGCGTCTCCGCCCCAAATTCTGCGCGAAGATTGTCTAACCCCGAAGGGCTGAAAACCGAAACGACGTCCACGCGCCCGCTGCGAAACAGTTCCTCGACGACCGCGTCGTGCGCGCCAACACCACCGGTTTGGTACACGACGACTTCCGTCACGATTGCGCCCTCCGCCGCCAGCGCTGCAGGCAATTCCGAACTCGCGCGTTGGCTCCGAGGCAGCAGAACGCGGCTGCCCCTCAGAGCCGCGTCCATCTCCTTCGCCAACGCCGCCCCGCTATACTCGCGCGCTACGAATTCCACGCGGATACCTTCCCCGGCCGCAGCCGTCGCCGTTGCCGGCCCCACCGCGGCGTAACGCGGAAGTTCGCCGCGGCCCAATTCGCATCCAAGCTCGCGGCAGCGCAGAGCAAAAAATCGCACGGCGTTCGCGCTCGTGAACAGCACCCAGTCATAATCCCCGAGAGCCGCGACCGCGCGATCCAACGGCTCCGAATGTTCCGCAGGCGAAAAACTCACGGCGGGCAGGAGCAACACCTCTGCTCCAAGCGCACTAAATCGCTCGATTACTTCTCGCGCCTGCTCCCGCGCGCGGGTGACGACAATCCGCTTCCCCTCCAGCGCCGGCTTCATGGCTTGGCCCTGGCCTTCGCCTCTCGGGAATCCGTCGTTTCCATCTCGCCCAGAATTCGTTCTGCGCCCGCTGCGCGCAAGGACGCCGCCACTTGCCGCCCCAGCGCTTCCGCAGCGTCGGCCGAACCGACTGCACTCTGCCGCAGGCACTCCGTCCCGTCGGGGGAAAGCACTGCCGCATCCAGCTTCAGCACATCGTGACTCGCGTCGCGTTCAATGCGTCCCCACGCGCCAATCGGCACCTGACAGCCGCCCCCGAGCGCCGCGAGCAACGCGCGCTCCGCCGCGACGCACCGTCGTGTGGCTTCATGATCAAGCGCCGCGAGCAGACTTGCCAATTCCCGATCTCCTGTGCGAGCTTCAATCGCTAACGCACCCTGTCCAGCCGCCGGCAAACTAATCTCCTCGGGCAAAACCTGTGTGATCCGCTCGCTCATCCCCAACCGATCAAGTCCAGCCTTCGCGAGGACAATCGCGTCGCACTCCCCGCGTTCGAGCTTCGTAAGGCGCGTGCCCACGTTTCCGCGCAACTCGCACATCCGCAAATCGGGGCGATAGTGGCGCAACTGGCTTTGCCTGCGCAAACTGCTCGTGCCGATTCGCGTGCCTTGCGTCAGATCACCCAACGATTGCCCTGATCGCGAGATCAGCGCGTCGCGCACATCTTCGCGTTCGCAAATCGCCGCCAGCCTGAGCGTCTCAGGCACTTCGCTCGGCACATCTTTCAAACTGTGCACGGCCAAATCCACGCGCCCATCGAGCAGCGCGTCTTCGAGCTCCTTGATGAACATGCCTTTCAGACCCACTTGCCCGAACGGCAAGTGATCCAGTTTGTCTCCCGATGTCTTGATGACCACGACTTCAGCGGAGAGCCCCACACGCGCGTGCAAGAGTTTTCGCACATGCTCAGCCTGCCACAGCGCTAGCGCGCTTCCGCGCGAACCGATCGCCAGAGCCTTCACGGTTTCCTCTGATCCAAACGAAACAGATCGCGCAATGCTTCGAGGTTCTGTAGCTTTCGCCGCAACTCGCGCTCGCCGCGCAGGCGTTCCGCCGGATCCAGCAGCACCCGGTTCAGGAAATCGTCCAGCAGCGCCGACATCTGCGCGCGTTCGGCCTCGCCCAGATGGGGCGTCGCCGCCAACCGCTCACGGAGAAATATTTCCCTCTCCTCCGTCAGGCGCTCGCGCAACGACTTGAGTACTTCGTTCGTGTCCACACCCGCGCGCCAAACGAAAAACTTCTCGACGTGTTCCTCGATGATGGCTTCCGCGCGCGGAACCTCCGCCTGGCGAGCCTTCTTGTTTTGCTCGACGATTTCCCGCAGGTCGTCAATATTGTAGAGGTAGAGGTTATAAAGCTCTGAAGCTCCGGCCTCCACATTTCGCGGCACTCCCAAGTCGATGACAAACAACGCGCGATTCCCGCGCGCCTCCATCGCGTCTGCCAGCATCGCTCGCGTCAGGACGGCCTCCGGACTCGCCACGGAAGTGACGATCATGTCCGGCCAGTCCAGCGCGCGCGACATGTATTCCCAGGCCACGACCTCCGCCCCGACGCGGTGCGCGAGTTCTCGCGCGTGCTCGGTCGTGCGGTTCGCCACGCGCATGGCCGCGATCCCGCGTCCGCTCAGATGATCCACCACCTGCTCGCTGACTTCTCCCGCGCCCAAAATCAGCGCGCGGTGATCTCTCAGGCTGCCGAAAATCCGCTCGGCTAACTTCACCCCCGCGAACGCCACCGACATCGGCCGCGTGCCAATGTCCGTCTCCGAGCGCACGCGCTTGCCGACTTCGAGGGCGCCCTGAAACACGCGGTTCAGCACCGGCCCCGTCGCGCCGCAGTCGAGCGCCGCCCGATAGGCTTCGCGTACCTGCCCCAGAATTTCCGCCTCGCCCAACAACATCGAATCCAGGCCGCCGGCGACGCGATACAAGTGCCGAACCACTTCGCGGTCCCGGTGCCGGTACAAGTTCTCATTCAATTCCTGCGGGGGCAATTGGTGGAACGACGCGAGAAAACCTTCGAGGGCCGCGACGCTGTTTGCGGATTCTTCCGGCGGCACGCCGTAAAGCTCACTGCGATTGCAGGTCGAGAGCACCAGCGTCTCTTCCAGTATTCCGCGCTCGCGCAATTGATTCGCCGCGCGCTGTGCCTGCTCCGCGCTGAAGGCCACACGCTCGCGCAATGCCACCGTGGCCGTCCGGTGATTCAATCCGATGAGGACAAGTTCCATACTCAGAAGAACCGGTGGAAGCGCGAGAGATAGAGATTCACCACGCTATAGCTGAAAATCACGATCAGAAAATTGACCACGCAAAGCCGAGATGCCCGCGCTCCCCGCCATGTGCCCGTCTGCGACAAAATCCAGTACGCCGAATATGCCGCCAGAATCACCAGCGTGACCAGCACTTTCCAATCCCAGTGCCAGTAGCTGCCCAGCACCTGGCGGGCCCAGGCAAATCCCAGCGACACGCCAATCGCCAGCGACACCAAGCCCACGCCCACACTGCTCCGGCTCACACGCTCCAAAACGTCCAGCGCCGGAAATCGCCAGCCGATGACGCCGAGCTTGCGGCCCCGCAGCAACCGATTCTGCATGAGGTAAATGAGACTGGTCACGAACGACAGCGCAAAAGCCGCGTAGGCCAAGATGTTCAGCGTCACGTGAAACGCAAAAATTACGCCTCGCGTTGGGGGCGCGGCCACCGGCGGGGGATTGCCAGCCGCGCGATGAGCAATCAAGAAAACGACCAACACAACTGGTAAAACGAACGCGCCCACAGTCCGCTGGCCGTGCCAAAGCTCCAGCCCGAGGTAGGTCGCCGCGAGCAGCCACGCAAAGAGTGACAACGATCCGGCTAGGTTGTCGTAGGGCACAGCATGAATCATCCGCGAGCGCTGAAGCAGGGCGAAATAATGGAGCGCCAGCCCAGTCGCGAGGCACAGCGTCGCGCCGTAGCCCACCGCGAGGTTCGGCGCGTAGAGATACCAGACGTATAACGCCAGGCTAACGGCGGAGACGATCAATGTTGCGGGGACGAAGTA
>Ga0181538_10004428_pt1 | contig 13132 bp, 14 predicted proteins | sample PEATcosm2014_Bin_40_FD_119773 | JGI IMG/M metagenome (GOLD analysis project Ga0181538, IMG submission 119773) | Peatland microbial communities from MTU Mesocosm Facility, Houghton, MI, USA - PEATcosm2014_Bin23_30_metaG | ecosystem: Environmental > Terrestrial > Soil > Wetlands > Peat | place...
AGGTGCAGAAACCACCTCTGTTCTTTTGAGTGTTGTTCAAACCTGTAACCTGAAGGAACAGAACTTCTTGAACTGGAGTTCAAATTACTTCCGAAAGTAGCTTCAAACGACTAAACAGTTACCATAAATGGAACTATCCCTAACTTTTCCAGTGCAGATTTACCTATTGAAGCACTAGAGAATACCATATGTATTGGAAGATTGACTTCAAATCTGTCAAACTCATTTTTCAGCTTAGTAAATAGTTCTGCAGTTGCAAGTGTATCTGTTATGTTATAGTCGATATATTTTTCTTTAATGACACCGTGTTCCTGGTCCTTATCTAGATCCTTATAGATTTTGTTATAATTTTTACACGCGGCTGCTAACGTCACATGCTTTTTATCCATCATTATGCCCGCTAAAGTTTGGCAATCTACGAAATAGCCTTTAAATTTGCTGAACTGTGTGGATTGGAAATTAATTGAGTGCTGTGATGAATTCAGATGCTTTATCCTTATTGGAGGATACTGGGCCTTATCACTCAGTTTGAAAACGAATCCCCCTTTCATTATCTTGCCTTTTGCATATCCAAAACCAATCGATAAGCGACTGATGTCAAAGGGCATATTGAAAGCAATGCAGGGAATCATTTTTCTATGCACAAATTGATAGAAGATGTCTTCATTGAACTCTTGTAACGTATATAATCTCAACGTGCTATCTTTTTTGCAATAGGCTTTTAGTATGTTAAGTCCATCCTCGCTAACTGTATCTGGATTGTAGAATAAACCTATTTCATCGATAACATTATCCCTTTTCACAACAAACGATCCAAACAATAGATTTTGATACTGATCAGCAGTTGTCTCTGTATCAAACACAAAAATTCTCTTATAATTTGGATGTGTGTAAGTTTTGAATTTATATGGCTCCTGTATTTCCTGTTCTGTTGTTTTAGTACTAAGTTCATCATAAACTCTTACTGCGATTTCCATGTTTCTTACCTCTCCTTTTCAAATGAGTGCCTATTATTTCCAGCAAACTTCCAATTGATACATCTTCAACAGCTTTTTTAGCTTTCTTATTTGCATTCTTGCTTCTATCCATAGAAGAAAACGAACTGTTTTGATCATATGTAACTTTATCGTGGCAATTATGGCATAAAATTATAATTTCAGGATCATTATTCCTTCCATAAATGTGATGATACTCTTTTATTACTCGAAAATCATCCTCACCACAAGTCTTACATGCACCATCTACAGCTCTAATAGACATAAGTATCATCGCCCATTTCAACATTTTCACGACTGTATTCTATTTCTTTTATCTGTTCAATTCGTGTTTCTAGCTTGTGGATTTTTCCAAAAGCATCGGATATCCTGATTTTCTTATACTTCTTTAAGTGAGAAACATCTCCGTCTGTTAAAACTTTCTTAACATCGTTTAGATACTCTCCAATTGTTGATGCAACTCTAGAATCATCAACAAGAATGCTGCCTATTTTTCCTCTTTCATAAATTATTCGCTCTCTTTCGATGTGATCAATAGCTTTAGGATACCATCTATTATTCTTCTTAAAAATGTAACCTTTAAGGTGTAATTTGACAGTTCTAACGTCAACTTCTAATCTTTTTGAAATAAATGTAAGCGAAAGTTTAGTGGTTCTCATAAGCCTCAAGATTTGAAGGCAGTGTACTCTTCTTTCCTTCTTTTTAAGGCTTAGAGAACTCCAGGATTGGTGGCTAATTGGCTTGCTAGCTCTAGCATTAGCTAGGTTCCATGATAGTGGTTTTTTTGGTCTAGTTGCCATATAGCTTTCACCCAATAGTCTTAGCATAAGGTCTAGGCTTGCTCTTGGCTGTGTGATTGTACTTTTTAGCCTGAGCCCTTAGCCTAGTAGCCATTCTGGATCACTTAGGGACGCCTCTTCTGGCTTAGCAACGGCTTGCCATATTTGCCTATGTTCTCATTCACTATCTGTGCAATGAATTCGGTTCTGGTTAGTCCATGCGATTCAGCCAATTCAGAGAGTTTCTCTTCTTTGTCGTCTGAAAGTCCCAAATCCATTTCTTCTGGTTCTTGCCCTGTTCCTGTTGTTTTGCAATGCTCTTCGCAATTCAAAAGCCAGCTATCAAAAGCCATCACCAGACCTTCCCCTTCTCGACTCAGGCGCGATACCTCCTCCAGGGTTTCTGCCCCAGAAACAGTTCTTTTGTTTCCGAACTTCATTTAAAAACCAGGTATATCGAAATACCTGATAATTATACAAACATATAAATATTAATATGTATAAGCATTATATAATTATATATTCATTATACACATATGTAAAAATCATGATAAAATTATACAGTTGATTAAAATGGTCGAGAGAAAAGAGGATATAGTTGGGTTGTTCGGTAACGAAAAGTTCAAGATTTTCGGAACTTACTTCTTTGAGAATTATAGAACAGAGTTAAGCGTAGCTAAAGAAACGAAAATATCAAGGCTGACTATATTAGCCTTCAGAAAGAAATTTAGGAATTATATCTATCGCGAAGATATGCCATGGAGTCCTTATAAAATTAAAATAGATTTACTCGCCGACTACTTTACTTCTGTTCTCAAATTAAATAAAGAGGAACGCATACTTTTATTGAAGATCATATCTGATCCAGCAATTAAAAATATAATATTCAAAAACAATCCAATAACAGATACAATCCTAGCTAAGATTATTTTAATACTATCATCAGTAGACATATTATCCGAACGTGAATTTTCGAAAAAAGTTCCTGTAAATAATGATAATTACCTAAGTAATGAATATGATTACGTATATATTTTGCACCTTTTTGTTAATCTATTCGCACCCATGAATATGGATGTCAAAAATATTGATATAAAGCAATTTGCTAAAGAAGCTTTTAAACTGGCTGATGAAAAACCCAAATATCTATCTAGTTTGGTCGAGAAGATAAATAGTTCAAATATTTCAGGTATCTATCCACTTGGTGTATACAATCTTATGTCCTTTATGTTTGATAAAGTAGAATGGGTTAAATATAAAGATGATGCAGAATGAATCCTTTATTGATAAGTGGCTTTGGAACAGCAATAAACGTAGACAGGCGTAGGCTTACAGTAACCAATAAGTTAGATGGAATAAAACTCGAGTTCTATCCACATCAGATACCTTATGATAGCCTTATCGTTGATGGGAATTACGGATTAGTTACGTTCGAGGCGCTTAGATGGCTTATGAAGCACGATGTATCTGTTTCCATCCTGAACTGGAATGGGGCATTGTTAAGCAGCATCCTACCCAATGCACCAGTTTCCAGCAAATTACGGATAATGCAGTATAATGCTTATCTTAACAACAGAATGCGACTAGAGATAGCAGGGCAAGTAATCAAGGAAAAAGTAGATAAGTCCCTAGAGCTTTTAGATCGTTTATCTAGCTACTACACTGTTATAGATGTCAATGCGATTAGAGCAGCTTTTAGCAATGAGGCCAGAATATCAAAACTCAATAGCATCGAGAACATAATGACTTATGAAGGACGAATAGCCGATATATATTGGACAAATATAGGTAAAATCTTCAACAAACTTTATCCTGAATTCAGGTTCCAGAGGAGAGGCAATAAATCATATAACCACAATGTTAATGCATCAGATGAAATTAACGCTTTGTTGAATTATGGATACTCAATTTTGGAAAGCGAGGTAAAGAAGACCATAAACGCTATAGGGCTTGACCCGTCTATCGGCTTCCTGCATGAGATTTCAAATGGAAGGGCATCTTTAGTGTGCGATGGCCAGGAGCTTTACAGATGGCTAATAGACTTATCTGTACTTCAGCTTCTTGAAGATAAGAAGCTCAAGAAGAAGGATTTCATTATAACGGAAAATTTCCACGTAAGATTGAGACCTGAGACTGCAAAGCTGCTTATTGAGAAGATAAGACTGAACTTCAATAAACGAGTCCATTACCGAGGTAAAAGCCATTCGTATGAGGGCGTTTTGCTAGACAACATTAGGATACTAGCAAATCATATTATTGGCAAGAATGCGATGAAATTTAGCATACCTACCATGAATATAGCCAGGGAGGATAACATAGACATTCAGAATAAGATACTAAGCATAAACTCGGAAGAACGCAAACGGTTAGGTATAAATAAGTCGACGTTGTGGTATCAACAGAAGTATATAAAAGAGGGTAAGAAGATAAAGGTTTATGGCAAAGTTATGAATAAGATTAAGTAGTGTTATTGATGGATAAAGAAAAGGCTAAACGTTCTATCTCCGAATTAGTTAAGAATTTCTCTGCTCATTTATCGGATTATGAATCTAATGGTTACCTTGAAAGTCAACTAAGGACTGATTTTCTTGATGAATTGTTCAAGGCACTAGACTGGGACATAACAAATAAGGCCAATTTGTCGCCCTTTAAGCGTGAGGTTCTAGTTGAAAAAGGGGACACTAAAGGAAGACCGGATTATTCTTTTCGTGTAAATGGAGAGGATAGGTTTTTTGTTGAAGCAAAAGCATGCTCAAAAGGTACAGATAAACCAGATGATATTTTCCAGGCTAAAAAATATGGCTACAATACACGCAAAGTGAATATTGTTATACTAACCGACTTCAAGACCTTCAAAGTATTTGACACATCTCTCAAACCCGATGTTAAGCAACCTAAAGTGGGACTTTTATTTGAGCTAGAATTCGAAAAATTCAATAATTCTGACTTTAACAAGTTATTGCTTTTCGCTCGTGAGCAAGTAATGGCAGGTTCCCTTGATGGTCTTAGTTCAAAGGATCCGTCTTCAAAAAGATTAAGAATACCTGTTGACGCGGCTTTTCTAGAACAGATGACTGGCTGGAGAGAGGAACTTGCTAAAGACGTTTATAAAAACAACCTCAACTTAAGCGCTAGATCATTAAACGATGTTGTACAACGCCTATTAGACCGTTTAGTATTCATACGAATTCTAGAAGATCGTAGAATAATCGAATCTAAAACTTTGAAAGAAATTGTGGATTCTTGGAAGCAATCCAAACATAGAGACATCCAGCCACAATTGAATAGCTTGTTTAAACAACTAAATGAGGACTTCAATGGAGAGATTTTCAAGCCCCATTTATGTGAAACAATAACGTATGATTCAAAAGTAATTGCTGAGATTATAGATGAACTCTACTATCCATCACCATATGACTTTGCGGTTATTGGAGTAGATTTGCTCGGTATCATTTATGAAAAGTATTTAGGTAAAACTATTCGCTTGACTGAAAAACGAGTAAAGGTAGAAGAAAAGCCAGAAGTTCGCAAAGCTGGTGGTGTTTATTATACACCAAAATGGGTTGTTGAGTACATTGTAGGCAACACTGTAGGAAAGCTTGTCAAAAATAGATCCCCAGAAGAAATTGCGAAGTTCCATATTCTTGATCCTGCTTGTGGTAGCGGTTCCTTTCTAATAGGGTCTTTAGAAAAATTATTTGATTATCATCTTGAATATTACTTAAACCATCCAAAAGAAGCGAAGAAAGGAACGCTTTTCCCCCATCTCATTGATGAACGAGATGCAGATGGTAATTTAATGCGTCGTTTGAGCATAGAAAAGAAAGGTGAAATACTAAGAAATAATATCTATGGTGTTGATATTGACGCGCAAGCAGTTGAAATAACCATTATGAGCCTCTATATCAAGGTTCTAGAAGGAGAACAGACGCTACCCCATAACAAGGAACTTCTACCAGCTTTATCGAATAATATTCGTTGTGGAAATTCACTTATCAGCTACGATTTTCTAAATCAAAAAAGTCTTATTGAAGATACCGAGAAAGAAAGAGTAAATCCATTCGAGTGGCGCTCCAAAACAACAGGCTTTGGTAATATAATTGGGGAAAAAAGCGGTTTCGATGTGATTATTGGCAATCCCCCATATATTCGCATTCAAACTATGAAAGAATGGGCACCTAAGGAAGTAAAGTATTTTAGCGACAACTACAAAACTGCAGCAAGTGGCAACTACGATATTTATGTTATATTTGTAGAGCATGCAATAAAGTTACTTAGTGAAAATGGTTTGTTTGGCTTTATTTTACCACATAAATTTTTTCAAGCAGAGTATGGTAAGAACTTACGTCAGCTAATAACAGATAAAAAACTTCTTAAAGAGATTGTCAATTTCACCGATCAACAAGTATTTGATGGGGTTTCTACATACACATGCCTTCTTTTCTTGGGCAAAGCAAAGAAAGATAGTTTCAAGTACTCTGAAATAAAGAAACTTAATGCACCAGTGCAACAATTAACACTAATTCGGAATTCTTCTAAATATACGGATGAAATAATTAAGATTGATTCTCTACCAATTTCAAGTATCACTTCCGAACCTTGGCAATTCGGATTCGGTGAGGAAGCGAACTTGCTTAAGAAAATGAAAATCATCAAACCGTCATTATCGGATATATGCGATAAGATATTTCAAGGGATAATAACCGGCTCTGATAAGGTATTCCTTCTTGAACAGAAAAAACCAGGAGATAACAAAAAGGTAGTTGAGCTATATTCAAAATCATTAAATAAACTAGTAAAAATAGAAAGAGAAGTGCTTAGACCACTTCTAAAAGGTTCTCTAGAGATTAGACGTTATAAGATTGTTAGGGCAAATAAATATGTGATCTTCCCATATAACATTGTTGGAAAGGTAGCGAAACTTATCCCATTTAAAGAACTTGAAAATAAATTTCCACTATGTGCAGATTATTTGACAGCTAATAAGAAGATTCTAGAAGATCGAGAACATGGGAAGTGGAGATCCTCAGAATGGTATGCATACTCAAGAAATCAAAACCTAGTCCAATGCGGTGAGAAAAAGATACTTACTCCGTCCATAGCTAAAAAGGCATCATTTGTATACGATAACATTGGTGACTATTATTTTGTTGGTAGCGGAGGTGGCGGTGGGGGTGGATACGGACTCAGTATAAAAGCCGATGTAAAAATAAATCCACAGTACCTTGTTGGATTACTTAACAGTGAATTATTAGATTTTATGGTAAGAAAAGTTAGTACTCGTTTTAGCGGTGGCTTCTTTGCATATAACAAGCAGTACATCCAGGATTTACCGATTATTTTACCATCTGATAAAAATAAAGAATCTATAGCAAGTCAGATTATTTCCATGGTTGATAAAATCGATGTTTTATATAAAGAAGTAGACTCTCATGATTCATCGAATAAAGAACTTCTAAATCGTGAAGCTAAAGTATACGAAGAAAAGATTGATCGATTAGTATATGATCTTTATAACATAACTGATGAAGAAAGAAAAATTATTGAGGGCAATTAAATATTCAGATTCTTTTTAATCCTTCGAGAATACTCTTACCCTTGTTGGTTATTTCGTATAAATTGACATACTTACCATTATCCTTTACATGGACCATCTTGATAAGACCATGGTCTTGTAGGGCTGATAACTTTAAGGACAAGGTTCGGTCATTCTTTACCTGTTTTTTGAGGTCTCCGTATCTCATAGGTTTATCTGTTAAAGTCCTTAAAATGCCTAATGTATAAGGCTTAAGCACAATCTGGAGTATCTCTAGCTTCTCGTCTTTCATAAGAAGGTTTAAAGCAGGTACAGTATATTTTATTTATTAAAAGTATAGTTACTATATTTAAATATAGTCATAGAATTATAACCGATCAACATGGTTCAGAAAGTGGCTAAGGATAATGGCCGATGGTCCATAAAGCAACTAGTTATTAGAGTGGCAATAGGTATAGTAGTCGTTTTAGCTATTTTATATGTAATTGGATCATCTTCTAATAATTTAGGTGTTATTAGCAAGCCCTATAACGCTAGTTTAGGTTATCAAGGAACTGGATATTACAATTACAACGGTGCTAAATTCTATGCTTCGAATATTAGCCAATTTAATAATAGATTATCAACCACAAGTTTAAGTACTTCATCTGTGGCTACAACAACTCAAACTACATATCCAACAACATCCGTAATCCCGACTATAATTACAACAATTCCAACTACAGATTACACGACATCAATTCTTTATACCATGACCTATTATACCACTTCAATTCCCTATCAATATACAACTATAATACCTACGAGTTCTCATGGAATATCAAATGGAAACTTCACATTCACATTCACCTTATTAAACAGAACACAAGATACATGGTCTTTTCCAATAACCACATACAATCAGTATGTAGCTGCTCCTCGAATTTCCCCAGATCTAGTATTTAATGTTACTGGTAAACTATACACCTATCCTGATTATAGGGGATTGGTAACACCTTCATTCTTTTCAAAAATAGTGCAGCCTTTGACAAATGGAAAAACGGCAGCCCAATTTGTTAATGAAGTTGTAAATATTAAGAACCAACTTACAGTCTATAGTCTTGTGTTTCAGAATACGTCAGTATACCCCGCCGAAGTTTTGGGTTCTGGTGAAGGTGACTGCAAAGACTTTGGCGTTCTTATTGCAAGCATACTAGAAGCAGGAAATCAGGAAGCTGGGTATGGGATGCAAATACAATTCGTTTATGTAAATTCAACTAATTTGACTGCTGGTTTAAAACCTGACCATTTAATCTTGTATATAACATTTGCAAATGGTACAACAAGATGGGTTGATACAACAAATGTCCTGCCACAGTCCTCGTATTTGTATATAAAAGGATATTATGAACCGCTTAATTGTAATGCGACAAGCTGCCAAACTGCAACTCTTTGTAACGGAGCATATTGCGATGCTGTTTATTACTACAGTAGCGAAAACTATTATACTTATTGCAAAACATCTGGTTACGTTGTAGGTGCTGACAACAACTGTCATCTAGAATGCGGAACTGATTCTTACTGCGATAGTGGTTACTCTTGCTATAACAATAGATGCGTATCATGTCCTAGTGGTTACTATTTAGGTACTGATGGTCAGTGCTATAAATAAAGTTTAAAAGGAAAAGACCTTGACAAAATGCTATTTTGGGGATATTTTTTGGAATACAATATCTCTAAAGGCTTCCCGAATTGTACTATCCATAACTTGAATATACGGCAATATATCGGCTCTTTTAACGCCCTCATGGAATATTTCGTTTCTTAGATTAATTATGCTCTGTGTTAAACTTGTGTCATTTGAATATTTGTTCAATATTGTCCTAACTTTGGTGCTTGAATCTCTATTACGATTCAAATAATTACCTAAAAACTCGATAGTTATATAAAATAGTATAAATTTGTTAACAAGCTCGGTTTCACCTAACCCTTTATTGTACCATGAAAATCCCTCCGAAATTTTGTAAGTAATATTATCAGTTAATGAATCTAATGCTTTTGCATATTCTAAAATCCCATCAACATGGTGCTGTTCTAAAGGTACAGTACTTTTGCTTGATCCAAGTTTTTCCATATCCTTATACACTCTTACCTTATTCATCAGGTTGTTTTTTGGTAGACCTTTTATCCCTAAAGGTTTGCCCCAGTATGTCGTGAGATTTACTGCAAATATCAAAGTTAATGCTCTGCTCAGGTTAAATGCTAGATTAAGCCTATTTTTATCTGTAATATCATAATTAAGGACACAAAATCTCAATTCATCTTTTCTCTGTTCTATTCTTACACCATCAATTACTATCGGCTCTTTTAAAGTAAATTTTAGGTCATCGCCCTGTTTAACTTGTAAAGTATATTTTGTCAACCAATCAGTCCCTATTATAAACAGCGCCATTTATCTACACGAATAATACAACTATGAGCTTACTTTATATTCTCCTTTATAAATTCGGCTATCGTTCCAAGCTCTTCCAAAGCATCTGGAGGTATTATTATATTGCTTGTAGTCTTCCATGAACCATTCCATCGAGATTCTGATATCGCAAAATATTTCTTTCCGTCTTCTTTGTACAATGAAATCCAAATTCGCTGCGTAGGATAACCTTGCTTGTCTAAAATTGTGAAATTTCTAACACTGATTGGTTCTGTCTTTGAGTTTATCGTTACATGGTTAGGTCTTACCATTCTTTCCCTTCCTTGTACATCAATAAGAATTTCTCCCTTTCTCCATAATGACTCAACAACAAGCCTTGTTTTTTCAAGTGATTGGTCTATTCTTTTCTTATTCTTGAGCGTTTGGTCTATTTCTGTTATGCTTAATTTTGTTTTGTCTTTATCCCAGTGCTCTTTTATCATCGATAAAGTTAATTCTTCAGTCGGCGTCAACAAAGATTCCATATCCTCACAGTATTCCAGGGAAGCGAATGCTTAAATACTTATTGGTTTGTAATGATTATTACAACACCAGCAATCCAAAGGACATTTATGGGTTAGCGGTGCGGGTGATAAACTGGATTTAAATTTACAGCAAAAAGTAAAGATAACGAGTTTAGTAGCAGTATTTCTTTCATTAATTGCATTGCCCGCAATGACATTGGCATATACACCACCTCCTTATCAATTTAACACACAGATAAGCGGAAACGGTAATATATACTCAAGCAGCAATACGGTCGACTTTTGTGGCGCATATAATAGTATCGATGTTGGAAACGTGTTTGGGCAGAAGATTGCACCGTGTCCAACGCACTTGAAGATAAATGAGACCTTCACGCAGGTGATAAATGAACAGATCACTGTTATGAAAGGTTCTGTTATAAATGGAAGCAGTGGTAACATTGCACTAGCATTGAATACCCAAATACCTAATTCTGGTGGGGCTAATTTACAGTATATACTCTTCTTTGGCAGCAAATCCGAACCGCCTTTTATGCCACAGAGTCCATCGCCATTGGGTTTAGGTAAAGATGATATAACAGGCGTTAGTGTGCCTTTCACTTCTTTTGCCGGAGGACTAGTTGAAGACTTAACCGATCTAATAGTGACGTATTCTGGAATTTCACAAAGCATTGTGTCACCTATAGTAAATAAGATAATTGGAGCGGCATCGATATCCGGTCATCTGAGTTCTGTTGCTTCTTTGACAGAGCAAGTAACTGGAACAGGGTTCGGAAATGCACAGAATGTAACTTGGAGTTCGGATGGGATAAAATATTTGAATTTAAGTTTTAATGGAGAAGAAAGCAAGCAAACATTATATCTTACGCCAATATCTAAGCAAAATCTAAGTCTTGGTTTTGGCGTAAGTTTTTTGGGCTTTGATGGAGACCTCCTTAACGTTCCCATCCACCCAGTTGCAAACTTCAGCAATTTTAAAGGAAGTCCTCTAAATTTGTCATGGGACAAAGTAGTTATTGATAAGGAAGGGACCGGAGGAAGCATAAGCCCCACACCAGGGATGCGATGGTATGTGCAGGGATACGAAATTACCTTAAATGTTACTAGTGCTGCGACGTCTAATAGTTTTAAAGAATTCAAGATCTATAATGGAGATAGTACTTTTTCAACTCCGATGCTGATAAACAAGATCCAATTGCCATATACTTATACTGTTAAAGGGCCAGCAGTGATAGAGGCTGACTTCGCCAATGCTCCAACTGTACCGATTTGGGAGATAATTGCCGGAGTTGTTATATTTGTAATAGTACTTTTCTTTTTATTGAGAATAAAAAGGAGATAATATGAGCAGAGGAAACTATTATTATGCAAGAGGCTGGGTAGGAAACAATCAGAATAATTGGGGCAGCGGAGGAATAGGTAGACTTGATGATTACGGAGATGGCTTAGTTACATCTCTTGTGCTTTTGATAATAGGTGTATTATTGCACGCCTTTTCTGCCTTTGCCGATGTGCACTGGCTTGCAGCGACACTCCCATTGTTTAGTCTGGTCTTTGTGATAGCTGGAGTAATAAGTATGTTTAGCATTCCGGAAAAGGGTGTTTGGTATGTCGGGGGATGGACTATAGTATCAATAGTACTTTTTGGCTACGGACTCGTAGGGGGATGGGAATTCTTGTCAGACCTCATTCCACTGGCGCTTGTGATATTATATATGTTAAATGAAATTGGAGTGTTTAGCAACATATCTAATTCAGGGTATAGTATATGACGACAAATAGACTAATTTCGCTTCTGAGCACAAAAAGGAATTATTTCATTCCTTTTATTTTAATCAGCATCGCGATATTGGCGACTACTTACTACTATGGTACATATTACCCAACATCAAAATCACTTCCATGCGGTACATCTTCAGAATGTGTGCTATCCTATGCTACAGGCATGTTTAATGGGTATACTGAGACACTGGCGGGGCTTAGTTTCGGTAATGCATTTGAAAATGCATCATGGGCGATTGTGATCTTGTTAGCACTTCCATTTATTGCCATAATCACGCACTATGAAAAATATCTGAATCTTGTAGTTGCAAGTATGGTAATATCTCAAGTGATATTCTTTTTGATTTATCCTACATTAATCGAACCTCATTTAACAAGTAACCCATTTTTCGGCGGTGGATTATCTTTATTCGGGACGTTTAGTCTTATCGTGATTGCGGCGTTCTTACTTTTACGTTTCTATAAGATCCAAAAAGAAGACAAAGTCATAAACGGAATAATGGATTTTGCTTTGATGGCAGGTATCCCCCTGCTGGTATTTACTGAAGTACCGTACCTAACACTCTCAATATCAAACATAATTTACTTTAATAATCCAAAGGCAACTTTCTCACCACTCACAATCCTATTGAGTTTTGTGATGCTTGCCATTCTTCTTGGGTATATATTTTATATCTACTTTTCATATAAACGAAGAGCTAACTATTATAAGATTAATCCAAAGTTGCTGACAGGGAGGATTGTCTTCTTCTGCCTACTAATAGGCTTTACTCTTTCGATTCTATTTGCTAGCTACCTTTTACCTGTATTCATCTTCTATAAAGGACTAGCACTTAAGGGCATTCTTAACCCGCACAATTTTGGCTGGCCAGTTTTCGCAGTAGTTACATTAATTTTGATGAAGGCTAATTTGTTCATGCCCAAAAATAAACATCCATAATAAACGTTCCGACGTAACGTTCAACGTTCACCCTTCTAACCCTCCCTCGTCAAAGGTCACCTTGACCCTCTATAAAAGTACAGTTCTCCTGGATAATAAAGTACACCCTGACCCTAATTGGTCAAGAAGTCCAGAAAAACCCCGAAAATACACCAGGAAGGTCAAC
>Ga0181538_10004436_pt1 | contig 13126 bp, 13 predicted proteins | sample PEATcosm2014_Bin_40_FD_119773 | JGI IMG/M metagenome (GOLD analysis project Ga0181538, IMG submission 119773) | Peatland microbial communities from MTU Mesocosm Facility, Houghton, MI, USA - PEATcosm2014_Bin23_30_metaG | ecosystem: Environmental > Terrestrial > Soil > Wetlands > Peat | place...
GTGCGGCAACCGACAAGCACGGTCGCGATGCGCCCTTGGCTGAGAAGCCAGCGGAGCGCGCAGTGGGCAAGCGGCCGGCCGGCATCCGCCGCAACCGCTTTCATTTTATCAACCGTTGCATGAACTTCTTTCCATAATGCTTTATCAAACAATAAACTCCGTGGTCGGTGATCGCCCGGTACAAAGGCAGGCTCCGGACCGAATTTCCCGGTCAGAATCCCCTCGGCGAGCGAGCTGTAGGTAACGACGGCACTATCGTTCCGTTGGCAAAAAGGCAGCGCCTCCCGCTCCTCCCTTCGCCACAGCAGATTGTAGCAGAGCTGGACAACGTCGAGTTTGCCGGTTTTCATGACCTCCCGCATCTGCGCAAGCGAGAAATTACTGACGCCGATCAGCCGGATTGCTCCCTTGGCCCGTGCGCGTTCGAGCGCCGCCATCATCGCGCCAAGGTCGCCGCCTCTTTTGGGCCAGTGGATGTAGAGCAGATCGATGCAATCGGTCTGCAGCCGCCTCAGGCTTGCAGCGATGGCGCCTTCAACCTTTTCTTCAGGCGTATAAAATATCTTTGTCGCTATGAATGAGTTACCGCGTACTTTCTTAAGGGTTTTGCCGAGCAGTTCCTCGCCATGCCCCCTGCCATAAGCCTGCGCGGTATCGAAATGCCGGATGCCTTTTTCATAGGCTGCCTCAATGGTCGCCAGCGAGGCGCGATCTTCCTGACTTCCCCACTGGTCGCCGCCAAGCGGCCAGCAGCCGAGCCCGAGCATGGAAGCGTTGTTCGGCGTTAGAGCATTCATTGCTTGACCTTTCAAAAATCGATCACCGTGGTCTTGAACCCGAGCGTTGCGAGCGTGTTTTTTTCCCACAGTTGCCTCTCAGCGCATCGAACCTCAAAATGGGCGAATTCGAGGCGTTTGGGATAGGCGGCCCTGAGGCCATCGAAGAAGCGACCGCGGTCGCTCTCCGGAAGCCGGGCTATCGGTCTCAGGCGCGCATCGTCCGAGGCGATGTCATACGCCTGCGCGACCGCTTGCCCGATCGGGTCCGGGCTGCCTGAAACATCGATCGACCCGGCAAAATCGGTGAGCAACTTTTCCGCGCTCCACGCTGGACGACGATGGAAAAATTCGCAGGCGCCCCGGTGAATCATGGCGACTCCCCGCACCTTGCCGTCAAAAGAGTAACCTGCTATATGCGGCGTCGCGATATCGGCGAATCCACAATACTCCGGGTCGATTGCGGGTTCATGATCCCAGACGTCGACTACTAAACCGCCAAGCCGCGATCGCGCTTCTTTAACGGCGGATTCATCGACCACCTTCCCGCGGCAGGTATTGACAAGGGCCGCCCCGGGTTTCATGCGCTTCAGCAGATCGGCATTAATCAGATGATAGGTGGCATCAACGCCCTCCCTGTTCAAGGGCACATGCAGGGTCAGGAAATCCGATGCTTCAACCACTTCTTCAAGTGATATGTATATTTTATTGCCCGTTAAACGCTTAAGTGGCGGATCATTCAGCAGGCAGCGCATGCCGAGCGCTTCAACATAGCGTGCGACAACACTCCCGACATGGCCAACGCCGATGACGCCGAGCGTCAGACCGGCAAGCTCTCTTTGCCGCGTTTTTGCCAGCCGAAGCAAGGCCGCGACAACGTATTCGGCGACCGAGTTCGCATTGGACCCCGGAGCATGGGCAAAGCCTATCCCCTGCTTCCGCAAGGCGGAACAATCTACATGGTCAATGCCGCTCGTTGCGGTGGCAACGAACTTAAGGCTGCTTCCGGCAATAAGGTTTCCGGTCACCGGTGTTACCGAACGCACCAGGAGCATCTCTGCACCGGCGACGGTTTCGGGCGTTATGGAACGCCCCTGGCGCAAGGTAATCGTTCCAAAATCGGCAAACGCCTCGGCAACGTACGGGATGGCGCCATCGGCAACTATTTTCATGCCGCAAAAATAACTCATTGCTGAAAAGTCACATTTTACCGGAATTATTTTCGCGTTTCGCTTTTTCCACCTTTCCCCGCATGCGCTCCTCGGTGTATTTTCCATAATAATTTTTCAACCCAGAAAATTCAGCGTTGCGGGAAATGCCATGAAACCGATGCAGATTCGCGATTACGATATTCTGGTGATCGGCGAGTGCTATGTCGAATTCCGCTGCGAAGGCGATCTCTGCCTGTGCGATTCGTTTGAAAAGGACGTCGGCGGCGCCGATGCCATCGTTGCCGCCGCCGCGTCGAGACTGGGATCCGGCGTCTCCTTTATCTCCGGCATTGCGCGGGACCCGTTCCATGCCATGATCCGGGAACGGCTCATGGCCCAGGGAATCAATATCGACCATGTCATCACCTGCGGCGGGTACAACGGCATTTACTTCACGAGCTCCCGATTTCCCGAGCAGCGGGAGTACTTGTTCCACCGGCCCGGCAACGCCGCCCAGAGCATTACCCCCAGCATGATCTATGACGACCTTCTTGATAACTGCAAGATCGTCTATGCATCGAGCGAGTTGCAATCGGTTTCGCGCGCCGGCCGCCACACGATTTTCAAAGCGCTGGAGTTCGCCCATAAGAACAACACCATGGTGGCCTATGATCCCAACCTGCGGCTCCAGCGCTGCTCGCTTGACGACGCAAAAGAAAACCTCTGGACCGTGCTGCCGCTCGTCGATATTATCTTCCCCTCGGCGCCGGATGAGTCGAAAGCGCTGTTCGGGTACGAGCGCCCGGTCGATATCATCGGTTTTCTCTGGGATCGAGGCATCGGCATCGTGGTCGTGAAGACCGGCGCCGGAGGCTGCGTCACCGGGTACGATGGAAAAATCGAGGAATTTCCGCAGCAGCGGTCGTCCGAATCGATGACCTCGCTTACGCTCATCGGCAGCGCCTTCATCGGCGGCTATCTGCATTGCATCGCGCGCGGGCACAACCCTTTCACGGCCTCGCAATTCGCCAACAGCGTCGCGCTGTACAAAGGCATTACCGGCGGCGGCATCTCCTCCCTGCCTACCTCCAAAGACCTCACGGTATAATCGCGCCGCGATTCTCAATACGTATCTTTTGTTGCGGCGTAACGTATATTAATAAAACTTTTTTCTCGATCGAAGAAACGGGGTGAAAACGGATGAATGGTATTATCATACGCCAAGACGAGGCTTTCGAAAGAGCGCTGCGACGTTTCAGCAAAACCTGCGAGCGTGCCGGAGTTCTTTCCGATATTAAGAAATATCGCCACTACGAAAAGCCGAGCGAAGAGCGGAAGCGTCGGATCAATTCCTCCAAGCGGAAACGCATTCGCGACGAAAAGCGCGTTGTTTCCTGGAGAAGCGAACGCTAAAAAAATACCGCCGACAGGCGAGCGAAGTTTTTAAAGGCTGCCGTGCATAAAGCATGGCGGTCTTTTTTTTAGATTTTTTCCATTCCGGCTATTGCCCGGAAACCGATGATGCCGCACGCTACCGAGACGTTGAGCGAATTCTTGAAACCGTACAGAGGGATTTCCACCAGCGCGTCGCACTCCTCAAGCACTTCGCGCGATACCCCAAGCGCCTCATTACCGAAAACGATGCCGAGCCGGGGCGGATACGGCGCATCCTGAAACGGAAATGATGCGGAGGCGGTTTCTGCCGCCCACACCGGAATTTCCTGTTCCCTGAGATGCCGCACGGCCCCGAGCGCGGTTTCGAACTTTTTCCAGGGGACGTACTCAATGGCGCCGAGCGACGTCTTCGCAAGCTTGCTATGCGGAGGAAAGGCGGTATAGCCGCACAGAAAGAGCCCGTTTACCCGGAGCGCGTCGCAGGTCCGGAAAATAGCGCCGACGTTGAAGGCGCTTCGCAGATTATCGAGAATGATATAGAGCGGCCGCCGCGGAAGCCTGCGGTAATCGTCGAGCGGGATCGCCGCATCGCGGCTTCGAACCTCGAAGCCGGTTTCCATGTCGCCCCTCTTAAGTCTCCCCCGTTTGCTCACGACGCTTCACCCTTCCGGGCGACCGCTTGGTCGGCCCGGACCAGAAGCAGCCCGCCGAAGAAAAACAGAAGCGCCGTCGATGCCATGCCGATGCGGGACGACATCACGCTTTCCGTGCCATGCCCGTGCAGCAATGCGGTGATGATCCCGACCATTGCCGGTCCGATGATGGCGAATCGCCCGACGACATTGTAGAAACCGAAATACTCGGCCGCTTCGGCCTTTGGCACGAGCTTGCCGAAATATGAACGGCTGAGCGCTTGAACCCCTCCCTGCGCCAGGGCGACGAGGCATGCAAGAATGATGAAATGAAACGGTTTGGTGAGAACGAAAACGCCCAGCCCTATGACAAGAAGGTAGATGGTAATACCGGCAATGATCATCCGGCGAGGCCCGAAATAGGTCGACAGCCAGCCGAAGAGAAGCGACGATGGTAACGCGACAAACTGTACGGCAAGGAGCGCAATGAGACTGGTATTGACGGTGACCCCTATCGAAAGCCCGAAATCTTCCGCCATGCGGATAAAGGTAACCACGCCGTCATAATAGAGCCAATAGGCGACGAGAAAGAGGAGCAGTTCCCGGCGCTGGATAATTTTTTTCGCGGTATGCCACAGCCGTACAAGGCTGTCGGCGATAATGGCCGTGGCGCCCGACACATCGGCATACCGGCGATATTTAACAAATACAAATAACGGGATCGTGAAAACGACCCACCATGCGCCGACTGAAAGGAATGAGAAGCGTACCGACTGCGTTTGATCATGGAAACCGAAAAAAGAGGGTTTCAGCACCATGATCAGGTTCAAGGCGAACAGTAATCCCCCGCCCAGATATCCCATGGCGAACCCGAGTGATGAAACGAAATCCATCTCTTTCTTCTCGGCGACATCCACCAGAAGAGAGTCGTAAAAAAGGCAGGAGATTGAAAATCCGACATTCGCAACCGAAAAGACGACCAGCGCGAACATCCATTCGCCCCGGGAAATAACGTCGAGCAGACAGGTGGAAACGACGCCGCACAGCATGAAAATGCCGAGCAATTTTTTTTTATCCCGGCCGGTATCGGCCAGCGCGCCGAGAAAGAGCGACAGCACGGCAATGGCGATTCCGGCCGCCGTGTTGCCGATGCCGAGTCGTTCCGTGGAAAGCGTCGTATCGCCGTAGCACCAGAATTTTTTGAAAAAAACCGGGAAGAACGCCGTGGCAACGGTGGTGATATAAACGGAATTGGCCCAGTCGTACATGCTCCAGGCGATGATCGCGCGGCGGTTGCCCTTCATCAGGTCTTTTTCTCTTTCTTTTCGGCTGCCGGGAAAAGCACGTTGTTCAGTATGAGCCGGTACCCGGGCGAGTTGCGGTGCAGTTCAAGCATCGTCGGTGGCGACCCGACAAGGTGCTGATAGTCCTCCGGATCGTGACCGCCCAGGAACGCGAACTGCCCTTTGCCGACCACGCCGTGCAGATAGTTCACCATATCGGTTCCCGGCACGTCGGCCAGCACCACGATGCTTTTTTTAATGACCTTGCGGTTAAAGGAGGTCGTGAGGCCGCAAAACCCCTTGATGGTCTGCCGGTGGTCCTGCACGAGCATGCTGAGCACCGGATCGAGCTTGGCGGAAAAATCGAACAGGGTGAAATCCTGCGCCTCCCTGCGCCTCGGGGTGTTTACCATGTTGACATCGATGTTATCGAAGTTCCCGGCAAGTGGGTTCGTCTCGATGTCAAAGTTTTCAAAGGCGAAGCAGTTAACGTAATTGAGCTTCTCCCGGTAGTCCGGATCCACGCCGTCGCCGTCGTACACCGCATCCACGATGTCGGTACCGAGCGCGGCGAGGGCGTCGTCGAGCGTGTTGGGCGCGCAGCACATGGCGAACAGGAAACCGCCGTTTTCCACATACCGGTGGATCGCGAGCGCGACCGCCTTCTTGCACTCGCTCACTTTTTTAAATCCGAGGTCGGCGGCGCTCCGTTCGAGCTCCGCCTTCTGCCGCAGGTACCAGGTGGTCCGGCCGTAGTTCGCGTACATCTTGCTGTACTGGCCGGTAAAATCCTCGTGGTGAAGATGCAGCCAGTCGTAATTCGAAAGTTTGCCGGTCACGCACTCCTTGTCGTAAACTTTATCGTACGGAATATCGGCATAGGTAAGCGCGAGGGTCACCGCATCGTCCCACGGCGGTTGCTCGGGCGGCGTGTACACCGCGATCCGCGGCGCTTTTTCGAGCGCTATTTTTTCCATGTTGTTGTCTTTGATGATCCCGAGGATCTCGTCCCAGTCGTCCCCGCCGATGCGGCCGGCCGTTACGCCGATCGTACGGCATTGTACCGCGAACTCGTCGTCGACGACTTCCGCGGCGAACGAACCGCCCCGGTAGTTGAGCAGCCAGTACACTTTGAGGCCATTTTTGAGCATTGTGTATACGATGCCGTAGGCCTTGAGGTGGTCGGTCTGCGTGTCGTCCATAGGGATGAGCAGCATGGCGCGCAGGGGCATGGCGACGATGAGGGCGAGCAGGAGCGCGCGGACGGTCCGCGCGGGCGAAAAGCGGTGGGTCGGGCGGGCGGTCATCCGGCCCTCCTCAATGCAACTTGACAACGCGAATATGGAGTTCCTTGAGTTGCTCGTCGCTCACTTCGGCGGGCGCCTTCATCATGAGATCCTGAGCGCGCTGGTTCATGGGGAATGCGGTCACCTCGCGTATGTTGGGCTCGTCCGCCAGCAGCATGACGATGCGCTCCACGCCCGGGGCGATGCCGCCGTGGGGAGGCGCGCCGTAGCGGAAGGCATTGAGCATGCCGGCGAATCCCGCCTCCACCTCATCCTTCGAATACCCGGCGATCTCGAACGCCTTGTACATGATGTCGGCCCGGTGGTTGCGGATTGCTCCGCTCGACAGCTCGATGCCGTTGCAGACGATGTCGTACTGCCAGGCGAGGATGTCGAGCGGCTTTTTGTCGAGCAGCGCCTCCATGCCCCCTTGCGGCATGGAAAAAGGGTTGTGCGAAAAGTCGAAGCGCTTGCGCTCCTCGCTCCACGCATACATCGGGAAATCGGTGATCCAGCAGAACCGGAACACGTTCTTTTCGATTATGGCAAGTTCCCCGCCGAGCTTCGTTCGTATCTCCCCGGCCAGATGGTTCGCCCTTGTTTCGTCGTTGCAGACGAAGAACGCCACGTCGCCCGTCGAGACCCCGAGACGCTGCGCCAGTTCATCGAGCTTGGCTGGTGAAAGGTACTTGGCGATCGGACCCTTGACCTCCCCTTCGCCCCAGGTGAGGTAGGCGAGTCCCTGCGACCCGAGCGACTGGGCGAACTCCAGCATCCGGTCGAAGAACGAGCGCGGCTGCGCGGCCCCGTTCCGGACCGCGATGGCCCGCACCACGCCGCCGCCGGCGACCACCGCGTCGAATATTTTGAATCCGGATTTGATAAACAGTCCGGACACATCGGTAATGACGAGCGGGTTGCGCAGGTCGGGCTTGTCGGTGCCGTACCTGACCATCGCCTCGCGGTATGGGATGCGGCGGAAAGGCGGCGCATCCATCAACCACGATGAGAAGGCGGGGAACAGGCTGCCGAAAAGCCGTTCAACGACCGCGAAAATCTCGTCCTGCGTGGCGAAGGACATCTCGATGTCAAGCTGGTAGAATTCGCCCGGCGACCGGTCCGCGCGGGCGTCCTCGTCCCGGAAGCACGGGGCGATCTGGAAGTAACGGTCGAACCCCGCCACCATGAGCAGCTGCTTGAACTGCTGCGGGGCCTGGGGCAGCGCATAGAACATGCCCGGATGCAGCCGCGAGGGCACCAGAAAATCCCGCGCGCCCTCGGGCGACGAACTCGTGAGAATCGGGGTCTGGAATTCGTTGAAGTTCAGTTCGGCCATCACCTTTCGCATATGGGCGATGACCCCGGACCGGAGAATGATGTTGCGGTGCGGCATGCTTCGCCGGAGGTCGAGGTACCGATACGCAAGCCGCAGGTCCTCGGGCGCGGGATCTTCCGGGAAGACGGCAAACGGCGTGAGGTCGGCGGGTCCGAGCACCTCGAAATCCCGGACGGTAAGTTCCACCTCCCCGGTCGGAAGTTTCTGATTCACGGTATCGGGCGAGCGCCGGTCCACGACGCCGTCGAAACGCACCACCGTCTCTTTGGCCAGGTGGGCCAGCTTCCGCTGAAATTCCCGGTCGGGATGAACCACCACCTGCGTGAGGCCGTAGTGGTCCCGCAAATCAATGAACAGCACCCCGCCGTGGTCGCGCCGGCTGTGGATCCAGCCGGAAAGGCGCGCCTGAATGCCGATGTGTTCGGGGCCTAACTCGTTGCAAGTATGGGTGCGATACGGATGCATGCACGGTATTCGTTTCGTTGGAGAGGTGATAAATAATAACTGGTAAAAATATATTGCGGTTTGCTGAAGATAAGCTTCGGGCCCGTGTCCGGCCTTGCATAAGGCCCGAAACCTCGCTTACCGATCTTGTTGAAGATAAAGTAATTAATACGATGAATTACAATGATATGAGAATGATTAATGCGACAAGACTATTCGGACATCCGCGACTGTTTTTCTCAGGTTCCGGGCGTTTTTTCCGGCAATTTTGCCCGGCGCTCAAGTATCCACGCCGCATACTCCCGGTCGCTCGCGACGCCGTGTTCAAGGAGCCATACACGCAGGAATATCCGGAGCGCGCCGGGATTGAGTAACTTCGCTTCAAAATCATTGAGAAAGCGCACGAACCTCGCGGCGGCGGCCTCATGTTCCGACTGATGAAGGGAAAATCGGGGAAACCGGTAGTGCCGCATCAAGTGCTCTTCGGAATCGAAATGAAAGTGAAGATACCCTTCGATTTCAGAGAGAAGCGCGGCAAACGCCACCCGATCGGTAACGGTGAACGATTCTTCAATTCGGTCAAACAGCATGAAAAGATAGCGATGCTGTTCATCCATTTCGGGCAAACCGGGAAGCGCGTCTTCGTCGGGGATCGGCATAGGGGTCACTCTTGTAATCGGATACTTTTAAAAAATAGACATTTTTCGGGATAAGAAGCAAGGAGATCGTCGCCAGGAAGCATGGACCGGCCCGTTTGCCGCCGGGCTCCTCATGTTTGTATATTTTGGCGGCGACATGGAAGGAGGTTCGGTAGCCATGTATAAGAAAATTCTCGCCGCATTCGACGGTTCCGATGGATCAAAAACAGCGCTGGAGCGCGCAATCAGAGTCGCTCAGGAATATGCCGCTCGGCTGACGATGGCGTGGGTGCGCGGGCCGCTTCCTCACTATGCGACGTCGATCGGAGAAGTTGAGGACGAAAAAGAGGCCGCGGACGAATACTTCAATCGGTTGAAGGCTCATGCCGAGCAAGCCTGCGCCGCAAAAAATATCTCCCTCGAAACGGCTTATCTCCGGGGTAATGCCGCCCGTGAAATAGTCCACTATGCCGAGTCCAAAGGGTTTGATCTCATTGTCATCGGACAGGTCGGCCATTCGGATTTAATAGGCAGAATCCTTGGCCCTACCGCGGACCGAATCAGTGAAACCGCCCACTGCGATGTACTCATCGTCAGGAGGCCCGACCGGAACCAATAGTTTAAAATCGTCTTTCCCTGGTGATGGGGTTCCACCTTTAACCGCCGTCCGTATCGCGCTGATGACTCCTATTCGATTGGCTTATAACCATAGTAACGGAATAGGGGTCATTTTTTATGGAACATGCTTTTTTCATTGCGTCGATCTGGCTCGGGCTTGCCGTCGTTTCCGCCATTATCGCCTTTCACCTCCGTATTTCCATCGCGCTCATTGAAATATGCGTTGGCGTCGCGGCGGGAGCAATCGCCGCTCTTGTCGGCAGAAGCGAATCGCTGGGTTCAAATCTCGAATGGCTCCGCTTCCTGGCTTCGACCGGCGCCGTCATGCTGACTTTTCTGGCCGGAGCCGAGCTTGATCCGTCAATCATGCGCGCCAAGGTAAAAGAGGTGAGCGTGGTCGGCATTGTCGGTTTTCTGGCGCCGTTTTTTGGGTGCGCGGCGATCGCGCATTTCTGCGTCGGATGGAGCGTAAAGGCCAGCCTGCTGTGCGGCGTGGCGCTTTCAACGACCTCGATGGCGGTTGTCTACGCGGTCATGGTGGAAACCGGTTTTAACAAGACGGAATTCGGCAAGGGAATCCTCGGCGCGTGCTTTATCAACGATCTCGGTACGGTCATCGCATTGGGGATCCTCTTCGCCCCCTTCACGTATAAGACGCTGGTTTTTATCGCCGCGACGATTCTCTTCCTGGCGCTCCTCCCCTCCCTGACGCGCCGGGTAAGCCGCGGGTACGCTTACCGCACGGCCGCCATTCGCACGAAATGGATCATTTTCATACTCTTCGGCCTCGGCGCCCTCGCCCTCTGGTCGGGCAGCGAGGCGGTGCTTCCCGCTTACCTGGTGGGCATGGTTCTTGCGCGGATCGCCAATGAAGACGCTCACTGGGTGCGGCGGCTCCGCACCTTGACGGTTGGCCTCCTCACCCCCTTTTATTTTTTGCGCGCCGGCACTCTCGTTTCGCTGCCCGCCTTGATTTCCGCGCCCATCGTGTTTGTCGTATTGCTTGGCGCGAAGGTGCTTTCTAAGATATTCGGCCTCTATCCCGTCATCGGCTTATTCATAAAAAATTATCATGAACGCTGGTACTATACCTTGATGATGTCAACGGGCCTCACCTTCGGGACAATCTCCGCGTTATACGGTTTCTCGCACGGCATCGTTTCCCAGAAACAATACTCCTTCCTGGTGGCCACGGTGATCGCGAGCGCGGTCGTTCCAACGGTGATTGCCGGGATCGCGTTTCTGCCCAGGCACCTCCTGCCCAGGCCGGAAACGGATAAGGCGTAAGCGGGTTTTAATGCACCTTTAAAGGGCATTTAAACGGCGTTTAAACGTTCTTGCGTTTCTCCACTGAAAATTGCGCTATTTTTGCGCCGGGAGAGCAAAAATAGTGGCGAATAAACGCGGCAAACGCCAGAATTGCGCTTTTTTTGCGCCGTTTTTGGGGATAAAAGCGCAAAAATATTTACATAAGGCAATTTAAGGGATTAATTATGTTCCGACCTGAATATTCTAAACCATTCCCAGACACGACGACCTGTCCCCTCACCCCGACCAGTGTTGTTTGCAATACTGAATCGCTTCGGAAATTGAAAACCTTCTTTTTGAATTCCCAGTCCGGACGAGAAACCATTCCAGTTTGCCGTCCTGCATCAAAACCGGTCGGTGTGCCTTCTTGAACTTAAGGCGGCAGACGTCTTCCCCACCGCAGTCGTGAAAAGAAACGGCTATATGCGGGGTAATATCCTTTTTGTAGCGGTCGAGTAGAAGCCCCATGAGCCAGTTCTCGAAGCCGTCCCGGTTCTGCTTTTTGCCGAGGGTCTTGTAATCGTGCTTCAATCCGGAAATACTTCCATCATCTTTCACGCCGATCAACAGAGTTCCGCCCTCGGCATTCAAAAATGCCGCCCCGGATTCTACAATCATGTCCTCCATAACCTTGCTTTGCTTGTTCTGCCTCATGTCCCAGCGGGCGGATTCCTTGAATTCTACAGTATTATTCTCTCCGGCTGTGATGAGCGCCGCAAGCTCCTCATTGCCGAATTTTGACTCTTTTTTTTCATCCTCCTTCGGCGTATCTTCTTTAAGCGGCTGCTTTTGCGGCAAGGCTCTTATTTCTTTTGCATGCCTTTTTCCCTCCCAAGCCCCCCAAAAAGCATGACTCTTAATGCATGCCTTGCTATTTTCAAAAAGCTTCTCATCGGCCTTGCCTTTAAACATACTGCAGAAAGGGTTCGGGAATCCAAGCGAAGAAATATTCTCAGTATCTACCATATCAATCAAAGGAATTCGTGCGCGTGCTAATGTCGCAATGCTATGCTCCGGAATAGCACAATCGATAATTTTTATATGGTTTATTTCAGGCTCAAAACGGGTTCCAGTCGGGCCGCCGTTGCGGCCATTACCTTCCGGCCAAGGAGTTTTTTCCTTAATAATGGTTCTCATATCCGCTTGAACTGCGGTATCACCAAAAGTTATAAAATAGCCTCTTAGGAGCTCCCCATGTGCCACGGCAAGCCAAAGCTCCTGGTTTTGGAAATCACCTTGCCCTTGCACAAGATCGCCGAAAAAGTTTCGGGTAAGTGGCGATCCCCAGAAGCCATATAGAGCACTTTCAAGTAGTGTGAGCCTTTCCCTGGCGAAATCAAGCGGCGTATGTTGATAGGCAGGATCGTATTGAAATAGTCCCTCTTCATATTCATCTGGTACCAGAGCCTTCGCAAGCGGAAATGCTGCATAGTTTATTGCCTCGTTTAATAATGCCATCTCTTGCCCCCTTCCGGGCTCTTCCGCATACAGACTCCTTAATCATAAAAGATGATTAATTAGCCCCGCTCCGGAAATTACTTATGATGCCACCATATTTGAAACTGAACAGAAGCACCCCATATTCCCGCTATTACTGCTAAAATTAACCCAACGACAATAACCGGCACTGATGATGATACTGCGCCAATTATAATAAAAAAAAAGGCAAGGACAAGAAGTAATACTGTGTATATCTGCTTCTTCTTAAACGTTTTGCTGGTTTGTTCTATCGTTTGCACGTTAGGTTTGGCGCTAATGGGATAGGCACATTTGGGACACTTTTCGGCTTTATCCGAAACGCCATCGCCACATTCCGGGCATTTTATTAACGCCATACGTTAAGTCTCCTTTTTTTAGAAAGTAAAACACCAAAGCTACTTTTTAGCTTGTTGTCCTAAATATTCTTTATAAGCTGCAATCCAATCAGTTCTTATTTGCTCCATGAATGGCCTTGTATTTATCTGTTTTCTATATCCTATTTCACTACAAAATTTCCCTGATACATGACTTTCCGGTCATTTAGTAACTGATAGCTATAAAATCCCTTTGCATGGTTTTCTTCTTATCTTGAATATATTTATGTACTGCTTGGAATCTCAGGTTCGGGTTTTGTCGAATCGGTTAAGCATGACGTTTTTTCTAATACTTAAAAGTTCCCCGGCCTATGGCCGGGCGGTATAGAGGGAAAGCTTTGCTATAAATGCGATCCATGAAGTACCTCCAGTGGTACCAAGTTACCACAATTAACCAAAGGAGGTA
>Ga0181538_10004442_pt1 | contig 13114 bp, 7 predicted proteins | sample PEATcosm2014_Bin_40_FD_119773 | JGI IMG/M metagenome (GOLD analysis project Ga0181538, IMG submission 119773) | Peatland microbial communities from MTU Mesocosm Facility, Houghton, MI, USA - PEATcosm2014_Bin23_30_metaG | ecosystem: Environmental > Terrestrial > Soil > Wetlands > Peat | place...
CGGCCTCTCTATGGTCCTCGGGGAAAACCAGCCGTTGAAACCCGCGCGCACAAAACTCGCTCAGGCAGCCCGCCCAGGTGATGCCGAGGGGGAGCGCGACGGCGAGATAAACATATCCACTGGTTTGGTCGCGGTAGCGCCACCATCGCAGCAGGCTGCTAAAAGCCACCTCCACCAACAACACCGTGATGCCACAGCGCACGCCGCGACGGAGGCGGTCACTGGGCTTATCCTCGCCCGTCAGCTTCGTATCGTACCCGCTCAACCACCAGGCCGCAGCGGCCGTCAGCGCCATCATCACAATATGGAGCAGCAGTATCACGCCGGATCTCAATTTGTCGGCTATCCGAGGAGAGCACAACGCCAAAGAAGCACTGCCCGCCGAAGATATGGAGTGCGGTGGCAGCGTCCGGGTGATAATGATCGCGCAAGAGCCAGCCCAACCACCTCCCCACCCGCACCCAGTCGCGCAGCAGGCATCGTGACAGCAGCTTCTTTAGCTCTCGACACAGGGTGATAAACTTCTGTAATCCAGTACGTTAGAAATCGGCTTGCCAATCCCGCCCTCGCCGCTTATACTCACGCGAAGCAAAGGCTTGAAGACATCTCATGCGCGCAACCGCAAACGAAGTTTGGGCGCCGCGGCCATTCTTGTTGGGCCACGGCGGGCTGCTGGAGCAACAGGAGGAGCGTAATGAATAGAACAGATTTCGCGGTCGCCATCGGGGGAGAGAACGGTCAGGGCATCGCTTCCACCGGCGACATTCTCGCCCGCATCTTCGCACGCCGCGGGTTTCATCTTAATGCCTACAACGCCTACCAGTCCATCATCCGCGGCGGGCATACGTTCCTGACCATCCGCGCCAGCGAGGCGCCGGTGGGGTGCGTGGGAGACAAGATCGATGTGTTCATTCCCCTCAATCAGGACACGATGGATCGCCACCTGCATCTGCTTAAGACCGGCGCCTGCGCCATCTACGACCAGGAAAAGGTCAAGCCCGGCCGGCCCGCCGACGGCGTGCAGCTTTGCCCGATGCCGATGAAGGAGTTGATCCGGGGCAACAAGTTGGCCGCCAACACCGCCGCCCTCGGCGCGACCCTCCAACTGCTCGGCATCGAACTGGACCCGCTCGAAGCAGTCGTCACTCGCCAGTTCAAGAAGAAGGGCGACGCTGTCGTGGCCGAAAACGTCGCCATCGCCCGCGCCGGCTACGACTACGCGGCGCAGCACTTTACCGCATTCCCGTGGAAGACGCCGCGCGGAGCCAAGCCGCTGGGTGTCATCACCGGCAACCAGGCCACGGCCATGGGCGGCGCCGCGGCGGGCGTGAAGTTCTATGCCGCTTACCCCATGAGCCCGTCCACCGGCGTGTTGATGTGGATGGCCGCCCACGCTCGCCAGCTCGGCATCATGGTACGTCAGGTCGAGGACGAAATCGGGGTGATGAACATGGTCATCGGTGCGGCCCACGCCGGTTGCCGGTCCATGTGTGCTACTAGCGGCGGCGGCTTTGCCTTGATGTCGGAGGCCATCGGCATGGCGGGCATGATTGAAACCCCGATCGTCTGCGTGGACGTTCAGCGCGGCGGCCCTGCCACCGGCATTCCTACCAAGACCGAGCAGGGCGATCTCTGGCAGGTCCTCGGCGCGGGACAGGGCGATTACCCGCGTATTGTCGTCGCGCCGTGCAACCAGCTTGATTTGTTTCACACGATCCCGGAGCTATTCAACCTCTGCGACCAATACCAATGCCCCGGCCTGGTGCTATCCGACCTGCTTATCGGTGAAGGCACGTCCAGCATCGACCCGGCCGACCTCGACTTCAACGTGAAGATCGACCGCGGCGAGTTGATTTTGCCTAACGGCAATGGGGACGCCCTCGTTCCTTCAAGCGGTTATAACGACAGCACTTACCTGCGCTTCAAGAACACCGAGAGCGGCATCTCGCCCCGCGCAGTGCCCGGCGTGCCTGGTCACATCTTCGTCGCCGCCACCGACGAGCACGACGAGGACGGCACACTCATTAGCGACGAGTTCACCAACCCGCACAAGCGCCGCCTGATGGTAGAGAAGCGCGCCCGCAAGATGAAGGCCCTCGCCCAGCAGATCACGCCGCCCAGGCTCGTCGGTCCAGAGAACGCCGCCGTGACGCTGGTGGGCTGGGGTTCGACCCAGGCTGTGATTCGCGAGGCCGTCGAGAACCTCGCCGGCGAAGAAGGCATTGTCGCCAATCACCTCCACATCAAGTGGCTGGCCCCGTTCCACGCCGCCGAAGTTAGCCGCGTCCTTTCCCGCAGTAAGCAGGTCATCATCGTCGAGAACAACTACAGCGGCCAATTTGCCCGTTACTTGCGCAGTGAGACCGGCTTCGACGCCCAGGGCCACATCCGCAAGTACGATGGCGAACCCTTCATGCCGCACCACATCGTTGAAGCGGTCAAAGAGCAACTGGCCCGCAAGACTCGGCTCTCGGTGCCGGTCCATGAAGTCATCGCCTGAGCATTATCTATGAACACCGTCGCCACCCCACCGGAACCCGCTACCTCTCCCGCCGCGCCCAAGGCCAAAGACGTCTTCAAGGGCCGCGTCCACCCCGACTGGTGTCCGGGCTGCGGCGACTTCTCCGTTCTGGCCGCGCTGCAAACCGCCCTGCTCGAGTTGGGTCTTGAGCCTCATCAGGTCTGCGTCGTCAGCGGCATTGGCTGCTCGTCCAACCTGCCCGGCTTCCTAAACACTTACGGCATGCACACGCTGCATGGGCGCTCGCTTGCGGTCGCCACCGGCCTGAAGCTGGCCAACCATGGGCTCAAGGTCATCTGCACCGGGGGTGACGGCGATGGCTACGGCATTGGCGGCAATCATTTCCTGCATACCATGCGCCGGAACGTGAACCTGACCTATATCGTCATGGATAACCAGATCTACGGCCTGACCACCGGCCAGGTGTCGCCCACCAGTGTCAAGGGAATGATAACCAAGAGCACCCCCTACGGGAGCGTGGAAAACCCGATCAATCCCATCCCGCTGGCTATCGTGGGCGGCGCGACTTACGTCGCACGCGCCTTCAGCGGCAAGCAACGGCACATGATCGAAATGATGAAAGGCGCCATCCAGCACAACGGCTTCGCGCTCGTGGATGTCTTCAGCCCCTGTGTCACCTACAACAAGGACAACACCTACCAGTGGTTCAACCCGCGCATCAAACTCCTCGAGGATCAAGGCCATGACCCGACCGATCTTCACCGGGCACTGGACCGCGGCTACCAATGGGGCGAGGAGATCCCCATCGGCGTGTTCTGGCGCCGCACCGACCTGCCGACCTTGGAAGAGCAAGAGCCGGTGTTGCACACCGGAGAAGGTCCGCTCGCCTGGCGCAAACTCGGCATCGCCTCGGATCAGGCGAAAGCGCTGATCCAGGAGTTGCTCTGACCGGCTCTCCGTGGTTGAAGAAGTGTGCTCAAGGTGGCGCTGGTCGCGTTCAACTCAAGCCAGCAGCTCCTGGATTTCCTCCCAGCTCAGTGCGGCGGCGAATTCCCCCTCGCCGCCGATAGTCGCCTGGATGATCTCGCGCTTGCGGCTTTGCAGTGTCAGGATCTTCTCCTCCACGGTGTCGCGCGTGATAAGCTTGTAGCTCGTCACGACCTTCGTCTGTCCAATGCGATGCGCGCGATCCGTCGCCTGGTCCTCCACGGCCGGATTCCACCAGGGATCGAAATGCACAACCGTGTCGGCCCCCGTCAGGTTAAGGCCCACGCCGCCGGCTTTCAGGCTGATGAGGAACACCGGAATCGCGGCGTTGGATTGATACCGCTCCACGACCCCGGCCCGGTCGGTGGTCGAACCGTCGAGATAACAAAACTCAATGCCCTCCGTCATCAGTTTCTCCTTGAGCAGCGTCAGCATGCCGACGAACTGGCTGAAGACCAGCAGGCGATGGCCGCCGTCAATGACCTCCTCCAGCAGTTCGCCAAACATGTCCAGCTTGCCTGAAGAAGTGGAAGGGAGTGGTGGAGTGGTGGAGGGTTGGAGTGCTGGATCGGCTGGGGCATCACTCCCATACTCCATCACTCCATCATTCCGTTTCGGCAGCTTCAACAGGCGGAGATCGCAACACACCTGCCTCAGCCGCAACAACGCGGTAAGCACTACCATGCGGCTCTTGGCCACGCCTTGCGCGCCAACGGCTTCGAGCACTTCCTTGCGGCTCGCTTCGATGACCTGCTGATACACGCTCCGCTGATCGGGCGTCAGCTCGCAGAAGGACACCTGCTCGAGCTTCGCCGGCAGATCGGCCGCCACCTCCGCCTTGAGCCGGCGCAGCATGAACGGCCGCAGCCGCCGTGCCAGCCGCTTCTGGGCCTTGGCGTCTTTCTCCCTCGCAATGGGCAACTCATAGCGCTCACGGAAGTCCTTTGCCGTGCCGAGATAACCCGGCATGAGAAAGTCGAAGATGGACCAGAGATCGAGCACCGTATTCTCCAACGGCGTGCCCGTGAGCACAATTCGCTGCCGGGCCCTGACCGCTTTCACCGCCTGCGCGTTCTGGGTCTGCCGGTTCTTGATGTGCTGCGCCTCGTCGAGCGTCACGGTGTCAAACTCCAGCTCGCGATATCGCTCCGCGTCGCGCCGAATCAGCGCGTAGCTCGTCACCACGACGTCGTGCTCTTGAATCTGCTCAAACCACGCGTGCCGGTCCGGGCCGTGCAGCGCCAGAACCTTGAGCCCTGGCGTGAACTTCTTCGCCTCGGCCACCCAGTTGAACACCAGGCTCGTCGGGCAGACGATCAAGTGCGGAGTTCGGAGTGTGGAGTGCGGAGTGGCGGCAGGCGCGCCGTTGGCTCCGTTCCGCATTCCGCATTCCGCACTCCGCAATGTGTTCAGGAACGCCAGCGTCTGCAGCGTCTTCCCCAAGCCCATTTCGTCGGCGAGTATGCCGCCGAACCCGTTCTCCCGCAAGAAGCCCAGCCACGCCACGCCCTGCTTCTGGTAAGGCCGCAGCACCGTCTCCAGGCCGCCAAGCGGCGGGCACTCCAGCTTTGTGTCGCCGCTCTGTTTGGCCGCACGCTCACGCCAGGCCGAAGGCGCCTGGACTTTCCAGTCGCTGTGCTGCCGCAACGTTGCTTCGAGGAAGCCGGCCTGCTGGCTGGTGATGCGATAGCCCTGAGCATGTTGTTCCGGAGCGCAATCGAGCAAGACCTCCTGCAACTCCTCCACCGCGCCCGTATCAATCACCGCCATCTTCCCATTCCTCAAGCGGGTGTGGCTCTGCCCGGTCTGAATCAGCCGCTGAATGTCCGCCGGTGAAAATGTCTCGCCATCGCTGGACGCGAACACTACTCCGAGATCAAACCACTGCACGCCCGAGGAATTGATTTGAAACTGCGGCTCGACCCGCTCAATGTTCTTCATCGTGCGGTTCTCCAGTTGTTCGTCCAGGGTCACACTCCACTCGCGTTGCAGCTTGGTGAATTCACGCGCGAAGAAGTTCAAGACCGCGTTCTGCCCGAGCAGTTGCATTTTCCCCTGGGCGTCCGGCCCGGAGAAACCGCTGTGCTGCAACCGGGCCAGCGCCGCGCGCTCGGCGTTGAGGTCGCGCGTAGAGTAGCGCGTCGGAACCTCCGGATCGGGCAGCCACACACTCTCATCGGACGCCGTGACGCCGAGAGTCATGATGCGCGGGCCGTAAGCGCATTGCAGCAGCGCGGCGAGTTGCGCCAGGCCGCCTTTGAGTGCCAGTAGAAAGCGCGGCGCCTGCGGTTCGAGCGTGAAATCTCCCAGCTTGAAATTGGCCTCGGCGCCACCTGCCGCCTGCAATTGGGGCCAATGTTGGTTCAGGAACTGCGGAACTTGCGATCGCGGCACGCGGATCGGCGCGCGAAACACATCCCTCGCGGCAGGCGGCAAACCAAGCGGCCGGAACTCCAGATTCTGCCAAACCCAATCGCCAACCATCACGAGGGCCGCCGCTTTATCCTTTAACGCCAGGACAATCTCTCCATTCGCCTCCAGTGTGGCTCGCAACGGAATTGCCAATGGCGTCTTTGTAACCGTAACCTGGCTGGACTTGCCCAGCGTGATATTGGGGTGTTCCGCCAGCACCGGAAGCAGCGCGGCAAAATCCTTCGTCTCCATTTGCAGCAGGGCAGGCGTCTCGCCGTCCGTCAGCGCTTCCAGGCGCTCGATGATCGCGTTGTCCTGCTCTGAGAAGGCAAACGAGCGTCCCTTCGGCAGCGCGCTCAGCGGACACCGGCCGCCGCTCCATTTCGCCTCAAATACCAGCATCACTTTGCCGCGCACGATGGCCTGATCGACATTCGGCGGCAGGATGATGAACAGTTCAGCCCCCTCACCGGCAGCATCTCGTTGGAGCGCGGAAGGCTTCTTCGCCGGTAATCTCGTTTGCGCTCCGCCAACTGGCGGGCGTGCCGCAGTTGGATCAGTTGCCAATTGCTGTGCTTTCAACCAATGCAATCCAACCGCGACGCCATGCGCGCAAATCTTCCCCCACTCCCGGGCCTCGCGACAGGTGCACAGGTTCTCGATGTCAATCTCGCCCCTGATCACCATGGAAGCGCGGAAGGAAACGTCGCCCGCCTGCACCACCCCGCGCAACAGCGGTGGCTTCCAAAAGGAACTGAGCACCTCGCCTTGCTCCAGGTAAGCGCGCGCGCGTTTCATCACCTCCCAACCCGAGGCGGTGCTGAGCAAGGCTTCTGTGAGTTCAACTGACATTCGAATCAATATGCGGGTGGCAGGAGCCGCCGTTCAAGGATACAAGGGCTTCACGTGCCGATGTTCCTCCCGGGAGAAGTGCCGCAGGCAGCGTTAGCGAGGAAAAGGATTGACACTTCTCAGGCATATCCAGCAGAGAATGGCCAGCATGAAGCAGCTTCGACTATTCCCGATCACTCGCTTTCGGCATCACCTCCTCTGGTCCTTCGCCGCCCTGATGGTCCTGTCGCCAGTTCGCGCAAGTTGGGCGGAAACCATAACCCTGGGCAGAGGCCTGGCCGTTGGGGGCGGCGCGCATGCCGGACGCTCTCCGGTCCACTCCGACGCCATCGAAGCCGAGATTATTTCAGGCAAATGGCAACGGCCCGTTGAAGGCGACCGCGTCCAACTCGTGGATGGCACTTCCCAGCAGTGGCATCCGATCGAGGCAGACACCAATGGATGGTTTGCAAACGAATCCTGGCGAGGCGGCTACGCCTTGATGCCGATGGCGGTCGTGACGAACTGCGTGATGCTCCTCGAAGCGGCGGGGGACGACCTCGTTTACGTAAACGGCGAGCTGCGTGCCGGCGATCCCTACGAGTATGGGTACCTGCATTTGCCCGTGGCGCTGCATGCGGGGACAAATGACCTGCTTTTTCGGTGCAGTCGCGGCCGGTTCAAAGCCGCCTTCACGACGCCCACCGCCCCGGCCGCGCTGGATCTGGCTGATCAGACTTTGCCCGACTTGATCGCCGGCGAAAAAGCAGACGCCTGGGGGGCCGTGGTCGTCGTCAACGCCACTGCCGAGCCGATGAAAGGTCTTATCCTCCACGCCGCCATCGCAGGCCAACCCGCAAGCGATACACCAGTCCCAATAATCCCGCCACTCAGCGCACGCAAGGTCGGCTTTAAGCTGCGCGGAAAAGCCCCTGGTTTCGGCGACACCGCCCCAGTGGCACTGACGCTGCTCGCCAGCAGAGGCCAAGTGCTGCACTCGGCAACGGCCAAACTGCGGATTCGCCGTTCTGACCAGACTCAAAAGCGGACGTTCCTCAGCGAGATTGACGGCAGTGTCCAGTACTGGGCTTTGAATCCGGCCCAGCCGATTGGCCGCACTTCCCCACCCCCTGCCCTCTTCCTGTCCGTTCACGGGGCGAGCGTGGAAGCCATCGGCCAGGCCGACGCATACTCGCCGAAGAGCTGGGGGCATCTCGTGGCGCCGACCAATCGCCGGCCCTATGGCTTCGATTGGGAATCGTGGGGCCGTATGGATGCGATGGAGGTCTTGGAGCTGGCCAGGAATCAACTGCACCCTGACCCGAAACGGATCTACCTCACCGGCCATTCGATGGGCGGCCACGGCGCGTGGCAGCTCGGCGCGCTGTTCCCGGATCACTTCGCCGCCGTCGGCCCCAGCGCCGGCTGGATCAGCTTCTTCTCTTACGCCGACGGAAGGCGGTTCACCAACGCCACGCCGGTGGAGGCACTGCTCGAACGGGCCACGGCGCCTTGCGACACGCTCACTCTTGAAACCAACTATTTGCAGGAGGGCGTTTATATCCTCCACGGCACTGATGACGACAATGTGCCGGTAACCCAGGCCCGCACGATGGCGGAACGGCTCGGCCGGTTCCATCGCGACTTCCAGTATCACGAACAGCCCGGCGCGAGCCATTGGTGGGATGCCTCGGATGAGCCGGGCGCCGACTGCGTGGATTGGGCGCCGATGTTCGACTTCTTTGCTCACCATGTCATCCCGACCGATGAGAGCCTGCGTCAGATCTGCTTTACGACCGTTAACCCCGGCGTTTCGGCCAGTTGCCACTGGCTGGAAATCGAGCAGCAAATCCACGCGCTCAAGCAGAGCGTGGTGGACGTGCGCTGGGATCCGGGCAAGCGGCGGTTTGTCGGCACCACGGGGAATGTTGCCCGGCTCGCCTTTAGCCTCAACCACGTCAAGCCGGCCCAGCCGTTGAAAGTCGAGCTGGACGGCCAGACCCTGGACAACATCCCGTGGCCGAATGCCCCCAAGCTCTGGTTGCAAAATGAAGGCGGCCATTGGCGCCTGACCTCAAAGCTCTCGCCCGCGCTGAAAGGCCCGCTGCGGTACGGTCCGTTCAAAGACGCGTTCCGGCATCACATGATTTTCGTTTATGGCACGAAAGGCACGCCCGAGGAAAACGCCTGGGCACTGAACAAGGCGCGGTTCGATGCGGAGTCGTTCTGGTATCGGGGCAACGGCTCCGTGGACGTCATTCCAGACGCGGCCTTCAATCCGCTCGCCGCGCCGGATCGCGGCGTGATCCTCTATGGCAACTCGGACTCAAACGGCGCGTGGCCGGCTTTGCTCGCCGACAGCCCCGTGCAAGTGCGACGCGGCGAGATCAGGCTCGGCTCGCGGAGTTCGACCGGGGACGACCTGGCTTGCCTGTTTCTGCGCCCGCGGTCGGGTAGCGCGGTGGCGTGTGTGGCGGTGGTATCGGGCAGCGGAGTAACCGGCATGAGGCTGACGGACCGCCTGCCGTATTTCCTCAGCGGTGTGGAGTACCCCGATGTCACGGTCATTGGGTCGGAAATGCTGAAGCAGGGCAGCAAAGGAGTCCGCGCCGCCGGCTTCTTCGGTGTGGATTGGAGCGTGCAAGGCGGTGAATTTGCCTGGCGTGCCGACTGAGCCGCGCCGCGGTCGTAAGCTTGACAAACTCGAAGCGAGCAGCACGCACCGTGCTTACTCGGGCGCGTGCGAACAGCGTGCAAACTTCTTGTAACCCTCAGCCAGCCGGAGGTTCATTTCCTGCTGTCACCGAGCCAAAGCAAGCTGTCGAGAACGAGCCGGCTCTGGGTTTCATTCTCGAACGTGAAGGAGAGCTCCTTGTTGGTCTTGTGTTCGTAATCGATGTCATTGTGGCCCATGTTGAAATAGATCATCCGGTAGCGCTTATTCGTCCAGACGACAGGATAATAACCCTCGTGCCAGATTTCGTGCGCTTTTGGCCCGGTCCCCAGCGGGTAGCTCGCCGGATCAATTGACAACAGGATCTTGATGTTGGAATTGGTTCGCAGATCGTTGCTCCATTTATACCATTCGTTGGGTGCCGACTTGAACGTCTTCGGCAAGTGCTGCGTCGCGGGATGCTCCGCATCTTCCACGCGCAGGACCGCCGAGGTTGGCCGCCAGGTGTTGCCTACGTATGAACCCGCGCCGAGAAACTCGTTGTGGTACCAGTGCCAGTTCTGAGGAACGGCCGACGGTGTGAGGGCGAACGCTGCAAAATGAAAGCCCATCCAGGCGCCACCTCTCTCCATGTACTTCTGGAAGGCTTCCCGTTGAACCCGAGTCTCCGGGCGGGTGTCCAGGAACATCACCACCTGGTACTGGCCGAGAACCTGGTCGTTGAGGTCGGCCCAATTGGTCGTTGATGTGTAGCTGAAATGGGCTTGGGCGGCCTCGCTCGCAAACCATCGGTTCGCCTCCCGCACGAAGCTGATGTGCGCCTGGTCGCTCTTACCCGTGTAGAAGCCGATTACATTGAAATCAGTGGCAGGGGTTTGAGCCTTCAAGCTCAAACCGCCTAGACCTATTCCCAAGGCCACCATGACGCGCAGGCACGCCCTCTTGATCCGAGCAACACCGAGCACATCTCCTCCCCAGGGCTCTCTGTCCGGTCGGAACCGGCGGCCGTCAGATGTGAACAATTCCGGCGCAAAACGGCCTTTGGGAGGACGGATCATGGCTTGATGATTATCAGGGCCTGGTTTCATTGTGACCAACGTTTATTTCCCGGAGGCCCACAAAATCGCATTGCGCAACAGGGTGGTATAGGCTTCGTTCTCAAGAAGCCAGGGCCCGTGTCCCATGAAGATGTACAGGTTGCGCGCCGGCACGTGCTCGTTGGTCCAAATGACCGGGTGATCTCCCATCCGGACGGCTGAAGGAGGCGAATAGGTGGATTCATCCACACTAGCCAGCACTCGGACATTGGCGCGCGGACTCTGGTCGTAGGTGTACCATTCCTCCTTGGCGATAGCGAAGGTCTCCGGCAGGCCCTTCATGCAGGGGTGCGCCTTGTCCTCCACGCGAACCGTTCCGGAAACGAACGTCGGAATGTAATTCTGATACTTGATCTTACCCATGAACTCCGAAAACCACGGCCACATCGGCTGGCCATCAAAGTCGCCCAGGAGCGTTGCATGATGAAGACCCACCCAACCACCCTGGCCCTCCTCGATGTAGGCCTTGAAGGCCGTCTTCGCTTCGGGCTTCCAGCCGTAAGGAACGAAATCCAACTGAAGCACCACGCGGAATTTGGCCAGGAATGCCTTTGTAATACCGGAGGTGTCCTGGACGTATTCGACTTCAAAGCCGTTTTCTTCCCCGCATTTCTTCAGCCAGGGTTTGGCCGCCTCTGTAAACGCAAGGTGATGGCCGCCTGCCTCTGCCAACGCCAGCACTTTGAATCTGGGCGGATCGCTGTCGCTCCCAAGCCCTCCATTCGTGGAGCGGAGAGGTCCGGCAGGCTGGACTTGGCCGAGGCTCGCGTTCAGCGCGAGCACCCAACCCAGAATAAAGAGCCTTTTCATGGCGACTAGAGCACTTTCTTAGCCCGCATAATGGCACTTGAGCGCTCGTTAGGTCAAGGGACGCGAACCGGGGAACCCATAAGTAGGCGCGAATCAGCCGGTTGCCCGCACCCACCGCCACCCTCGCGGCCCATTCCCGCGGATTGGGCTGTAGTCCCACCGGAGCATCAAGGGAGCGTCACCGTTACTTCGCCGTAGTACCCTGCTTTTAAAGCAGGGTACTACGGCGAAGTAACGGCGAGGCTCCCATGCGCTACAGGGGCCGTCAGCGAGGGCCTCTCGGACGGCCTGATAATGGCTATCTGGCAGCCGTATCACGAAGGTTTCAGCGCATCCCTCTGGCGTTCAGGTAGTTCCGTGGCTGACGATGCTCGGCGGCTCGATTGCGCGAAATCGTTGCCGGGGGTCCAAACCCGTTTCCCGGGCTCAGGTAGGGTCCACTCTCCGGGATGCATGGGGGAATAGGAAAGGACCGCGTTCTTAGCGATGAACCGCGCGACAAGAGGGAGATCGATCAGTCACGCGCATCCGAGGCAAGGCCGGACCTCCTCACGCTGTCCGGTGAGGATGACTGCTGATCCCCTGCCGCAACCGCAAGCGGATCTTGACACTCTCGCCTCAAGTGTGTTGGCTAATTGGTGGAAATGTGCATGCCCGAAATCAGACATAAATTGGTTTGGACACTCCTGATCAGCCTGGCCGTTCTCTGCGGTTGCGCGCACCAATATCTCCTGAAACTTAGCGACGGCGACCAGATCATCTCCCTCAGCAAACCCAAACTCAAGGAGACCCGTTACTATTTCACAGACCATGAGGGCGTGGAATCTGTCATTCCTCAGAGCCGCGTCGTCGGAATCGAGACCATTTCGGTGGTAAAGAAGGAGGAAAAGCCGTTGTCCCCGGCGACGCCGAAGAAGCCCAAGCATTGGTATTTCCTGTGGCTGGCTTGAGTTTCGTCATGACCTCCCTTCGCTCGCTGTTCGAAGCCGCATGTCTGCCTGGCGCTCTCGCGGTTTGGCTGCTTTCAGGTTATGCGACCCCGGCTGGCGAATCGGTCCTTATCGATAAATGTGAATACGGCGATGATGCCGCCGCGCGCGCGGCCTGGAAGCCGATGGGCGGCAGCGCGGCCGCCTCGGTGGCGTTGCTCGAAGGCCGCAAGGTCCTGCGCCTGCCCTGTAACTTCGCCGGCACAAGAACTGAAAGGGCCTCGTGGGACCAGCAATTGAAGCTGGACCTGGCCTCCAGCCGGGGCATCCAATTCAACGTCCTCTGCCGTGATGCATCCCCCGTATCTTACTTCAGCATTTACTTCCAGAGCGGCGAGGGCTGGTATCACGGCGTATTTTTCCCGGAGTCGGCAACAGGGTGGAACGTCATCTCGATCGACAAGACCGAGATGACCACGGAAGGCAAGCCCGTGGGTTGGAGCCAGATCAAGGCGATTCGTATCTCGGCCTGGCGCGGCACGGATAAAGATACCGAGTTCTATTTAAGCGACATTCGGAAAACCGGCGTACTGGGGGGTGATGCGGTCGTAGCCATCCTGCGCGGCGATTCGGCCAGCCGGCAGTCCCCCGATGAGACCCGCAACGTGGAGCAATTTACCCAGACTGTGGCACAGAACCTCTACGCCCTCGGTATCGGTTGCGCCACCATTAGCGACCTGGACGCCACCCCCGATAACTTGAAGCAAGCCAAACTGATCATCCTGCCCTACAATCCGTCCGTGCCCGACCGCGTGGCGGACGAGTTGGCTCGTTGCGTCAGTGCCGGCGCCAAATTGCTGGTCTTTTACACTGTCCCGGAAAGGCTTCGTCC
>Ga0181538_10004444_pt1 | contig 13112 bp, 7 predicted proteins | sample PEATcosm2014_Bin_40_FD_119773 | JGI IMG/M metagenome (GOLD analysis project Ga0181538, IMG submission 119773) | Peatland microbial communities from MTU Mesocosm Facility, Houghton, MI, USA - PEATcosm2014_Bin23_30_metaG | ecosystem: Environmental > Terrestrial > Soil > Wetlands > Peat | place...
AGAGCCGTCACGGAAGTCCCGGGAGTAGCGGAAGAGGGAGAAACCGAGCAGCTTGCTTCCGCCGGGGCGCCGGCGCACGTGAACGATACGGACTGGTTAAACCCTCCTGAGGCCATCAAACTAAGCGAGTATTGCGCGGTCTGGCCCGGGGAAACGGTGGCGGAGGCCGATCCACGTGAACTGACGCCTAAGCTGAAGTCTTCCGCTGGGCCGGAGAGCAATCCGAAAGCGCCCACTCCGTTCGTTGTTCCCACATACAACTTTCCATTCGCGATGGTCGGCGTGATGAACTTGTTGCCTGCTCCGAATTGGTCGCGCGTACCCGCCTGGTTGCTGTTATAGAGTTCTTTGGACAGATCAGATGCGTCGTAGGCATGGAGCACAGCGGGATTTGTGTTTTCCGTTGCCCAAACGATGGCATCGGTGCTTCCATTTGCCGAGATGCTGGGCGTCGCTCCCGGGTAACCAAGAGTGGCGCTGGTCGAAGAAACGGGGGTCGTCTGAAGCCTGGCATTCGAGAACTGGAAAGCTATAAGGTTGTAACCCACGGGGCCATAGTAAAGCCGGCCATTAAAGTAGGCCGGCATGCCAAAGATTCCTCCGGGTAGCGCCGAACGGATCTCCTGGTAAATGCTGTCAGCCTGGGGATTGAACTTCCCCATGTTGTCGCGGTCCGCCAGGTAGAGTGTTTGGTCCTTGCCCGCCCCAACCACCAGGTGGCGTGTGGCGCCGTTCGCATCGGTCATGTCAGGCAGCACCAGCGCGCCGCCTGAGCCCAGATCCTCATCGGCGTTGGATTCCGCTACCGTGTCGGACATCGTGAAGTAGTCGGCCACTGCAAGACCCCCGCTGGCAGTGGAAAGCCTCACGAAGGCGTTGCCGTAATCGCTGTGGGAAGGAAAGCCGTTGTTGTCGAGCGTCGTGTCAAACGTTCCGTTTGCCAGTAAAGGATAGATGTTCCCGCCCGAGTCGGCCGCCAATGCCGCTCCGCTCATCCACACGGATCCTTCATTCCCGTTAGGCGTGAGGTTGAGCACGTTGACTTGATTCAAGGTGGATTCGTTGTAAGCGATGATCCAGGCTGTGTAAGGCGCATCGTCACAGTGCGACGACCAGGATGTGTAAATCACATGATTCAGCAGCAGGAGTCCCGGCCGCTCTTTGTATTGCGCCGGATCGAAGATGACATTGGTGCCGTTGCTGTTGTCGCCGGTCCCCGGAAAAGTGGCTTGCACTTCTTTGGGACCGCTGAACTCTTCCGCGCCCGAGGTCATATCGAGGGCATGCAGTCGCTGATGGTAGGCAGAAGAGGAATCCTTGGACATGCCAACGACGTAGATGGTTCCGTTCGATCCGCTCGACTGGTCGATAACTGGAGTAGCAGTAACGCCGATTTCCGGCGAAACTTGGCCGCATCCACGGTCATCCGAGGTAGTCTCGCCCGCCGGCAAGACTGAAACTTTCCAGAGTTGGGTTCCGCTGTCAGCATCAAAGGCGTAGACGCTGTCGTGTTCGGTAGCCACGAAAAGCACGTTGTGGGTCCCCTGGCTGGGAATCGTCACCGCAGAGGCATAGAGCGGCTGAGCGTCGACCTTGCCGTCCACATTCACTTGAAAGAGCTTGCCGAACTGCGTCGAGTTTACGTTGCCGGGTGTAAGAATCGTCTCGGCCAACGCCTGGCCGGTGCGCGCATTGTCATTGTGGTAGGTCAAGACGTCTTGAGCGCGCAGGCAAGTTGCGCAAAGCAGGGCAAGGAGAAACAGCGTGAACCCTTGGCGCCGGAAACATGATTGTCCCAGTTCGGTTCCAGAGACACAACCACACTCTCGCATGAAGTGACCCCCGCGCCATTCCGAAATTCGGATGTTTAGCGTCGCCCCGTACAGTTGCAAGTATAAACCACTCCGAGGACTATGGAAAACTCTCCTTCGCCGGGCGAAGTAAACTCGCCGCTACAAATTCAAACTGAGCCGCTGCTCATTTTTCGCTTGACAATCCTGTGGGGCTGTGATAGCCTATATCCGTTGTCAACTCGGATGTTTTGTCACCACGGAGCGCGGGGAGGCTCGTTCAGAAGATGGAAAAGCGAGAGGCCCCCGGGGAGCGGGGAAGAGAGCTTGGAAGAAAACAAAAAAATGATACGAACGAAGCCAGTATGTTATTGTAAACAAACACAGCAAAACAGCGAATGTGGGAACGAAGCTAAGAAGTAATTGAAAATAAGGTAGTTATACGAGAATTGTCGGAACGAAGCTAAGAAGTTTATGAAAACAAAGGACATCGCCTTTTTGAGGAGCGCCGATAGGAAGCGTCTAACTCGCCAATTTACCGCCTTATGACCCCAAAATGAGCAAGAATCACCAGCTCTTGCGAAAGCGGAACGAGCCTCGCGAGCCCAGGAGTCCGGCCAAATACTGACATATTGTCGGCTAGATCCGCGTTGGACTCCTACATCCAGCAGGGTTCCCCAGCACGAGAATTCGCTGAAAGGCATCGCTTATGAAAAGCCGTCTATGGATACTTCGATGCATGGTTTGCTTGCTGTCGAGCGCGAGTTTCGTGGCACAGGGCCAGATGGCGCCGGCGCCAACGATCTTTCCGGAGCCCCGCGAAATCGAGACACGAAGTGGACGTTTCACGATCGATCCTTCCGTGCCCCTGCTGGTGCCCGATCTGGCCAGTGCGAGCGACAGTGAGTTGAGTCAATTCCTGAAGGCGGAACTTGTCGACAAACACGGACTGGCGCTCAAAACGCTTCCAATATCGAAATTGCCCGGCACCGGACGATTCATTCTCATGGGGACGATGGAGAACCCTCTTGTCCGTGAATACCTGCAAAGCCACGTCGCGGCGTCGGTGGTGCGCGAACCCGAAGGCTACCTTTTGGAAGCGGATACCCAAGCGGTCGTCGTCATTGGTGCCGACGAGGCCGGCGCCTTCTACGGACTTCAGACCTTGCGCCAAATGATTCAGGATGACGCTGCGCAATCATACGTGCAGGGAGTCCACGTGCGCGACTGGCCTGCGAAGCCGTTTCGTGGCCTCAAGCTCTACCTGCCCGGCCATGAGAACATCACCTATTTCAAACGGTTTGTGCGCGACTTCATGGCGCTTTATAAGTACAACCGCGTCATCGTGGAGTTGAACGCTGCGATGCGGCTGGATCGTCATCCGGAACTGAACGCCGGCTGGTGGGAGTTGCACCGCGACCTGAATGCAACGCGCCGCGATCGTTCGCCGGGCCCTGGGGGACAATTCCAGGACTCTGCCAACGCCGACACTGCGGATGGCGAAGTTCTGGAAAAATCCGAAGTCGCCGCGTTGGCGGCTTATGCGCGCCTGCATCACGTAGAAGTGATTCCGGAAATTCCTTCTCTCACCCACAGCTACTACCTGCTGACTCGCCCCCGGGAACTGGCGGAGATTCCCGACGCCGAATGGCCCGACACCTACTGCCCGTCAAAGCCTGCCGTGTATGACCTATTGTTTGATGTCCTGGATGAATATGTCGAAGTTATGAAACCCACGATGGTCCATGTGGGACATGATGAGTGGAGGATCCCGTGGGGAGTCTGTCCGCTTTGCAGGGACAAAGACCCGCGCCTACTCTATGCCCAGGACATCAACAAGATCCACGACCACCTGGCCCAGCGGGGAATTAAGATGTCGAGCTATGGCGATCATCTGATCGAAGCCTTGCGCGGGGCGCGACTCCAGAAATCGTCGACATCTGCGGGCCAGCCCTACCAGACCCCCGGCGCCTTGTCCCCTGAGCAAGTCCGGAGCCTGATCCCGAAGGATCTCCTTGTCTACAATTGGTTCTGGGACGATAAGAACACAGCGCAAGGCGAGGGCGAGGCAAACGAAATCGCGCTCGACACCTGGGGCTTTCAGCAAATCCTCGACAACATGGAGCCGGATATCAAGGACTATGAGCGGCGGGCCTCACGGCCCGGAATCATCGGAGGCGTGCCGTCTTCCTGGGCGGCAACCAACGAATTGAATTTCGGCAAAGACCTCATGTTCGATTTCCTTGGCTGCGAGCAGTTGCTCTGGTCCGGGCGCCAACCTCCGCTCGATGAGCTCTCCGTCACGATTCAACATTTACTGCCCCGGGTGCGACGAAGCCTAAGCGCCGGGCCGTTTCCCAGCGACTTTGACCCCGTCGAAACCCTCAACACGGAATCCGCATTGCGGGTCACCGCTGTGCCGGGAGTCGAATTAGCGGGCATGAAGAGCGGCAGGGTCGGAACGGGGCGGCTGGTTTTTGATCTCGGCCGCCGCGAGGGCAAGCCGGCGGTTGCCCTCGCGACCGCTGGCGCTGCGTCTGCCTCCATCCGCATCGGTGAAGACGTCAGCAGTATTATCTTTCTGCATGCCAGCGCCAAGCCGGCCCGCAACGTCAATGCGGACGACTACACCTGGAATTATGCCGACACCGCCGACCTCCTCGGTTGGTACGAAGTTACTTACGACGATGGATTCGTGGACAACGTCCCAGTCCGGTACGGCGTTAACATCTTGGAGGCTGCATGGGGAAGGGGCCACGACCCGAGCCACCTTGCATACCAAGCTGAGCTCATCGATTGCCGCGACTTGGGCAAGGGGCCTCTGACCTTTTTTGCGTACGAATGGATCAACCCGCGACGAGGCATTCGGGTGAAGGAAATCCGGTTGAAGGCTTCGACGAGCTTCAGGAATGTCGACGGCCACGCCGCGTCGGAGAACCCTCTGCTCCTGGCTGGCGTGAGCGTGGTAAAGAAACGCACCCCGCCCGCGCCGAAACCGCTGAGCGTTGCCGCCCAATGATCGCGAAGGCAGGCCCCAACTGCGCCAGAATGGAAGTCAAGGAGAGCCAAGCCATGACCGGGATTCAATTCGTAACCGACGACAAGGGGCGCAGGACTGCCGTGCTCATTGATCTCAAGAAGCACAGGGGACTCTGGGAGGATTTCTGGGATGGTCTGGTTTCCGAGTCGCGCCGCAAAGAGAAGAGCATCCCTTACCAGGAGTACCACGCAAACCGTATAAAGCGTGGCCATCACCGTGGCTGCTCGAGTACCTAAGCCGATCGACCGTATACCAAGCGCTCGTGAATCCGAAAATGTAGTGAGTCAGTTGTGGGGGCAGCGCTTGTGGCCGCTCTCGTGTGGAGCAGCCAGCATTCCTGTTTACGACTCCGTCTCCTGCTCCATGCAATCAAGGCAATAGTCGGTCCAGGGAACGGCCTTCAAGCGGGCGCTGCTGATGGGTTTGCCGCAGGCAGCGCAGATTCCATAGTTACCCTTCTTAAGCCGGTCCAGCGCCCACTGGATCGCTCGCCGCATGCTGCTCCTGTCCTGGCTCAAGCGGGCGTCAACGCGCGCCTCGGTCTCGGCAAAGGCCTGGTCCATCAAGTCGGCTCCGACCAGTCCCCCTGCGGCGCCCAGGACCAGCCTGCCGCCGTTGGCGGCCAGCAGTTCCTGTTGCTTGTCCAGCAGCGAGCGTCGGTACTGATTCAAATACGTTGGATTGTTCACGGCACAATCTCCTCGGCCCCCGGCAGAGCAGAGCCCACTGTTTCACGTACCGCAATTCTCGCGTGCCGTCTCAGGAGGATCAAGGGCACGCGAGTACTGTTACGGCAGTACGCGGAGCAGCGTAACGTCGGCGTCCCGCCGGCAGTCGTGCGAGCATCCTGCCCGCGCTCTGCCCGCCGTCGACAGACTCGCCTGCCCCGACCTATACTGGGGCGCCATGCGAATTCCGCTTCGTGCGGATTGGGAGTACGGCATCTCTGCAGGCCTGCGCTGCCGAGGTGACCCGTTGAACGAACCTTGAGGGAGGAGGAAGAATGCGAGGGTTGCGCGCAATAATAAACAGCTTCACCATTCTGATCCTATGGGTATCGATAGGGCTTTGTACTTCTGAACTCGCAAATGTTAACCAGACGGCTCAGTCCGTAGAATCTCAATCCGCTTATTCAATCCCCGGTGACCGCTGGCTGGAAATTGATCTCTACTGGTTCGAGCAAAAGGACATCGCTGGATCGGTGAAGGCCTTCTGGGATCGCTTCCAGCCGTTATTTGCCGGCGTTCAAGGGTATCGTGGTCTCATCCTGAATGTGGGCTGGACGGTCGGATGCGTGATGGAATGGTCCGGCGATCTCGGCCAGAGGATCAGCCTGCCCCAGGGATCAGGGCAGCAGCATTGGGTTGAGATGCGAGGTCCGCTGCGGGGCACAACCGAAGCGCGCAAGCTCGAAGCGCAAGCGCGCTTTGCGAAACCGCTTTTGGTTCCTCACCACGGCTACGAGCCGTGGACCTACGGCGACCTGAAAAAAGTGGCTGCCGAACTGCGGGCAGGAGCGGCGAGGCGTGGTATCCCCGCCTTCAAAGTGGGAATGCTGAACTATGCCTGGACGCACGCTTACGGAGAAGAGGCGGCGTGGGTGCGGCGTCACCGGGAAGCGTTTACACGCTTTCGGCCCGAATCGTCCGGCGGATCCGACTTCTCTCCCTACTTCGATCCCAATGCCGCGCTCCATGCTGACACTGCAAAGTTAGGCGGACTACCGAAAGGGATTCCAGAGGGCATGCCCGTGCATGAAGCTTATGCAGCGCAATGGGGAAGCCTCTCGAGAACGGTGGGGCTTGATGCCCTCATGCTGCGCGATTCTTTCGGCATGCCGGTGCCCTACCGGCGGGGAGGACCCTGGGGGCCTGTCGCTCCCTCGCCCGAAGCGATTCGCCAAGCCACGGCCGGCGTGGCCGCTCTGGTGCGCGAACTTAAGACGGCGAACCGCCAAGCCCTCATCATGATGTACTCGAATGCGGCGAGCGCCGTCGCGGATTGGCGCGCCAACGGCCTGGATCTCGAAGCGGTTGCCAGAGAAGGTTACCTCGATATCTTTGTCGATCAGACCTGGGCCGGGGCCTGGAACGAGGTGGGGTTGCGCGAGACCGATTTCTGGAATAACCCCCTCTTGGGCTGGACGTATCAGCTTGGCTACACTCTTCTCCACGCAGCCATGCTTGCGGACACCAAGGTCCGCCATTATCCTCTCATCGAAACGTTCGACGCTTGGGAAGATTGGGATGTGATTCACACCGCGCCGCAACGCCTGCGTTGGGGCATCTGGGCGTATTCCCACGCCGCTGTGAAGACCCCAACGGGATTGAAGCTGCCTGCTGGGTCGTACATCTCCTGGGCGAACCAGGGCAAGCGACTGCTGGACAGTGACGACGTAAACTTCCTGGCCGGCAACCTGAATTCTACCATTGCGGACGCCCGCAGGACGCGGGAAGTCTTTGGCCTCACGCTCGTCTATTCGCGGGAGTCCATGCAATGGCAAATCGACCGCGCTGCTCCTCAACGCGACATCAAGGAATGGATCGATGAGCAGGCAGCCTCGATAATGAAATGGCCCCTGCCGATCCTTTCGGTAACCCGCCTCGAATGGCTGCCGCAAGTGAAGTCCAACCTTTTCGTTCTCCAAACACCTTCGCACCTGGCGCCACAACACACGGCTTACGTCGCCAAACTGATCAACACCGGGCACCCTGTCGCGATCTTTGGCTCGCCTGCCGGCGGTGTTGATCCCGAACTCGCACAACTGGGCGGCCTCATGTCGACGACGGCGTCGGAGGAAAGTCCGGTCATTCCCGCGCCAGCGGGAATCCATTTGGCGAAGCTGACAGACGCCACTCAGTCGCTGGCGCAACACGTCCCTGAAACCTTCGCGACATTCTACCGGCTGCAAAGCAACCAAGCCGCGGCGGACGCGCGGGTCGTTTATGAAGTCGACGCCAACCCGGTCCTGACCGTGAATACTGCGGAGGGAAGACGCGTGGTCATGTGGGACCCTGCGGACGTCATGTTCAAGGAGAAGGCTTCCCTGGCGGAGGACTGGGGCGGCAGCGGCGCCGCCTACGCCCTTGTAGCAGGCGCGCTCAATTCCCTGCTCGCCGGAACCAGCGCCTTGCACGCCGAACAGGTTGATCTGGACCAGACCCTGAATGTCACTGCTTGGCGAGAGTCGGACGGCGCGGTACGAATCCTGGCCGGGAACCTCGAGGAGGGCCTGCGCGACGACGCCGACATGACTCGACACACAATTCTGGTTCTGCCCGATGAGTGGCAAGCTGCAAAGTGGAAAGACGCCTGGAGCTCTGCGACTTTCGAGGCCAATCACAACCGCCTGAAGATTGACCTGGACCAAGCCTGTTCGTCCCTGCTGCAATCGACAAGGTAGCGCAGGCCTGCTCTCCAAGATCCGCGGCTTTTCGCGTTCGATTACCTTGATATCGGCTGTAAATCCGGGCGAAGATTCCATGAACCTTCGCCGCGAATGAGAGGGCAATGTCAAATGAGGACCGTTATGAGAATACACCTGCCAGTCTTACTGTTTGTGGCGTGCGCTGCCGTCGCGCGCCTCGGCCATGCCCAACAGATCGCCGTCCAGATTGACTCGGACGCGCCCGTTCACGTCGTGGCATCCGACATCTCCGGGATGCCGCATCAAAAGATATCGGTGGATGTGCATGGAAAAACCGTCAGTTACGAAGGCGTTCCGCTCCGCCTGGTTCTGGAGAAAGCAGGAATGGTGTTTGGCGATTCCATGCACAGCAAGCGAAACTCCTCCTATCTTTTGGTCGAAGCGGCGGATGGTTACCGCGTGGTGTTCGCGCTGCCGGAACTGGACCCGGCGTTCACGGACCGTGTCATCCTTCTGGCCGACCGGGCGGACGGCCATCCCCTCGACAATAAAGAAGGTCCTTTTCACATTGTCGTCCCGGGTGAGAAACGCATGGCGCGCTGGGTGCGCCAGGTGACCAGTCTCAAGGTCGTACAGGCCCCATAAGGGTGGGGTGCTTTGCGCCCTTAGCGCACTGGGCGCCTAGGCGTAACAACTGGGTGCCCAAGGCGGGGCGGCCAGTGGGGCGCAAAAGTGACTTATTGTCCTTGACACCGCTCCTCCTCCGGCAGTCTAATTTAATCAGCCGCCTCGACTTGTGCCGGGCTGGCGGCAGTGGGTCGTTCGGGATTCCTTATCCGCGAGCCAAGGTGACGGGCGCCTCCGGGCTCGGCAAGGGTTTGGCAACAATAGTAACGATTTCGGTTAGAGGAGAACTTCATGGCTAACTACTCCCGGCGTGATTTCCTGAAGACCGGACTTGCCGCAGCGGCCTTTGTCGGCGCGCGCAGCTTTCCACTCCTGGCGGCGCGCCAAACCGCCACGGATTGGGTAACGCTGGGTAAATCCGATGTCAAGGTGACGCGCCTTGCCTTCGGCACCGGCTCCATGAGCGGAAAAGTGCAGCGCGACTTGGGTCAGGACCAGTTTACGCGGCTGGTCCGCTTTGCCTACGACCGCGGCATTCGCTTCTTTGAGACAGCCGAGTCTTACCACGAGATGCACCGCATGCTCGGCGTGGCGCTCGACGGCATTCCGCGCGACAGCTATCGGCTGATGTCGAAGGTAACGACTCGGGAAGGCGTGGATCCGATGCAAAAGATCGACGAGTTGCGCAAACTCGCCCGCACCGAATACTTCGACGTAATGCTGCTCCATTGGCAGCACACGGCGACGTGGCCCAAAGATAGCATGCGCTGGCAAGACGGCATCATGGAGGCTCAGGAGAAACACGCCGTGGTGGCGCACGGCGCCTCGGTGCACGGACTCCCAGCCTTGCGCCAGGTCCCGGACTTTAAGTGGCTCCAGGTCGCGATGATCCGAATGAACCATAAGGGCGCCCGGATGGACGCAGAGGATTACGACACCGAAGGCCTGGGGAATGTGAGCGAGGTTGTCGCACATGTGAAGCAGGCCCGCAAATCGGATATGGGCGTGATCAGCATGAAGCTCGTGGGCGAGGGCACATTCGCCACCAGTGAGGACCGCCAGGCGGCAATGCGCTATGCATTTCGAGTCGCGGGCGTCGATAGCGTCACGGTCGGCTACAAGAACAACGCGGAGATTGACGAAGCCATCGAGAATGTGAATTTGGCGCTGGCGTGATCGCTGCATCGGGGCGTGTTACCGATCCTGGACGCCGGCAGTACCGAACAAGGAACACAGCCCTCTCGCTTCCAGAGGGTGCCGCGCTCCGGCGCTTCCACCCCTGGAGTGTGCGGGGCGAGGGGTCGCTCGCCCGATTCTGTATGCCCCGCTCTCCTGCGCAGAATGCGGGGACGATAAAACGACTAACGTCTCCACCTTACCGACCCGTACTTCCGTATCGCCTCCCCTCGGATCCCCGGTCCTGACTTTTTTGGGTTGACATCTGACCCGAAGTATGGAAACTTGGGTTATATGTCTACCCAAGGGCAGGGAGGCCTGAGACATGCGCTGGCGAAAGCGCAAGCAGAGTGACTTTGAAGCGGAAATCGCAGCCCACCTCGAGATCGAAGCAGAGCGGCTGAAAGACTGGGGTCTGAGCGAAGCGGACGCGCGCGCCGCGGCGCGACGAGCCTTCGGCAACGTCACACGGGCCGAGGAGCGCTTTTACGAATCAGGCCGCTGGCTCGCCTGGGACCACCTCGTGCAGGACATCCGTTTCGGCCTGCGCACGCTGCGCAAAAGCCCCGCCTTCACGGCCGTGGCCGTCCTCACTCTGGCGATTGGAATCGGGGCCAACACGGCAATCTTCAGCTTGATTGACACCGTAATGCTGAAGAGCCTGCCTGTACGAAGGCCCGCGGAATTGATGCAGGTCCTGATACATGATCCGCTCAGGCCGGGCGAACCTCGTCACAGCTTCACGAATACGCTTTGGGAACGATTGCGTGATCGTCAGGACGTCTTTTCAGGAATCTTCGCCTGGTGCGAAAGCCAGTTCGACTTGGCGCGGGGCGGCGCCGCGCATTACGCCGAGGGGATGTGGGTGAGCGGTGGGTTTTTCCAGACTCTTGGACTTCGCCCTGCCGCCGGTCGCTTGATTACACCCTCCGATGATCGGCGCGGGTGCCAGGGCGTGGCCGTTTTGAGCTATGGGTTCTGGCAAGACCACTACGGCGGCGCCCCCGGCGCTGTCGGCAGCACGCTCTCGCTGAGCAATCACACCTTCGAAATCGCCGGCGTCGCTCCTCCCGGTTTTTCCGGCATGGAGGTGGGCAGCAAGTTCGATGTCGCCATTCCGATCTGCACTGCCGCGATGTTCGACGCCCCAGAATCACGACTTGATGACCGCGGGGGGTGGTGGCTGCACGTCGTGGGCCGCGCCAAGACCGGATTCAGCGGCGCACTGTTGTCATCCCGGCTGGCTGGTATCTCGCCGCAAGCCTTTGCCGCTTCTTTGCTTCAGGGCATGGATCCGGACCGGCAGAAGAGCTTCCTGAAATGGTCGTTCATGGCGGCTCCTGCCGCGACCGGCATCTCCGACTTGCGAGAGGATTTCGACAGACCGCTCAGTGTCCTAATGGCCGTCGTAGGACTGGTGTTGCTCATCGCCTGCGCCAATATCGCCAGCTTGATGTTGGCCCGCGCCTCCACGCGTCACAAGGAGATCGCCCTGCGACGGGCGCTGGGCGCTAGCCGCTTGCGGCTGATTCGGCAGTTGCTTACCGAGTGCCTGCTGCTTTCTGCGGCGGGAGCCCTGCTGGGAATTCTCTTTGCGCGTTGGGGGAGCGCACTGCTGGTGCGATTCATCTCGACGGCCAAGAACCCTGTTTTCCTGGATCTTTCTTTGGACGGCCGCGTCCTGGGTTTTACGGCGGTGATTTCCCTGCTCACCGGGCTTCTCTTCGGCGTGTTGCCGGCATTGCGCTCCACCCGGATATCGCTCACCTCGGCCATGAAGGACGCTCCGGCCCTCGAAGGTGAGCGTCATGGGCGCTTTCGCGCCCGCCGTTGGATTGTCTCCACTCAGGTGGCGCTCTCGCTGGTACTCTTGGTCTCGGCCGGCTTGTTGTTGCGCAGCTTCGCCAAGCTCGCCACGCTTGACGTCGGCTTCGACCGGGGTAACGTCCTGCTGGTCAGAGCCGATCTCCAATCCGCGAAGATACCGCCAGAGCAACAACTCGGCGCCTTCGAGGAGATCGAGCGCCGGCTGCGCACTCTTCCCGGTGTGATTTCGGTGGGCCGGTCCGCGATCACCCCCATGGAGGGCGGCGTGATGGACTTTCCCATCGTTACGGACTGGTCCAAAGCGCTGACGGATGATGAAACGATTGCCCGGTTCAACTATGTATCGCCAGGATATTTTAAGGCGTTGCGCATGCCCTTGCTGGTCGGGCGGAATTTCGATAACCGAGACAGCAAGACGGCTCGGCCGGTGGCGATTGTTAACCAAACCTCGGCACGTCGCTTTTTCCCTGGCTTGGATCCCATTGGCCGGACTTTCCGCATCATCCGGTTTTCGGGGAAGCTCACCCCTCCCATCGAAGTAGTGGGAGTGGTCAGGGATTCCAAGTACGAATGGGTCGGTGAAGTTACGCAACCCACCCTGTTCTTCCCAGCCCAGCAATCGCCGGTATTCATCGAGCGGCAAAGCTGGGAAGTCCGGACGGCGATCCGGCCCTCGGCGCTGGCCGCGGTGGTTCAGGCTGCGCTGGCCCAGGTGAACAAGGGGATTCCCCTGGAGTTTCACACCCTGGCCGAGCAGGTTGACGATTCGATGGTCAAGGAGCGTATGTTGGCGTTGCTTTCCGGCTTCTTTGGCGCTCTGGCGCTGTTGCTGGCGATGATCGGCTTGTACGGTACGCTCAGTTACCTGGTGGCACAGCGGCAAAGAGAGTTTGGAATCCGCATGGCGCTGGGAGCGGAAGGTGGGGCGATCCTGCGGCTGGTTATGCGCAGTGTCATTTCGGTTCTTGCCCTTGGCGTCGCTGCGGGCCTCGCCATCTCGCTAGCCACGACGCGAGTGCTCCAGTCGATGCTCTTCGGGCTCGGCCCGCGCGATACGGTGACCATCGTCGCAGCCGTCGTCATGCTCTCGCTTGTGGCCCTGGCTGCCGGTTACCTCCCGGCGCGACGTGCGACTAAGGTCGATCCTATGGTCGCGCTGAGATATGAGTAGCTCACCGTGCTTTCAGCACGGCAACGAAGGACGAAAATAGGCGAGAGTGATGTAAGGTATTGCTGGATGGGGCGGCGAGAGAGGTCGTTTCACTCTGGCGCAGCAGGAAGCCCG
>Ga0181538_10004446_pt1 | contig 13108 bp, 7 predicted proteins | sample PEATcosm2014_Bin_40_FD_119773 | JGI IMG/M metagenome (GOLD analysis project Ga0181538, IMG submission 119773) | Peatland microbial communities from MTU Mesocosm Facility, Houghton, MI, USA - PEATcosm2014_Bin23_30_metaG | ecosystem: Environmental > Terrestrial > Soil > Wetlands > Peat | place...
AAACGAATTGTTATACCTATGCCTTCCCCCAGGCCGATTCGCGGTTCACAGTATCCAATGAAGAGCAGCACCGCCTTTGCGTTTTGTGTAGCTTTGCTTGTCCTGCTGGGAACAGCAGGCCAGAGCATGGCGCAAATTACCGCGGTGACGAACGAAGACGGCCGGCGATTGTTTGTGAACGCGGAACCGCCAACACTGGTGAAATTGCCGCCCGTAAAGCCGCCAGCAAGGATTTACTTGTCGGGAGAGATTTCGTTTCTGGGCCGCAGCCGTCCGGCGATGACGATTGACCGGGACGGCGTAGAAGCGCTGGTTCGCGAAGCAGCGGAACGGCATCGCGTGGATCCGGCGCTAGTGCGAGCGGTGATTGAAACGGAATCGAATTGGAACCCGGGAGCGATGTCGCGGAAAGGTGCAGTGGGCCTGATGCAGTTGATTCCGACGACGGCGCAACGTTTCGGGGCGAATGACGCATTCAACCCGAAACAAAATGTGGATGCGGGGGTTCGGTACCTGAAGACGCTGCTGGAACGGTACAACGGCAACCTGGATTTGGCTTTGGCGGCGTACAACGCGGGAGAAGGAGCGGTGGATCGAGCCCACGGGGTTCCGTCGTATCGGGAAACACGGAATTACGTGCAGAAGGTGCAGGATGCGTATTACCGGCCGGGCTCGGGAAGGCTGGACAATGCGTTTCAGCGGCCAAACAGCATTCACCGTGAAGTGGATGCCAACGGGCGGATTATTTTCTCGAACGAATGAAGTTGTGTGGAGTGGCTGGTTTGGGGGAAGCAAGAAACGGATGAGCCTGGGGCAAAAAAAATTCCACAAGGTTTTCGCCAGCGCTTCGCTGGGTTTTGCCCTGCTTGGCTGGTGCGCGATTCCCTGCCCCGCCGTCCCCTCGACAGCCAATAGCAGCATCAAACGAGAAGCGGCGAGCACGCAATTTGCAAAGGCCGAAGAGCAGCGCGCGGCGCTGAATGCCAAGGCTCCCGAGAAGCGCACGCTGGCGGATTACCGCCTGGTGGCGGGAAGCTACCGGCGCGTATACCTGATTACGCCGCACGCCCCAGAAGTTCCGGATGCGCTGTTTGCCGTGGGCGAACTGAACACGGAGATGGGCGACCACTTCGGGCGCAGTTATTACCAAGCCGCAGTGGATTCTTACGGCTTTTTGATACGCGAATACCCAACCAGCAAATTTGTGCAGGATGCCATGCTGCGCGTGGCTCAATTGCAGAAGGACCAACTGGGCGATTCAGCAGCGGCAACCAAGAGTTATCAGGATTTTCAGAGAAAATTCCCACGCTCGACGCACAAGCGCGAGGTGCAGGAAGCTCTGGCGGAATTGGCGTTATTGAGAAATGCCGAATCCGGCGATCTGCCGGCACAGAATAAAACGACGGCGAATCCGGCCGCGGCACCAATCGTGACAGCAACGAAGAGCGAGGCAACTGAGCCGACAGCCCGGAAATCAACAAGCGGTGGCGAGAGCGCCAAATCCGTGGAAATTCCGCGAGTGCAGCGCATTAAGACCAGCGTGACGCAGGACAGCACGGAAGTAACGATTGAGTTGGAAGATTCCGTGCAATATGTCTCTGGAAGAATCGCCAACCCGGACCGCATCTATTTCGATTTGCACGCCGCGCGTTTGAGCCCGGCTGTGGCCCGGGGCAACGTGCGAGTGAGCGGAAATCTGTTAAGCAAGGTGCGGGTGGCGCAGAACCAGAACGGCGTGGTACGCGTGGTTCTGGATGTGAATGGTGTGCAGGATTACGCCGCTTCCCTGCTGAAAAAGCCGGCGCGGCTGGTGATTGAACTCTACAGCACAAGCCACGGAGCGAAGCCAGAGGCAGTGGAAACCGCGAAGGCGACTGGAAACGCGAAATCGCGCCCGAAAGAAAGTGCAGAAGATCCTGCTCCCACGGTGGTGCGCGCGGCGAAAACGGAGCCTGCCGCGGATGACGCGGCGGCTCGAAATAATGCACCGGTGACTTCTGCGGCGACTACTGATGCAACAGAGATGTTATCAGCACCGCCGCTTTCGCCAGCGCCCAAGCCCGAGCCTTCAAATGGCAAGCTGGTGAGAGCGAAGTCCGGCAAGGGCGGCGGGAAGCCAGACCTGGTGCAACCGGCAGCGGCACCCCAACCAACACGAGACGGGAATTCGACGCTGACTCGCGCGCTTGGCCTGAAAATCGGACGCATTGTCATTGACGCCGGACATGGCGGACACGACACGGGCACGATTGGGCCGACGGGTTTGATGGAGAAGGATTTGTGCCTGGACGTGGCTCTCCGGCTGGGAAAAATCATCGAGCAGAAGTTGCCGGGGGCGGACATCATCTATACGCGGTCCGACGACACGTTCATTCCGCTGGAAGAGCGCACGCACATTGCCAACGAGTCCAAGGCGGACCTGTTCATTTCCATTCATGCCAACTCCAGCCCGGATCATGGAGCGCGTGGAGTGGAGACGTACTACCTGAACTTGAAGGGCTCGCCGGAGGCGATGGAAGTGGCGGCGAGAGAAAATGCAGTCTCCCAGGAAGGCATTCACGAGCTGGAAGACCTGGTGAAACAGATTGCGCGCACGGAAAAGATTGACGAATCGAAAGAACTTGCCGAGGATGTGCAGGACTCGCTGGCGAAGCGGATGCAGAAGACGGCCAAGCCGGTGAAGAACCGCGGCGTGCGCAAGGCGCCGTTCGTGGTGCTGATTGGGGCGGATATGCCGTCAATCCTGACGGAGATTTCGTTCTTGAGCAACGCGTCGGACGAACAACTCCTAAAGAAGCCGGAACACCGGCAGCGGGTGGCGGAGGGACTCTATCAGGGCGTCGCCGCGTACCTGCAAAGCCTGAACAGCATGGCGGTCAACGTCTCTGGAAAGCCAAACCGGCCAGCGGTTGTCCCCGCCGTGGAACAATCCAGGAACCAGAAGTAGTCCACTGGCATCTAAAGGATAGGTTGTCATGCGGAGGATACTCTACGCACTGATATTGCTGGGCTTGCTCGCTTCGATGGGAGCTGGGGCGGAGCTTGGCTTGTTGCCGGACCAGATTGGTTCATGGCAGGCCGATGGACCAGCGAAAATCTACAGCCTCAAAGACATTGGCCACCAGATGTTCGAGCCTACCCAAGGGGGATACATCCTGGGGGAAGCAGGACTGATTCGGGGGGAGGATCGCACCTACAGGAACGGCGGTCAGACTTGGTCAATTCGCGTTTGGGTGCTGCGCGACCCCAGCAGTGCTTATGAGGTCTACACGGCAAACCGGACGGGGCAATTGGGCACGAAGCCGAGCGCTGCAGAAGACATTGTGGTTGGCGGGGCGGGATCGCTACTGGTGGGCAATCTTGCGATACAAGGGATGTCTTCCACCGTCGAAATCCCGTTGGCAGATTTGAAGATATTACAATCCGCACTTATTCCCAAAGCGGATAAGACGCCTTATCCACCCTTGAAGAGCTACTTGCCGAACACCTGGCGGGTTTTCGGGACAGAGAGATACGCTTTGGGGCCTGTGGGATTCCGCGCCGCCATGAATTCGCTGGGGCAGGGCGCTTATGCTGATTTGGTTGACCACGTGGGATATCAGTATGGCGTGGAAGCGATCCTGGCGAAATACCGGGGGGAATATGGCAGCGGGATACTGCTGCTGCTGGAATATCCCACGCCGCAACTGGCGGAACAGCATCTGCACCACCTGCGGGAGGTACTCCCCGAGGCGGCGAAACGAGCTGGAGTGACCGTGGAGCGTAAGGCATCGTTGCTTTCGCTTGTGTTTGAGCCTACTTCGGAGATGCACGCGCAAGCGATCCGGGACGAGGTGAATTACGAAACGGAAGTGACATGGAACGAACCTAGCCACACGGCGACGGATCCGCCGATGGTTTCCATCATGGTGAAGATTTTTCTGTTCACCGGGTTGTTCATGGGGATCGCGACGGCGGTGGGAGTGGCGTTTGGCGGATTGCGCGTGATTATCAAACGGCTGTATCCCGGCAAAGTGTTTGACCGTCCGCAGGATATCGAAGTGTTGCAACTGGGACTGAGCGGCAAAAAGATCGATCCCTCCGACATGTATTAGAGCATCCCTCCAAAACCAGAAAACGCGAAATTGCGTCTAAACGTTGTGGTGTGTTTTCCGATACAGACTTTGCGCCGGTTGTCGTAACATAAAGGGTTCTTACCCCTATGTTCACACTTACCCTACATACTATGACCGCTAGAAACGGAAAACGAACCTGGATTGGGGCGAGTGCGCTCGCTGTGATGCTGCTTGCTGGCATGCTTTTGAGCGGATGCGGAGAAAAACCCAACGCCGGAGGCGCAGCGGGTGGAGCGCCCCCGGCAATGCCCGTTCAGGTTCAAGTGGTTGCCGCGCAGAACATTGCTGATGCGACCGAGTACCTGGCAATCCTGAAATCGCGGCACTCGGCTGTGATTAACCCACAAGTGGAAGGGTACATCACCAAGATTCTGGTGAAATCGGGAGACCGAGTGAAGGCGGGAGACTCGCTGCTACAGATTGACCCTCTGAAGCAGGAGGCGACCCTGAAGAGCCAGGATGCGGCACGCGCTTCGCAGGAGGCCACGCTGCGGCTGGCAAAGACGAACCTGGAACGTGCGAAAAAGCTGTTCGACGCCGGGGTCATCAGCAAGATGGACTTTGATAATGCGCAAACGAATTACGACTCCGCGGCCGCGCAGTTGAAATCGCTGGAAGAGCAGGTCCAACAACAGAAAGTGGAACTGCTCTATTACCGTGTGAGCGCGCCGATGGATGGCATTGTGGGAGATATTCCTGTGCGCACGGGTGACCGCGTGACGGTCTCGACGCCGCTGACGACGGTGGATGAACCGGGAGCATTGGAGGCGTACTTGTACATTCCGGCTTCGCGAGCGCGAGAGTTGCGGCTGGGCTTGCCGGTAAAGTTGCTGGACGAAAATGGCGCGGTACGCGCAGAGACGCAAGTCACGTTCATTTCGCCCGAAGTCGATTCCGATACGCAGACTGTGCTGGCCAAAGCGGCGGTGGCCAACGCGAAGGCAAACTTACGCATCGCCCAGCAAGTACGCGCGAGGATTACGTGGGGAGATCGGCAAGGAGCCGTGGTGCCCGTTTTGGCGGTGCAGCGGATCAACGGGCAGTTCTTTGCGTTTCTGGCTGTAAAAGAGGACAAGGGAACGGTGGCGCGCCAGCGACTGGTGAAACTCGGAGAGATTACCGGTAATGATTACCCCGTGGTGGAAGGATTAAAGCCGGGGGACCACGTGATCGTGTCTGGCACGCAATTCCTGCAGGACGGAGCACCGGTCACGGAGTTAATACAGGGGAGCGGCAAAGAGGCGGGCAGTGGGCCGTCGCCGGGAACAAAAGGCCGCTAGCTGACCTGGAAGTTCGCAACAATCTGCATGCTTGAGAAGAAAGGCGGAGCAGACCGTTGTTTGTCAATTTCTTCATCCGACGTCCAGTGTTCGCGACGGTATGCGCGCTGCTGATTATTCTTGGCGGAGCTATTTCGCTTCCCAATCTTCCCGTTGCACAGTTTCCGAACCTGGCGCCCCCGCAAGTCGTCGTGAGCAGCAACTATATTGGCGCAAACGCGCAAGCCGTGGAATCCGCTGTGACCATCCCGCTGGAACAAGCCATCAACGGCAGTCCTGGGATGAAATACATCACTTCCAGCAGCGGCAATGACGGCACCAGCCAGATTACCGTAACCTTCGACGTGACGCGCGATGTGGACCTGGCGTCGGTGGACGTGCAAAACCGCGTTAGCCAGGCGCAGGGCCGCTTGCCTAACGCCGTTAAGAATACCGGCATCATCATTACGAAGCAGTCCTCTGGATTTGTGTTTGGCGCGGGCGTGTATTCGGAAACGGGCCAGTACGACAGCCTGTTCATGAGCAACTACCTGGACGTGTATGTGCGGGACGCCCTGAAACGAGTGAAAGGCGTCGGCGACGTCTTCATCTTTGGCGAACGCAAATACGCCATGCGCATGTGGCTGGACCCGTCACGATTGGCCCAGCGCGGCTTGACGGCCACGGATGTGGTGAACGCACTGGAAGAACAAAACGTGCTGGTTGCGGCGGGACAGGTGGGGCAACCTCCGGCCGAAACCGGGCAAGCTTATCAGATAAGCGTGCGCGCCATTGGCCGCCTGACGGAGCCCCATGAATTTGAAAACATTATTTTGAAGACTGGAACGGACGGCACCCTAGTCCGCGTGAAGGACGTTGGGCGCGCGGAATTGGGCGCAGAGGACTACGGTTCGCTGTTGCGCTTTAACGGGCACGACGCCGTGGGCATCGGCCTGACGCAATTGCCAGGGGCAAACGCGCTGGACGTGGACCGCGCGGCCAAGGCAGAACTCGAGGAACTCTCGAAGGGCTTCCCGCCAGGCTTGAAGTATGCCGTGGCGTTCGACACGACCACTGTAATCGGCGAATCGATTCGCGACGTGCTGATCACGCTGCTGGAGGCCATCCTGCTGGTTCTGTTGGTCATGTACCTGTTCCTGCAGGAGTGGCGCAGCACGATCATTCCCGCGGTAACGATTCCCGTCTCGCTGATTGGCACGTTTATATTCGTGAAGCTGCTGGGATTTTCCATCAACACGCTGACATTGTTCGGAATCACGCTGGCGACGGGATTGGTGGTGGATGACGCCATTGTGGTGATCGAAAACGTGGAGCGCCACATTGTGGAGGGCATCACCGAGCCGCACAATGCGGCATCCGTGGCGATGAAAGAGGTGGCCGGGGCGGTGGTAGCAACTTCGCTGGTGCTCGTTTCCGTGTTTATCCCTGTCGCGTTGTTCCCGGGAACAACGGGAATTCTGTTCCGGCAATTCGCGCTGACCATCGCGTTTTCGGTTTCCATCTCCGCGTTCAACGCCCTCACGCTGACCCCGGCGCTTTCCGCCATCTTCCTTGGGCATCATCGCGAGCGGGCACAAAACATCTTTTTCGTTTTATTCAACAGGATCTTTGAGAGCGGGTCGCGACTCTATACCACGACGGTGCATGGTGTATTGAAGCGGCGCTACGCTTTCCTCCTGGCGTTCGTTGCAACCATGGCGCTGGCTTTCTGGCTCTACCGGACGATTCCGCAAGGATTTCTTCCCGAGGATGATCAGGGCTATCTGATGATTGCGGTGCAAACACCTCAGGGGGCGTCACTGCAATACACGCGCGATGTCTGTGCCAAGGCCGAGGAATTGCTTTCGCACGTGTCTGAAGTCGACGGAGCATTCACCGTCGTTGGCTTCGGTTTTTCCGGTAACGCTCCCAACAAAGGGATCATCTTCATCAACCTGAAGCCGTTCCGCCAGCGCAAGGGAAAAGAGCACACGTCCTTCGCCATCCTGAACAAAATCCGAGGCCCGTTGCTGGGCATTCCGGGCGGAATCATCGTGTCGTTTAATCCACCCGCCGTACAGGGATTGGGAACATTTGGCGGTTTTGCTTATCAATTGGAGGACCTGGGGCGCAATTCCCTGCAGACCATCGCCAACACTGCCAATCAATTGGTGGCAGAAGGCAACAGGAGCGGAAAGGTTACGGGACTTTTCACGAGTTTCACCGCCAACGATCCGCAATACCTTGTACGAATTGACCGCGAGAAAGCGAAGAGCCTGCAAGTGCCTTTGAGCCAGATTACGGACGCGCTTCAAGTGTTCATGGGCTCGGTGTACGTGAACGATTTCGATTTCAATAATCGTTCTTACAGAGTTTACCTGCAGGCGGACCAGCAGTTCCGTTCGGACGCCAAGGACATTCGCACGTATTACCTCAAATCCAGCACTGGAAAAATGGTTCCGCTGGACAATGTCGTGCAAATCGAGCAGACGGAGAACCCACAGGTCATTTCGCACTTCAACCTTTTCCGTTCGGCGGAAATTGACGGGTCGGCGGCGGCGGGACTCAGCTCTGGCGCGGGAATATCGGCGATGAGCGATCTTTCCAAGAAAGTGCTGCCTCAAGGCATGAAGTTCGAGTGGAGCGGGTTGTCGCTGGAAGAAATCGAGTCCAGCGGAAAAGCAGTGATTTTATTTGGGCTGGGGCTGATCTTCGTATACCTGACGCTGGCGGCACAGTATGAAAGCTATGTACTGCCGTTCATCGTGCTGCTCGGGGTTCCGGGGGCGCTGCTCGGAGCGCTTGGCGCGTTGTGGACGCGCGGCCTGACGAATGACGTATACTGCCAGATCGGTCTGGTGATGCTGATTGGCCTGGCCAGCAAGAACGCCATCCTGATCGTGGAGTTTGCGGAGCAACTTCAGGAGCAGGGCCTATCAACGCTGGATGCGGCAGTGGAAGCGGCGCGAATCCGGCTGCGGCCGATTCTTATGACTTCCATGGCGTTTATTCTAGGCGTTGTGCCGCTGGTGATCGCGGAAGGAGCCGGAGCGGCCGGGCGCGTTTCCGTGGGCACAACGGTTTTTGGGGGCATGATCGCGGCAACGACGCTCAATTTGCTTTTCATTCCCCTGCTCTACGTGGTGGTACGAATGATCGTGCCACGGAAGAAGACGCAGCCAGCCCCAGCCGGGGAGCCTCTACCGGGCTGAGATAGCAGGGTGATCGGGCTCGCTGAAATTATTTGAAAACTTTGAGTGTGGGCCGGACGCCGACAACAGTGCGGCAATCCCGGCAGTACCGGCTGGTTTTCAGGTCAATCCACTCCACGCCGTGAGAAGGAGCCATCGCACATTGGTAGTCTTCACAGTGCGAAAGATTGAGGGTGTGGCCGAGTTCGTGGACTGCCTCCTTGAGAAGGCGCTGGTGCTGCAGTTTGGGATCGGCTGGCAATCCATAGAATTCCTGTGTGAGGCGGTGCGAAGAAATCACGGCGCAAGTGCCTGGCAACTGGGCTTCCCCAAAAACGAACGTGAGGATGGGGATATAGAGATCCAGCGGGGTGACGCCAAGGAGGCGCCATTTCGGCGGAGTATTACGCTTGAGCATGGCCGCCAGGATTTCCGTGGAAGAATATTGCTGCCGAGTGAGATTGAACGCGAACACCGGTTCCGGCTCTGGCGGAAGAATTTCGCACGGGACAGAGAATTCACGCTCGAGGCCCGCACGGAGTTCGGACAGCGTCTCCGCGGCGGCTGGGCCAAACGGGAGTAGCTGAATCAGGTTCACAGGGCGTCCGCGGTCACTCGCTTCCAACCGTACTTCTTGAGTTTGTTGTGCAGGGTAACACGATCAATGTCGAGAACTTCGGCAGCGAGGGTCTGGTTGCCTTTGCAATCTTCGAGAACCGAAAGGATGTGCGCGCGTTCGATGTCTTCCAGAGTACGCGGCTGATGTTCGGCAAGGGGCAGACGGAGAGCAAAATCCTCCTCGCGGATTTCAGGCTCCTGCGCGACAACCATGGCGCGCTCGACGGCGTTTTCCAGTTCGCGGATGTTGCCGGGCCACTGGTAGCGGTCAAGCAGGCCCATGGCGGCCGGCGAAACGCGATTGATGCGCTTGTTCATCGAGGCGGAAAACTTGCGCACAAAATGCTCGACCAGAATCGGAATATCACCTTTGCGATCGCGCAGCGGCGGCAGTTGAATCTGGAAGACGTTTAAACGATAGAAGAGATCGGGGCGGAAGCGGCCGTCCTCGATCAGTTGCTCGAGCTTCTTGTTGGTGGCAGCGATGCAGCGGAAGTCCACCGGGATAGGATGCGTGCTGCCAACGCGGGTGATTTCGCGCTCCTGGAGGACGCGCAGTAGATCGGTCTGGGTTTTCAGGCTGATGTCACCAATCTCGTCGAGAAAGATGGAGCCGCCTTCGGCGACTTCAAAGCTGCCCTTTTTGCGGTACTGCGCGCCCGTGAATGCGCCTTTTTCGTGGCCGAAGAGTTCACTCTCCAGGAGGGTTTCTGCCAAAGCACCACAATGGATGACCACAAGCGGATTGTAGTGGCGCGGGCTGGCCGCATGAATTGCGCGTGCACAGAGTTCTTTGCCGGTACCGCTTTCGCCGGTAATCAGAACTGTGGCGTCTGTCGGGCCTACAGTCTGAATCGCCTCGAAGACACGAATCATCGCGGGGCTCTGCCCAACGATTTCTTGCGGGCGGACCACGGAAGCAACGGTTTCACGCAGGCGAACATTTTCCTGCTCAGCGCGTTTGTGGGAGAGGGCGTTGTGGACGCTGTGAGCGATGTCATCGGGATCGAAGGGCTTGGAGACGTAATCGTAAGCGCCATTCTTGAGGGCGGCGACGGCGGTCTCCACGCTGGCGTAGCCGGTCATTATGATGACGAGCATTTCAGCGTCAATCTCATGCATGCGGCGTTGCAGTTCCACGCCATCGGTGCCAGGCATCTTGATGTCGACGAGGGCCAGGTCAAAATGTTTCGCGGCCATTTTGGTGAGCGCATCCTGGGCGCTTTCCGCCACGGTGACGTCGTAGCCTTCTTCGCGGAACCATTTATCGAGAGAATCGCGAACGATCAGTTCGTCATCGACTACCAGCAAATTCGCTTTTGTGGCCATACTTGCTGCTCCTCACCCCGCAACGACGGCGGGGCCATTGTTCAAAACGAGATTGGAATGCAGCGGCAGCGTGATGGTGAAACAGGTGCCGCGCCCGGGCTCTGAAGCCACTTCGATCTTGCCGGCGTGACGATCCACGATGTTGCGGCTGATGGCCAGACCCAGGCCCAGCCCTCGTCCGTGTTCCTTGGTGGTGAAAAAAGGTTCAAACATATTTGCCAGGACATCCGGAGGCATGCCGACCCCGTCGTCCCGGACTTCAATTTGGATTTTGCCGGAATCCCGCAGTTGGCGAGATATCAGGGTCAGGTTTCCGCCGCTCGAAAGCGCATCGATGGCGTTCATCACCAAGGCCAGGATGACCTGCTCGATCTGGCCGGGATCGCAGCGAACAAGCGGGAAATCGCTGGCAAGATCGAGATGGAGTTCGATGTTTTTCAATTCCAACTGGTGCTGGACAAGGCGAACGCAGCGATCAATGACACCGTTCAAGTCAGCAGGCTCGCGGCTCAATGAGGTGGGACGAGCGAAGGTCATGAGGTTCTTGACGATCTCCCCGCAACGGCGGCTTTCCGTTTCGACGAGATCGAGCATTTCGATGTTTTCTTTCTGATTTTCCTGTTGAGAGGCCACATCGCGGGAGAGGCGCTTCTTGAGCAGTTTGGCGTAAGTCAGAATGCCCGCGAGAGGATTATTGATTTCGTGGGCGACAACGGCGGCAAGTTTACCGATGGAAGCCATGCGCTCGACGCGCAACATTTCTTCCTGTGCGCCCTTAAGCTGGCGCGTTTTTTCTTCGACGCGCGCTTCCAATGTCCGCGCCCAGGCGTTGATTTCCTGGTGGGCTTCCTCGAGCTGCGAACTCATGGTGTTGAAGGATGTGGCGAGATCCTCCAATTCACCGTGCGAGGGGATCTTGATCTGGTAGCCAAGGTCGCCCGATCCGATGCGCTTGGTGCCTTCCGTGAGCGCAGTGAGCGGCCCCTGAAGCATGCGGCGGACGAAGGCAACGCTAAGGAGGGCAACGCCGAAAACCGCCAGAATGGTGTAGAGCAACACCTGGCGGGTGCTCTCCGCGACATTCTGTTGGCTACTGGCGAGAGAGATATTGGTATCGAGGACCCCGAGGACCTTCACTTCAGTCGGATGCGCGTGGCATTCGGCATTACTGCATGCAGGAGCATTTTCGATGGGGTCGATGACGCCCAAGGCGCGCTCGCCATTGGGGAGTTTGTAGGTGCGGAAATTCTGCCTGATGTCAGAGATGCGCAGGGCGCTACCGGGCACGGTGTAGTCGTGGGCCTTCATGTTCTGGTCCACGTACTTGTTCATCTCGGAGGTGTCCGAAGAAAAGCTGATGCGGCCCTGATCGTTGATGATGCGGATACGCACCATTCCTGGCTCGTCGGCCATTTCGGTGATGATGTGATAGAGGCCGTCGCGCTGATTGCGGAGCATGTAGTAGGAGGTGTTGCGCTTGATGACACTGCTGGTGCGCGCGGCGTCCGCCAGGGCGTCGCGCTCCAGGTGCCTGCGGTGGAGCTGGATATTCAGGTAGCCCAGCACGCCGAAAACGAGGGCCATCGAAGAAACGAGCAACAGGAGTAGCTTGGAACTGAGGCTACCCGTGATCTGCTTCCTGAGAGTTACCAGGCCCGATCTGTCTTCAGGATTCGACACTGGAAAGCTCCGGAAACTCGCCCTTTACGGTCTCCGGCTCTGCTACCGGCTCGTGGGACGAGAGGCTGCTGAAAATCGGGAGATACTTCACCGCCAGCGCAAAGACCAGGAACCCGCAAGCAATGATCGCTAGAGTGATAGAAATTTCCGTCCACTTCGGGAAGTAGTTGTTGCCGGAAGAGGCCAACATCCCAGTGATGGCCACATTCATGCGGTTGGCAACAATCCCAAGAAGCGTTAGAACTGAACACAAATACAAATAAGTTCGATTGGTATGAATGCTGCGGCGGAACAGCAGGAACATTGGCACGACAAGCAAGAGAATCTCCAGCGCGAAAAGATAGGTTTCCGGACGCGGCTGCAAGAGCAGATGCAGGGCATGGCGGCGCGCGAGGTCCACGGCGCGAAGGCTGAGGTAGAAGGAAAGCACAACAGCCAGGACGCGGCCAAGGCCAGTGAGTAGTGGCAGTTCGACGCGCTGATGAAACGACTTGTCCGCATGCCAGGATTCAAAGAGAGTCATGGCCAGGCCCGCGCAGATTGCGGAGATGAAGAAGAACACCGGTTCGAGCGACGAATACCAGAGTGGATAGAGCTTACCCGGCACGATCAGATAGAGGCTGCCGAGGGAAGATTGATGGAGAGTAGAGAGGATCACGCCGGCAATCACCAGGGGAATCATGATGGTATGCATCCAGGCGAGTTGGCGCTTCCAGCCCAGGCGTTCGAGCACAACCGGCAGAAATTCCAGGAGCAGCACGGTGGTGTAGAGCATCACGCACCAGGCAATCTCAAACATGACCGAATGGTGGTTCCACATAATGATGGGGTGCCAGATGCGCAAGGGTCTGCCCAGATCGAGGATCAAGGAAGCAATGAACATGGAGTAGCCCAGGAAGGCGGTCAGGATCATCGC
>Ga0181538_10004448_pt1 | contig 13104 bp, 12 predicted proteins | sample PEATcosm2014_Bin_40_FD_119773 | JGI IMG/M metagenome (GOLD analysis project Ga0181538, IMG submission 119773) | Peatland microbial communities from MTU Mesocosm Facility, Houghton, MI, USA - PEATcosm2014_Bin23_30_metaG | ecosystem: Environmental > Terrestrial > Soil > Wetlands > Peat | place...
AGACCGCCAGGCCGTCCGCCACTACCACTCCGCCTTGTCCAGGGTCATCCGCACTCCGAGCTGCTTCAAGACGCGAAGGATCCGCCGGACCTGCTCGGTCTCTTTCCCTCGCTCCAGGTCAGACAGGTACGTCCGGTTCAGCCCGGCACTCTCCGCAAGCTCTTCCTGGGTGAGGCCAGCCTCCTGCCGGTAGTGGCGGATTGCCGATCCGAGAGCCTCCGGGGTATAGACGCGGTACGGTTGCGATATCTCCATATCCGGACATTATAGCATGATAGCGTTATATCTGAATATCAGGATATGGCGTCTTAGAGTCCTGATGTCCGAAAATCAAGATACTGGTTGGAGACGCCGGAACGTCCGGAAAACCAGACATCCGTGTCCCTTTCCCCGAGGCTCGGACACTGGCTGACGGCCGCTCGCACGTACGCCGCGGTCGTCAGGCGGCCGCCGGCATATGAGCATCGCCATCACCACCATGCAAGTCATCACCACCGCTACGACGAGCGTCGCCACCATCAGGATCACCAGGACGCCAAAGAAGATGAGGATGAGGAAGATGATGATGAAGACGAAGGCCAACTAGCCAAGGCGACGCGCAAGCGAACGAGCTCGCCGTCGCCAACGGTAGAGACGGAATCTCTACCCAGGCCCTGGCGAGACATGGCAGGCGGGCCTACGAGGTGCACCCCGAGGTGTCGTTCGTACACGCGAATGGTGGAGCCGGTCTGCCGAGGTCCAAGTCGTCGTGGAACGGCATCCATTTGCGCAGGAGGATCCTCGTATCGCCAGGGATCTGCTTGCCAGAAGATCTCGGCGTCCCCAGAGCGGCCAGCTTTGGGGATGTGGGTGACGCTGCAATCGCCGCCTGGTTTGGGGATCGGATTGCTGGCGGAAAGGCGGTGTAGGGAAATAGTAGGGATGGAAATCCATCCCTACTTTTGCCCTACTTTTGCCTCGCGAGCCGCTGATCGATCGTTCCTGCCCTCTCGTGGTGCCGCGGAGAAAGCCCAGGTAGAGGGATAATTCAAGCCGACTGGAGCCGACTCGAACAGGCCCCAGAGAAGCCTCGGGGATGACTCATAACCCGAAGGTCGAAGGTTTGAATCCTTCCCCCGCCACGAAATCCCTGTTCAGAACGTTGTCCCTGCCAGGATAGTTTGCGTTGATCGTCAACAACTGGAGTCGTGCATGACTGGTTACGTAAGGATCCTTCTGTTTCCTTGCGTAATGGCAAACCTTACGCGAGGATGGATTTTACGAAAGGATCTGCAGTTTCTTTTCGTAGTTGCTGTCCAAACGAAAGGATCATCGTGCCGGAACTCGTCGACTGCCTGTGGGAAGGGGGTGGCTACGGCGCCCGGAAGGACCGCAGACCCTTCCGGTTCAAGGCGTACGTACCCGATCCGATTGCCGAGTGGGACAACCCGCTCGCCGCTCGCGCCGCCGACGCCGTCGCGCAGGCAACAGCGGTCGTAGCGCAGCTCCAGGCAGCTGGCATAGGTCAAGATCTCGAGGCGGTCGCCGGACCGCTGCTTCGTGCCGAAGCCCTCGGCTCATCGTTCATCGAAGGACTCCGGGCCTCCAACAAGCGCGTGGCTCTCGCCGCCTACGAACCGCTCACCGCCGATGGCACTGCCCGAGCCGTCGCGAACAACGTCAAAGCGATGGAACGAGCAATCAGCCACGGGATCGAATCAGCCGACTTCGACGTCAACGGGCTACTTGACATTCACCGGGTCTTGCTGGAGGGCACGAGTGAGAGCCGTTTCGCCGGCGTTATCCGAACCGATCAGAACTGGATCGGCGGAAGAGGCGCGAGCCCCGCCGACGCAGCGTTCGTGCCACCGCCGCCAGGCCGGGTGCCAGGCCTGCTCGATGATCTCGTGCGATTCGTGAACCGAGACGACCTACCGGCGGTCGCGCAGGCCGCCATAGGCCACGCCCAGTTCGAGACCATCCACCCCTTCGGGGACGGCAACGGCCGAACCGGCCGTTGCCTTATTCACGTGATCTTCCGTCGCCGCGCTCTGACTCCTTTGTTCGTCCCGCCCGTCAGCGTGGTCCTGGCAGATTCGGCGCGCTCGTACGTTGCCGGCTTGACCGACTTTAGGGAGGGTCGCGTCGATGACTGGATCGGGGCGTTCGCCGATGCGCTGTCAGCCTCGGCCGACGCGGCACGATCGCTCTCCGAACACATCGACGCCTTGCTCGCCGAGCTGATTCAGCGGGCAGGCAATCCCCGAGCCGACTCCGTTGCCCGCAGGATCATCGCAGGACTGCCGGCTCAGCCGATCGTGAGCGCCGAGATCGCAGCTTACCGCTACCACGTCACTCCTACCGGGGCTCGGGCGGCGCTCAACCGGTTGCAAGAGCAAGCCGTGCTTGTTCCTAACCGGGTCGGGCGCCGGCGGGACCGTGAGTGGATAAGCGACGAGCTGTTCCAACTCCTCGACGCCTTCGAATACGACATCGCGCGGACAGAAGATGGACGTCGCCGTCGGGCGCCGTCACCAACTCGTTCGCCCCGAAACACGGCTGTGCCCAAGCTCGGTTAGGCGGGAGACGTGGATGGGTTCCGCCATAGCCAGCGCAGAGACCGTTCGACCGATAGCCTGCGATGGGACGTGTCAGAAGGCGTGTCGACGCGACTACCCAACTCAGGCAATGGTGAACGATCGTGAGCCTTCTGCAGGAGTGTCCGTCCGTTGAATACCGCCGATTGGGGTCAAAATAGTCAGTGCGTTCGCGTCCGGGCGAGCGGCCTCGAAGAACTTCTCGACTGACAGCTCGTTCAGTACACGGCTCCGTTTGAGGGACCCCGTTTGTTGAGCCATTGGATCAGTGCAAGGGGATCCGATCAATCGCGTCTATCTTGGACGTGGGCTACGTCGGTCGACAGATTTCGCGTCTCGGGCTGACGCGCTCTATTCGAACTACCTCGGCGACAGCCTCGACCCGGTAAATCACGCGGTATTCCGAACGTCGAGCTGAGTAAAGGCCCTCGAGCTCGAATCGGAGCCGCTTGCCGACACGACGCGGGTCGCGGCGGAGGTCGCCGTAAACGAACTCGACGATCGCCGCCACGACACGAGGCGAGGTCGCCGCAAGGTCGTCCATATCCCGGGACGCCCCCGGCGTCCAGCGAATCTTCACGTGTTAGCGAATCCAGCGGGCCCGAGCGCTGTCTTCGGTGATGACCTCGTCGAGTCCCTCGGCGATCTGCTGCTCTGACTCGCGGAGAGCCGCGACTGTCTCGCGGTCGGACAGAATCTCAAGAGTCTCTTCGAGGCTTTCGAGCTCCTCGACGCTCACGACGACAACGACGGGAACACCGTTGCGGGTCACGATCACGCGATCGTGCTGTTTGTTAACGCGGTCGACGATCTCGGAGAACCGATCCTTGACGGCCGCCAGTGAGAGCGTATCTGCCATGGCCAGAATTATAGCCAATGGCGAGCTCGATGCGTATGGCGTGAGGCGCCGAACCCAACGGCAGTTCGAGTGTCGCGCTGGGTCACGGCCGCCGCGCCCGCTGACTGCTGTTCGGTCCGAGCTCTATGCGGCCGAGCGCACGCCAACCTCTTCGAGATGGCCGAGCATGTCGGCTGGATCGGCGTAGACACGGTACGCCCCGGCCGTCTGGAGTTCAGCTCGCCCGTATCCGCCCGAGAGCAGACCAACGCCCAGAGCGTTGGCACGCTGGGCAGCCAGAAGGTCCCAGACGCTGTCGCCGACCACGAAGCTGTGACGAGGATCGACGTTGAGCAAGCTTGCGGCAGCCAAGAACAGGTGCGGGTCAGGCTTGGCTCGTTCCACAAGGTCCCGCGTCACAACGACTGTGTCCGGCGGGAGCTCCAAGAGCTTGATGGCCGGCGAGGCGGTCACGCGGGACCCGCTCGTGGCGATGGCGAACGGCACCCCGTGGTCTTGGAGACAGCTGAGGAGCGCCTTTGCACCGGGCAGTGGTACCACCCCTCCGACGCGCTCCAGGTAGTGCTCGGCATGAAGCGCGAACAACCGCGCGAGTGTTTCGGCATCGAGCTCGCGACCGGTCTCACGCTGCAGGGCATTGAGGAACAAGCCCCCGCTCATTCCTATCCTGCGGTGGATCCGCCACACCGAAAGCGGCACGCCACAGTCTGCAAGGGCTTCTTGCCAGGCGGTCACGTGGTGGTAGACGGAGTCGACCAGCGTGCCGTCTAGGTCGAACAGGAATGCAGGTTGCGGCACCTCGATGTGTGGTTGGGCGGTGGTGATCACGGATGCAGTCTACGAGTGGGCCTTGCGACGCGGACGGCCTGTGTCTGGTTGTCCCCACTCGCCAGACGAGGTCACGTCGCTGGAGAGACAGGTCGACACTCGGTCCGTCGGGCCACTCGGTGGTTGAGTCCCCGTGCGAGTTGTAGCAAACATCGGTTCACCAGCGCGGGCGACGAAGACGCGCCGGGCTGTCCGGCACGCGGCGAGTTCCATCGTCAGTCGGAGCGCGGGTCTACGCGGGCTTGTTGACAATGGCAACGGCCCACGTGCGGATGCCCGCTCCTTTCTCCGGACCGTTCATCCGGGCTGGGACTAGGTCGAAGGCGTCCACGGTCTTGCTCTCGCGCTCGCTACGTCGCAGTGGTCTCGCAGGGCCGTCCGGCCGGGGAGAGACATGTTGGTGGCGAGGAGGTCCTCCTGCCGTCACACTTGGGAGGTGACGCCTACCGGCTCTGAGCCAGTTGCTGAGACCGCCTGGAGCGCCCGTGTCAACGGCGCCCCGATCGCGTTCGACTACGACGACGTCAGCCTCGTGCCGCGGCTCGTCTCCACGCTGACCCACCGCGTCGATGCCGAGCCGGCCATCGACTTCGGACCGATTCGGCTCACCCTGCCTATAATCGGCGCCCCCATGCCCGACGTCTGCGGAGCCGAGATGTGCCGGGCGCTGGCCGTTGACGGTGCTGTCGGTGTTCTGCACCGTTTCCAGTCGATCGGGGCCCAGGTTGAAGGTGTTCACAGCGCGGTGTCCCGTGAGGACGGGGAACCGCCGTTGCCAACGCCCGTCGCCGCCGTCGGGGTGAGCGGCGACTACCGGGAGAGGTTCTCGGCGCTCTACGAGGCCGGCGTGCGGGCGTTCTGCCTTGACACTGCCAACGGTGCTCACGTGCAGGTCGGGGCCGCGATCGCGTGGTGCCGCGCGGAGGCAACAGACATCTTTCTCATCGCGGGCAACGTGGCTTCGGCCGAGGCATTCCATTGGCTGGAGGATCAAGGGGTCGACGCGATACGCGTGGGGATCGCGGGGGGTTCGGTCTGCGAGACGAGGACAGAGACCGCAGTGTTCGTCCCGACGCCCTATGCGGTCTGGGAGTGCGCCCATGTCAAGAGCCATGCGCTCGTCATCGGCGACTCCGGGGTCCGAACTCCTTCGGATTTCTGCAAGCTCCTGGCTCTCGGTGCCGACACGGTGATGCTCGGTTCTGCACTTGCCGGCACACGCCAGGCGCCCGGTCGTGTGATCGTCGTCGACGGGAGCAAGTACAAGATCATGCGAGGTGCCGCGTCTTTCTCCGTGCAGCAGGAGCACGGCGGCCAGGAGCCCGAATACGTGGAAGGTGCCGAGACCATGGTGCCTTACAAGGGATCGGTCGCAGATGTGACCTCGAGATACGGCGCGGGACTTCGGAGTTCGATGTCCTACATGAACGCCCGGAGTCTCGAGGAGTACCGCGCCAATGTCAACTTCGTGTTCCACTACAGCCGGCCCGGCTGACCCAGCCGGCCCGGCGTCGGTTCTGCGACCCTCCGATAAGTACCGAGGCCGATGACCTGTCGCCTGACCGAAAACAAGGGAGTGACCAGTGACCACCAGTGAGCGCACGACCTGCCAGTTGGAGATACACCGGAACCTCCTGGCGGAACCGCAACGCGTTTGGCGGGCACTGGTTGAGCCTTCGCAGGCCGAGGTTTGGTTCGCGGCCGCGGCCAATATTGCCGCCGAGCGGGGCGGGGCTTACGAGTTGTTCTGGCAACCCGACACCCCTGAGCACAACAGCACCATCGGTTGCCGCATCACGGCCATCGCCCCATGCCACTACCTGGCTTTCACCTGGCGGGGGCCAGACGTTCTGCGCATGATCATGAACGAGGGAAATCCGCCTCCACCGCCAACCCACGTCACCATCACTCTCAGCCCAACAGCCATCGGCACCGATGTTGGCGTGCGCCACGGCGGCTTCGGCCACGACGACGGTTGGCCGGAGGCGATCACCTGGCACGAGCGGTCGTGGACCGCTTGTCTCGACAATCTGGAGGCGCTGCTGAGCGATCAGCCCATGCCGCACCCGTGGAGCTGAGAGAACCAGTTGTGCCAGAAGATGATCGGCGTTCTCAGCCGAGCCCATGTCGTCGCGGCGGATGTGCCGCCTCCGGCCAGGCGGCGACGGCGCACGAATAGTGTCCGGTGTCGCCTGCATCCGGGCGCGTCCGACCGCTGTCGTTCGGGCAAACATCAAGAGAGAAGGATCTCGCCATCGAATCCGGGACCGAGCCGTTCCTCGTCCGTCCGCTTGCCGGCGACGAGATAGAGCGCGTCACGGCCGTCCTCGACCCCGCCTCCACAAGGGAACGGCATCTACCTAGGGACGTGGGAGCACGACGAGCCTCTGGGGCATGCACACCTCCCGCGGAGCGACCCGCCGGAGCTCCAGGAAGTGTCAGTGCGACTTGGGCACCGGCGACGCGGCGTAGCGAGCGCCGGGCGCGGGAAAGAGTCTTCAACCGCTTGGCCTCCAGGTCAGCGCCGGCAACGAAGGGGTGCAGGCCTTGTACCGCCGGTCCGGACAGGTCGATACGGGCGTTCCCCCAAGACGCGTGAAGGGAACGATCCTGATCCGGACCGGGTCGATCGAGGTGGACGACCCGGTCCTGACCTGGGAGAAGCACCTCGACCAAGGCCCGGGCGACGTCGGATCGACCGGCGTAAAAGTCGGTGACCCTCGCTTGGCGCGCCCACCAGGCCGGGTCAGCGGACCCGAACCTGCGTTCCCGTCCCCGACACCAAGCGAGTGACAAGTGGTTCGGAGCAAACCCGGCCGTGGAGGCGCGCTGTCAAGTTAGGACGCCGAACTGTGACGAGCCTTGGAAACTGGTTGCAGTCGGATTTCACTCCGCCCGGGTGCCGCCGGACGCTTGTCCTTCGGCCGTTGTCGGAAGAACCGGTGGTGGGTCCTGTGTCGAGGAGGTGGGCGTGCGGCTGGACCTGGCCGGGAGCTCGATGACGTTGTTACGCGACGGAGCTGTGCCGCGACTGCTGTTCGGTGCGCGGCACGTTCGTGTTTGAGCCGACAGGTGGCCCAGGCACGAAGGCGGCGGGGCAGCGAATAGCTAGACCTCATGGACCATCCACACGTTCGGCTCCCAGTAGGAGCCGATGCCGCTTCGAACACGGAGTGGGGCGAGCCCCTCGGGAAAGACGTACTCCCCGTCCTGCGGGAATGTCATTTCCGTCCACTGCTCCCAGTCGGCGACGGGCGACTCGATCTGGAGCGACCGCGGCTCGGGGCGAAGGATGGTCGCGCCGAAGCGGGCGTGCACCCGCAGCCAAGGGTCGAATGGCAGTCCGTCGGATCGCCTCCAGGTGACGTAACGCTCGATCGGCGTCAGCGGGTAGCGGTTCTTCCAACTCGGCCGGACGGGGGCAACCAGTGGAGCGAGACCAGCCCTCCGGGAGACGGTTGTCATCGCTCGGACGATCAGGCTGCTCAAGCCTCGTCCCCGCTGGTCGGCGGCGACTTCTCCTGCCAGCGCCGAGAGCGCGGTTGGTGGGCGCGGGTCATCGATCGCGCGCAACCCCAGCGCGTCGATTCCCCGGGGGAGGTCCCCCAAAGAGCCATCCCAGTGAAACGGGATCGTTCTGCCTCTCGCGACCACGCGGTCCAGAGTCTTGTCGTAGAGGAGAAGCTGGAAACGGGCGTGCCGGGGGATCAGGGCACCGAAGTATGTCGCCCCATGGTTCCCGTGTCTGTTGTACTCGGGCCACGCGTTCCCAAGGGCGAGCGCTCGCTCCCAGAGGTCCGGCCGTTCGTCGGCCGTGAATACCTCGATCGACGACTCGGCCCGGAGGAGGGGACCTTCCACGCGTCCCAGATTGCCTTGCCGTCCGGGGTCCTGTTGTGCCGGATCGCCCCGGCAGAGCCAGGCGGGCGGCGGCGCGCCACCGTGGCGGCTCCGCGCCGGGTTGCAGACTGCGCAAGGAGTTTTCGCGGACTGGCTTCTGGCGGCCCCGTCGCGCGAGCCGCCCTAGAGTTTCGACATCGGATTGGATTCGGGGCACGACTTTCGAGAAAGGAACACCTCGGTGATCAAGGGATTCAAGAACTTCCTCCTGCGGGGCGACGTCATCGTCATCGCCATAGGGCTGATCGTCGCCTTGGCGTTCAGCACACTGATCAAGGCATTCACGGACTCGGTGATCGACCCGCTCATCTCCCGCGCGCAGGGTGGCGGGGCTGTCGGGCTGGGCGTCCAGCTCGGCCAGGCGGGCAACACCAACACGTTCCTGAACTTCGGAGCTTTCCTCTCCGCCGTCGTCTACTTCATCATCTTCATGGCCGTCGTGTACTTCGTCATCGTGGTTCCATACAAGAAGATCTCGGCAAGGCGCGGCCAGGTCGTCTTCGGCGACCCAGCGCCGACCCAGACGTGCCCGGCTTGTCTTTCCGCCGACCTTCCGCTGGGCGCCACCAGGTGCAAGTACTGCGGCACCGACCAGTCGACCGGAGCCACGGGCACGACCGCGTAGACCTCAAGGTTGTCCGTTCGCGCCCAGACTCGGCGAGCCGGCGGACTTGTCCGCGCACGCGATGGCGGCGGGGGGCTGGCAGCTGTCACCTGAGGCGTGGCGCGGCGCGGGAACCTGGGTAAGGGAGACGAGGACCAGCCAAACCGCCGCGTCGCTCGCCACAATCCGGGCCACCAGCCGGTAGGGGGGCGGCTATCCGGGCGGTACGAACAGGTGTCCCCGAGGAAGAGGTCCCGCATCCTGCCGCGCTACATTCCCAGCGTCGGTGATGTCGCCCCGAGTCAGGCGAGGTCCGCGACTCGGGCCATTCGTGTCGATGACCTCAGAGAGGATTGAACGCCTTGTTCGTCGACCTACCACTTGTCGAGCTTCGTGCTTATCTGCCTCAGGTCGAAGAGCCTGCCGACTTCGACGAGTTCTGGGCACAGGCGATCGGTGAGGCTCGTTCCCGCGATGTCAATGCGCAGTTCAGACCCATGCAGACCGCCCTCCGCTACGCCGAGGTGTTCGACGTTACATTCGCCGGCCATGGAGGCGACCCCATCAAGGCCTGGCTTCTCATCCCGCACGACCTCGGCCCGGAGGAGACCGTGATCGTCGAGTACATCGGCTATGGCGGTGGACGCGGCGATCCGCTCGACTGGCTCACGTGGAGTGGCGCCGGCTACCCCCACCTCATAATGGACAGCCGCGGCCAAGGCGGCGCCTGGCGAAGTGCCGACACGAACGATCCCGACGACAGCGGCCAGCCGGCCAGCCCCGGTTTCATGACGAAGGGCATCTCTGACCCGAAGAGCTATTACTTCACGCGCCTTTTCACAGACACCGTCCGCGCTGTCGATGCCGTCAGGCAGCACCCGGACCTAGGTGGGCTGCGGATCGCCACGACGGGAATGAGCCAAGGTGGTGGACTCGCCCTCGCAGCCGCGCATCTCGCCGAGGGGGTCGTGGCAGTCATGCCGGACGTGCCGTTCCTCGCCTACCCCCGTCGTGCTGCTGAGATCACCGCCAGCTTGCCGTATGCGGAACTGGCCCAGTACTGCCGGGTGCATCATGACGAGATCGAACAGGTCTTCCGCACGGTCTCCTATATAGACGTCGTGAACCACGCGAAGCGCGCAGTGGTGCCGGCGCTGTTCTCCGTCGGGTTGCTCGACGACATCACACCCGCGTCGACTGTGTTCGCGGCCTTCAACCACTATGCAGGGCCGAAGGAGATAGCCGTTTATCCCTTCAGCGGCCACGAGGGCGGCGGAACGACCCATATGCGAAGAAAGCTCGAGTTCCTCGCCGCATCGTTGAGGAACTAGCGCGACGCGAGGGATGGCGCGCAACATTCGTCCGAAGAGACCGCAGGTGGGCACTCAGTGCCTCCGGCGGTGACGCGGCCGTCACTCCGCTTCATTGTCACGCGAGCTGCGTCCGTCGACCCCGCGCAAGGACCTTTCGAAAGCGGTCGTTGTTTTCCCACGGTCGGTCCTGCCCGTCAGGACGGTGGCGCACGGTTTCCTGCATCTCGACTCATTGTTGTGTGCGCCCTCCGGAACAACCAGATGGCAGGCGGGGCTAGCGTATGTGCGGGCTCACTTGTGACTGACGGAAACGTCCGAATGCCCGCGCGAAAGGCCTTGTACTATGAGCACTGTCGCCAGGTTCGTCCCGACCGAGCTAACGGTGCCGGAGATCGCCGCTCTCATCGACCACTCGCTGCTGCGTCCCGAGCTGACCGACGAGGACGTCCGCCGCGGCTGCGCGCTGGCCGAGGGATATGGCACGTGGTCCGTCTGTGTCAGGCCGGCCGACATCACGCTGGCCTCGCGCCTGCTCGCGGGCACCAACGTGGTCATCGGGACGGTCGTCGGTTTCCCGCACGGCAGTTCCGCGACCGCGAGCAAGCTCTTCGAGACCGGTCGCGCCCTCGATGACGGGGCACGCGAAGTCGACATGGTCATCAACATCGGGAAACTGCGGAGCGGGGCGCACGGCTATGTCGAGGACGAGATCACCCAGATCGCCGAGGCGACCCACTCCGCGCACGGTCTTGTCAAGGTGATCCTCGAGAACGCCTATCTCACCGACGAGCAGATCGTCGCGGCCAGCCGCATCGGCGAGCGTGCGGGCGCCGAGTTCATCAAGACCTCGACCGGTTTTGCCCCCGGAGGTGCGACCGTGCACGATCTGGCCCTGATGGTCGGGGCCACGTCTCCGAGAGTACGGATCAAGGCGGCAGGCGGAGTGCGAACGTTGGACCGATTGCTGGAGCTCTGCGCGTTGGGGGTCACGAGATTCGGTGCAACTGCAACGGCGGCCATCTTGGATGAGGCCGCCGCGCGCAGTGCCGACGGCAGAGCCCTTCCCGTTCCACCGGCTCCCCGGGAACAGGGCACCGCCGAGGCCGCGGCGCCCTGAGCTCGCGGTCATCCTCTGACCCGCGACAGGGAGTGCCTCTGTCGCGGAAGGCACCCGGTGTGTTTCGGAGACAAGACATTCGACCCTGCCCGCACGGATCATCGCCAGGAGCCGGTCCGACTAGTAATGTCCTGTCAGGCATCAAGAGCGGCCGAGAACACAGGTGCGCGCGGGCGGTCTAGTCATGTTGGTACTCATCCACGGGAGCCACGGTGTCGCACACCGTGGAGAGCGAGCAAGGGGTGGAGTCTGATGGCAAACTTCGACGCCAAGAAGTTTTCGGGGAGGGACTGGGCCATAGTGGGGGCGGCCTTTGTGGGCTTCATCTGTCTCTTCTTGCCGTGGTATGGCGCCTCGTACGGCTTCTTCAGCGCCTCGGTCAGCGGCTGGAGCACGAGCTACGGCTGGCTCGGCGGGCTGCTCATCATTGCCGCCGGCGTCTACTTGGCGCTGCTTCGGTCCGAGGTCAACTTGACCAAGATGCCGCTCACGCCAGCCGTGGTCGTGTTGGGAGCGGCCACGCTCGGAACCCTGATCGTCATTCTCCGGTGGATCACCCTGCCGAGCGGCCACGCCGGCCTCACCGGTTTCAGCTACGGGCCACGCGTTGGCATCTACCTCACGATCGTTGCCGGCATCGTGCAGGTGGTTGCCGCCTTCACCCTTTTCCGCAGCTCCGGGGAAAAGCTTCCCTGGACGAAGTAGGGCTCTCACCTCCGGGCAAGTCATGCGGTCCGTGACAGCCGGGCCGTATCGCCGCTCGGAGAACTGCGTGCCGTGCTTGCGAGGGCCGGCCGTCACCGCCGCCACCGGCTCAGCCGCGCGCGATCTTCAAGGTCCGCCACGCAGGTGAACCGGCTTCGTCGGAGGCCGCGAGATCCACCTCGGCGATGATGGCTGTGTCGTGCCAGACCTCCGGGTCGTCTAGTACCTGGCGTACCTGCCAGATGCCGGGTTGCTCGGTGAGATCGAACCACACGGCCGCGCGTGCCGCGGGGCCAGTGCCGATGCTCGCATGGACCGAGAAGTACTGCTCGAGCGCCTCGGACCAGCCGGCTTCGTCCAGCCCCCCGGGCATCTCGCCTGCAACGAGGCCGGCGAGATCGCGCCGGGCGGCGAGCTCGACACGGCGGAAGGCGGCGTTTCGCACCATCACCTTGAATGCCCTTCTGTTCGCCGTGACAGGCGGCGGGGAGGCCGTGTCGGCCCTCAGCTCGATGCCGATCTCGGCGACGGCCTCTTCGAGCGACGCGCTTGCGGCCGCTTCGGCGAGATGCTCCCACTCGTCGATCAGGCTCGAGTCGACTTGGCGGACGAGCTCGCCCAGCCATTCTGTGATGTCGGTCAGCTCCTCGGTCTTCGAGTCCTCCGGGACATTGCGGATGAGCCCCTTGTAGACATCCGACAAGTAGCGCAGCAGGAGGCCTTCCGAACGCGTCAGGCCGTAGTGGGCGACGTACTCCGAGAAGGTCATCGCCCGCTCGTAGATGTCACGGGCGACCGATTTCGGCTGGATGTTGAAGTCGGCGGCCCAGGGATGGACGAGCCGGTAGTCGTCGAACAGGTCGTAGGTCCACTCACGCAGCGGTTTGGGGTACTCGAGCTTGTCGAGGGCTTCGATGCGCTCCTCGTACTCGACCCCTGCCGCCTTCAGGGCTGCTAGGGCTTCGGTCTTCACACGGTCGAGCTGAGCCAGAAGCACCGGGCCAGGGTTGGCGAGGGTGGCCTCGACGACGCTCATGACGTCGAGCGGCCAGGCCGGCGACGCGCGGTCGAGGTGGGGCACAGCCTCGAGGACGAACGGGCTGAGCGGGCTGTCGAGGGCGAAGTCGGGCTGCAGCTCGGCGGTAACGCGGACCCGGCGGCCCTGCTCGTCTGGTGTCTCGAGGCGTTCGAGCGCTCCGGCG
>Ga0181538_10004451_pt1 | contig 13099 bp, 10 predicted proteins | sample PEATcosm2014_Bin_40_FD_119773 | JGI IMG/M metagenome (GOLD analysis project Ga0181538, IMG submission 119773) | Peatland microbial communities from MTU Mesocosm Facility, Houghton, MI, USA - PEATcosm2014_Bin23_30_metaG | ecosystem: Environmental > Terrestrial > Soil > Wetlands > Peat | place...
GAGGCGGAGGGTATGGAGGCGGAGGGTATGGAGGCGGAGGGTATGGCGGCGGCGGCACGCCCAACGGCATCATTCCACCGATTTCCATTGGTAGCCCCGGGAACTCGATCGCCAACCCCGTGGCCGGCCCGAACACACCCGATCTCACCGGCTCCGTTCTGGGCGCGGCTGGAAATGCCTTTGGTCCGGGTGGGCAGCGCATTCCGCACATCATTCCCAATCCGTTCGACAACACCCTGCTGATTCAGGGAACATCGCAGGAATACGCGCAGATCCTCAATCTGCTGCGGCAGCTCGACGTGCCGCCGCGCCAGGTGCTGATCCAGATGAAGATCTATGAGCTCGATCTCTCCGAGGGCTGGGAACAGGGGTTGAGCGCTTACCTGGAACCGAAAGGTACCAATGCCACCGGCTTGGGCCGCGCGCTCAATCTCGGCATCGGCAGTAGCGGCCTCGGCCTGTCGTTAGGAACTCTGGTGGGATCGAGCAAAGAACTTCTGGGCGCCTTCTCGGCACAAGAGTCAACGGGCCGCACCAAACTTCTCTCGGCGCCGAGCATCATCGCCACCGACAGCATTGCCGCCAGCATGAACATCGGGACGGATGTGCCGGTGCTGACCTCGCAGGCCGTTGTGGGCGGAGTTCAGTCCAACGGCAGCAACGTGTTCAGCAACACGGTGGGATCCGAGAGCACTGGTGTGACCTTGAGCATCACGGCCCGAATCAGCCCCAGCGGGGTGGTGACCATGATCATCGATCAGGACGTCAGCTCGCCGATAGCTACCAGCTCGAGCTCCATTAACTCGCCCTCTTTCTCACAACGAGAATTCCAGACACAGGTCACAGTCCAGGATGGCGACACCATCGCGATCGGCGGCGGTATTCAAGAGCAGAAGACCGATAGTGTCACGGGAGTGCCTTTCTTAATCCACATTCCCATCATCGGCGGGTTGTTCGGCAGCCGGAGCAAGAGCGTATCCCGTACCGAATTGGTGGTCTTTATTACTCCCAAAGTTCTATACGATACGAACCAATTGCTCGATGCCACCGACGAAATCAAAGACGGCCTGAAACACCTGCGAAAGACGCTCAGCAAAGATCAGTAACCAAAGACAATCTGGATGGCGATCTTCCGGTTCCGCAGAATGGGATCACCGTGATGATTCCATTCCAACTACGCCGGGATTTCCCGGCTCCCTCGATGTCTGTTTTCTTCGCTCTGCAAGCTCTCGACGTGCTGACGACGCTGATCGGTCTTCAAATGGGGGCGCACGAAGCAAGCTTCTTCGTGGGCCGTCTGCTGACCATCGGACCGGTGGCCGGACTGCTGATTTCCAAGTGCTTCGCGATTATTCTGGCGGCCGCCGCGCTGGCGTTCCACCGTCCGCGCGTGGTGGTGTTTCTAAACTACTGGTTCGTGATGGTCGTCGGGTGGAATCTGTTTACGATATTCTCCACGCTCTGGACGGTGCGTGGGTAGGCTGGGCAGCCGATTCCCAAAAGGCACCGCTTGCTTGCGCACGCGGCTCAGTAAATGGCGTGATGAATGAGCCGGGCCCAGGGGCATCCCGCGAGGGAGCGGTGCTTTCGTTGCAACAACGCTACTTCTTCTTGCCTTTTTTCGCCGTCTTCTTAGCGGGCGTTTTCTTGGCGGGCGCTTTCTTGGCAGCTTTTTGGGCCGGCGCTTTCTTGACGGGAGCCTTTTTCGCGGGAACCTTCTTCGCGGGAGCCTTTTTCGCGGGAGCCTTTTTCACCGGAGCCTTTTTCACCGGAGCCTTCTTCACGGCAGCCTTTTTCGCGGGCGCTTTTTTCACCGGCGCCTTCGGAGCAGGAGCTTTCGCCGCTGCCGCCTTCTTGGAGGCGGACGCTTTGGCGACCGGCTTCTTGGGCGGAGCTTCCGCCTGCGCTGCGGCCGGCGCGGCCGGCGGCGGTGGAGGCTGCTCGGGAGCGGGCTGTGCAACTATGGTGCCGACGATTATTTCTTCCACCTCGTCTTCGTCCTCCTCGTCCTCTTCCAATTCGTCCTCGTAGTCGTCGAGCTTCGAGTCCAGTTCCGACGACTGCTCTTCATCCTCATAATCGTGGAAGTCTTCCATCTCGTCTTCGTCCTTCGGACCAAGTTTCGAACTATTCCACATGCACCTAGCCTCCTCGTCAGGGCACGATCACCCATAGAATACCTTTTTTTGAGCGGCGGGCAATAGCGAAAAGAGAAATCCGCGAAAAATTCAATTGGAAGTTCGCGGCTTGGTAGTGGCAGCGATCACAGGCGCCTTGGCTGGGGGTTTCGGTTTCGGCTTGGCTGCAGGCCTGGCGGCGGGCTTATTTGCCGGCGCTTTCGTCTTCGCGGAAACGGAAGCGCTGGTGCGATGCACGACAGCGGCGGATTTCACCGGACGTTTGGCCGCCACCGGTGCGGGACGCGCCACAACGGGAATCACCAACCGATCGCCCTCGCTCGCTTCGCGGGATTGCAGATTATTGGCCGCCACCAGGCTGTTCACGGGGATGCCGAACCGTTTGCTGACATCGGCCACCGTCTCCCCGATGCCGAGCCGATGCATGCGCCAGGAATCGCGGTGGTTGGCGGGGACCATTTCCAGGGCGGCCACCAATTGAGTGCCGGTTCCCTTGGGCACGTGCAGCGCGTAAGCGGTGGGAACGATGCTTTTCAGTACCGCGGGATTCAACTCCGCGAGTTCCGGTAGGGGCGTATCGGTGATATCGGAAACCAGGGCCATGCTCGTGGTGGCAGTGGTCTCCACGGTATCGTATTCGAGCGGCGCGTCGAGCTGAATGCCCTCGAGCCCATATTCCGCGGCATTCTTTTCCATGATGGTCATGGCGAGAATGATGGGCACGTAGTTGGTGGTCTCGGCGGGAAGCACTCCGCGGCTGCGCAACTCCCAGAAATCGGCGTATCCGGTGCGCCTTACCGCGTCTTCCACGGCGTTGGGACCGCAATTATAGGCCGCCAGCGCCAGATACCAATCGCCGAATTCGGAATAAAGATCGTGCAGATGGTGCGCCGCGGCGCGCGTGGCCTTCTCGGGATCCATGCGGTCATCGGTGTACGGCGTCTGCTTCAGGCCATACTCATTGCCGCGGAACTTGACGAACTGCCACATGCCGTCGGCGGCCATCCGCGAGACTGCGCGCGGGTAGAAGCCCGACTCCGCCTGCGCCAGGTGGATCAACTCCTGCGGCAGACCCTCCTCGTCCAGAATCCGCACGATCATCGGCCGGTATCTCCCCGAGCGCTGTATGGCATCGACCACCGTGCGATGGCCGCGGCCGGAAAAATAAGTGATGTACGCCAACACGGTGTCATTCACCGTAAGCGGCAGTTGCGATGCCGTGGCGGCCACCTGCTCGCGCACCTTAGCCTTGAGGCGCGGATCGACGGGGAAGGTCAGCTTGAGGATATCTTCGAGCGGCGCCTGCTGGAATTGGCCTTCGCCCTCGGCGGCGCCCAGCCCGGCGAGATCGAAGCGGTGAATATTGTCCACCATCTCATCGAGCTCGCGTCCGAACTCCTGGCGGTCGCCGGGGTCCTGCGAAGATGCCGCGAACATCAGATCGACTGCGGTATCGAACTCTTTCCGGGCGTTCGCCATGTCGCTCGCCTGGTACAGCACCTTGCCGTGCTGGAGGTGCAAAAAGGCTTGCTGCACGAGCATCTGAGCGTTCACCCGCTCCTCGGGGACCTCGAAGATGTCGCGGAGAACGGAACTGATGGCGGCGACGGTTGGCGAGGCGGAGACTTCGGGCGGATCGGGCAAAATGGTCGGCGGCAACGCGCGATGCGCGGACGGGACGAATGGCGGGTGAGTCTTGGCTGTTTGCGTGGTGAAGCTGCATGCGCCGGCCAGCAGAGCCGCGCCCGCAACGCAAATTCCGCCGAAATGCCTGGGCCGGAAGCCCATCAATTGCCTCGAACCATTGAAAATAAAGCCTTAACAAGGCTACCGCACGCCACCGGCCTATGCAAGTTAGACGTCGGTTAGGGGTGCGGGGTAAGCTACTCCTCTTCTTCCTCTTCGCCCGTCTTGGCAGCCTTGGCGGCGGCGATGATCTTGTCGGCCTGCAACTGCGGCACGTAATCGTAATGGTCGAATTCCATGCTGAACGAGGCCCGCCCCTGGGTCATGGCGGTGAGATCGTTCTGGTAGTTGAGCATTTCGGCCATGGGTACCTTGGCACGGATAAACTGCGTGCTTCCCTTGGTTTCCATGCCGGAAATGCGCCCGCGGCGGCCGTTGAGATCGCCCATGAGGTCGCCCGCGTATTCCACCGGCGCCTGGATTTCCACATTCATCACCGGTTCGAGCAGCGCCGGCTTGGCTTCCTGCATGGCGGCCTTGAACGCCTTGCGCGCGGCCAGCTTGAACGCCAGTTCCGAGGAATCGACATCGTGATACGACCCGTCGTAGACCGTCACCCTGAAATCCACCATGGGATAACCGGCGAGATACCCCTTCTCGGCGGCATCGATGATGCCTTTTTCCACCGCCGGGATGAAGTTCTTGGGGATGGAGCCACCAAAAATCTCGTTGACGAACTCGAATTTCGCCCCGCGCGCCAACGGTTCCATCTTGATCCAGCAATCGCCGAACTGCCCGTGGCCGCCGGTCTGCTTCTTGTGCCGCCCCTGGACATCGGCCTTCCCGCGGATGGTCTCGCGATAGGGGATCTTCGGCGCTTTCAGGGTGACATCCACGCCGTACCGCTTTTTCATACGGCTGACCACAATTTCCACATGCTGCTGGCCGGTGCCGGCGAGCAGAAACTCGCGTGTCTGCGGGTCGCGGTAGAAGCGCAGCGACTGGTCTTCTTCGAGAATCCGGTGCACGGCCTGACCCATGCGGTCCTCATCGTTGCGCGACTTGGCTTCAATGGCGAAAGCGATGGAGGGCTCGGGCAATTTCACCGGTGTGTAGACCGCGGTGGCGCCCTTTTCCTGGAGCGTGTCGCCGGTCAGGGTATCCTTCAATTTGGCGACGCCGCCGATATCGCCGGCATGGACCTCGGGCACCGGCTGGAGCGTCTTCCCCTGTGGGCTACCGATATGCGCCAAGCGCTCGGAAGTGCCGCGGGTATTGGTCATGTTGGCATCGTTCTTGACGGTGCCGGTAATGACTTTGAAATAGGTGATGCGGCCGGCGAACGGATCGGCCGTAGTTTTGAAGACGAATGCCGAGGCCGCGCCTCCGCCGGAGATCTTGTGCGTGGTTTCCGCGCCGTTGACCAAGGCCGGCACGCCTTCGCGCTCGGTGGGCGCGGGCAGGTTTTCCACAATGAAATTGAGCAGCAGGTCGGCGCCGATATTGTGCAGGCCGGAAGCGCAGAACACGGGAAAGATGCGCATTTCGGCGACACCCTGCTTGAGGCCTGAGACGATCTGGTCGATTTCGAGCGTTCCCTTGTCGAAGAACTGCTCCATGAGGGCATCGTTGCCCTCGGCGACCATTTCGATGAGCGCTTCGTGCGCCTTCTGCGCGGCATCGGCCAGGTTGGCGGGGACATCGCCCTCTTTGCCCTTGCCATCGCCATCCGGCGTGTAGGTGTAGGACTTCATGCGGATGAGGTCGACTACGCCTTTGAAATCGCGCTCGACGCCGATGGGGATCTGGACGGGGACGGCGGAGCGGCCGAAATTCTCCTGGACGCTGGCGAGGGCGCGCTCGAAATCGGCGCGTTCGCGATCGAGCTTATTGATGACGACAGCGCGGGGGAGCTTGAAATCGTTGGCGAACTGCCAGACTTTTTCGGTCTGTACTTCGACGCCGGCCACACCGTCCACCAGGACAAGGGCGGAATCGGCGGCCGCCAGCGCGGCGCGCGTGTCATTAATAAAGATGTTATAGCCCGGGGTATCGAGGATATTGATTTTGGCCTTTTTCCATTCGGCCACGGCAATAGCGGTGGCAATAGTGATTCTGCGGGCGATTTCCTCGTCGTCGAAATCGGTGATGGTATTGCCTTCGTCGACACGGAGAAGGCGATTGGTGGCTCCGGAGGTGAAAAGCATTCCGGCGGTGAGAGAGGTCTTACCGGAATCGCCGTGCCCCACCAACCCGACGTTCCGGATGTCTTTGCTTTCGTATACTTTCACGTGGATACGCTCCCGATTAAAACGGAATGGTAACACGCACGCGGAGGGGGGTGGGACGGAAGGGGCGCTCTCAGCTTTCGGCACTCTGTAGGGCAGGCAATCCTGAAGCACTTGCAAGACTGAAGAGCCGCGACCGCTAGGGAGCGGTGCCGTTTTATCTGTGTGCATCCGTGTGCGTCCGTGGCCGAAAAATCATTGTCCAGGAGTTCGTGATGCTGGATTTAGTCAAATTTTGGGACTTCTGGAAATTGGCCACGGATGCACACGGATGCACACGGATAACACCACTTGACGGTCGCTGGCAAACGCGTTTTTCCCGTGTTTTGCAAGTCCCTTAAGATGGGCTGCCCCACTTGACACCGCGTCTGGAATAACCAATGCCCGATTTTCACAGACCCTCGCGGTCGCGCCTCTGCTTGTAACGAACCGGGCCGGAGGGCACCCCGGATGGGGCGGGGCGACGCAGGGGTGGCGGAATCTCCCCAACGGCCTAATTCGCGCTCGCCTTTTCCACCGAATCGATGACGATTACCTCCACCGGACCTTTTCCCGCCACGAGCTTCAGTCCGAGTTGCTCCTGGATCGCGGCGAAGACGGACGGGCCGGGGACGTCGCTGGCGGGCATGGGGGCGCCGGTCAGGGTGCGCTCCAGGTCGGCGTCGGGGGCCCAAGTCATGGTGATGTTGTAAAGGCCATTAAGGTCCGTCTGATTCACCACAGTGATGCTGAGGAGCGCCGAAAGGCGGTCGCAGAGCTGGCTGATGCGGCCGCGCTGGCCGTTGATCCGGCCGGGGCCCATGTTGACCACGCCGCAGGGTGTGCCGTTCGGCAAGGCGGCCTGCTGAGTGGTTTCCGAGCTGCATTCGCCGCCGGGGATTTCCACCAGCCCGGGGCCGAGCGTCGCCGCTTTCACCCGCTCCAGGGAGTAAATCTTCATCTCGCGAGTCTCGCGGTGGTACTTCAGCTTGAAACGATCCTCGAGTAGCGTTCGCAGCATCAACCGGAGCTGCGGGAGGGCGGCGGGTCCGGGCGCGCGGGCTTCCATGTCCCAACGGGCCGATTCCAGCCACGGGACGTTGCCGAAGATCTGGAAATCGGTGACGCTATACGCCACCGCGATCAGACGTTTGAGGCTGATGTTATTGGCATTCAGTTTTCCGCCGGGCTGGGGCATGATCGAGAAACCCGCCCCGCGTGAGGTGTTCGGCTTGAGTGACGCGACTTCGAACTCTGGCGGCGCTTGCGCCAGCAGCGGAGCGATCAGGAAAAGCGAGAGGGTGACCGCGCGGTGCATGGAGTCTGGGTGAAGTATATATCAATCTCGTGCTCATAATGAACTTATGCCCGCGCACAAATCCACAGTCGACGAGATTCGCCGCCGCTTCGATGCCGATGTCGAGCGCTTCTCCAACCTCGAGACCGGACAATCGGCCACGGTGGACGCTCCGCTCTCGCTCGAACTCATCGCGCGCGCGGCCAGCGGCGTGCTTCCGGAAGCCTCCGCGCTGCTCGATATCGGCTGCGGCGCGGGCAATTACTCGCTCAAGCTGCTCGAGTACCTGCCGCTCCGTTCAATCACGCTTGTCGATCTCAGCCGGCCGATGCTCGACCGCGCCGTCGAGCGGATTCATACTGCCGCGCCGGGGGTGGTGGTTACCGCAGTGCAGGCCGATATTCGGGAAACTCCGCTTCAAGGAGGCACCTTCGACGTCGCGGTGGCGGCCGCTACGCTCCACCACCTGCGCGAAGAGAGCGAATGGCGGGACGTTTTCGCCGCTGTTTTCCACGCGCTGGTTCCCGGCGGGTCTTTTTGGGTATCCGACTATATAAGCCATCAATCGGCCGCGGTGCAGGAACTTATGTGGCGGCGGTATGGCGAGTATCTCGCCGCGCTAAAAGGCCCGGACTATCGCGACCTTGTTTTTGGCTATATCGAGGCCGAAGATACTCCACGCCCGCTCTATTGGCAGCTCGAACTGCTGGCCCGCACGGGATTCCGCGACGTCGACGTGCTGCATAAAAATTCTTGTTTCGCCGCGTTCGGCGGCATCAAATAGAGCCTTCGCGGCGGTGCGATACCATGGACGCCAGGGCCCCCATCGTCATGCGCAGCCTCATCGCATATCTTTTTGTCCCCATTTTGCTCGCCGCTCCGCACCCGCTCTCGCCTCTTACCGCCGATGAGATCCGCGCCGCCGCTCGCATTTTCCGCGCGTCCCCCCAATTCCCTGCCGGCGCGCAATTCAGCATCCTCGCGCTCGATGAACCGCCTAAAGCGCAGGTGCTCGCGAAGGCCGCGATCCCGCGCCGCGCCTTCGCGGTGATCTACGACCATGCGGCCGACCACACCTTCGAAGCCATCGCCAATCTGAGCACCGGCGCCGTCGATTCGTGGAAGGAGATCCCCGGCGTGGAACCGGCCATCGACGCCATCGATTCCGATCTTGCCGACCAGATTGTCCGCGGCGATCCGCGTTGGGCGCAGGCGATGCGCGCCCGCGGCATCCGCGACGCCAATCGCGTGGTCACAATGTCCTGGACCGCGGGGTATTTCGGGCTGCCCGGCACCGAACACGGTCGTATTGTGCGTGTGGTTCCTTATTACGCGGGCGCGGGCCAGAACCTCTACGCGCACCCGGTGGAAGGAGTGGTGGCGCACGTCAACCTGACCACACATAAGGTTCTCGACTTCCTCGATATCGACCGCAACGTGCCCGTCTCCCGCGAGAACGCCGAACTGACCACGCGCGCGCCCCGTCCCGCCGCGGCGCCGCTCGTGATCACGCAGCCGGACGGGTCCGGATTCAAGATCGAAGATGGCGAAGTGCATTGGCAGAAATGGCGCTTCCGTTACGCGCTCCATCCGCGCGAGGGGGTGGTGCTTTACACCGTCGGATATGAGGATGGCGGCAAGGTCCGGTCCGTGATGTATCGCGGGTCGCTCAGCGAGATGGTGGTGCCCTACGGCGATCCCACCGCCGGATGGTTCTTCCGCAACAGCTTCGACGTGGGTGAATTGGGCCTGGGCTCGACCGCGAGCCCTCTGCGCGCCGGTGTGGATTGCCCCGGCAATTGCACCGTGCTCGACGCCGTTCTGGGCGACGAAAACGGCGAACCGCGCGTGATTCCCGGCGCCATGGCGCTGTTCGAGAGGGATGGCGGCATCGAATGGAAGCACGCCGACAACACGCGGCGGTCGCGGGAACTGGTGCTGGCCTATTGGAGCCAGCCGGGGAATTACGAATATGGCTTCGAGTGGGTGTTCCACCAGGACGGCACGCTCGAGATGCGCGTGAACCTGACCGGCATCATGGCCGCCAAGGGTGTGGCCGCGGGCGCGCACGATTCGCACGCCCACCTGGTGGCGCCAAACCTGGCCGCGCCGCACCACGAGCATTTCTTCGCCTTCCGCCTGGATATGGACGTGGATGGCACGGCAAATCGCGTGGTGGAATTGAACACCGTGCCGATGGCCGCGGGCCCGAATAATCCCTACGGCGGCGGCTTCACCATGGAGGAAACGCAGCTCGGCACGGAGCAATCGGCCGAACGCCAGTTGAACATGCCGAGCAGCCGGCGATGGCTGGTGGAGAGCGCGACGGCGACGAATTCGCTCGGCCAGCCCACCGGTTACCTGCTGATGCCCGGCGAGAATTCCGTGCCGTTCGCGCAGCCGGATTCCTCGGTCCGCAAGCGCGCCGGTTTCCTCAACGCGCACCTTTGGGTGACGCCTTACAGCGACACCGAACGCTACGCCGCCGGCGATTTTCCCAACCAGAGCAAAGGCGGCGACGGACTTCCGAAATGGACCGCCGCCAACCGTCCGGTGGACGGCCGCGACGTGGTGCTCTGGTATGTCATGGGGATCACGCACAATCCCCGTCCCGAAGATTGGCCGGTGATGCCGGTCTACGAGGCGGGGTTCAAACTGATGCCAGTGGGCTTCTTCGCCAGCAATCCGGCGATGGACCTGCCGGCGCCGCATTGACCAGGCGGAGGGATATGGCGGAACGCGTCGCAATGAGCCGGCTGGTGTCCGGCTTCCGCCCCAAGTCGGTGGTGGGGTTTTTGATGGACCCATGTCTGCGCAGAACGATCTGTCTCCGAGTGGTCGACGATACGCCCGCGAACCGTGCCGCGCACTGCAACGATAGGCGTGTTGCGGCAGGTTGGCAAGGCTGGCCAGTTTCCGGTCGGCCTAATTCACCCAGATCCCCGGTCTCTGAGACCTGGGGCCCACGTGCGGTCTCCCTGTTTCCTCAAACACCAAATTGCCGAAAGTGATGATCCAGGTGCTTGTAGGCCAATATTGCCCATTCCACCGGGGTCATCGGCCCGAAAAAACTGTGGGAATGCTTCGTGCACCGCTCGGGGCCGCCCGCCGTGAAACGATCCATGTGCAGGGCAAGACGCTGCCGCTCAGACGCGAAGTCTCGTTCGTCGTTCACCATCAGGCTTCTGTCCGTTGGCATGTTGCGACGAATTGGCGCATCGCTCAAAACACTTCGTTTTGCCAAGCGGCCGAAGATGTATCCGATCCAGCTCCGTGGTAGAGACGCTTGTCCCGAAGCCATCTCCATCCATTCGGAGCAATGTGCCAGCATTTGCGCTGCGTTCATTTTGCCCCATTGGCGTTTGCTCTCCCCGCTTAGCCGGGCGAGGCGGTTCTTCATTTCGTTCAAGGTGGTTACTTCAAAAAGGTTCTTCATGAGACAGATCTCCTTTGAAAATCAGGCCTCGGTCCTTATAAATGAATCGAACAAAACAGCCTCCAATCGACAGGCAATCAGGATTTCTGCATAATAGTTTCTGGTGCCGACCCGCGGAGCTTGAACGCCCGGTGTCACTACCCGAACAAGGCTTCGTCAGATTCCCAGACCCAGGCCATTGGGTAATCTGGGCTGTTTACGCGCCACTCGTAGAGGCTCGATTGCGCGGAGCCTCCTACCAGTAGGCCGACCAAACGGACGGGGTCCCGTCGGGGATTCATTGGTCGGCCCGGTGTTTAACAGGCGGCATTTGTGTGGCGCCGATCGCCGTGAACAGATTCTCTATAGGGCGTCGGCCCATCGAGAGATGCGGTTATTGTTGGCGAGATGACTGGAAATGGCCAAGGGCGAGATGCCAAAGTGCTCGGCGGCGTCCTCGATTCGCTCTGGGGTACAGTCCCCCGAGAGGAACTCATCGAGGCTATTGATTGGACAAAGCAGTTCCGCGGCAAAGGCACGCTGGATTTTCTGTCGACTTGTCCGGCTGTCAGTTGCGGGAAGCCATTTGTCACTGTCCGGCGCAATTAGTTCATCGCAAAGCAGGCGAGCCGCCTCAAAGCGAAGCCCGGCACGGTTACGCTTTCGAAAATGCAGCCGAATCTCGTTTCCTGGTTCGCGGATGGCAAGCCCAAGTACCGGAGCAGCGCTATCGCTCCAGGAGGGCGTCAAATCGGCGCCGCCAATGCCGAGCAAAGAAGCGACCGATTCATCGGTGAGCGGCTGACCATTCCATCCATGCCTTATCCGGACCGCCCGCGCAAGCGAGCGGCCTCGTTCCCATGGCATGGCGGGGATCGCCAGCGGGCGCAGCTGCTCGCGGAGGAGGTCTGCGGTGTGTGGGCTGCTCTTGATACCGGGAAGGGATGCGATCTCCTCGATCGCATTAAGCGCCCCCGCGGGATCAGGACCCGCGCAAGCAGGAGCAATCTCTTCCGCGGCTTGTTCGCCAGCACGGTTTGAGAGGGAAATCATGCGATTCAGCAAACCTTGAGGCGCCTCTTGTGGATCGAAGCCGAGTACGGCTTCGAAACGGCGAAGCGTCGCTAGTTCCGGATCGCGACGCTCTTTGCACACATCGTTCCAGAGACGCTCGAGGCCGGTGTCTTCCTGTCCGAGTGCGCGGAGCCGGGCGAGTACAAGTCCGAGCAAATTGTCAATCTCCCGCTCGAAGACATCGGCCGGAACCGCTTCAGCGAAATCCGCGAGGAATCGGACCGGCTCTTCAGACAGAGGATTCGTTGGACGCCCGAGGACTCGGATCGATTGAGAGTCGCTGGTAAATGTTAGATTGGGCCAGAGAAAGCCATGACCAGCCGCCGCGAGCTCGTGAGCCATCCGCCAATCCGGCCCGGGTAAGTACCGGGGCGAAGGTTCAGATTCCCAACGAAGACGCCACCAGCAGCCCGCCAGCCAGGAGGCTAGGGGATAAAGCGCCAAACGCGCCGAATTCTCGATAGATTTTGACCAGTCGTCATCGTTGCGGGTCGCAATTTGGTTTCCCACACGGATGGTTAGGCTGGCGGCCGTGGCGGAAATAGGCGGAGGGCCGTATGACTGCGGCAGCCACGAGATATCAAAAGAAAAGGCCTGGCTCATGCCAGCCCCAGTCGCCGCAGCACCACGTCTCGGAATGGATCGTTCTCAGGCATTGGGTAACCATGATAGACACCGTTGCCCTCAAGCTGCGCTTCCAGGGGCTCACCCGCAGGGGTGATCGCCCAGACGTTTTGAGGCCAACCGTCGCGTTGCTGACGGCTTACCAACCCGCGACGAAGACCCTCACGAAGCAGGTCCAGCGCAGTGTTCCTGGAAAATATGCCGACCTTATCGCAAAGCGTTTTTCCCATTCGGGCAGCAGCAGGGGGAGTGAGGCCGAAGTCGCCAGGGTTACGTTTGTGCTCCGGATTGCCGCTATAGCGCGCCGCTTCCGCCCAATAGTCGACTTGCGCCGGAGACAGCATCGCAGCGTCATGTAGCGCCCCTTTCGGATTGAAAGACTCACGGGGCATGCTCTCTACGAGCATAACGCGAAGAGCCCGGCCGGTGCGGCCGGGATCGGAATTGAGCGGTTGTTTGCCGTCCGGAAGGCGGCTGCGAGCGAGATAGGGCTTCTGTCGGATCACGCGCCACTCGTAGAAGGCAGTGCGCTCGTCCGCCCTATCCGCTTTCCGTAGGGATCGCCGTCGATCCGCTCGGGGCTACGAGCCCCCTACAA
>Ga0181538_10004454_pt1 | contig 13095 bp, 11 predicted proteins | sample PEATcosm2014_Bin_40_FD_119773 | JGI IMG/M metagenome (GOLD analysis project Ga0181538, IMG submission 119773) | Peatland microbial communities from MTU Mesocosm Facility, Houghton, MI, USA - PEATcosm2014_Bin23_30_metaG | ecosystem: Environmental > Terrestrial > Soil > Wetlands > Peat | place...
CGTGCTGGGTCGGGGTGGTTTTGGCTGGGCCCGGGGGGGGGGGGGGTTTTTCCCCCCCCCAGGGGGGGGGGGGGGGGGGGGGGGCCTTGCACCCGGTTACTATCATTATCGCGGTAATGGCCGGCACGACTTTGCTCGGCGGGCTGCTCGGCGGCATCCTGGCCATTCCCTTGACCGCCGCGCTGCGGGTAGTGATGTTTCGGTACGTCTGGAAGCGGCCGGGGCGGAAGGCGTGAAACGTGAAACGTGAAACGTGAAGGGGCGTGCTCCTGCGCTCACGTTTCACGTTTCACGTTTCACGTCTCACGCATCACGTTTCACGCGCAACTCCCTCACATCCACCGCCTCCATGCCTGCGGCCCGAATTGCCTTCATCCCTAAATCCGTATCCTCGTAGGCGCGGCAGAATTGAGGCGGCACGCCGATTCGACGGGCCGCCTCCAGGAAGATGTCCGGCGCAGGCTTCTGGTTCACGACATCCTCGCTGGTGACAACCGCCTGGAATAGCTGCCGGATGCCCAGATGCTCGAGCACTTGCTCGATAACTCTTCGGGTCCCGCCCGAGGCCACCGCCAGGGGAATCCGGCCATAGTGCTCGCGGGCGGTGCCTACTACGGTGTTAATTGGCTCCACCTGCGCGATGAGCGGGAGATACTCCGCCTCTTTCTCGCGGGCCACGGCCAACGGATCGAGCGCAATGCCCTGCTCCGCGCTTAGCAATTTCAGAATATCCCGCGATGGCACCCCACCGAGGGAGTAAAAGCGCTCCTCGTTCAAGGCAAACCCGTGCCGCCTCGAGATCACCTGCCACGCGCGCCAATGCAAGGGCATTGTGTCCGCCAGCGTCCCATCACAGTCGAAGATAATGCCTCGAGGGCCAGTAGAATACTGATTGTTTTTCTGCAGGACCATAGCTCAGGCGGATTCTACGTTTCACGCATTACGCATTACGCATTACGCAACACGCGTCACGCGTCACGCATCACGCGTCACGAATCACTCCTCATCCCTTCAGCGCCGCCAGCCTCTCTTCCAAATCATGCGCCATCAGCGGTTCGATCACCGGATCAATGGCTCCCTCCATAATGAAGGGCAGGCTATGCAGCGTCAGGCCGATGCGATGGTCCGTCAGCCGGTTCTGCGGGAAATTATAGGTGCGAATGCGTTCATTGCGTTCGCCGGTGCCGACTTGCTCCTTGCGTTGATCGGCATACTTCTTGTTCTCCTCCGCGACCTTGCGTTCGAGCAGGCGCGACCGCAGCACGGTCAGCGCCCGCGCCTTGTTCTTCTGCTGGGAGCGCTGGTCGGCGCAACGCACGATCAGCCGCGTCGGCTTATGGATGATTTGCACTGCGGAATCGGTGGTGTTGACCCCCTGGCCGCCGGGGCCGGAGGCGCGGCACACAGTAATCTCCAGGTCCTCCGGCTTGATCTCCACATCCACTTCCTCCGCCTCCGGCAGCACCGCCACCGTTGTAGTGCTGGTGTGGATGCGCCCTTGCGCTTCCGTCGCCGGCACCCGCTGGACCCGATGGACGCCGCTCTCATACTTGAGCCGCTTATAGACATCCGTGCCGTTGATCTGGAACACGATTTCCTTGTAGCCGCCGAGGTCGGATGGGCTGGAATCGAGGTTCTCGCACTTCCATCCTCGCGCTTCCGCATAGCGCGTGTACATCCGGTAGAGATCGGCCGCAAACAGCGCCGACTCCTGTCCCCCGGCCCCGGCACGGATTTCGATGATGGTGTTGCGCGAGTCCGCCGGGTCGGGCGGCAGGAGGCCCCGCTGAATCTCCAGTTCGAGCCGTTTCTCTTGCTTTTCGAGCCGGGCGATTTCCTCTTTCGCCATTTGGGCCAGCTCGGACTCTGCGGTTTCAGACTGCAGCAGGGCGCGATTCTCCGCCAGGTCGGCCACGGCCTTAAGGTAAGACTGCCCCTGCGCCACTAACTCTTTCAGCCGGGCGTATTCCTTCCCCAGCTCTTGCGCGCGCTGCGGGTTATCGAACGCCTTGGGATCGCTCAAGGCGGCTTCGACCTCGCCAAAGCGACGGGAGAACTTCTCGATCTGGGGACGCAGGTCCATGGCAAAAAAGAAATCCGCCCGCAAAGACCGAAACCCTGCGGGCGGACGAAGGGGTGAAAGTTTAGCGCTTCTTCTTCCGCGTGGCGGCCTCAGCCTGGGCCGCCTTGGTCTTGACCATGCGCTGCTGGAACTTATCGACGCGCCCAGCCGTATCGACAAACTTCTGCTGGCCGGTGTAGAAGGGATGACACGCGTTACAAATACCCACGATGATCACCGGCTTCGTGGACCGGGTCTTGATCGTGTTGCCACACGCGCAACGGATCTCCGCGTCCACATACTTCGGATGTATTTTTTCTTTCATAAAAGGCCGGGCAGAATAGCACCCGCCTGGCGAATGACAAGCTGGAAGTGACGCTAAACTCGGCTAATCCATTTACGCTCTTCCCAGACGGCTTTCAGCGAAGTCAGGTTCCGCGAGTCGAACACATTCTTCGCGGCGGCGATGAGCTTGCCGCGCCGCAGGTTGCTCCAGGCGTCGCTGGCGCTGATCGCCACGAACTGCAGCACGCTCGGGTCGCGGTAGCAATCGATCATGCAGCGTGTGCAGCCGTCCCGGATCAGCTTCGACTGGTCGAAATCGTAAATGTTGCACATGGGCGTCTCCCAGAAGTGGCACCGGTAGAGGTTCAGGTTCCAATCCAGGTAGAAATACTTGTGGCCGCCCAGGCAGCCGAACTTCTCCGGCTCCCGTCGCAGATGGCGCTGCATCTCGGTCAGCGACTCCTTGGGGTTGACGACTGGGAAGCTGCTGCGCTGCTTCATCCGCTTGATCCGCTCGAACACCTGGATCAGCTCCTCGGTCTTGTAGCTGACCAGGCTTGAATCGCTGAAGCTGAGGTAGCTCGAAGCGAGGCTGCTGAGCGGGTAGCTGAAGGTGCAGCTTGTGAAGCCGAGTTCGGTCAGGAACGCTGGCAGCTTGTCGTAATCATCAATCAGCTTGCTGGCCGTGACGCTGGCGGTGGTTTGCACGCCCAATTCGTGGAACACCTCGTTTGCCCGCTTGATCTTGCGGCAGACGTCCGGCAGCCCCCGGTTCTTCTCGTGCTTGGCCACATCGTGCGAGTCGATCGACATGATCACGCTGCACAGGCCCTCGCTGGCCAGGTCGCGCATGTTTTGTTCCGTCCAGAGCGAGCCATTGGTGCAGATCATCGGGCGAATGCCCCGCTCCGCCGCGTACCGGGTCATCGCCCGCAGGTCTTTGTGCGCCAGCGGTTCCCCGCCCACAAACAGCAGGTAGCCGATGCGGTTCTTCACGCAGATGTCGATCACGTCCCTGGCCTCGGCCAGCGTCACGCTCCGGCGCTTCTTGGGATCAAACCGGTCCACCGCGAAACCGCAGAAGTCGCATTTGGCATTGCAGATGTTGGTGATGGCGAATTGGAGGTAGCCCGGCCCACCGTGCTGAAGCACCTCGCCAATCAGCTTGAACAGGCCCGTCCGGGGGCGGGAGACCGGGCGCGCGACCTCGACAGCAGCGCCCGCCGCGGTGGGCGGCGTGCCGGTGCGAGCTAAGATGGCGGGGCTCATGCTGATAGAGTCGCCTATCTTGTCCGGAAAGCCAGCGGCAGGGCAATCCTTTCTTCCCAACAAGCGCGTTCCGGGCTTGACATGATCCCCTGTATTTGTTATGGGCTACACCATGGAAAAGCACATATCGCGCCGTGGCTTTGTAAAAACCTCCCTCATCGCATCTGCCGCCGTCCCGCTCGGCCTTGGGCAGCCAACCCCGGCGGTCGCCCAGACCGCCGCCACCCCCGCCCCATCAGCCGCCAAGCCGGCGCCGGAGCCGTTCCCAACCGGCAAAATGGGAGACCAGGAGTTCAGCCGCCTGATTATGGGCGGCAACCTCATCGGCGGTTACTCTCACTCGCGCGACCTCAACTACGTCTCCACCCTCATGCGCCGTTACAACACCGACGCCAAGATTCGCGAGACGCTCGAATTGGGCGAAGCCCACGGGGTTACCGCCATCAACACCTATGTCATGCAGGAGAACTCGTCCCTCTTCGACCATTGGAAGGCCGGCGGCAAGATGAAATGGTTTGCCCAGGTCCGGCTCGATTCCGGTGGGGGCTACTCCCAGATTCAGAAGGCGGTCGATGAGGGCGCCGCCGGCATCCACATTACGGGTGACACCGCCGAGGGTCTGCTCACCGAGGGCAAGTTCGATAAGGTGGGCGAGACCGTCGAGTTGATTAAGTCCAAGAAGCGCGTCGCCGGCGTCGCCGCCCACGACCTGCGCGTCATGGTCGAGTGTGAGAAAGCCAAACTCGACGTGGACTTTTACCAAAAGACCTTTCATTCCCACGACTACTTCACCGCGCCCCGCCCCGGTGAGAAAGACGCCCTGGGCCCTCACGACAACTCGTGGTGCAGCGACCCGCAGGCGGTGATCGACTTCATGGCGACCGTCAAGAAGCCCTGGATCGCCTTCAAGATTCTGGCGGCGGGCGCCATTGCACCGCGCGCCGGGTTCACCTATGCCGTCAACAGCGGCGCCGACTTTATCCTCGTCGGCATGTTCGACTGGCAGGTCGAGGAGGACACGAAGCTGGCTCGCCGCGTTTTCGCCGCCGCCGCCAGCCCCGACTCCAAGCGCACCCGGCCCTGGTACGGAGGGGCGCCTGCCTCTCTGGCGCGGGGCTAAGCGCATATCGAGACGATAGTTCGCGTCGGCTCGCAGATGACCGCTCTGGGAGGCCTCTCCCGGGCGAGTCGAATAACACCGCCGCCTATGCTAAGCTGGAGCGTATGGCAACGGAAACGACAAAGGCTGGCCGCCCCGACCCGGTGATTCAGTTCTCGATTTTCACTCCCAATCGCCTGGGTCGGCTGCATGTCCTGATTGGGCTGCTGGGCACCCATGAAGTTCATGTGCTCGCTTTGATGGTGTTGGACACCACGGACAGCTCGATCATCCGCATCGTTGTGGATGACCCCGACCGCGCGCGAGACTTGCTGGTGAAAGAGGGCTTCCCGTACACCGAAAGCAAATTGGTAGTGGTCGAAGTTGACCCCACTGGCCTGGGTCGTCTCATGGCCGCCTTGCTGGAAGCCGAGCTGAACATCAACTATCTCTATTCATTCATCACCCATCCACAGGGCAAATCCATCCTCGCACTGAGCATGGAGGACAACGACCTGGCCGATCAGGCGCTGTGCCGCCATCAGTTTCGCACTTTGAAGCAATCGGACATTTCGCGATGACGGCTGGAGCGCCGCACGCGGGCTAAATCCGAAAACCGAAACCCGAGATCCGAAGGAAATCCGAAATCCGAGTTCCGAATCGACAGCGTCCGTATCAGGTTTGTAGTCGATTAGCTGAATTCCGATTCGGATTTCGGGCCTCGGGTTTCCTTCGGATCTCGGGTTTCGGTTTTCGGATTTCATCCGCTCCCCCTTCGCCCAGCGAAACCTCAGCCCAGTTCCGCCCGCCAATATTCTTCCTTCAAGATGTGCTTGTCCCTCCTTGCTCCTTCGGGTTCCTTGTGCGGCAGCAATTGATGAACACTGACTTTCTGCGCCCGCTGCTCTTGGGCGGTCTTGTGCTTTGGGCCTCGCGCCTGCCGGCCCACGCCGCCGACCAGCCGCAGTGGGGCCAAGCCTGGTCCCGCAACATGGTCTCCGAGGAGCGCGGCCTGCCCGACTCCTTTGATCCCAAGAGCGGCCGGAACATCAAATGGTCCGCGGAGATCGGCACGGAAGCCCACTCCACCCCCATCATCGCGGGCGGCCGCGTGTATATTGGCACCAACAATGGCCACCCGCGCGACCCCACTCAGGAAGGCGACCGCGGCGTCCTCATGTGTTTCGACGAACAGACTGGACGCTTCCTCTGGCAGCTCGTCGTCCCCAAGCGCACCGAGGACATCTACTACGATTGGCCTAACAGTGGCATCTCCTCGCCGGTCACCGTCGAGGGTGACCGCGTGTATCTAGTCAATAACCGGGGCGAGGTGTTGTGTCTTGACCCGAGGACCGGGCAGGGGAAGGAAGAAGGAAGAATGCAGAATGCAGAAACGAACCAGTCGCCCAGCGCTACCGATCCCCGCGTTCTCTGGAAGTTTGACCTCACCGAGGGGGCTGGAATCTGGTCGCACGATGCGGCTCATAGCTCGATCCTCATCCAGGGGGATCATCTTTACCTGAACACTGGTACCGGTGTGGACAACACCCACCGCCGCATCCGCACGCCCGATGCGCCGAGCCTCGTCGTGCTGGACAAGCGCACCGGGCGCCTGCTCGCCCGCGACGACGAGCATATCGCCCCGAACATCTTTCACAGCACCTGGTCATCGCCCTCCCTTGCCACGGTGGATGGCCGTCCGCTGGTCTTCTTCAATGGAGGTAATGGGATCACCTATGCCTTCGAGACGCTGACAAACGGGGTGATGGAGCATAAGAGTAATGGAGTGATGCCCGACCATTCTTCGTCCCAACACTCCACCGCTCCACCACCCCAATCCCCCGCCTTTCTCCGTAAAGTGTGGCAATTCGACTTCGATCCTTCCGCGCCCAAGACGAACGTGCACCGCTACAACAGCAACCGCCAGGAGAGCCCCAGCAACTTCTACGGCATGCCTGTGTTCGATCATAACCGCCTCTACCTCGCCGGCGGCGGGGACATCTGGTGGGGCAAGAATGAAGCCTGGCTCAAGTGCATTGACGCGACCCGCACGGGCGACATCACCACCAATGGCCTCATCTGGTCCTATACGCTGCAGAAGCACGTCCTCTCGACGCCTGCGGTTTACAACGGTCTGGTATTCATCGCCGATTGCGGGCGCCTGTTTCATTGCGTGGATGCCGAGACCGGCCAACCCCGCTGGACCAGCGAGATCAACGGCGATGCCTGGGCCTCGCCACTGGTCGCCGACGGCAAGGTCTATCTCGGCACTCGGGGCGGCACGTTCTACGTCTTCGCCGCGAGCCGGGAGAAGAAAGTCCTCAGCACGATCGACCTGGGCCATCCCATCAGTTCGACGGCCACAGCCGCCAACGGCGTTCTCTATGTGGCAACGATGACCCGCCTCTACGCCGTGTGCCAATCCCGCTGAGCGTTTCACCACGGTGTTGGCTTGGACGAGATTGGGAGAGGATAGCCAGGCGGTCCTGAGGGCATCCGGTGGGCATCCGGTGGGTATCCGGTGGGTATCTCTGGTCGTTCTAGCGGGATTATGGCGCTGTGACACCACTTCGGAGGAGAGCGTATCTGGCGGCGCTCGCGCCATTCCGCCCCCCCCAAGGTCGTCACCCTCATGCCGCCGCGGTCCATATTCGACGGGGTCAACATGGGCCGGCATTAGACGCCCGCCACCCCTTGCCGGATTCAATTATTTCTCCTTGCGGCGTGAAATCCGCCAGGCGCGGGGACCGATTCACCGTGACCCTGCGCTGGTGGGATTGTCCAATCAAACAAGCCGCGGTAGAGCGGGCCGCGGCGAACCTATGAAAGCGAACAGCGTAGTAATCGGCATCCTCGGCGTTGGAGCGGTGGCCGGGGTGGCGATTTGCCTGGCCGTCGAACGTCAAGCCCGGCTCAGGCTGGGAGAGGAGAACAAGGCGCTGCGGCAGCAGGTGGACCCGATGGCCGGTCTCGTCGCGGAGAACAAGCGGTTGTCGAACATCCTTGCGCAAGCGAATGGTTCGCGGTCTCTGCCGGACGAGCGGCTGAAGGAGTTGCTCCGCTTGGGCGGCGAGGCGGGTGTTCTTCGCCAGCAAGGCAAGGAGATCGAAGCCCTGCGCCACGAAAACCGCTTGGCTCGCGCCAAGCTGGAAAGCACCCTCAAGACGCAAAACGGCGGTGCATCACGGGCCGCCGCCACCGCAGATTATTGGCCGCGAGACTCATGGGCGTTTGCCGGGTTCGCCAGCCCGGACGCAGCGCTGCAAACATCCGTCTGGGCCGCAAGCAAAGGCGATTTGAAATCCTTGCTGGGCAGCACCACGGGCGAGTTACAGAAACAGGTGGAAAAGGACCTCGAAGGCAAATCCGAGACCGAAGCCACTATCCGGGCCATGGATGAGGTCGCCCGCCTCAAATCCGTCCGCGTGGTCGATCGTGAAGTGCAAGCCGACGATACGATCGTGCTTACCGCTGCGTTCGAGGAAGGGACTGATACCCATACGACCAAGCTGGTGATGAAGAAGATCGGCGGTGAGTGGAAGATCTCCGGCCCTTCTCAATAGCTGAGGCATTACTGCCGCCAACTGGGTGGCGGAGGCCCGGGACTAGGGCTAGTTTGCCCTGTGGTATCCAATGTCAAGGTAGCCTCGCCCCCGGCGAAGGCGCTGATGATCTATGACGGCGATTGCAACTTCTGCAAGCTGTGGATCCACCGCTGGCAACTTACCACCGGTGATCGCTTTGATTTTCTACCATTTCAGGACCCCAGCGTAGCGACGCGCTTTCCCGAAGTGCCGCGCGGCCAGTTCGAGAGCGAGGTGCAATTGGTTGAGCCCGACGGCACGGTCTATGGCGGAGCCGAAGCCGTGTTCCGCGCGCTAGCCTATAACCCTCACGAGGGGTGGCTGCTCGATTGGTACGAACACTCCTCCGTCTTCGCCCATATTACCGAATGGGGCTACCGCCTGGTGGCGCGGCATCGCACATTGTTCTCCGCCTTGACGCGCCTGGTGTGGGGACGGCATCTCGAGCCGCCGACTCGGAACCTGGTTCGATGGGTTTTCCTGCGGTCACTGGGCCTCGTTTACCTGATCGCTTTCGTGTCACTGTGGGTGCAGATCGTGGGCCTGGTGGGCAGCAACGGCATTCTGCCCGCCGATTCAGCTATGGAAAGCATTCGGCAGCGAGCGGACGCGCAGCACGTCGCCCTGGAGCGCTACCACATGGTGCCGACGCTTTGCTGGTTCAAGGCGAGCGACGGTTTCCTGAAGTTCCAGTGCGCGGCCGGGACGGCGCTGGCGGCTTTGCTCGTGTTTGGCGTCGCGCCCGCCCCGTGCCTGTTCCTGCTGTGGCTGATTTACCTTTCACTGGCGACGGTCTGTCGCGAGTTCCTGGGCTTTCAGTGGGACAACCTGCTGCTGGAGACCGGCTTCCTGACGATCTTCCTGGCGCCCCTGCAACTTTGGCCGCGGATGTCTCGCGCCGCGCCGCCGTCGCGGCTCGTGCTGTGGCTGCTGCGGTTGCTGCTGTTCAAACTGATGTTCCAGTCCGGCTGCGTCAAACTGCTCAGCCACGATGCGGCTTGGCGCAACCTGACGGCGCTCACCTTCCACTACGAAACGCAGCCGCTGCCGACGTGGATCGGCTGGTATGCGCACCAGTTGCCGGTGTGGGCGCAGAAGGCCTCCGCCGCCACGATGTTTGGCATCGAGCTATTCGTCCCGTTCCTGATCTTCGCGCCGCGGCGGCTGCGCCACCTGGCGTGCTTGGTTTTGGTCGGCTTCCAGGGGCTGATCTTTCTCACCGGCAATTATTGCTTTTTCAACCTGTTGACCGTCGCCCTGTGCCTGTTGCTGCTCGATGATGCCGCGCTAAAGGCGTTCCTGCCAGCGAGATTGGCGGATTCCCTTTTCCCGGGAGGGCGAGCGTCCTCGCGAGCCCAAGCATCTTCGGGCAATGGGGCTCGCGAGGACGCTCGCCCTCCCGGGTGGAGGTGGCCGGTGCAGGTGACCTTTCCGGTGGCGGCCATCGCCGTCGTCACATCGCTCATGCAGTTCACGATCATGTTCCGCGCTCCCATCCCCTGGCCGGGGCCCTTGCTTGCGGTTTACGGATGGATCGGACCGTTCCGCAGTTTCAACAGCTACGGCTTGTTCGCAGTCATGACGACCTCCCGACCGGAGATCATCATCGAGGGCAGCGACGACGGCTTGATCTGGCGGGCCTACGAGTTCAAGTACAAGCCCGGGGACATAAAGCGCCGTCCCGGGTTCGTCGAGCCACATCAGCCGCGATTGGATTGGCAGATGTGGTTCGCCGCCCTGGGCACCTACCGGCAGAACCCCTGGCTGGCCAACCTCTGCGTGCGCCTGTTGCAGGGCTCGCCCCCGGTCTTGGCCTTGCTCGAGCGCAATCCGTTCCCCGACGCCCCTCCGCACTATATCCGTGCGGTGGTTTATGACTATCACTTCACCGATTTCGCGACGCGCCACAAAACGGGAGCCTGGTGGCGCCGCCAGGAACAGGGAGCATATCTGCCCGCCCTTTCCCTGGACGATGTAAAGTAAGGGTGCGAGCGCGTATTTAGCCGTCTCGACGCACGGTGACCAGGGCCTGCGAGGCAGGAGGCGTGCCATGCGCTGCTTTTGACAAACCCGGCTAGCGGGGTGACGTTTGAACGGACGGCGGCCCGAAGGGTCAAAGCAGGCGCCACGTAAGGGAAAGTTACATCAGTGCCGGAATACAGAATCGTTGAACAGCTAAATGACATGAGCAGAATTGCGCAGTTTTTCATCACCAGGAAGCCGGCTGTGCTGGGCAGCCTGTTAATTCTTATTGCTTTCCAGACGGCTCCGTTCTCAGGCGCCGCGCCGGCTTCGGATACTGGAACTCCCGCCCCGAAGTTGACCATCCAGGACACCCCCATTAACCGCGACCTCAAAGCGGCGACGAGCGTAGCGCCCGTCGTCAAAAAGGTCGCGCCCAGCGTGGTGAATATCTATTCCACCGTGACGATCCACGACCGGCCTAATCCGCTCCTCAGCGACCCGTTCTTCCGGCGGTTTTTTGGCGAGGATTCCGGGGGCCAGAGCCAGCCGCGCACCCACCGGGAACAAAGCCTTGGCTCAGGCGTGATAGTTTCGCCTGACGGTTACATCCTCACCGCCAACCATGTCGTCGAGAACGCAGATAAGGTAAAGGTGGCGCTGGCTTCGGGTGAGAAGGAATTCGACGCCAAGATCATTGGGGCCGATCCGGCCACGGACACGGCGGTGCTGAAGGTGGATGGGAAAAACTTGCCGGCGATCACGATTGCCGACAGCGACAAGCTCGAAGTGGGCGACGTGGTGCTGGCCGTCGGCAACCCGTTCGGCGTCGGACAGACTGTCACCATGGGGATCGTCAGCGCGCTGGGAAGAGGGGGTTTTGGCATCAACAACTACGAGAACTTCATTCAGACCGACGCGGCGATCAACATGGGCAATTCCGGCGGGCCGCTGGTCGATGCCGAAGGGCGGCTGGTGGGGATCAACACCTGGATTATCAGCGGCAGCGGCGGCTCGCAGGGACTTGGGTTTGCGGTGCCAAGCAACATGGCGCGTTACGCGATGGAACGCCTTATCAGCGACGGCAAAGTCGAGCGCGGCTATCTGGGCCTGCTGCTACAGCCGGAGATGACGCCGGAGCTGGCCAAACAATTCAACCTGCCAAGCATGAACGGCGCGCTGGTGACGACGGTAGAACCGGATTCACCCGCCGGGAAGGCTGGGTTCAAGGACGGTGATTTCGTCACGGAGTTTAATGGGCAGAAGGTCAAGGACATGAGGCAGTTTCGCCTGATGGTTTCCCAGACGGCGCCGGGCAGGAAGGTAACGCTGCGAATCCTGCGGGACGGCAAGGAGAAGACCCTCACTGCCACGCTCGGGGAGATGTCTAAAGAGGCGCTGGCGGGCAACGGTCAGGGGCAGCCGGGTGGACGCAGTCAATCGAAAACAGACGCGTTAGACGGGGTTGAGGTAACCGATCTGGACGCCCAAGCACGGCGCGAGGCGGACATCCCCGATAATGTGAAGGGTGCACTGGTCACGAAGGTGGTCGAGGACTCTAACGCGGCGGAGGCCGGCTTGCGCGCGGGCGACGTAATTACCGAGATTGAGCGGCAGCGGGTCCGCAGTGCGGACGAGGCGGTGGCCGCGAGCGAGAAGGCTGAAGGCGACCGCATCCTGCTGCGGGTCTGGCGCGGCGGAGAAGGGCGGGGCGGGATGCTTTATCTCTCGGTGGACAACACTAAACGGAAATAGGCGGTTCGTGGGATATGGGAAACGGGAAACGTGACGCGTGAAACGTGATGCGTGATGCGTGATGCGTGATGCGTGATGCGTGAAACGTGAGACGACAGGAGTGAATCATGACATTGAACTGGAACCTGGTTACCAAGGGCATGCGCCCGCACGCGCAATTGCAGAGCAAGCTGGAGCAGAAGATCGCCAAGCTGGAGACTCATCTGGAACACTTTCCGTCGGATGCGGTCCACTTGCAGGTCAACCTGGAGCGGCACCCGAAGCGGGTCTGGTTCGCCGCCGCGCTCACCCTCCGTTTGCCTTCGAACCTCCTGCAGAGCAAGAAGTCCGGGCCCGACCCGCTGACGGTGTTTGATCAGGCCATCAAGGCCCTGCTGCGGAAGGTGGCGATGCTTAAGTCCGCCTTGAGGCGCGAGAAAGACTGGCAACGGGTGGCGCGCCGGAAGCTTTGACAAAAGCCTGGCGCCGGGCATTCTGTCTGGAGCAGGAAGGCCATTTGTGCCTTAATCAGCCGCTTCGGTTATGCCACTGCAATATAAAGATTACTACAAGAGCCTGGGTGTGCCCCGCGACGCCAACGACGCCGACATCAAGAAGGCCTTTCGCAAGCTCGCGCGCGAGTTCCACCCGGACGTCGCCAAGAACAAGAAGCAGGCGGAAGAGAAGTTCAAGGAGATCAATGAGGCCTACGAAGTGTTAGGCGATGCGGCCAAGCGCAAGCGCTATGACGAGCTGGGCGCGAATTGGCAGTCCGGCGCCGAATTCCGTCCGCCGGGCGGCTGGGAATCGTTCGGGCGCGGGCGGACTTCCGGGGGCGGGGGGCCGGGCGGCGGGGAACGCGAGTTTCATTTTGACGGCACCGGCTTCAGCGATTTCTTTGAGCAAATCTTCGGTTCGAGGGGCGGCCGGGGCGCACCGGGATTTGGGGGTGCTGGGGGTTTTGGCGAAGACGAAATGGGCGGGGCACGCGGCCAGGACATCGAGGGCGACATCCTGGTGACGCTGGACGAAATCCTGCGCGGTTCGAGTCGCACGATCCGGTTGCAACGTACCGATCCTCTCACCGGACAATCGACCAC
>Ga0181538_10004455_pt1 | contig 13086 bp, 9 predicted proteins | sample PEATcosm2014_Bin_40_FD_119773 | JGI IMG/M metagenome (GOLD analysis project Ga0181538, IMG submission 119773) | Peatland microbial communities from MTU Mesocosm Facility, Houghton, MI, USA - PEATcosm2014_Bin23_30_metaG | ecosystem: Environmental > Terrestrial > Soil > Wetlands > Peat | place...
AGCCGTTGCATGGACACGGTCTCAAACGGCGGATTCCTGCCATTCGCCGCCGGGGCCGTTCTCTCACCGCTGCCGGGTGAACTGGGCCGCCAATACGGCCCCTGCGATTACGACGTGCGGCAGAACTTCACGGCGCAGTACGTTTATCAGTTGCCGGTCAATTTCCGGAATCACGTGCTGGGCGGAGCGCTAAACGGATGGCAGGTGTCCGGAACCGCGTTTTGGCATAGTGGCTTGCCTTTCTCGGTGTTGAGCGCGGCCTATTCCGCCAACGGAAACGGCATTGTGCAGGGCAGCGGCCCGCAGTATGCCAGCGTGGTTCCCGGCGTACCGGTGTACGAACACAATCCGATTCCCGGCGTCACTCAGCCCGGTACGATTCAGTGGCTGAACCCGGATGCGTTCGTTTCGACTGTCGATCCGAGCACCGGCGCCTGTGCCGGTGGCAACAGCCCGACGAACTGCCAGTTCGGCAATCTCGGACGGAACGCGTTGCGCGGACCCGATTTCGTCTGGAGCGACCTGTACCTGACGAAGTGGTTCCAGTTGAGCGAGAAGTTGAAGTTGCGCGTCGACGGCCAGTTCTTCAACGTCTTCAACCACCCGAATTTCGGTCTGCCGGTCTTGGGATATGCAGGTATTCCGGGCAAGCCGTCCACACAGACCGGATTCGGAGCGCTTAGCTATCCGACTTCGCCTCCGACAGGACTATTGGGCGTCGGGTTAGGTGGGGACAGCTCGCCTCGCATGATCGCGCTCCAGGCACGGCTGGACTTTTGAGGTAGCCCGCTAACCGCCTTGAAAGCCCCGGCCAGCTTTTCCCAGGTGGTTTCGAGCGCCTCGGGAACCACGCGGGTCTCGCCGGTGGTGGTGATGAAGCTGGTGTCGCCGCCATCTGGGAAGCTTGAGGCTGCAAGCCCCATCGGCAGGATCAATCCCGCAATACACCGGTCGCGTCCAAACCCTTGCGCTTGGCATCAGTGGCAGCGCGACTGGGTGGAGCAGGACATATCAGGATGTATCCCTGGAAATGATGCGTAAGGCGGAAGTATACAGAAGTCGCCCGGAAAGCGCGGCCTGCTAAGAGAACTCGGATGCGCTCGCATCGCCGGGCGGTCGCCGCTCCGAATTGGCGTTGTGCGGCGCCGCACGCTTGCGCCTGGACACTCGTGCCCCATGTCTAAAAGTGAAAACCCAGCGTTGCCGTGATCGCGCGCGGAGTGACGTAGTGCGTGCCGCTGAAAGTCGACAGGAAGTTGTACAGGGCTTCTTTGTCGGTTAGATTGACCACCGTCAAACGGGCGCTCCACTTGTATTTGTCGCCGCCGAAGAGGTTGTCGTGGCCCACCGCAACGTCGAACAGATTGCGCGGCGCGACGCGCGGCGGGTTCAGGTCGTCATTCTCCGTGCCGGCCGCCGGTATCTTGAGCAGCGTGGAACCATACTGTGACGCGAGGCAAAGGCCGGTGGGGCTGATTGGTGTGGTCGCGGTGGCGTGCACGCCGCCGCAATAGAGTCCCGCCTGGAACTGTTGGTCCGGCGTCAAGTTGGAAACGTCCACCACCGAGTCGGTCCCGTCCGGCCCATTCGCGCAGTTGCCGCCCGCGCACGGCACTGGCCCCGCGACCAGGCCGCTGTCATACCGCCAGTTGAAGCCCAGCCACGGGCCCTTCTTCCAGGGCTGGTATTGCACGTGCGTGGTCTGATTGAAGTTCTCGTCGTGGTCGATGCGGAACACCGTGGCGCCGCCAGGCGTGGCGCCGATGCCGCTGATCTGCGGTGTGAAGAAGCGCGCCGCCACGTGGGAGAAGACCACGTACGCGGTCAGCCCGTGGTAATTGGGCATGCTGGCGCGAACCGCATAGCCGGGAATCTTGGAGCGGTCCCACTCGATGGGAAAGGTGATCGGCGAGGCCCCCAGCACGCTGAAGTCGTAAGCTTTGTGAGTGTACTTCCAGATGTATTCGCCGTCTATCACCAGGTATTTTCCAAATGCCTGCTGCAAGCCGGCGTGGAACTCGTTGCGCCAGCCTGGACCGAGCGGAGCGGTTTCGCAAGGTCCCGTCACCGACATGATGGCGTTGATCACCGGATCGTTGCAGCCCAGACTGGAGAGGACCAGATTCTCGTTGAAAGGCGTTTCGAGCGAGCGGGCATAGGAAATCCGCAGCACGGTTCCGGTCGGCTTAATATTGTAGGCAATCCCCAGACGCGGCTCCGGCTGGCTGGCGCTGGTGATGCCGCGGTAAATATCCTCGCGGAACCCCACGTTGAACGACCAGTTCTTAATCGTGATGCTGTCCTGTATAAACATGCCCACCTCGCGAAGGTCGGCATGGCCGTAATAGTGATACAAGCCGCTCGTGGAGTTCGGGCAGCCGTCGGAGGCCGGCAGAGGCCCTGTCCGTGTGAGATCGTAGCAGCCGAGCAGAGGGTTGAATGCGGGATTGGGCTGCAGGGCGCCCGTGCACTGCGTTGGATCGGTGATCGACGCCAGCGTATTCGGGCTACCGTCGGCATTCAGGCAAACCGCGTTTGTGCCAGGATCGACCAGCCCGAGAGCGTCTTTCTCCGTGATGATGGTGTCCTGATACGTCACGCCCGCCTTGATGTTGTGCACGCCCCTGACGTAGGACACACTGGTGCGCGCGCCAAGATTGGTCAGCCGGCGATTCTGGCCGATGGTCTCGGACTGCAGATCCGGGATCAGGTCCGCGAAGGGATTTCCGCTCGGGTAATAGTTGTATTGATCCTGCCGCACGAAGCCGCCGAGCGTGAATACGGTGTGCGGGTTGAGCAGGCGCGTCCAGGCCGGCGCCACGTTAAACGTGCGGATCTGGGAACGCTGGTCGGTCGAGCCCACCGGCACGCCGTTCGGTCCAAGCCCTCCGTTATCCGCCACCAGCCCGGACCACGCAGTCGCGTTCTGGGCGTCGAACGAATTCGGCGTCTGGAACCACGACCGGGTGAAGCCGAAGTTCACGTTGATACTGTCCGCCTGCGAAGGCTTGACGTCGACTCGATCGAAAAAATTCTCTTCATTGCCGCGATCGTGCATGACGGCTAGTTCCGGTCCATCCAGAAAGCGGCCGCTCTGGAGTCCGCTGGCGGCGATAAAGTTGCCCCACCAGTTGCCGCCGTAGGCGAGGTTGAAGCTGCCGCCGCCGGTGCCGAAACTGCCGTAAGTGGCGTCGATTTCGCCATGCGGTTGGGTGACGCCCAACCCGGAGCGCGTCGTCACCACGATCACCAGGCTGGTTTTGTCCCCGTATTCGGCCGGCGGTGCGCCTTCGATCACTTCCATCGACGCCACCGAATCGAGCGGGATCTGATTCGAGAAGACCTTGCTCTGCTGGTCGGTAATCGGCTGGTCGTCCACCGAAAATGAGTTGGAGGCGTGATCGCCGAGTCCGTGAAACAGACCGTCGGAATCGGCGGCGACGCCGGGAACGCTGGCCGTCACCAGCGAGCTGAGCGATGAGGATTGGCTGTCGAGCGGCAACCTGTCAAACAGCGCGCGGTCGATATCGGTGTGCGTGGTCGGGACGGTTTCCAGTAGGTCCTGAGAACCTTCCACATCCACGGTCACTTTCGACTCGCCGAGCTGCAGGTTGATCTTCAGCTCGACCGGGACCGATGTCCGAACGTTGACGTCCTGGACGCCGATCTGGAAGCCGGATGCGCTGGCGGACAAGTGATAGTTGTTGAACGGGACGTTGGCGAATGCAAAACTCCCCTGGGCGTCGGTTGCGGCGCTGCGGCTGAGCTGGGAAACCGGGTTTTGAATCTCCACCACCGCGCCCTTGACCGCCGCGCCACTCGGGTCGAGAACCGAACCGCGAATGGTACCCGAACTACTACTGCTCGACTGCGCATAACTCAAAAGGCTGAATCCAAGTCCCAGTGCAAGTAACACGAGTACGGTGCGCGCAAATCCCGTCATGTTTTTTGTTTTCCCCTCCTAGCATTGTCCGCGCGAGAACTGGCGAACCCTAGTACAATCCGATCGGCGGGCCGCCGAGAAGGACATACGGGATGCTTTCTTCGATGAACGGACTGCATGAGGGAAGCCCGCACGCTCAGTGGGTCATTCGCCTGCCAACGGCCGGTGAACTGGTGGTGCGATGTGACAAGTCCCCGGAGTGCGCGTCACACCGCAGCCGAAGCGTCACCCGCCCAAGAGTTGGCGCACACGGTGGGCGCGGCGTTTGCTGGCGATGAACTCCTGATCGTTGCTCAGCGTGATCAGCCAGCGCTGGCTGCTGAGTGCGCTCATCTTGCGGACGTGATCCACGTTAATCAGCGCGTTGCGGTGGATGCGTTCGAAGTTGCCGTGCCCCAACCGCTGCTCGATCACCTTTAGCGTCTGTGTGGCGAAGTATTTCTTCCGGGCTGTGAAGATCCACACCAGGTCGCCTTCGGCCTGAAATGCGACGATCTCAGCGGCATCGAGGAGAAAATACTCTTCGCCGACCTTGCCGACGATCTTCCGCGGGCGAGGCCCCGACGCAGGCGCCGCAACCTCCTGAAGCTGCGCCAACCGCTCCACCGCCTGTCGCCCACTGACGCGGCTGGCCCGCTCGACGGCTTGCCGCAATCGCTCCTGCCCCACGGGCTTGAGCAGGTAGTCGATGGCCCCCGCCTCAAACGCCTTCACAGCGTAACTGTCATAGGCGGTTACAATGACGATCACAGGCATGTGGGACCCGCGCCGGATGCCGCTCACCACTTCAAATCCGCTCATGGCAGGCATCTGAAGGTCGAGCAGCACGAGGTCGGGCCGGTGTCTGGCGATTTGGTCAAGCGCTTTTGCGCCGTTGTCGGCTTCACCCATCACTTCCACGCCAGGGATCAATTCCAGTTCCTCGCGCAGCACTTGGCGGGCGATGGGCTCGTCGTCGACGATTAGCGTTTTCAATGGCATCGCACGGAGCCGGGGCTCAGATGATTCTAGGACGAAGAAATCACTTAACGAACAATTTTTGCATGATCGGGCAGGAAGATGTGGCAAGCGGGCTGAGAATACGGGTGGACGGAGCAAAGCGCGTGGCATCAACGCGAGACCGGGGTTCTGGTGGCGGGGATGGAAAGCTCGGCGGCAGCGGTGCTGCAGTCGACGGCAAGACGCAGGCTGGCGGCGGAGCCGTAGCAGATTTCGAGCCTGCGCCGCAAATTGTCGAGTCCCACTCCCGTCCCCGGACTGCCGGCGGCGCCACCGGAGGAGCTGTTTTCAACCAGGATGCGCACCTGCCCTCCCTCGATTTCGCCGCGGATGCGAACGTAGCCAGGCTCGGCGCTGGGGGCTATGCCGTGCCGGATCGCGTTCTCCACCAGCGGCTCGACCGATAGCGCTGGGATGGGAATGTCGAGAAGAGCCTCGTCCACGTCGATCTCCACTCTAAGCCGGCTGCCCAGACGCGCCTGCTCCACCTCCAGATAAGCACGCACGATTTGCATTTCCTGCGCCAGCGGCACGAAGGTCTTCTCCGATTGCAGGAAATAGCGAAAAATCTCCGCCAGGTTGAGCACCATGCGGCGGGCTTGTGCGGCTTCGCGCGGTATGGTGCCGTATACGGCGTTGAGGGCGTTGAACAGAAAATGTGGATTGATTTGCGATTGCAGGGCGCGCAACTCGCCCTGTGAGACCAGCCGCTCCATTTCCCGGCGGCGCAGCGACTCCACTTTCTCGGAGATTTCCGTGGCAGCACGCGCCAGCATGTCGAGGTCTTCACTCAGGTAGCGCCGTCCGCCCTCGCGACGGCCGAGCAGGATGAGCCTGCAACTGCCCGCGCCGAGCCGCACCGGTACCACCGTTTCCGCCCAATCCCACCGGCGCAGCGATGCCGCGTCGGCGATGGCGCTGACCGGTGCCGGGGCGTGCAGGTTTTCCGCGCCTGCGATCTCCGCTCCACCCGCGATCGCGTGTTGGGGCGTTCGCACGGCGTCGGCCATGGCGGAAGCGGACCATTCGAGGAGCGGGTCTTCCTCGGTGAAAGGAGGGCAATCCTTGATGCGGCCGGCCAGGCCGGCCACCCCGCTTTGCCGGAACACCACCCCCGTGAGCCACGCCTGCAGTCGGTTGCGCAGCCAGGCAAAGAACACCAGGAACAGGCAGACGCTGATCAGCAGCGCCGCTTCGTGCAGCGGATCGGCAATCCGTTCCACCAGCAGCAGGCGGAAGGCGGCGGCGGTCACCAACAGCGTGAGAACGGCGGCGAGCAGTGCGTTGGCGAGGAAACGGATGAAGGCGTCCAGCAGAACGAAGCGATAGTCCTGCAACAACAGAAACAGGGCCAGCGGAATGCCGGCGTGATGCACCACCAGTTCGCTGGCCCAAGCCTGGTTGGCGTGACCTACGCCGAAGTGGACGAACGACATGGCAAATAAGGCCAGGCACATAGCAGCCAGGATTCGGATTCCGCCCGGGCGCTGGCGGTATGCCGCGCTGGCGGCGGCCAGGCCGGTAAGCAGCAGGAAACCGATGGTGGTGACCAGTAGCGCGGCTTCGTGCCAGTCTGCGGCGTTGCCTCGTATCTCGACGAAATGCATGGCCGAAGCGATCGTACCGAGCACATAGCCGGCGATTATCAGGCCGCGGTTTCGCTCGCCCAGCGAGATATGCAGTAAGACCGCCGGAAGCATTGTGAGCGTGGAAAAGCTGCAGGCCACCAGGACACCTTGCAAGGCAGCGGGCAGGCCCGGCCAGGTCAGCACGACCAGCGATCCCAGGTTCCAAAGCAGCGACAGTGCTGCCGCCAGGCCCGGCAGGTACCGCCCGCGCGAACCGGACCAACCGCGCCCGCTGTAAAGCAAAACCAGAAAAATCGCGAAGATCAGCGCGCCGCCAGCGTGACCCAGAATGTTGATCAGCAGAGGTTGGTTCAAGCCAGGCATAGGGCGCAGTCTTGCACCTTCATCCTAGATCATCAAGGGCCTGCTTGAACCAACGGGGCTGCCGCACGCACGGCCCGATACCTCCGCAAGAACTGGTCCCACGCAACCGGCGGAAAGCTCCGCAGCAGGCATCCATAAGCTGCCGGCCGCGGGCAACGGCCGTGCGGAACTCGCGGGTGGCGATGCAGACGAAGATCCAGCCGGGCGCGCGCCGCGCGAGTTTCGCTTTTATGGTCCGATGCAACGGCTTCACGCCTATGAGCGGAACCGGCCAGCAATCGCGAGATCCAACTCGGCGACCGATTCTTGGCGACAACAGCCCATTCATCCAGCAATGCGGATAGATCTCGTGACACGGCGTTCTGGGAACCCCGCCAGCTTAGGTGAGCTTAGGTGCAACGCCCGCTAACCCGCCTTGAAAGCCCCCGCCAGCTTCTCCCAGGTAGTTTCGAGCGCCTCGGGAACCACGCGGGTCTCGCCGGTGGTGGTGATGAAGCTGGTGTCGCCGGTCCAACGCGGCAGGACGTGCATGTGCGCGTGGGCGGCAATGCCGGCGCCGGCGCTCTGGCCCAGGTTCATGCCGAGGTTCCATCCATCGGGGCGATAGAGGACGCGCAGGTGCTTCACCGCGTCGCGCGCCAGGCCGATCATCTCGGCCAGCGCCGGCTCGGGCAGGTCTTCGATGGTGGCGATGTGCGCGAAGGGCACCACCATCACATGGCCGCTGGTGTAGGGGAACCGGTTGAGGATAACGAAATTGTGCGCGGCGCGGTGGACCACCAGCGCCTGCCGGTCATCCGCGGCGGCGGCCCGGCAGAAGACGCACACACCGGGCTCCCCCGGCGCGGCCGTGATGTAGTGGTAGCGCCAGGGAGTCCACAGATAGTCCATTGGGGTGCCGCGCGCGAGCCTACGGGTTCGGCACCGGTTGCGGCGCGGGCCCCGCGCCTTCGGCCGGCGCCGGCGCCGGCGCGACCGGAGTCGCCGACAGGTTGACTACGTCCTTCAGCTCCTTGCTCGGCTTAAAGTAGGGGATTTTCTTGGCCGGCACTTCCACCCGCGCCCCGGTCTTCGGATTGCGGCCGACGCGCGGCTGCCGCTGGCGAGTGCGAAAGCTGCCGAAGCCGCGAATCTCGATCTTGTCCCCGGTGCGCAGGGAGCGTACAATGCTGTCGAAAATGGCCTCCACGATGACCTCGGACTCCTTGCGCGTCATTTCCACTACGCGGGAGACCTCTTCAATCAGATCGGCTTTCGTCATCCCATTCTCCAGAGTCTCAATCGTTTACGAAACCGCAGTATCTCTTGATTCCATGTCCATTTGCAAGTTTACTTAGGTTCTGTTTACTTCGGTTCAGGCTCTTTAAGACTCATCGCCTCCTCGATGGTGGTGGTCGCAGCCGCGGCGTTCCGCTGATAATCCACCAACCGGGTCTTCTCTTCGTCGTCCGCCGCGGCCCGCAAACTGAGACCGATCTTCTTATCGACCTCGCTCATTTTGACGATCTTGAAATCGGACTCCTGGCCCACCGCCAGCGGCAACTCGCCGCCGCGCTTGCCCAAGTAACCCGGCACCTCGGAAAAGTGGCACAACCCTTCCACGCCTTCGGCCAATTCGACAAAAGCGCCGAAGCTGGCCAGGCGGCACACCTTGCCGTGCACCGTGTCGCGCACCTGGTGGGTCTGGAAGAAGCTCTCCCAGGCATCCGGCTGCAATTGCTTGACGCCCAGCGAGAGGCGGTGCGCCCCGGAATCGATAGCCAGAATCACCGCCTGCACGGTCTGCCCCTTCTTCAACACCTCGGAAGGATGCTTGACGCGCTTGGTCCAGGAGAGATCCGAGACATGCACCAGGCCGTCGATGCCCTCCTCGATTTCGATGAAAGCGCCGAAATCGGTCATGTTTCGCACCCGTCCCTCCACCACCGAGCCGACGCTGTAGCGCGTGTCGATGGTGGTCCACGGGTTGGGCTCGAGCTGCTTGAGACCGAGCGAAATGCGCCGTTCCTTGGAATGCACCTCGAGCACCACGGCTTCCACCTGGTCGTTGGGCTTGACCACCTTCGACGGATGTTTCATGCGCCGCGACCAGGTCATTTCGCTGATGTGGATCAGGCCCTCGATGCCGGGCTCCAGCTCGACAAAAGCGCCGTAGTCGGTGACGTTCACCACCCGGCCCAGCACGCGGCTGTCGACCGGGTAGCGTTCGGCCACCGACTCCCAAGGGTCGGGCTCCAATTGCTTCAGGCCCAGCGATACCCGTTCCTTGGCGCGGTCGAACTTGAGCACCTTGACCGCGATCTCGTCGCCGACGTGCAGCACTTCGGAGGGGTGAGCGATGCGCCCCCAGGAAACATCGGTCACGTGGAGCAGGCCGTCAATCCCGCCCAGGTCGATGAACGCTCCGTATTCGGCCAGGTTCTTGACCACCCCGGTGATCACCGATCCTTCCTGGATATGGTCCAGCGTGGCGCTCTTGCGCTCGTGGATTTCTTCTTCCACGGCAAGCTTGCGCGAAACCACTACGTTGCCGCGGCGCCGGTTCAGTTTGACGATCTTGACCGGCACATCCTGGCCGGCTAGAGCGTCCAGGTTGCGCACCGGGCGCGGATCGGCCTGCGAGCCCGGCATGAACGCCTTGACGCCCACGCCCACCGCCAGCCCGCCTTTCACCCGGCCCAGCACGCGGCCGGAGACCACGAGCTGCTCCTGGTAGGCCTTTTCCAGGTTGTCCCAAACGCGCAGCCGGGCGGCCCGCGAGTGGGAGAGCAGAACGTATCCTTCCATCTGCTCGCCGTGGTCGATCATCACGTCCACCACGTCGCCGGGCCGCACCGTGATTTCGCCGCCGGGACCCTGAAACTGCTCCAGCGGAACAATCCCTTCGGACTTGTATCCGAAATCGACGATGACGTCTTTGGCGGTCAGGCTGAGTACGGTTCCCTGCAGAACTTCGTCGGCCGCGGGCGGCGCGAAATGGCTGTAGTCGTCCAGCAGTTCTTCGTAGCTGTCCGGCGCGGCCTGGTCCAGTTGCGCGTCATTCTGCTCGTCAGCCATTAGTACTCCGCCCTTGTTTGATTCGCTGGTAGTTGCCGGGGATGACGCCTCTGCGGGGAGACCAAAATACGTGAAAGCGCCTGCGCTACGCGTTCCCCCGAAACACGATCGAACGAGACCATGGGCCGACTACCGCAACCGTTGAGAGATCAGTATGTTAGCAAATATACGCCGGTTAAGATGGGGTTGTCAATGTGGCCGTCGGTGTGGATCAGGCCACGCTGGACCGCGTCGCCGCGCCGTGACATTCCCAACCCACATTGCAAGGGCTATTGGGAGGTGGCTGGTAGACGTTGGCCGGATCGAAAGAGGACGCCGCTCACCGCGTTCTGTGGCCGGATGAGCCGCCCGGCCGCAAGACTCCCAGCATGCGATTCGAGTATTCGGAAAAAGCGGCCTTCCCCTTGCCCGTGAGACTGCACACCGTCAGCGGCACTTTGCCCTTGAACGTTTTCTCGATCGCGACATACCCGGCCTCCTCCAGTTTCGCCAGATGTCCCGATAAGTTCCCTTGCGTGAATCCACCTTCCCGCTGCAGGTAGAGGAAGTCCGCTTCGCCGGTGCCGCCGAGGATCAGCATGATCGCGAGCCGGGCCGGTTCGTGGATCAGACGATCCAGTTGCGAGATTTCCTGCATTCGCTGGCTCACGCCCGCACGCCTGCCGTCACGCGTGGATAGGGGTTCGCGCGCAGGTAGTGGACCAGCGTGAACGCCCCCTGCGCCAGCAGCCACAAGCCGGTTAGCAAGAGCGGCAGCGGCGACTGCAGCCGCGCTGGAACGTCCAGCCACAGCGGCGTCAGCCCGGTGAGCGCCAGAATCAGCGCGGACCACCATCGGAAGGGACGCTCCGATTTCCGGTTCAACGCATACAGAGTGACGGCGAGCGCGGGCATCGCCAATGCCATGTACCAACGCCGCCAGGGGTTCAGGCCGGAGAGAAGGAAACACCACCAGAGAATCACTGTCACCGTCCGCGTGTTGAAGTGGGTCACGTTTTCGTCCGGCGGAGGTGCGGGCCGCAAGGAAAGCGTGATCAGGGTGTCGGGGCGTCCTGCGAGCGTTTCCGGAAGTTCCTCCGGCGGCTGCACGTAGCCGGTGCGCGGATAGGTCAGGTGCGATTTCAAAAAATCCAGGATCTCGCGGCCCTTCCAAAAGAGAAGGAGCAAGCCGGCCGCTAAAAAAAAGAAATCGAACTGCGGCGCAGGACTGCGGGCATAAATGCGCCACCAGAGCCCCAATCCGCCGAAGAGGAGCAACGTCACCCCGAGCACAATGTCCGGCAGGCCATCGACAAACCAATAGGAGGCAGCTCGCCGCCCTGGAGAAGCTGCCAGCATCGCAGTATCGTCCTTCATAAGAACCAGTTTGCATCAAAAACTAGTCCCTGTCAAGGAAAACATGACCAGGTAGGACACACGATCGCTTTTTGCCGTCTGTCAATGCGTCGTGCCTACCTCCCGGTAGGCACGGGCTCCCCTTCAGCCCCCTTCAGCCTGGTTCGACAGCAGCAGTTTGCCGCCGCTCGAGAGAACCACGTGCAAGGCGGCCGGCCCCACCAGGCGCTCCAGGCGCGGGCGCTGCGCTTCCTTGGTCACCAGGTAGCAGCGCTTGGCCGTAAGCCAGAGGGCCTTCCAGCCGGCATCGTCAAGGAAAACGTCGGGCGCGCCCGGGGCGTAAGAACCGTACACCAGGTTCTGGCGGCGTCCGTTCAACAGCAGTGCGGACCGGTCGGCGTAGAAGATCACCGAAGAGAATGGGTAGTCGTGGCCTTCCACCACCAGCGTGCCCTCGGGCGCGCGCAACAACGCGTCGGCCAGCGGGCGTGACGACAGATAGGGATCGAAAGCCACCATCGCCAGCCGCGCCGCATGAAGAAACACAATCATCATCAGCGCGGCCGCGAGAAATGCAGCCGTGTCTTTACCGATCCGTCGGACGCGCCCGAGCGCGGGGGCGAGAAATGCGCCCAGCAGAAAAGCCAGGCCCGCCAGCACCAGCGGCAGCCGCAGATAGGCCAACGAAGAAAGCGTGAGGTCTTCCATGTGGCCGAGCGACAATTTGTAAGCGCCGGGATGCTGCGACAGCGCCATCGAGATATCGCCCGGCGCGGCCGTATTCCGCACCAGCCAGGCCAGCGCCAGCGCCACCGCGCCCGCCGCTCCGGCCAGCGCCTGGAGCACCCGCGTTCCCCGTCCGATCCACGCGCCGCCATCGGCCATCGCCGCGCCCAGCAGTAAGGCCAGCGCCGGATAGCACGGCATCGAGTAATACTCCTGGGTGGTCGAGAAACTGAAAAAGACCAGCACGAAGCCGGTCCAGCAGAGCGCCAGCAGGCGCGCCCGCCCGGCGCGATCCACCGGCCGGAACCGCAGCTTCGCCACCGCCGGAAAGTAGACGCTCCAGGGAAACAGCCAGAGCAGATGAAATAGCCAGAAGTATACGAGCGGCACCGTATCGTAATCGCGCGGGTAGCGCAGGTTCAGGAAACGCAGCACCTGCTCATTCATGAAATAAAACCACAGGAAACCGTGGTATTGGCCGGGAAGACTGCGCAGCGTGAAATCGAAATACGGTGGATTGCGCAGCGTCGCCAGCACGTGCCATGGGGCGGCAATGACCAGCGCCACCGCGGCGCCGGAGAACGGGTGCAGCCGCTTCCACACCGCGCGCGAAAACAATTGTCCGCTCAGGCCCAGGTAGATCAGAGCCGCCGCCACCGGAAACAGCACTCCCACCGTGCTCTTGAGCAGCAGCCCCACGCCCAGGCTGGCGGCCAGCGCCATCGCCCACAGGCGCGGATGCGGCTCCCGGTCGTCCAGGGCGCGCAGAAACGCCCACATGGCGAGCGCGGTGGCGGCGGTCAGCATCACGTCCGGAATCAGGATGCGGGTGAACAGGAAAAGGCCCGCCGAAGTGGCCATCGCCACGCCGGCCAGGGTTCCGGCCCGGCGCCCGAACGCCCACCCGCCGAAGGCCGCGGTGATCCAGCAGAGCAGCACCGCGGACAGCGCCACCGGAATCCGCGCCACCCAATCGTAGGCGCCGAAGAGTTTGAAGCAGCCGCCGATCAGCCAGTAAATCAGCGGCGCTTTTTCCAGGTAGGGGATGCCGTCCAGCCGCGCCGTCACCCAGTC
>Ga0181538_10004456_pt1 | contig 13079 bp, 10 predicted proteins | sample PEATcosm2014_Bin_40_FD_119773 | JGI IMG/M metagenome (GOLD analysis project Ga0181538, IMG submission 119773) | Peatland microbial communities from MTU Mesocosm Facility, Houghton, MI, USA - PEATcosm2014_Bin23_30_metaG | ecosystem: Environmental > Terrestrial > Soil > Wetlands > Peat | place...
ACTTCGGCGTACTCCGGCTCGAAGTGGCCTTTGTCGTCCAGAGCGAAACTGCGCCGGCGCAGCCCGCGCCCCACCACCTGCTCGCAGAGAAGCTGCGTACCGAAGGCGCGGATGCCCAGGATGTGCGTCACGGTGTTGGCATCCCACCCTTCCGTGAGCATGGAGACGGACACCACGCACCGCACCTGCTCGCCGAGCTTGCCGGGCTTGCCCACCGTGTTCATGACTTCGCGCAGGACATCCTCGTCGGTCAGCTTCTCGGGATCGCGCTCGGGGAACCGCGTGCGGTATTCGGCCTTGAACTCTTCGATTTCCCGAGCCGCGATTTTGCGGAAATCGTCGCTCATGGCCTCGCCAGACTCCAACTGCTCGCTGTCCACCAGGATGGTATTCGGGCGGGCGCTCCAGCGGCCATCGGCGACGTTGCTGAATAGACCCAGCTTGCCCGGCACCAGCACGGTGGAGCCGTTCGGCAAAGTCTTTTCCCAGCCCGCGATGAAGTCGAATACCAGCTTGGATACATTCGTGTTGTTGCAGACGACGATAAAGACGGGCGGAGTTCCGCCACGCAGGCTTGCCCCGGCGTCCTGCTCCCACTGCCTAAAGGATGCCTTGTAGTTGATGTAGAGGCTTTGCAACGCGCCTTCCAGCTCGGCCGGAAGCTTCGGCTCGCCGGTGACGGCATCCGTGCCGCGGCCCTTTTTCGGCAAGTGGTCCCGGATTCGGCCCCACAGATCGCGATACGTCGGCTGCTCGCCGGTCATGGCGTTGTCCGCTACCGGAACGCGCGGAACCTTCACGATCCCCGCTTCGATGGCGTCAATCAGGGAGAAATCCGAAATCACCCAGGGAAACAGCGTCCCTTCCCGGTAACCGGAGCCTTTCAGGAAAAACGGCGTCGCCGATAGATCGTAGACGGCGCGCAGGCCGGTTTTGCGTTTGATGGACTCCAAGCCGGTGATCCAGACGCGGGCTTCCTGTTCCCGCTTCTCCGCTTCCTTGCGCTCGTCGCCCTTGAGCTTCTCGCCGTCCTCCTCGGGCTTGCTGCGATAGCAGTGGTGCGCCTCGTCGTTGATGACGACGATGTTCTTCTTGTTGCCAAGTCCCCGGCACACGCGGCGCACAACTTCGTCGGGTGTTTCGGTGAAGGCGTTCACCCTGCCGTTGCCGAGTACCTGCTTGGTGAGCTTGCCCACTGCGACTTTCTCGCGGGGCAGGAAAGCATGGTAGTTGGTGATGAAGATCTTGGCCCGGCTGAGAGGTTCGCGTGCCATTTCCGGCACAACGTCCATCTTGGCGTAGTAGTTCTCGGGGTCGTTCGGCAACAGCACGCGCAGGCGGTCGCGGATCGTAATGCCGGGCGCGACGATCAGAAAGGCGTCACCAAACCGGCTGTCCTGGGGACTGGCGAACTTGTTGAGCGCGTGCCATGCGATCAGCATCGCCATGACTACGGTCTTGCCGCTGCCGGTCGCCATTTTGAACGCGATCCGCTGCAAGAGCGGGTTGTGGGAATCGTTCGCGGCTTTCAGATCGCGCGAAATCCAGGCGCCGCCCTGCCGATCGGCTGCCTCGGTCAGATAGATCGCCGTTTCCAGCGCTTCGATCTGGCAGAAATAGAGGCGCCGCTCGCGATCGGGATTCCGCCAGTATTCGAGCAACTGCCGTGTGGCGCCGGTCACGCCATCGTACCCGCCGAACCGCCACTTCGCGACGGTATTCCGCACGGCGTTGATGAACTTGTTTTCCTCGATGCGATCTTGCGTCCATTCGGTGTCGAGCGAGAGCTGCTTCCCCTTCATTTTCGGTTTGGGTACCGGCACGAAGTAACTGCTCAACCGCCGCGATTCCACGATCTTGTCGGTGATGCCGTCTTCGTCGAAGAAGAAGTGACGTGTCGGCTCGTCAAATGGCGAGTTCAGAACCGGATTCGGAATGATGACTTGGGGCATGGTTCACCGACAGCAATACGGGACGCAAGATGCCGCGCGGAAAACCGCGCCGATTATTCTAGCGCGTGGCGCAGGGGTGGTCGGTGGTCAGGTGGCATCCCGCGCCGTGGAACCCTGGCGCTCAGCCTGCGAACGTTCGGCAGGGCCCGTGTCAAGCGCTGTCCGGTTGCCTCTCACCAAGGATCGTGCCCGCGTCTGTCAATCATGTGCGCAAGGATTGTGGAAAGTGTCCGAGGTTGATACCAACTACTGTTGGGTCGTGCGACAACCCGGAACTGTTAAAATGCTTACGAACCGCATCTGATTGGAGGTCGGATGGCAGAGCTCGATCCGGTGGGGCCGATCGTGGGTGTCCTGTTTGAGGATCAATCGAGTGACTACGTCCTGAAAGTGCTCAGTCTGGCCGGCATTCCCGCACACTTTGAGCTTTCAACGCAGGAGCTTTATAGCAACAACACCCGGAAACGGGCATATCGCGAGCGATTGGTGCCGGTGCTCGCGAGATTCTCGGAGGCCCAGCGCATTCAGGCTGCCGAAAACATAGCAAGAGAAATCGCTGGCAACGAGGCAACTCGTTCACGACTCGAGGAGGTATTGCGCAATGTAGGCTGGACGGTGGCCAAAGGTAGACTCATTCCGCTTGGTCAGACCCGCACGACCGACAGAGCGAGCGACTTGCAGGAGTTACGGATTCACCTTCTGGATGCATTGAAGGCGGCTCGAACAACACTTCAATTTCGTGACCTTCGCGAGGCCATGCCGCAGTATCGCGATCTGCCGGATGAAACATTCTGCGACGCGCTTCAGGACCTGGAGTCGGACGGGATGATCGAGGCACGATTCATAAGAACTGGGATTTCCGAGAAGGTCCGTGCTGCTTACAACATCGAGATAACGCCAAGAGGTCGCGCTCTGACACCTGATACATCTCATTCTACGGAAGTGACTCAGCAGGCAACTCCGATCACGAAACCGACACAGTTTGCCGCGGAACCGATCGCTCCTACGGAAGCGAGCAGAATGACGGTGGACCGAACTGCGGAGCAGCCCACAGCCACAGTTCCGAGCGTGAGAGATGAGCCTCGCGTGTTTATTTCATACTCCTGGGACAGCGAAGGCCATAAAGAATGGGTGCGAGCGCTCGCTATCAGACTTCGAAAGGATGGGATTGACGCGATCGTCGATCAGACACACCTTCTGCTGGGCGAGCGCAGCCCTGAGTTCATGGAACGTTCGGTCAGGGAGAGTGGTTGTGTACTCGTAATCTGCACTGAGAGATACAAGCGACGTTTCGACGATCGCCAGGGAGGCGCCGGGTATGAGGGCCACATTATTACTGGCGAGATTATCGAGGAGGTTGGGAAGAACAAGTTCATCCCTGTGCTCAGAGCGGGGGACTGGAAAAATGCCTTACCCACTGCATTATCAGGCACACTTGGCGCAGACCTCAGTAATGATTCAGGCGATGAGTACACAAGGTTGCTTAAGCGCCTGCACGGAGTGTCCGAGATTCTGCCTATTGGTCCACGGCCAGAATGGCTGGACGATCCCTCTGGCGCGCCCGATGGGATCGCTTCACCAAAAGAAGCGGCCACCCCCGATCCGGCCGAGTACTCTGAGCAACGGAAGAGTTTGGGGGTGACTGAAATCCTAAGGAAGGTTCGGTCCAAACCTCACTGGCGAATTTGGATTCGTCCAACAACTTTCAGAAGGGCCAGATTTAGGGATGTTGAGCAGTGTCGAGCCTTCATGATGTCATCCTACGTGCTCGTTGAAGGATGGTTTCCGTATCCTTGGTTTTCGGCCGATGCACTCGACACCGGCGATGAATGGATTTCTGGGAAGATTGAATGGCGCCAGAATGGGGTGAGTCGGCTAGAGTGTTGGGCCCTTTTTCGCAGCGGCCAGTTCGTTCATGAACGAGCCTTTGACGAGATTCCACAACTCGGAGAGCGCGTTCACCCGCTGGAAATCCTCGATACTGTCACGGGAGCGCTTGAGCTGGCTGAGCGGATGGCCCTAGAGGGTGTCTTATCCTTGAAGACTGCGGTTACTTTCGAGTTGCACGGAGTCGCCGGCCGCAGCCTGACATGGCGAGAAGACCGTTTCGGCCCCGACGACGCAGTCGGACCAAACTGCTGGTGTCAGGACGAGAACGTCACCGTTTTGAGGACCCTGGCCACAGATCAACTCAAGACACGCAGACGCGAATTGGCTCTCGAAGTTGCCCTGGAGATCTACTCCAGATTCGCGTGGTCAAACGCTCCGAAAGACCGCCTCCGCGATGAGCAAACCCGCAGGTTTGGTGGCATTTAGCTGAATCGGAGACATAAGTTAATGCTCCTCACCCCAAAGAATCACTTCACAGAAGACATTGTCAGAGCCAGAGATCTTGTGGCCCACGCGCGGACGCTTCCACCGGGAATACTACAGGATGACGTTCAGAGAGCCGCGTGGATGATGGCAGTTGGCGCGTGCGACGCCTATTTCTCAGATGCTTACGCCGATCTGATTTCGCGGGCACTGAGGGCCAAAGATCTAGAGCCGGCCATCGGCATTCCCGACCGGCTCAACAACCTGAAGGTGCCAGTAACAGCCATACTGCGGGAGGCGCGCGGCGGTTGGCGTTGGCGAATGGCGGCGCGGGAACTCATGGAGGACCAAAACGTCCTATCGCTTGAAAAGATACGCGCGCTGTTTAATCATTTTTTCCGGAAGGGCCACAAGCTCTTAAATCAAGACACCATTGGGTCATGGATTCTTCACCGGGATGCCAAGTCTCGGTTATTCGGGTTAACGGCAACGCGCTATCGTGCTCTTTTGCCCGTGGACAAAGCAGACGCTAAGAAAGCATCGCTGGAGCAGTTCGAAGAACACTTCAATGGGATCTTTCAGCGAAGGCACGACTGCATACATAATTGCGACCGGCCAAGAGTCGCCCTTCAGACCATTTCGCTCGTCACAGTGGAAAAAACCACCGCGGACATTGAGTTCTTGGTCTGCCGATGCCACGAAGCGCTGGTGGATGAGTTCCCAGAGTACCTGAGGACATTGAGATTCGGCGCTTCGACGAGAAATCAGGTTTGCCAGTAGTTTCGGATCTGTCGTCCATAGCACTGGGCAGTTTTGAGAAGGCTGGCATCTTATATCTGAATGAAGAAGACGTGTCACGAGCCGGCACGCGCAGGGATGATCCGTGATTTCACCGACGTTCTGCTTATTCACCCCTGCGACGATATCCGCGCCTCGTGCCCGGCAAGGATGAAAAGGCGGTCCATGAGACCTTCGAGAATTTCTACGCGGTTAACGTCGCGTACGATCTCACGCACCAGTGGATTACTCAGCCCGGCCCGTTCAGCTACGATTACCGCTGGCTGTCATCGGCGGGCGCCGAAGCCGACATGAAGAACGTCGGGGCGCGCCATTTCGAAAAGATCTACGGCGTCGATCCCGATACGATCGAGATTCTCTAAAAAGATTTCCTGACGCTCCTACTTGATATTCATCCGGGCTTGGGCCGCAAGACTCGCAGCACTTATGGGGTCCAGGACGGGCTCCTCAGGCTGGGTGCGACCCGCGTTTCACAATTGCCACGTACATAGGGAACTGTTGGCCACACAGCCAGTCGGCAGCCGACGGTGCAACACGGCGCGCCGGTTCGCGAACGGGGCCAAACGTACCGACCACCCGCGCGTGCCCTGTGGTTCGGAAAACCCGATCAAATACGGGTTTGGTGGTCGGTAGGAATTTCGCGGCGCCACTTTGGTGGTCTGTCGTGGTCTGTCGGGGCTTGTAAGTCTATGAAAACATGGTAGCGCTAACGGGAATCGAACCCGTATTTAAGCCTTGAGAGGGCTCTGTCCTAACCGTTAGACGATAGCGCCACACGCGCAGAATCTCATCTTATCAGAATCCGGGCTGCGCGGGACACGCTGCCGACGCTCGGGCTCAACGCGTCTCGCCTAACGCGAATTGCGGCTGGTTGGCCACGTCTGGTTCGGATCCGTGGCCGATGGACTGGACTCGCGCAGTTCACGACCTGACGCCGTGAGCCGGGCTGGGTCCCCCTTGTACCGGGCCGGACCGTTTCACCGGTCGCCTGCCCAAACAGGACGAATTCGCCCCGTTTGGGGAGCCAGGGAACTGGTGGGACAGCGATCGCCGCCTACAGCCGCTGCACTCTCCGCAGCGTGAACAGTTCCGGCCGCATGTTTTCCTTCTCGAAACGCTTCCAATCGTCGGTGGACTCGACCAGCTTGCCGCTGATGTGATTGGAGCGCGGCGAGGCCAGAAACGCGACCAGGGCGATTTGTTTTTCCGCGGGCGTGCCGCCATCGATGCGCACCTGTTGAGCTACCGCGATTTCATGGGCTCCGGCTTTCTCTTCGCCCGCCCGCAGAATCTCGTCCGTCATGTGCGTGTAGCTCCGGCCGGGCGCCACGCAATTGATCTGCACGTTATCGCCGCCGACTTCCTCGGCCACGCATTCTACGAAGCGGGTGACGGCTGCCTTGGTGGCCGCATAGACCGCGAAATTGGGCCGCGGATGGCCGGCGCCGCCGCAGACGATGACGACGATCTTGCCGGAGCGCTTCTCCACCATGGAGGGCAGCACGGCGCGCACTGAATTCACCACGCCGAGCAGGTTGATATCCAGAGTTTCGGCCCACGCCTTGGGCCGGTTGGAAAGCAGAGGGCCGATGGGCCCCAGCACGCCGGCCGCGGCCACCAGGCCGTCCACGCCGCCAAGCACCACTTTCATACGATCCACGGCGGCCATCAGTTGTTCCAAGTCGCGCACGTCAGCGCGCAGACGCAAGGCATTGCCGCCCGCCTGCTCGATTTCGAGCTTGGCCAGATCGAGCTCCGCCTGGCTCCGCGCCAGCAGCCCCACGCGGGCTCCGGCCTGCGCCAGCCCCAGCGCCAGGCGCTTACCGATGCCCCGCCCCGCCCCGGTGACCAGGATGCTTTTGTTACGAATGTCGCTCAAGACGAGTTTTTCCATGCGGGCGTCCCCACGCAATTGTAATCCCGTTCAATCCCGGCGATGGCTGGTACGCGCGCGCACGGACTTCTCAGCAGCGCCTTGTTATGATCGAACGCATGATCGAGACTCGCCTGGCGCGCGGCCCCGCAGCCGCAATGGCTGCTCTCCTGATGCTGGCCGGAGCGGCCGGGGCGCAGCCGCTCGGCGACCAACTGCGCAAACGCATCGCCGGCTTTCCGGGCGAGGTCTCGCTCTACGCCAAGAATCTGGATAGCGGGGAAACCATCGGCATCCGCGAGAACGAACCGGTGCGCACGGCCAGCACCATCAAGCTGGCTGTGATGGCGGCGCTGTTCGATGCGGTGGCCCGCGGCGAATTGCAATGGAGCGAGCGGCTGACCGTCACCGCGGCCGAGAAAGTCTCGGGGGCCGGCGTGATCGAAAGCGAGCTTTCAAACGGCGTCCAATTGCCGCTCGAGGACGTGATGCACCTCATGATGGCGCTGAGCGACAACACGGCCACCAACATGATCCTGGAGCGCTTTCCCGCCGACCGCGTCAACGCCTATCTGGACCGCATCGGCCTGGGCTCCACGCGCTCGCTGCGCAAGATTCTGGGCAAGAACGGTCCGGCCGGCGTATCGGCGGCGGGCAAGCTGGAGAAGAACCAGAAATACGGCCTGGGCGTTTCCACGGCGCGCGACATGGTTGCCCTGGTGGAGCGCATGGAGCGCGGCGAGCTGGTGAGTGCGGAGGCGTCGCGCGAAATGATCGCGGTGATGAAACGCTGCCAGGATACGACCTGCATCCGGCGCCCGTTCGGCGATCTGGAGGTTGCCAACAAGACCGGCGCGCTCGATGCGCTGCGGTCCGACGTGGGGATCGTTTATTCCAAGACGGGGCGGATCGCCATGGCGATTACGGTGGATGGAATCCCACAACCCGATTGGGGGCCGGACAACCCCGGCTCGCTGCTGATCGCGGATCTGGCCGGAATGCTCGTGCGAGGTCTGGCGACACCGCAGGTTGTAAAATAGGCGCAGGCTCGGATGCAGATCTATTTGTTACGTCACGGTATCGCCGAAGCCGCCCGTTCCGGGCAACCCGATGCGGAACGCGCGTTGACGGCGGAAGGCAAGGAAAAGCTGCGCCGCGTGCTGCAGCGCGCCGGCGCGGCGGGAGTACGGCCGGCGTCAATCCTCTCCAGCCCGTTGCGGCGCGCACTGGAAACCGCGGCGGTGGCGGCGGAGGCGCTCGGATACGCCGGCAAGGTTGTAGAGTCGCCCGCGCTGCTGCCGGAAGCTTCGCCTTACGATCTCTGGGAAGAAATACGGCGGCGCGGCGAGGAACCGGCGATACTGCTCGCCAGCCACGAGCCGCTGATGAGCGCGATGGCCGCGTTTCTGCTCGGCAGCCCGGCGCTCCAGGTGGATATGAAAAAAGCCGCGCTAGTGCGCATCGATTGCGACCGCTTGGCGCGCGAGCCCAAAGGCGCGCTGAAGTGGATGCTCACGCCCGCGGTGTGCGAGTAGGAACGTCGCAACCGCTTGCTTACGCGCGCGGCTCCGCACACGCCGCTTCGGAGCCGCGACCGTCAGGGAGCGGTCAGGCCCCACTCATGACCGAAGCCAGTCTCAATTCCCGATCGCCGTGTACAACGTTTGCGTGCCGGCCACGCCTCCTAGCGTGAAGGTGACCGGAGTCAGATCGCTGGCGGCGACGTTGGGAACCACCACGTTGAACTGGTAGAGGCCAACGTATCCGGGCGCCAAACCGGCATACTTCACCGTAGCTGGTGCGCCGTCAAAAGAGATCTGGACGGCACCGGTGGGCAAGGTGTCGCCGGTACCCGCGATCTGCCCGGCGGGCAGGTTCCCGCCAAAGCCGATACCGTAAAGAGTGATCGTGTCTCCCGGCTGGGCGCGCTGGCTGGTGAAACCGGTAACCGCGCCGGGCGGCAGAACGTAGGTTAGCGGGCTCGCAATCGGAAACAGCGCGCCCACATATTGGCTTCCGCCAATCAGGAGTTGCGGTGGAGCATAAAGACCGGGCGCGGTGGCATTGACGGTGATGGCGAGCGGCTGGCTGACATTCGACCCCGAAGTCACTACGACGGGCTGCGTGCCCGTGGGAGCCGTGGAAGGCACCTGCACGTTCACCTGGCCGGGGCTGATGTAATCGACATACGCAAGCTGGCCGCCGATCGTCACCGTCGTGCCGTCGAGTGAAGTGGGGGCGTTGTTGCCATTGAAATCGGCGGTGGCCCATTGGCGCGAATCGGTAGCCAGGTTGGAGCCGTAGATTTCTATCCATGAGCCCGGCGCAGGCGAAGCCAGGGCGCCAAACTGGTAGGCGCTGGTCACGCCACCTTTGCTCACCGCTGGCAGGCTGGAAGCATTCGAAATCGTCAATTCGCGGACCACGTCGTTCTGCGTATCGGCGATATAAACGTCGCCGGAGGAATCAGCGAAGACGCCGTAGGGGAAGTACATCTCGGCGCTGGTGGCGGCCGCGGCGTTGCCGGAGTAGCCCGGGGTCCCGCTGCCGGCGACGGTTACGACGATGCCGCTGGGCAGGATTTTACGAATGCGGAAGTTGCCCTTATCGGCGATGTAAATGCTCCCCGAGGCATCCAGTGCGATGCCCGACGGGCTGGAGAATTCGGCCTGGAGCGCCGGGCCGTTGTCGCCGCCAAAGCCCGGTTCCCCGGGTGTGCCAGAGCCGGCAACGGTATTGATAACGCCATCGGGCGTCACTTTGCGTATTCGCTCGTTTTCGGTGTCGCTGATGTAGACGTTGCCATGGGCGTCCACCGCGACGGAGTAGGGCTTGTTCAGCTTGGCGGAGGTGGCCGGCCCGCCATCGCCCTGGAAAAGGGCGTAGCTGCATAGCCCGGCGAAGGTGTGAATGTTCTGGTCGGGGGTTACGATGCGGATGCAACTGTTGTTGGTGTCGGCGATGTACATGTTGCCGGCGCCGTCGAAGGCCAAGCCGCTCGGTTCGGAAAGGCTGGCGTCGATGGCCGGGCCGCCGTCTCCGCTATAGGCGTTAGCATTATTTCCGGCGACCGTCGAGATGATGCCGCTCGTGTTCACCTTGCGGACCACGTGGTTTAACGTATCGGCGATATACATGTTGCCCGCGCTGTCGAAGGCGATTCCGTTGGGCCGGTTCAGAGAAGCCTGGACGGCCTTGCCGCCATCCCCGGCGTAGACACCGGCCGTGCTGGAGCCGGCCACGGTGCTGATGACGCCGTTCGAGGCAACCACACGGATCCTGTCGTTGTCCTTGTCGACGATGTAGATGTTGTGGCTGGAATCCACCCAGATGCCTGTCGGACCGGCGAGCTGGGCGTTGAGGGCTTGCCCGCCATCCCCGGCGAACCCCTCCGCTGGCAACGCCGGCGGCACCGGCGCCGTGCCGGCGAAGAGTGAAATGTTGTAGGTCTGGGCACAGCCGAGAGCGGGCAGCAGGAGGGCCCAAGCTGCGACACAAATGCGGACTGTGCGATTCCGGCGGCCGAATCGATCTTCCGCCCAGTTGTAATTGCGAGACACGATTATGTTGGTTCCTTTCGTTCCCCGATCCCCTCTAAAGCAAAACACCCTTAGCCTCTTATAACACTAAGAAGGGCTCCAAGAGCGGACCGGTGGCGCAGGGCAGGGTATTAATTAGACGCACTGGGCGGCGATTGGGTTGCGCGCCGCAATCGCCGCAGAGCAGGGGATCCGGGGCGGGCTTGGCGCAGTTCGGGCAATAAAACTCGGCCGCGGCAGGCTCGGCGTCGGACATGTTGCCATTATCACGCGCCCGCAGCGCCCGCGGTAGCGGCACGGTTTGCCATGCGGCGCGCGCAAGGTGCTACGTTCGAGTTGCGGCGACCTGCCACGAAAGGTAAAAACCGCGGGCGTGTGGCTTGAGGTCGAAACAAAGAGCGGGAGAATTCTATGAAGAATCCCTCCATGAAGAGGATCCTCGTTATGATCCTCGCTTCGGCGGCGCCGCTGGCGACTGCCAACGAGGGGCTGCTGGATGCGACGATTACAGACAGCTTCTGCGCCGCCAGCCACAAGAGCATGAAGACGGGCTCCGACGAACTTTGCGTCCGGAGTTGCGTGAGAAACGGGGCTAAGTACGTCATGTGGGACGGCCGGAACGCCTACGTGTTGAGCGACCAGAAAGCGGCGGAGCCGTGGGCTGGCAAGAAGGTCAGAGTGCTGGCCACGCTGGACGCGAAAACTATGGAGGTTCACGTCATCTCCATAGTGGCCCGCTGAGCGGTGGCAAGAAGTTTCCGTTTGGAATTGCAGGAGACGGGAAATCGAAAGGTGGAAGGGGAGAACTCGCATGAAGAGGACCATCGTGACGATGTTCGCTTCGGCGGCGTTGATGCTGGCCGCCGATCAAACGTTTACCGGCATAGTCACCGACGACATGTGCGGGGAAAGTCACAAGGCCATGAACATGAGCCCGGACGAGAAGTGCGTGATCGAATGCGTCCGCGGCGGGGCCAAATACGCGCTGTGGGATGGCAAGCAGACCTATGTCTTGAGCGATCAGAAGGGCGCCGCCAAGTTTCCCGCCGGGAAGGGAATCGTGAAAGGCACGCTGGACGCGAAAGCGAAGACCATTCAGGTCAGCTCGATCATGGCGGCGAAATAAGCGGCGGTAGGACGGGCCATCGCCTTTTGTGGCCTGTCGCGCCTCGCTCAAGCACGAAACCTTGACAGACGACATAAACCGATCGTCAGTCCTACCACGGCGGAGGCAGTTGAAGTGGCGGATCTCGAAGACAGTCTCAAGCCGGCTCGCGATGCCGGGTCGCCGGCGAAATCGGCCGCGCTTCAGGAATTCCGCCGTTTCCCAGAAAAGGTCGTCCGAACGGGGACGGCGGACTGGCGATACCGGGTATTGGGCACGGCGGCGCCGGTGCTCTTGGCGATCCCAGGCGGCGAGTTAGTGAATGACCTGGGCTTCGAGTTCGCGTTAGCCATCAGCGACACGCACCGTGTTGTCTATCCAGCCTACCCCAGCGTTTCTTCCATGGAAGAGCTGGCGGACGGCCTGTGCGCCATTCTGGATGCCGAGAAGATCGAGCAGGCCGCGATCCTCGGAGCGTCGTTCGGAGGCTCTGTCGCTCAAGTCTGCGTTCGGCGGCATCCCGACCGGATCAGTGCGCTCATTCTGTCCAACACAGGTGTTCCGATACGGTACCTGGCACCGGCGAAGCGGCTTCTCGAACTGATCTTTCGCGCGACACCGTGGTCGGTGGCGACCAGCCTCTTACGCAAGCCTTTGATCAAGGTGGTTGACCCGGCCGGCGAAGCCACCGCATTCTGGACAGCGTATCTCGATGAGTTGTTCGCATCGAGACTCACCAAGGCCGACCTCCTGTCGAATCTCCGCATCCAGCATGATTACTACCGGCGGTTCCAATTCATGCCTCAAGATCTGGAGAATTGGCCGGGCAGGATATTGATTGCCGAGTCCGATACGGATGTCATCGGCCCGCGCCTCCGCCTGGCTCTGCGGCAGACTTATCCCAAGGCCGAAGTCCGCACCTTCCACAACGGCGGCCACGGTACCATGTTCTTGCGGTTCGACGAGTATCTGGATATGGTCCGGCGGTTCCTGGGCTAAACCATTTTGAGCCGCGAATGAACACAGATGAACGCGGATAGGACTTAAGGAACCTTGTCTGTGTGCATCTGCGTTTATCTGTGGCTGACATTCTTAGCCGGCGATGCTTCGCAGTACGGCCTCGGTGAATTCGGCGGTGCCCGCGTGGCCGCCGACGTCGCCAGTGAGATGTTTGCCCTCCGCGTAAACGTTGGCCACGGCGCTTCTTAGACGCCTGGCGGCGTCGCGTTCGCCGATGTGGGCCAGCATCAGCGCGGCGGATTGCATCAGAGCTGTAGGATTTGCCAGGCCCTTGCCGGCAATATCGGGGGCGGTGCCGTGGACGGCCTCGAAGACGGCGTGGTGATCGCCCATGTTGGCGCCGGGCACGATGCCGAGGCCGCCGACCAGGCCGGCGGCGAGATCGGAAACAATGTCGCCATAGAGATTCGGCAGCACCAGCACGTCGAAAATCTGCGGGCGCATCACGAGCTGCATGCAGGCATTGTCGACGATCAGCT
>Ga0181538_10004457_pt1 | contig 13079 bp, 10 predicted proteins | sample PEATcosm2014_Bin_40_FD_119773 | JGI IMG/M metagenome (GOLD analysis project Ga0181538, IMG submission 119773) | Peatland microbial communities from MTU Mesocosm Facility, Houghton, MI, USA - PEATcosm2014_Bin23_30_metaG | ecosystem: Environmental > Terrestrial > Soil > Wetlands > Peat | place...
ATCCAGATCATGGACCAGCGCTGGCGCGAGCACCTCGTGGAGATGGACTACCTGAACGAGGGCATCCATCTCCGCGGTATCGCGCAAACCGACCCGCTCGTCGCCTGGCAACGCGAGGGATTCGAGATGTTCGGCAAGCTCATGGACTCGATCGACGATGACTACCTGCGCTATGTCATGCACGTCCAGGTCGTCGCGGCGCCGGCGGAGGACCCCGATTACGCGCAGGCGGCGTTCGTGGCGGCGGACGACCCGGCCGCCGGGCTCGGCGAGCTTGCCCCGGTCCCGGCCGGCGACGCTCTCAGCGCCCCGGCGCAGGCGGCGGGGCCTGCGGCCCAGGCGCCGCCAGCACCGGCTCGTCCGGCCCAGTCGCCTTCGGCCGCTCCTGCGAGAGCCGGCCAGCCAGGCCCTCCGGCATCGCGCGGCGCGCCGAACCGGGGTGGCAATGCCGGCGGCGGGGCAGGCCAGCGGCGGCCGCCCGCGGGCCCGATATCGCCGACCGGGGCGCGGATCCTGAGCGGACCGCCGCCCAAGGTGGGGCGCAACGAGCCGTGCTGGTGTGGCAGCGGCCGCAAGTTCAAGGTCTGCCACGGCGCGAGCTGAGGGATCGTGACGCGAACATCCGACGCCGGCCCTGTCGGTGCGCGTCCCGATCTCGCCGAGGTGCTGGCGTCGCTGCGCGTCCGTCTCGACGCGGCGAAGGTCTACCTGCGACTCGACGACCTCTCGCAACGACTCGGGGAGCTCGAGCAGGCTATCGCGGAGCCGGACCTGTGGTCGGACGCCGACAAGGCCCGGAAGGTGACCTCGGACTACGGCCGCGTCCGGGACGACGTCGAGGGGCTGCGTGCCCTTGACTCCCAGCTCGCCGACGCCGAGGCACTGCACCGCATGGCCCTGGAGGAGGGCGGGAGCGAGCTCGCGGACCTCGAGGGCGAGCTCACCGACGTTGCCACGGCGGTCGCCAAGGCGCTCGACGAACTCGAGCTGCGCAGCCTGTTCTCAGGTGAGCACGACGAGAGGGACGCCGTCGCGGAGATCCACGCCGGCGCCGGCGGTACCGATGCTCAGGACTGGGCCGAGATGATGTTGCGCATGTACCTGCGCTGGGCCGAGCGTCGCGGGTTCGAAGTCGAGGTCGACGAGGTCTCCGAAGGAGGGGAGGCCGGCATCTTGTCGGCGACCTTCATTGTGCGCGGGCGCTACGCGTACGGACTGCTGGCGGCTGAGCGGGGTGTCCACCGTCTCGTCAGGATGTCGCCTTTCGACTCCCAGCACCGGCGCCAGACGAGCTTTGCGTCGCTCGACGTGGCGCCGTTCCTGGAGGACATCTCCGACGAGATCGAGATCGACGAGAAGGACCTGCGCATCGACACGTACCACTCGTCGGGAGCCGGTGGCCAGCACGTGAACGTGACGGACTCGGCCGTGCGGATCACACACCTGCCGACCGGAATCGTCACATCCTGCCAGAACGAGCGCAGTCAGTACCAGAACAAGGTCAAGGCCCTGCAGATCCTCGGCGCCAAACTCGCCGAGCGCCAGCGCGAAGAGCGCCGCAAGCAGCTCGAGACGCTCTCGGGGCCCTTGAGCGACGTCGCCTGGGGGAGCCAGATCCGCTCTTATGTGCTGGCTCCCTACCAGCTCGTCAAGGACCTGCGCAGCGGCTACGAGACGGGCAACGTCGAGGTCGTGCTGGACGGCGATCTTGACGAGTTCATGATCGCGTTCTTGAGATTTCGCAGGGAACATGCGGGTTCCTGAGGGCGAGATGACCGGTTCCCGCCTCTTGAGGCCCCTGGCTGGTAGCCTGCCGACGGGGGATTTCGTGCCGGAGCACGGGGGAGAAGGACACCGATGATCCGCTTCGAGAACGTCACGAAGTCCTACAAAGGCTCCGTCGTCGCGCTGCGGGACGTCTCGCTCGAGATCTTGAAGGGCGAGTTCGTCTTCCTCGTCGGGGCGTCGGGATCGGGCAAGACGACGATGCTCAAGCTCCTGTTGCGCGAGGAGCTTGCCGACTGCGGCGAGATCTGGGTGGCCGGCAAGGAGATCGGGCAGCTGTCGAACTGGAGGGTGCCGTACCTGCGGCGGAATCTCGGTTGCGTGTTCCAGGACTTCCGGCTGCTGCCGAACAAGACTGTTTTCGAGAACGTCGCCTTTGCCCTCGAGGTCATAGGTCGGCCGCGCAACGTGATTGCCACGCAGGTGCCGCAGGTGCTGGAGCTGGTCGGGCTCGGCCAGAAGGGCGACCGGATGCCGCACGAGCTGTCCGGAGGCGAGCAGCAGCGCGTCGCCATCGCGCGCGCCTTCGTGAACCGCCCGCTGATCATCCTCGCGGACGAGCCCACCGGCAACCTCGACCCCACGACGAGCCAGGGCATCATGTCGCTGCTCGATCGGATCAACCGGACCGGGACGACCGTCGTCATGGCGACCCACGATGCGGGGATCGTCGACACGATGCGCCGGCGTGTGATCGAGATCGATCACGGCGCTGTCATCCGCGACCAGGCGCGCGGGATCTACGGCCTGGACCCGACGGTGTCGAGCACGCGGGGAGTCCCGGTCGTGGCAGTTTCGGCCATTCGGGCGGGCTCCGCGGACCTGGATCCGGACGATCCGGGCGAGCCGGTCTCGAGTCGTCAAGAAACCGTCCGGGCGCGCAGGGGGCGCCGCTAATGCCCATCTCGGCTGGTTACGTCGCTCGCGAGACCGCCACCAACCTGTGGCGGAACCGGTTGATGGCCATTGCGGCGATCCTCACCGTCGCCGTTTCGCTCTCCCTCGTCGGCACTGCCCTTTTGATGCGCCAAGCGGTGAACAACGAGCTCGTGCAGCTGAACCAGAACGTGGACCTGCAGGTGTTCGTGCAGCCGAGCGCCTCGGCGGCCGAGGTGGCGGCGCTGCGTTCCACGATCAGCCAGACGCCCCAGATCCGCAAGATCGTCTACCTAGACCACGAGCAGTCCTACAAGCTGGCGTGCCGGATCAGCGGCCCGACCGTCTGCGGCGTGCTGAACGTGCAGACGACACCCCCGGTGTTCCAGTGCACCCTGACCAACCCCGGAGGCGCGGCCGCGGTCGCAAGCCTTCTCCAGCACGTCCCGGGTGTCTTCCAGATCACCTACCCGTCCCAGGCCGCGCACACCTTGACCGCGGTGAGCAACGTCTTGCAGACGGTCCTCCTCGTGATCGCGCTCGTCCTGTTGATCTCCGCCTTGGTGCTGATCCTGAATGCCATCCGCATGGCGATCTTCTCCCGCAGGCGCGAGGTGGGTGTCATGCGCCTCGTCGGGGCGACGAGCTGGTTCATCCGCCTGCCGTTCATGGTGGAGGGCCTTGTGCAAGGGCTGATCGGCGCGATCGTGGCCGCCGGCATCGTGCTGCTCGGCGATCTCGGCATTCGAACGCTGATAAGGCACTTTCGGGAGTTCTCCTCGGCCATCGTGCCCGGCCACGACGTGATCATCACCGAGATCCTTGTCGTGGTCATGGGCGCGCTGATCGGTGCCGTCGGCTCGGCCGTCGCCGTGAGACGCTTCCTCGACGTCTGACAAGCTCGGAGGCTTCACGCGAAACCAAGGCCCGAAGCCGCTTGCGGTGGGACTGTGACGCCTTCACCAAGGTGCTCTCGTCGCGACGTCCCCCGCCGGCCGGCGTCCCCCCGCTCGCAAAGGTGGCGGCCCGTCTTCCTCCCGCGACGGGCCTGCCACTACGCTCTCAGCGACACGGGCCGGCATTGAAGAGAGACCTGTAGATGCACGAAGGGCACAAAGCGGCACGCGCGGCGTCCTACCGGCGGGGCCGTACGCCGGGACGCGGCCTGCACTTCGCCGTAGGCGTCGCGGCGTGCCTGGCGGGCCTGGCGGGGTCTGCCACCCTCGCCGCTTCGGCGACGGCGGGGCCCGGCCCGACGGGACCGCCCCAGCTCCTCGGCCGGTTCGTGCGCGTCGGCTCCGCGCCCCGAGTGCCCGGCGGAGCCGCCTTTCTCGGCCCGGCACCGGGGTCGGAGCAGGTCGAGCTCGACGTGGCGCTGCGCCCCCGTAACCCGGCCGCACTGGCAAGATTCGCCCGCGCGGTCTCAACCCCGGGTTCTCCGGAGTTCCACCGGTATCTCGGCCCGGGCACCTTTGGGTCGAGGTTTGGCGCCACGGCGGCGACCGTGCGCATGACGACTAGGGCGCTGCGCAGGCTCGGCCTCACCGTCGGCCCACTCGCCGGCAACCGTTTGTTGATCAAGGCCACCGCTACGGTCACGACCGCTGAGCGCGCCTTTGCCACGAAGATCGCGCGTTATCACCTCGCGTCCGGCGCGGTCGGGTACGCGAACCTGTCCGCGCCGCGGATCTCGAGGGCTCTCGCCGGCGGCATCCAGGCGGTTGTGGGCCTGAGCGACTTGGCGTCGTCTTCCCCCGCGGGCCTCGCTCGCCCCGGGGCGCCCGCTCTCGCGCGGGCGGGCACCTTGCCTGAGGCGAGCCCGGCCGGCGCCGGCGCCCCCCAGCCATGCGCGGCGGCCGCCGCCGCCGCCTCGGCTTCCGGTGCCTACACCGCCGACCAGCTCGCGTCCGCGTACGGCTTCACCGGTCTCTACGCCGCCGGCGACTTCGGGGCCGGCGAGACGATCGCCATCTTCGAGCTTGAGCCGTTCAGCGAGTCGGACGTCCAGGCCTACGACGAGTGCTACTTCCCGGATCAGGCCGCCGCCATGGCGTCGGCGCGGCACGTCCTTTACGTCGACGGCGCGGGTGACGGGGTCCCGAGCGACGTCGAGTCGACGCTCGATGTCGAGGACGTGAGCAGCTTCGCGCCCCGCGCGACAATCGACGTGTACGAGGGGCCCAACAACGACACCGGCCCGCTTGACGTCTACAGCGCCATCATCGCCCAGGACCACGCCCAGGTGATCACGACGTCGTGGGGCAACTGCGAGCCCCAAGACGGCGGGCCCGGCGTGGTTTCGGCCGAGGCCAACCTGTTCGAGGAGGCCGCGTCCCAGGGCCAGAGCGTCGTGGCCGCGTCCGGGGACGACGGCTCGACCGACTGTGGCCCCTCGAATGGAACCCAGGCCCCGGTCGCCAGCGTCGACGACCCCGGCAGCCAGCCCTATGTGACAAGCGTCGGCGGCACGTCGTTGACTGCGATCGGCCCGCCACCGACCGAAAGCGTCTGGAACAACGCCGACGGGGCCAGCGGCGGGGGCATCTCGTCCAACTGGGCGATGCCCGCTTACCAGTCGGGCGCTCCGCCGTCGCTCGGGGTGATCAAATCGTACTCCTCCCCCAAACCGTGCGACGCGCCGACCGGCTACTGCCGCGAGGTTCCCGACGTCTCGGCCGACGCCGACCCGAACAAAGGCCTCGTCATCAACTGGGGCTCCGGGGGCGGTTGGACCTCGGTGGGGGGAACCAGCCTGGCGGCGCCACTGTGGGCGGCGCTCGTCGCGCTCACAGATGCCTGGCCGACCTGCAGCACGCACCCGGTCGGGTTCCTGAACCCGGCGTTGTACGCGATCGCCGGGTCCGGCGGGTACGCGCGCGCCCTCAACGACGTCACAGGAGGGGACAACCACCTGTCGTCGATTGCCAACTGGTGGCGCTACCCGGCTACGGTCGGGTATGACCTCGCGACAGGCCTCGGGACACCTGACGCCGCCAACGCCTCCGGCGGGGGACTGGTTGCCCGCTTGTGCGCGCTGGCCGAGAGCGGGGGAGTGCAGTACGCCTCTCCGACCAAGTCCTCGATCACGGCCGCGCAGCACACTGTCAACGCCGTCAGCACGGCTCTGTCCACGATCACAGTCACGCTGCGTACCAGGTTCGGCCTACCTGTCGCCTCCAAGCGCGTGTGGCTCGTCGCCACGACGAACCCTCCGGCCGCGATGAGAACGAAGATCTGGCCAAGGCCCGGTACCACCAACTTGAAGGGAGTGGCGATCTTCGAAGTGAGCGATACCACGATTCAGAAGGTCATCTACCGCGCGACGGACCTCACCGACGGCGTCCTGCTATACCCGTCTGTCACCGTGGACTACGTGAAACCATGAGGGGCGTCATCCTCGCCGGCGGCACGGGCAGCCGGCTTCATCCCCTTACCCGGATCACCAACAAGCACCTGCTGCCGATCGGTGACCGTCCCATGATCAGCTACGGGATCGAGGCGCTCGTGAAGGCCGGGGTGACCGAGATCATGGTCGTGACCGGCGGCACGCACGCAGGCGAGTTCTTGCGGCTCTTGTCGAACGGCCAGGAATTCGGCGTGGAGCGCCTTCTCTACGCCTACCAGGAGCGGGCGGGAGGAATCGCGGAGGCCCTCGGGCTGGCGGCACAGTTCGTCGGCGAGGAGGCCGCTGTCGTGATGCTGGCCGACAACATCTTCGGCCGATCGTTCGTGTCTTCGGTGCGACGCTTCGGCGGCCATCCGGAAGGGGCCCGCCTGCTGTTGGCCGAGGTCAAGGACCCGGCTCACCTCCGCCATCTCGGCGTGCCCGAGCTGGACGAGTCGGGCAGGATCGTGCGGATCGTCGAGAAGCCGGACGACCCTCCGAGTACCTATTGCGTGACGGGGGTCTACCTCTATGACGCCGGGGTCTTCGACGTGATCCGCACGCTGCGGCCATCGGGGCGCGGTGAGCTCGAGATCACCGACGTGAACAACCACTACGTGGCTTTGGGCCTCATCGACTACGACGTGCAGGAAGGCTTCTGGGGTGACGCGGGCGAGTCCATTGACGCCTACTACGCCGTCAACGACCACGTCCGTCGTTACGGCGCCAACTTGGACTGAGCCCCACGGAGCCGCCGAGCCCGGTTCGGTCGCGACGACGGCCTGCTGCGGGCGGCTCGGCTCGCGCTCAGGATGGGCGCGGCGGCGCGAACGCGGCCGACAGGGCGCCGGCGAGTACAGCGTGGGTATGGACGAAGCCGGCCTCGGTCAGCTTCTTCGGCAGCACCCTTTGGCTCGCCAGCAGTAGCTCGTCGGCGGCCCCGCGCCCGAGAGCCAGCCGCAGGATCGGGGCCGGCACGGCGAGCCTGCTCCGCCGCCCGAGCGCGTGGGCGATGGCGTCGGTCAGCTCGCGGTTGCGCATGGGGCTGGGGGCCGTCGCGTTGACAGGCCCGGAGAACCGAGTGTCGTCGAGCGCCCGCAGGATCGCCGCGATCTCGTCGTCGAGAGAGACCCAGCTCGTCCACTGGCTGCCGTCGCCGAGCCGCGCGCCGAGCCCGAGCCGGAAGAGGGGGACCTCGGCCCGAAGGATCCCCCCGTTTGCGCCTCCAGTGCCCCCGAGCACGATGCCTGTGCGGATGGTGACCACCCGGATCCCGCGCGCGGCCGCGGGCGTGATGCTCTCCTCCCAGGAGCGGCACATGTCGGCCAGCACGCCGGTGCCTTGGGGACTCGTCTCGTCGAGCACTTCGTCCCCACGGTCGCCGTAGAAGCCGACAGCAGAACCGGAGACGAGCACCTCGGGCGGTTGCTCCAGCGAGGCGAGCGACCGGGCAAGCAGGTTGCCGACGGCGATGCGGCTCGAACGAATCTCCTCCAGGCGCTTCGCGCTCCACCGCGTCGTGATCGGAGCGCCGGACAAGTGCACGGCGGCGTCGATTCCTTCGAGGCTCCCGCCGGGAACCCGCGATGCGTCGATGTCCCAGCGGGACAGGTCGATGACCAGCTCACCGGGCGCAGGGGGACGGCGGACGAGCGGGTACACCTCGTCACCCCGCCGACGAAGCGCCCGGACGAGGGCGCTTCCGATGAAGCCGCTGGCGCCGGTCACGACGATCCTCACCGGAGGGCTCTGCTCTACCAAGGCGTTTCGGGCTCGGTCACCGCCGCACCGCGCCCTGCGAAGGGGTGGTCAGGCTGTGAACGGGCCACCGAGGCTGTCGATCGGTCCGTAGGGCTCGCCCGCGTCGAGGTAGCACTCCTCGTGGAAGTGGTCCACCCGGTTCCACGCGCCCTCGAGATAGACGTTCGCGATCACCTGGCGTGGATGTGTGCGCGCCGCGAACTTGATCTGTTTGCCGCAGCGCACGCAGCGCACGTCGTTGCCCGGCTCCACTCCGCGCACCACAGCTCGCGTCGAGCTCACCGGAGCACTCCGACGGCCGTCCCAGTTGTTGGCACAACCGGTGCCGGTACATCGATCCTCACACCCACACGCTAGTGCCGAGACGGCCCTGATTCTGCTGGGCGCGGGTATCACCGTCACCGGCTGGGGGCAGATGGCGGGCTGAGAGTGGTTCGGGGTGCTTGACTACACGGACATGCCCATTGAGCACATCGTCGTCGACGGATCCAACATCGCCACCGAGGGCCGCTCCCTGCCGAGCCTGAAACAGCTGGAAGAAGCCGTTGCCGAGCTCCGGCGAGACCACCCGAACGCGGAGATCACGGTTATCGTCGACGCCACGTTCGCGCACAGGATCGACCCCTCCGAGCTGCGGCGCTTCGAGCAGGCCGCGTCGCGCGGCGAGTACGTCCATCCACCTGCCGGGGCAATCGGGCGCGGAGACGCGTTCTTGTTGCGTGTTGCAGAGAAAGTCGACGCGACAGTGCTGTCGAACGACTCGTTCCAGGAGTTCCACGGTGAGCATCCCTGGTTGTTCGAACGGGGCCGCCTTCTCGGCGGCACCCCCGTGCCAGGCATCGGATGGATCTTCAGCCCTCGCCAACCGGTCCGGGGTCCGCGGAGCCACCAAGCCGTGCGGGAGACGGTGCAGGCCAAAAAGCGCGTCACGAAGGCGATCGCCGTGGCTACCAGGGAAGTGGTCGAACCCGCCGGTCAATCGTCGGCCGCGGCGTCCTCCCCGGGGCGCCCGAGGAGCCGCAAGGCCGGCGTGGCGCCCGAGCCCGCACGTGCCGAGGTCGGGTTCCGGAACGGAGCCAAGTCCACCCCCCTCGCGGTGAACGACCCTCTGGCCTTCATACGCTTCATTGCCGAACACCCCCTCGGCGAACAAGTCGAGGGCGAGGTCGAGGGTTACACCTCGCATGGCGCGGTCGTGCGCGTCGGCGAGATGCGCTGTTACATCCCGCTTGCCAATCTGGGCGATCCTGCTCCGCGCAGCGCCCGGGAGGTGCTGAAGCGCCACCAACGCGGGACGTTCGTGCTGACAGCCCTTGATCCGCAACGGCGGGGCGCCGAGCTCGCACTGCCGGGAATCGCGCAAGTGTCGGGTCACCCCCGCGAAGAGACCGTGGCAGCGGAGGTCCGCCTGGCCCAGCCGCCGCGCAAGCGTGCCGATGGCTCGGGCTCGCGGGCGTTGGAGCCGGCTTCGGTTGTGCAGGGGCCCGTGAGGAAGGCCGTGCCGGGGAAGGTGGCGGCAAAGGCGAGAGTTTCGGTGCCGGAGAAGCCGGCACCGAAGAAGGCGACACCGGCGAAGGCGCTCGGGCCGGAGAAGCCGGCACCGAAGAAGGCGACCCCGGCGAAGCCGGCCCGGAAAAAGGAGCCGACAATAACGAAGGTGGTGGCACCACTGCCATCGGAGAACAAGGTGCCGACCGCGGACGGATCGGCACTGGCGAAGCCGGCAAAGGCGAGAGGGTCGGCACCGAAGAAGGTGTCAGCCGCGGAAGGATCGGCAGCGAGGAAGTCGGCAACGGCAAAGGGGCCGGCGCCCAAGTCAAACCCGGCGCCCAAGTCTGTGGCGAAGCCGGAAGCGGTGCCCATGCTGTCGGCGGAACATAAGGCGCCGCGCACACGCAAGCCGACGGGGGCGCGTCAGGCGACTTTGTCGACGGTGGGCGAGCTGCAACGAGGGCGTGTGCCTGCGCCGGTCGGCGACGAGCCGGGGGCGCGAAGGTCTCCGCGAACGGCGGCAATCGCGAGTGGTGGACGAGCGCTGGCCGGCCGCCGTCGCCGGGGCACGAGCTGACGGCGGCCGGGTTTCGCCTCAGGCTGGCCCGGTAGGATTTCGGGGTGGCGATGATCTCGATCGAGGGGCTCATCCCGCACAGGGCTCCGTTTCTTCTTATCTCGGAGATCGTGGAGCTGATTCCGGCGAGCTCCGCGCGTGGTCGCTGGCACCTTACGGGCGAGGAAGAGTTCTTCGCTGGCCATTTCCCGGGCAATCCGGTCCTACCGGGCGTCTTGATGGTGGAGTCCCTCGCGCAGCTTGCAGCGGCAGCTGTCCTCGCCGATGAGCGTTACAAGGACCGGTTGCCGTTGTTCGGAGGCATCGACAGGGCCCGCTTCCGTCGCCAGGTCGTGCCTGGCGACACCTTGGACCTCGACGTCTCGATCGGGCGTCTGTCGACCCGCGCCGGGAGCGGACGCGGAGTCGCGAGCGTCGCCGGTCATGTCGCGTGCGAGGCCGACCTGTTGTTCGTGCTCGCTCCCCGTGCTGACTGAGGCGGTCGGATCTGTGCGGATCGCCACGTGGAACGTCAACTCGATGCGGGCGCGGCTCGACCGAGTCGAGGAATGGCTCGCGGAGGTCCAGCCCGACGTGTGCTGCTTCCAGGAGACCAAGCTCGCCGATGACGCCTTCCCGGCCGATAGGTTCGAGAACCTGGGCTACGAGACTGCCCATCACGGCGACGGACGCTGGAACGGCGTAGCCATAGCCTCGCGAGTCGGTCTCACAGATGTCGAGCGCGACTTTGCCGGGCGCGGCGAGACGGACGACGACGCTGAGCCCCGTCTGATAAGCGCCACCTGCGATGGGGTGCGCGTGATGAGCGTCTACGTGCCGAACGGGCGCGCCGTCGAGAGCGAGCACTTCCAGGCGAAGCTCGCTTTCCTTCACCATCTGCGCCAGCACCTCGACGCCACCTGCGACCCGCGCGACGCGGTCGCGGTTTGCGGAGACTTCAACGTCGCCCCCGACGACATCGACGTCTTCGACCCGGCCTTCTTCGTGGGTGCCACGCACGTGACTCGATCCGAGCGCGAGGCTCTGGCGGAAGTGCTCGGCTTCGGGCTGACCGACGTCTTCCGGGCGTGCTATCCCGGGATCCCGAGACTGTTCTCGTGGTGGGACTACCGCGCCGGTGACTTCCACTCGGGTCGCGGAATGCGGATCGATCTGGTGTTGGCCACGCGGGTGCTGGCCGATCAGGTGAGTTTCGCTCTCATTGACCGCAACGCCCGGAAAGGCAAACAACCGTCCGATCACGCGCCGGTCGTCGTGGACGTTTGGCGTCCGACCAGCCGTTCCACCGCTTGACGAAGGGCCTGAACTAATGGTCTCGCATTGGTCACGCCGGGCCCGAAAACGCGAGAGGGTAGGCTCCAGGTCCTAGCCAAGGCCAGCGGGGGGCGGGAAACCTGTCGAACATCGGGGTTGACTTCGCGGCTCAACGTGCCGATACAGCTTGTGTGCGGTTGAGACCATGATTTGTTTGCTGCTTGAGTTATGGCCCCGCGAGTGGATCCCGCGGCTTGGGCGTGGCGTGGCCGCTCGGTCGAGGTCGCAGCACCCAGTCGAGCCAGGTGAGAGCGCTTAAGGTGGTACCTTGGCTACGTTGCGCGCGAAAGCGCAAGAAGATAAACTTCCCGACGTTGGTTAGGCCGATCCAGGGGCGGCAACTATGGCATTCTGCGTGAAGAGAGAGCGGGCAATCCGTCGCTGTCTTGATGCCGGCCGCGCCGGGCGGCGCGACGATCGCGGCATGTCCATGATAGAAGTCGTATTGGCAGTCGCGGTGCTCGTAATCGTCTTGCTTCCAACCTCGATTCTGATCAACAACGCGATTCTCTCGACGAACGGCCAGCGCCTCAAAGTCGAGGCCGACAACCTTGCCACCGCCAATCTCGAAAAGGTGCAGCAAGAGGCGCAAAGCGGGCCTCTTACGGGCGGTACAACGACGTTTACCTATCGGTCGCACTCCGGATCCCAGTACACCGTCTTCACCGTGGTCACTCAGTTCACTCCGCTCGCCCAGAGCGGGGGCGCTTCGCCGTTCACGACCGTGTGCCAGAAGGACGTTGCCACGGAGTTGCAGATCTGGTCCGTAACTGCAACCGTGACGTGGTCAGGCATGCGGGGAGCCAGGCCCGTAAGCGAGACGACTGACGTTGCCCCTGGTCAGGCAGGCGCAGCAGATCTGGCAGACGGTGAGATAGCGATACCGGTGAACGGCGTCAACGGCACTCCAATCTCGACGCCGATCAACTACTACGTGACGCCGAACGGGACCGGAGCCTCCGCCTGGCTGAGCGCCTGGCTGAGCGCAAATGGAGACTCGACCAGTCTGCCGGGTATCCCCGGCAACACTGGAACCACCGGTTGCGGCGTCGTCACCGGGCTGCCAGTTGCTGCGACGGCGACCTACCCGCAGATCGCGCAATGGACCTGGACGGTCGAGCTGACCCCGAACCCCGGTTACGTCGCGACAACCGAGGCGAGTGACGCGAACCCGGCAGGCCCTCCGTTGTCGGCGCCGATCACGTTGCACGAGGGAGAGATCTCCTACGCTCTCAACACCAACAGCCAGCAGTTCCAGGTCGCGATCGGTGTTCTGACCACCGTGAATCTCCAGACGCTCAACTTTGCCACTACCCCCGCCCTCGTCACGCAGTGCGAGCCAGCGACTGGGATCTGGACAACTGGCACGCCCACTAGCACGCCGCCCCCGTCTTGCGACGACAGCGCGGCGACGCCGCTCACAGCAGTGCCGATCACCGTCGCCAACCCGGGCGTCGGTCCGACCGGGCAGTACACGTTCGGCACCAACTTAAAGAGCACCGCGCAGATGCTCCTTTATCCCTTCGCGAGCGGCTATTCGGTGTGGTCGGGTGAAATGCCCGAGAGCAATCCGGGTGACGCGCCGAGTGGGTCGCCCCTCTACGCGCCCGATTCGGGTGTCACCTTGCCAATCGGGACCTCGACGACCGCGACGGTGGTCGTACCGGTCTACCCGCTTGACCTGAAGGTGACCGGCCCCAACTCGCCCACGGCGACCGAGACGGACGGCGCTGCCTATAGCTACACTCCAAATCCTCCAATCAGCGGTGTCAGCTCGACAGGGATGCCGCTTGGTCAATACAAGATCACCGCGACGGGGATGACCTTGCCCTGGCCAACTCAGTTCTACGTGTGGATCACTCCGACCGGGATATGCGAGTCGCAGACCCA
>Ga0181538_10004460_pt1 | contig 13075 bp, 12 predicted proteins | sample PEATcosm2014_Bin_40_FD_119773 | JGI IMG/M metagenome (GOLD analysis project Ga0181538, IMG submission 119773) | Peatland microbial communities from MTU Mesocosm Facility, Houghton, MI, USA - PEATcosm2014_Bin23_30_metaG | ecosystem: Environmental > Terrestrial > Soil > Wetlands > Peat | place...
CGGCTCCCAGCGTGGCTCCCGGCCGCCCGCGACGTCTGGCGCTGGTTCCATGGTGTCGGCTGGGGCTGCGCTTGTGCCAGTTGCCTCAGCAGGGCAGGCCGCGCCGTCCGGCCTCCTCAGGCCACAGACGTATGGCGGACAGCGTCTGGGCCGGAGGGGCGGTGCGTTGAACCGCTTGCTTCTCATCAGAGCTGCTATTCCGGGGGCGCTAGGTCCTGGAGTAGGTGCCTTGTCATTGACCCTTCATGTTGCGCAGGTAGACCTACGGCTCGTAGGTAGCCAAATAGGCGCTCGGTTGGGGAGGTGTGCCTGTGCCGCGATTCGGGCCGTCGAGGTTCGGGGACGGCGACAGTCTCGTGGAGCCGGGTGGCCAGCAGGACGGTCAACGCGATTGGCGTCCAGCCGGCGTCCCGACCACGCGCGGTGGTTCTGGCCCGGATGGGCCCAAGCACGCCGGCAGGCGCGGAAAGCCGGGCAAGCCGCGCCGTCCACGGCTCCTGTACCGGCTGTTCGCCCACCGCAGTGTGCGGGCCGTGCTGGTGGTCGTTGTTGTGTTCGTCTGCTGGGTGGGTTTTTCGGTCGGGCAGGCATTGACAGCGCCCGGCAACACCAACGCCTCGACCCGGCTCGCCGAGTGGGCGCGGGATCACTACCTGGGGCCCGCCGTCACGTTTGGCGAATGGCTCACCTACCAGGCTCCAAAGGTCGGGGGTAAGCCGAAATTTTCGCTCGCGGCTCCGTCCACGCCGGGCCAGACCGGGCGGCCCTATCCCAATCCCACGTCGAAGGCGAGCGCCGCCACGATTAGCCCGGACGTTCCCGCGCAGCTCGGCTCGCCCGCCGGAACGCCGCTGCCGGGTGAAGGTCAGTGGCGGGTACTGGCCAGTGTGGACGGCATTCCGGCCATTTACGGCACTTATCTGCGTCCGGACAGCGTTCATACGTCCTACGTGGCCGGTATCGCGTCGATGGACCAGCGCCTGCTCACGTTCCAGCTCCGTCCGGGCGCCGAGGATCCGGGGCCGGGCAACTGGGGGTACGCGCCCTGGCTGCCCCCGGGCTCCCGCACCGGGCTGCTCGCCACATTCAACGGGGGGTTCAAGCTGGATGCCGCGGAGGGCGGCTTCTACCTGAATGGCATGACCAAGGGCACCCTGACGCAGGGGGCAGCCTCGCTGGTGTACCACAAGAACGGCCATGTGGCTATCGGCGAGTGGGGACGCGGTCTCGGCATGAGTTCGCAGGTCCTCGGAGTCCGGCAGAACCTCCGGCTCATCGTGGACCACGGGGCCGTCCCCGCCGCGGTGGATCAGAACGTTGAAACTCAGTGGGGTGCCACGCTGGGCGGCGGCTACTACGTGTGGCGTTCCGGGATCGGCATCACCAGCGACGGGCGGATCATCTTCGTCTACGGCCCCGCATTGTCGGTGCGGACACTGGCCGGCCTGCTCCAGCGGGCCGGGGTGGTGGAGGGTATGCAGCTGGACATCAATCCAGAATGGATGTCGTACATGTCCTACCGGCCGTCGCCGAGTGCCTCCGACCCCACACCGGTCAACCTGCTCCCGGACCAGCTGGAGCCGGCGGACCGCTACTACTCGGTCAACAGCCGTGACTTCACGGCCGTTTACGCCCGGTGACGCCCCGTCTTCCGGTCGCCAGCGTCAGCCGGGCGCCCGCTCCGGACCTGGCGCTGTACACGGGCTGGCTCCGCTGGCCGCTCGCGGTGCTGCGCTCCGCCCGTCCGCGTCAGTGGCCGAAGAACTTGCTGGTGTTCGCGGCACCGCTCGCGGGCGCGTCGCTCGGGCGCGATGACGGGCCCGGCTACGCCCTGGTGGCGGCCGTGGCCTTCTGCGCCGCGTCGGTCGCCGTGTACATGGTGAACGACGTCGTCGATGCCGATCGCGACCGGCGCCACCCGGTGAAGCGCAAGCGCCCGGTCGCGGCGGGGAACCTGCCGAAGTCACACGCACTGGCCATCGCGGCCGTGTGCGCCATGGCGGCGCTGGCCGCGGGCCTGGCGGTCAGCGTGCCGCTGCTGTCCGCAATTCTCGCCGGGTACCTTGCCTCCTCGCTGCTCTACAGCCTCGTGCTCAAGCATCTTCCCGTGATCGAGCTGGTCTTCGTGGCGTCCGGGTTCGTGCTTCGCGCGCTGGGCGGCGCGGCGGCCACCCATGTGCTGCCCTCTGGCTGGTTCCTGCTGGTCTGCAGCCTCGGCGCCTTCCTGGTGGCCACGGCCAAGCGGTACACCGAGATGGTCGTGCTCGGCGCGGACGCGGTCCGGCACCGGCCGTCGATGCGGTGGTACCGGCCCGCTGCCCTGCGGCTGACGCAGCGGATGACCGCCATCGCGATGATCATCGCTTACCTGCTGTGGGCTCTTGGCGAGCACGGTGGCTGGATTCGGGGCTGGCACCTGGCGAGCGCCCTGCCGCTCGCCGCGACGCTCGTGCGCTTCGACTACCTCACCGCGCAAGCCTCCCCCCGGCCCGTTGAGGATCTTCTCGCCCGGGACACCGTGATGGTCGTCCTGGAATCCGTGTGGCTGCTCACGTTCGTGGCCGGCCTGTGGGAGCTCATGCCGTGAGGCCGACGGCAGCTCGTCCGACCAGGAGGAACGCGCGATGACGCGGATCAATGGGACCGGCCGCGTGCTGACCGGCTGGGGACGCACCGCTCCGAGCCGCGCGGTGGTCGCCGGGCCGGTGGAAACGTCTCAGCTGCAGGAGATCATTGCGGCCCAGCCGGCTCGTGGCGTCCTGGCCCGGGGCGCGGGGCGCAGCTATGGTGACGCCGCCCAGAACGCCGGAGGCTACGTCCTGGCGCCGGTGACCCGCCCGTGCCTGGAAGTCGACGCCGGGGCAGCGACGCTGCGGGTGAGTGCGTCCACCACGTTCACCGAGGTGCTCGAGCACATTGTCCCGCTGGGCTTGCTGCTGCCGGTACTGGCGGGCACCCGTCACATCACCGTGGGCGGCGCGGTGGCCGCCGACGTGCACGGGAAGAACCAGCACGTTGACGGCAGCATTTCGGCGTGGATCGACGAGATCGAGTTGCTGGACGGCAACGGGAAACTGCATACGCTGACCCCGGGGCAGCATGCGTACCGTGCCACCGTAGGCGGTATGGGCCTCACCGGGATCATCCTGGCGGTGAAGCTGCGCTTGCTCCGGATCAGCAGCACCGCCATGCGGGTCACCACGCGCCGGCTGGCCGATCTGGAGGCGTTGCTGTCCGCCATGGACCGTGCCACGGATCGGTACGCGGTCGCCTGGATCGACACCTCGGCCAACCGCCGGTCCTTCGGGCGCGGCATCCTCGACGTGGGTGATCACGTCACCGAACCGGGTTCCGAAGACGAGGCTGGGCTGGCTTACCGGGCCGGCCGGGGCCGTCGCGCGCCGGCCACGCCATTCTCCCCGTTCAACCCGCTGACGGCGCGCGCGTTCAACGACCTCTGGTACCGCAAGGCACCACAGGAACAGATCGGCTCCATCGGCCTGGCTCCCTTTTTCCACCGGCTGGACGCGATCTCGGACTGGAATCGCGCGCTGGGCCCGCGCGGCTTTATCCAGTACCAGTTCGCGGTGCCGAACGGAGCTGAGCAGCTGATCACCGAAGTGCTGAGCACGCTGCGGCGGCATCATGCGGCGCCGTTCCTGGGCACGCTGAAGCGATTCGGCCCGGCGAGCGGGAACTACCTTTCATTTCCCGGCCCGGGCTGGTCGCTGGCCGTGGACATGCCGACCGGAAATCCGAGACTGCGGACGGTCCTGAATCATCTGGACCAACGCGTCGCCGACGCCGGCGGCCGCGTCTACCTGGCCAAGGACGTCCGGATGCGGGCGGACGCCTTCGCCGCCATGTACGCCTCGCTGGCCGAATGGCGGGAGGTCCGGGAGCTACTGGACCCCCGTAAAGTGTTCTCCTCCGACCTCGGCAGGAGGCTGAGCCTGTGCTGAACAGGACATGGCATCGGGAAATCCGGTCGCAGTGAGGGTACTCGTTGCCGAGGACGACCGGGGGCTATCGGAGGTCATCGGGCGCGGCCTGCGGGAAAAAGGCTATGTAGTGGACCTGGTGCCCGATGGGGACGCCGCGCTGCGATACCTGAGAATCTATGAGTACTCCGTCGTGGTTCTGGACTGGCGGATGCCGGGCTTGTCGGGCCTGGAAGTGGTTCAGCGCATGCGGCGGATTCGGTCCGCGGCGCCCGTCTTGATGCTGACGGCGCGAGACACCCCCGCCGACCGGGTCACGGGACTGGACGCGGGCGCCGACGATTACCTGGTCAAGCCGTTCGACTTCAGCGAGCTAGTGGCCCGGCTCCGGGCCCTGCAGCGCCGGCCACCGCAGGTCCAGCCGCCCTTGCTGGTGGTAGGGGACCTGGAGTTCGATCCCGCGGCCCGCAGCGCGCGGGTCGGCCAGGACCATCCATCGCTGACCGGCACCGAACTCGGCATCCTGGAAATGCTGATGCGCCGTTCCCCGGCGGTGGTCGACCGGCGGTCCATCGCCCAGCAGGTCTGGGACAACGAGGCCGACGCGTTCGGCTCCAACACCATCGACGTCCACCTGGCCCGGCTGAGATCCAAGCTGGCCGGCGCCCGGGTGCAGATCCAGACCGTCCGCGGCATCGGTTACCGGATGACCGTCACGTGAGGCTGCCCCGGCTGGTACCGGGGGGCCGGCTCGTGCGGGGCCGGCTGCTGTCGCCGCAATTCGCGCACGCCGCCCGGGTCGCGGGCGCTGCCACGCTGATCATCGCCATCGTCTATACCGGCTGCGTCACGGCGCTGAACCTCGTGGTGACCAGTCGGCTGACTGGGCAGACCGACGCGCGGCTGGTTGACCGCCTGGCCGAGGTTAGCCGATCTGGTCGGGTCACTCAGGCGTCGAAAGACGGCGGCAACTATGACGATGGCGATGTCGACGACGCGCCGCTATTTCTCTGGCTCATCGAGCCCGGCGGTCGGGTGATTCCGCTCGGCGAGGATATTCCGCCGCTGCCCCGGGGATTGCGGCCGGGCGATGGCTGGCCGTTGACCACGAGCATCGGGGGCAGCCCGTTCCGGCTCGAGGCCCGCCGCACCGGGAGCCGGTGGATCGCGGCCGGCCAGAGCCTGGCTCAGAACCGGCACACCGAAGCGGTCCTGCTGGGCACTGAGATCGCCGCGGCCCCGCTGCTGCTGGTGGCTATGTTTCTCGGTTCCCTGGCCGTCGGCCTGAAGGCCCTGGGCCCGGTCGAGCAATCGCGCCGCCGCCAGCTGGAATTCACCGCCGACGCATCGCATGAGCTGCGGACTCCGCTGAGCGTCATCAGCGCTGAGGCCGACGTCGCGCTGACCGGCCCACGGGCAGCAGCCGAATACCAGGCCGCACTGGCACGGATTCAGGGCGAGGGCCAGCGCTTGCGCCGGATCGTGGAGGACCTGCTATGGCTGGCCCGGTTCGACTCCCAGCCACCACCACCTGGCGACGAGCCCCTCGACGTCGCGACGATCGCCGGCACCTGCGCCGACCGCTTCCGCGTACTGGCCCAGTCACGGTCCATCACGATCGAGGCGGACACCGAGACGCCCGCGCCCGCACTGATCATCGCGCCGCCAGAATGGATCGACCGGCTCGCCGGGGTGCTGATGGATAACGCCTGCCGGTACGCGGACTCAGCCGGCTGCGTCCGCGTCGGTGTCACGGCGACGGCGGGCCGGGTCAGCCTCACGGTCGAGGACAGCGGGCCGGGCATACCCGACGAAGAACAGAAACGGCTGTTCGACCGGTTTCACCGCGCGGTCGACGACGGCCAGGGAGCCGGGCTCGGGCTGGCCATCGCCGACTCGATCGTCCGGTCGACCGGAGGCCGCTGGAATATCGGCAGCTCGCAGACGCTGGGAGGCGCACGTATGGAAGTGTCCTGGCACCCTTATCAGCCACGGCACATGCCCGCGCCGGCTGGACGGCGCTGGTACCTGCGGGTGCGGCCCGGCAGACGATGGCAACCGTCAGCCGATGGCGGTCCCGAACAGGTGCCCGACACCGTAGGTGAAGGCCAGCCCCAGCGCTCCGCCGATAACCACCCGTAGCACGGCGCGGCGGATATCGCTGCCGCCGATGCGTGCGCTGAGGGCACCGGCCAGGCCGAGCGCGATAAGGACGGCGACGAATGTGACGGGTACCCGCAGCGCGGTCGGCGCCCGGCCGTTCCTCGCGCTGAGCCGGCTCGGACTGACGAAGGCCAGAACACCCGGATAGCTACCAGTCAGCCTGAGACCCGATGACGCCAGATCGACCTGATCTGCGCGTCTTAGCCCGTAGTTCCCTACGAGGCCGTCATCGGCACCCGGCCGCCCAACGCTCCTGGTCGCGCTCGTTTGCCCCTGGTGACACGTTTCTTACCGGTCCTACTCGCATTCGCTCAGCCACAGGTCGTTCTCGCGATCCAGCCACACTTGGCGAGGCTCGAGCGGGAGCACGACGTCCTGCACGGGAGCGGGTGGTTTGGCCTTCTTACGGGTTGCCGGAATGCTACTGACTGGGAATCGATGATGGCGGCGGATGGCAGGGCATTGCGCCCGGCTGTCAGGCGGACCCGTCTCCCGGCGGTGGCGGGGCTGGCTCGCTTGACACCTCGGCGGGCGGCGGTACGTCGGCCGAGGTCGCGTAGTACTTGCGGTAGATGATCTTGTACAGGGGGATCCACCGGGGGATGCGGTTTATGACCGGGATCCACGGCGCGAACATCGGCAGCAGGAACCCGAACAGGATCATGAGCAGCCCGACGTCCAGGTCAAGGTTTGTGTTGTTCGACGGGTTCAGCGCGGGGATCTGGTACATCCCTGCGTACAGCCACAGCCAGACCTGGCCGGGGAAGTTCCACAGCTCGTTCATGACGCCCCATTGGTCGCCGCCCACGCCCTGGGCCTTCGCGATGGTCTCCCACAGCGTGCCGTCGCTGAAGAACATCGTCCCCGGGGTGGTGTTCGTGCTGAGCTGGTGCTGGCTGCCCTGGAAATAGCCGTCCAGGCTCCCGTTGTTCGCGATGGCCAGTTCGGCCGTGATGATCACCGGGACCGGCCCGTAGTTGCCCGCCGGCACGGTGATCGAGGTGGGCGTGAACTTCGCGCTGGAGGCGGCCAGCGCCTTCGCATAGTTGTTCAGCCAGGTCGTCTGCTGGGACGAGGCGACCTGACCGGCCGCCGCGCCGGGTGAAAGGTCGCCGCCGGCCGCCTTGTACCGGCTGACCGCCGCCGCGACGGCCGGGCTGAAGGGCGCAGCGAGCTGGGAGACCGGGGCCAGGACGAAATCGTTCGCGGTGTTGATCGCAAGGGTCAGGCCGAAGATCGCCTTGGCGATCTCCGCCGGCTTGATCCCGATGATCTCCTGCGAGGCCCCGGTGGTCTGGTTGAACGGCGGGCCATACCCGGCGGTGGTGGTCCCGCCGAGCAGCTCCTGCACCGCCGTCTGGGCCAGGTCCGACGGATCGTTGACATCCCAGTACTTGGCGCTCAACGCCTGCCCAGCGGGGGATTTGGGCGCGCCCGGGTGGGTGAGGCCGCCGTCCGGGGACCCCCACAAGCTCGCGGCCAGGATGCACAGCACGGCCACGAGAATGACCGCGATCGTGCCCTCGGTAATCAGGTCGTACGGGCGCTCGGGACCCCGCCAGGTGCGCAGCGGGTGCCGCTTGGTGCGCGCTGCCATCTCCGCCTCCTCTTATGCGTCCGGCTGGGAGGTCGGCTGATCCTCCGGAACCTCGAGCGCCTCGGCGCCAGGTGGCGGGGCGACGCCGCGGCGGCGGATCAGGCCGATGTGCACGGACACGATGAACAGCAGCAAGGCCGTCGTGAAGACCACATGCAGGGTGATCTGCTGACCCGCGTCCATCACGTTCCAGATCGCGCCGATGCCGAGCGCGTTGAACGCGTCCTTGGCCTGCTGGCCGATCCACTGGCTGTCCCAGTTGGTCATCATCAAGAAGCCGGTAAAGGCGGTCAGGATGCTCACGATGAACGCGAGCACTCCGGTGACCCAGGTCCAGCCGCGCCCGCCACGCCAGCCCATGGTGAAAAAGTTCGTGATGAAATGCACGGCCATGAACAAGAACATGGCCTGCACGCTCCAGAAATGAATACCGTTCATGAAGGCGCCGAAGGAGTTGGTGTGCCAGAACGAGACCCCGCCGAGCGCTAGGAACGCACCGCTGATGATCGCGACAATGAGCGCCGCGAGCGTCAGCACGCCCATCGTGTACAGCACCGAGGAGACGTACGCCGCCTCGCGGTCGGGGAGCAGCTTGCGCAACGGGTAGTTACGGACCAGGTAGCCACGCAGCCATGGGCTGGGCCGCGTCAGCGAGAACGGCTCGGCCCCGGTGGCGTTGGCCGCCGGGTCAGGTTGCCGCGGCACCGGAGCCGGGCCCTGCGCACTCACCGGACGCCCCGTACGATCAGGGTCCGCGACGCTGCTGCCGGCCCGGTCATTGCCGGTGCCTCCGCGTCTCCGCCTTCCCGCCCGGAAGATTAACAAACATCCCGACCACGAAGATCAGCACCACCAGGATCATCTCAATGACATTGCCGACCTTGAGGAAGAACCAGCTGAAAGTGATGGCGTGGTAGCCGCCGTCCCCCACCAGGTCGAACACCGGGCCCCACAACTGATGGATCATTTATGCACGCCCTTCCTGTCGCCCGATCCAGAGCAGCCCGCACCGCTTAGCGTGTGGTGAGCGCGCTCATCATCTACCCCGAAGACGTTCGCCACATCATCCAAGCTGAATAATTTGCTGAAACGAAACACGAGCTACCTGCTCCAGGCACCGGGCCGGGGGCAGGTGGCTGTGCAGGATGGAAGCCGACACGCTACCGACAATCCCGCCGCGACACTCCCGGCGCGGCGGTGCCACTCAACACCTTGACCAGCACCGATGGCCCGATTACACGTATCTGGTCGCTACCCGATACGGACCCTCAGAGCGGAACCCTGCCACCAAGATCCAATTCTCTTTTCGGTCACGGTGCGCGCCCGGCGCCCGGCTGGACGAGCCCAGCCTCGTAGGCCAGCACCACCACCTGGACCCGGTCCCTCAGCCCGAGCTTGGACAGGATGCGCCCGACGTGGGATTTTACCGTCGTCTCGGACACGAACAGGGTGGCGCCGATCTCGGCGTTCGACAGGCCTCGGGCCACGGCGACGAATACCTCGCGCTCGCGCTCGGTCAGGGCGGACAGCTGGGGGTAGCACTGCGCCCTTTGCCCCGCGGAAAGCGGAAGAACCTCGGCGTACTCCTCCAGCAGGCGGCGGGTCACCCTGGGTGAAATGACCGCGTCCCCAGCCGCGACGGTCCTGATCGCCGCGACGAGCTCGGCGGGGCGCACGTCCTTCAGCAGGAAGCCGCTGGCGCCGGCCCGCAGCGCGCCGAAGGCATATTCGTCGAGGTCGAAGGTGGTCAGGGCCAGAACCCGCACCCCGGAGCTGGCGGCGATGATGCGCCGGGTCGCCTCGATCCCGTCGGTGCCCGGCATCCGGATATCCATCAGCACGATGTCCGGCGCGTGGCGGCGGGCGAGGTCGACGGCCTCTTCACCGTGGCCTGCTTCCGCGACCACGGTCAGGTCGCCCTCGGCCTCGAGGATCATCCGGAAGCCACGGCGCAGCAGCGGCTGGTCGTCAGCCAGCAGCACGGAGATGCTCATGCAGGTACCGCCCCTGAGACTCCCATGAACCCTGCGACGCCAAGAGGGCCTGCGGAGCCGGGCCGCAGGGTCGCCTCGACCAGCCAGCCGCCGCCGGGCACCGGGCCCGCCCGCACAGCGCCGCTGTGCAGGGCCGCCCGTTCGCGCATGCCGTCGATGCCGTGCCCCTGGCGTCCGGCCCGCGGCGCGGTCGACGGGATCGTCGGGCTGCCGTCGTCGGCCACCCGGACCCGCACCTCGGGCTCGTCGTAGCCGATCGTGACCCATGCGTGCGTGGCCGCGGCGTGGCGGAGCGTGTTGGTCAGCGCCTCCTGGACGATGCGGTAGGCCGTCAGCTCGGCGGCGGCGCCGAGCGGGAAGGGGGTGCCTTCGACAGCAAGGCCGACGGCCAGCCCGGTCGCCCGGATCCGCTCCACGAGGGCGCCGAGCTGGGCGACGCCCGGCTGCGGGGGTTGCGGGGGTTGCGGGGGTTGCGGGCCCAGGGCGGCCGACCGCTCGTCGGTGCGCAGCACACCGAGCATGGCCCGCATATCCGATAGCGCATGACGGCCGACCTCGGAGACCTCGGCCATCGCCTCGGCACCGCGGCCGGGGTCGGCGCGGCTGACCACCGCCCCGGCGTCGGCCAGCGTGATCACGACCGACAGGCTGTGCGACACGATGTCATGCAGCTCCCTGGCGATCCGGGTCCGCTCGGCGGCCGCCACGATCGCGGCCTGCTGGTCGCGCTCGATCTCCAGCCGCCGCGCGCGCTCGTCCATCCAGGCCAGGTACCTGCTTCCCGAGGCGGCCGTCAGCCCGGCGAACAGCGCGGCCACCACCATGGCGGTGAGGAACAGCAGTGAGCGCAGCAGGGTGCCGCCCGGCTCCCATCTGACCGCCGCCATGATGGCTCCGGCTTCGAGCACACCGGCGGCGAGCACGGCCCTGGTCCGGGACTGGTGGGCCGCCACCGTGTAGAGCGCCACGAGCAGGGCAACGTCGCCCAGGAGCGGGAAGCCAAGCAGCCACTGGGCGAACGCGATGGCGCAGGCGAGCAGGAACACCGCGGCAGGCCAGACCCGGCGGACGGCGATCACGGCGATCAGCACCGCCTGCACGATGACCGCCTGCACGATGCCCGCGCGGAAGCCGGCGAAAGGGGACTGCGCCAGCCACGCCATGCTCAGCGCCAGGAGCACCAGCGCGACCAGCGCGTCGATCGCCAGCGGGTGGGTGCGCGCCACCCGGCGGCCCCGCCCGAACAGGCTGCGGGTGATCTCGTCGGGCGGCTGAAGTGCGGTCCGTCCGGGTGGCTGGAGCCCTGCCTGCGCAGGCATGGGCAGGGCGGGGAACTCGGTCGTGGTGCCCAATGTGCGTCCTTCATGGTCACTTACCGGCAGCGTACCGCCTGCCCTGGTGCGTGACGGCGGCCCGGGCGTCATCGTCCCTGGTCACCACGCCGTGCGCGGCCCGGCGTCCTACCTGAGGATGAGCCGGGAAGGCCAGATTTCGTCCTGCCGGATATCCCGCGGGCGGCCCGGCACCGGATACCTTCGGCCTATCGTCGTGGGCTTATGGGAGGGAACCTTGCCTGCTCAGCTACCACCGTTGCTTGACCGCGCGCTGAGCCTCGCGCGTGTGGATTTCGACCCTTCGTCTCACCGGCAGCCATCCGCCATCCGGGTGATGGCCGCCCTGGTCGTCTCAGTCATCGGGTCGCTGGCCGCCGACGCCATCCTAGTGGCGATAGGCACGGCGGTCTTCCCCTCGACCAAGGGCTACGTCCACTTCCAGTTCTCCGACTACGCCAAGCTGACTATCGTCGGCGTGGTGATCGCCTGCCTGGCCTGGCCGGTGGTCACCCGGATCAGCTCGGCACCGCGCTGGCTGTTCTTCCGCCTGGCCATCCTGGTCACCCTCGTCCTTTGGCTGCCGGACCTCTATATCCTGTACAAGGGCGCGCCGGGGCGCGCCGTCGCGGTCCTGATGGTGATGCACCTGGCCATCGCTCTGATCACCTACCACAGCCTGGTGCACATCGCGAAGGTGAAGCCGGTCGCCCAAGCGTACGCTCACGCTGACACCCACGAGAGGCAGCCCGCCGCCGAACCCTGATCGCTACGGGGTGCCGGTAACAATCGAGCCGTCAGCACCGCCACGGCGTCCAGTTTCCTGAACAGCCCTGTGTGCGCTGTAGCACGGGCGGTCGTTAGCGGGGCCGGAACCCGGTTGCCGGTGTAGCCGGGCCGCTGGCTGATCTCGCCGCGATATTGCCGGTGACGGTGTCGGCCCAGATGCCCAGCGCGAAGGAGTTCACCGTGTTATCGGCCACCGGGATCTCGGTTTGCACTCCGGTCGTTGATGAGTGTCACGGTTGCCGTCCGTGTTGCTCGGGATGAGATTCCCCGTGCTGGGGTCGATCCACGCCCATTCGCGGTTTCCCTACCTGGTGGTTTGGTAGCCGACGATGACCGGTTCGACGCGCGGGGCGCCGGGCACCCGGTCGACGGCGTGGGGCTCGGCGACAAAGCGCCACCAGGGCAGCCGGCTCTCCAGGACCCGGTCCAGGCTGAGGCGTTCCCGCCGGGCGGGCGGCGCGAAGGTGAGCAGCGCGACGAACAGGAGCGCATAGATGATGCCCGTCCCGATGTCGGTAGCGCCGGAACGGTAGGGGCCGCCGAAGCCCTCCGCGACGCCCCACAGGAGCAGGGTGTACATCACGCCAGCGATATAGCCCGCGCGCCGGGCCACGCCCAGTAGCAGAACCAGGGCCAGTCCCGTTTCGGTGAGCCCGACCAGGGTGGCAAAAACCGCCGGTGCGCTCGACTGGAGGCTGATCCAGAACTGGAACCAGCCGTGCAGCCAGGACGGCTGGCCGACGGCCGCGGACTTGAGCTGGATGAGGAAGGTGTCGCGGTAGCCCGGCAGCCATTTGAGTGCCGCGTCGATGCCGAAGATTACTCCGAAGAGCAGCCGGACCGTGGTCCCGGTCCATCCCGCCGAGGGGCTCGGTATCCGCCGGGAACGTGCCGGGCTGTCCTGGCGTACGGGAACATTTGCACGGGCAGCGGCCCTGTTGCCCGAGGTCCTGTGGGCAGCGGCGCTTTTCGATGCGAAGCGACTCGTCATAGAATGTGTCCCCCGATAGTGAACAAGTCGTGCCCGTTCGTTCACTCTAGGTTACACCGGGCTCTTCCTCCCCACCCGGCTGACCGGACAGATCGAGGCGCGGCTGGCGACCGCCTGGGCGGCCCTGGTAGCTGCGGGTGCGGCCCGGCAGACGGTGGCCACCGTCAGCCGATGGCGGTCCCGAACAGGTGCCCGACACCGTAGGTGAAGGCCAGCCCCAGCGCTCCGCCGATAACCACCCGTAGCACGGCGCGGCGGATATCGCTGCC
>Ga0181538_10004461_pt1 | contig 13072 bp, 17 predicted proteins | sample PEATcosm2014_Bin_40_FD_119773 | JGI IMG/M metagenome (GOLD analysis project Ga0181538, IMG submission 119773) | Peatland microbial communities from MTU Mesocosm Facility, Houghton, MI, USA - PEATcosm2014_Bin23_30_metaG | ecosystem: Environmental > Terrestrial > Soil > Wetlands > Peat | place...
CAAACGATTCGCTGCCCAATCGTTGCGTTTGGGAGTTCACCGCCGGAACGACCGGCGGCGCGGGCGGAGCCGGGGCAATCTGCGGCTGGTTCGCAACCGGAGTCTTGACGACAATCCGGGTTTCGATCAGGTACCGGCCCGGGTTTCCTTCGTCGGAATTCCATCGAAGGCAATCGCAAATTACCATCCCCGAATCCAAAGTTTTGTCGAGGGAGTTTTTTACCGGCCAGACGTGCGCGCCGTCAGCGCCGGGAATTTCGGAATTGATGATATACGCGGCCAGAGCGCGGGCGGTTTTGGATTGTAAATTGTGGTAGCTCATGCGGCCTGTCGGTTGAATTCAGCAAAGGCGGTTTCAGACAATTCTTTTTTCAAATGTTCCATCATGCTTTGGGTTTCCGTTTGGAATGCTCGCTCGAATGCCGGACGGCCATATTTAACCAGACCATCATTGTGATGCGCCCCGCCGGGGCCGGCCATGCCAACGTAGTTCTCAATCGTTGCGGTCGGGCGCTCGCTTTCGATTGCGGCAATCCCGCGCCCTTTAGCCGCGCCGAATTGTCGGACGGTTTTGTCCTCAGGTTTTCCCCGGCTGAGAAACTTGTAGGGCACTCGCAATTTGAGCGCCTTGATTGCCGGAATCCATCCCGCTTTCAAAAATGCAACCGTGTTTTGGCGTTTGGCAATAAACTTCCGCACTTCCGCAGCCATGTCGCGCCCGTACAGTCCAGGCTTTCCTTGTTCTCCCCGCTTTTTGTTTATCATCAAAGCAACAATCGGTGCCTGCGCCGTCGCACCGCCCGCCCCGGTGTAAACTGTTTTTGTTTTCAACAACCGGCGCGAGCCTTTTTTTGTCTGCTTGAAATCGTAAATCAATTCCGAAAGGCTGCGGCCAATCGACAGTTTGTCGGCCTTGGGCGTGTAATTCTGAGCGGCAAAGGCGATGTAAAGCGCGTGCGCATTGATGACGTTCGCCGCCGAACGCCGGGAAATTTGGATGCAGGCATTCAGCGCGCGGTCGAATTTTGATTGATCCCAAGTATCAGCCATTTTGCGAAGCGTCGTTTGCGTCAACCGTGCATTGATGGCCGTTGGGCGCATCCGTTCGGCTGACAATTCGGAATAATTTCCCGGCGTATAAAATCAAATCACGCGACTTTGGAAATGGCCCTTGGCCAAATTGCGCGGTCGTAAAAGTCATCCTCAAATCCGAATCCAGCATCATGCCACCCGCCGAAGCGTCACGCTTCAAAAAGACACTTCCCGGCAAGGCGATAAACGTTCCGAAATTGTCCGGCATTGGATTCCCCGCCGGCCATTGAAATGTCGGGCATGCGTTTCCAAACGATGCGGCCACTGAATCAAGGTGCGCAGCGTGATCGGCATAGATGTCGATTCCGTTCATGGATTCACAACTCCTGCCGCGTTCGCCTTGCACTCGTTTTCGTTTTGCTTTGCCAGTTGCGCGATGCGTTCGCCGGCGGCCTTTATCTCGGCGTGGTCCTGAATTTTTAACCCGTCGCAAAGCGCGATGAACAGAAGCCCGTAATCCCCGAATTGCCGGATGTCAATTTCGACTTTCATAAATCAAAACGCCGCGCCGGATTACCCAAAACCGGCGCGGCGCGAAACGAACCAATGCGGCGGAGAAAAATGTTTATGCCTTGGCCAGCTTGAAGGCATCGGTCAGCCGCGCAATGAGGTCTGCCGAGTTCGCCATCATTGCCGCCAGCACATCGGCTTCGCGTTTTTTGGACGCGGCTTCGTCGGCGACTTCCTTTTGGATTTTGGCCACGACATCTTTGTTCGTCGAGTCGGCGATGCGTCCGCACAAATTCAGGTTGGCAATCAAGGCCCATTCCTTGCCAAACCGCTTTGCAAGCTGCTTGTCGTCCTTGCCCATCTTGTCCATCGGAATGTCGTTGCCCTGGGCGTCAACCCCGATGGAAAAAATAGCGCCTTTGTGAATGTGATCCGGGTGAAGCGCGCCTTCAATCTCCGCGACGAAGGTGTTTTTGAATCCAGAAGTTGCGATGAATTTTGCCATAGGTTTTGTTTTGGATGGTGTGTTTTTTTATTGGGATTTTCGTCCGGTGAAAAGTGCGCTGACGGTTGCGTTGGAAACCGTTCCGCTGCCGACATTCCAAACGATGTAAAGGTATCTGGCCGCATCGCCCACATTGTAGCCGATTCGATAAAATCCTTTTGTAGATACGGTAGCCGCTCCGGTATTGGTGAACAGGGCTGGAGCCAAATAAGGAGTCGCCCATCCAGCCGTCGCTGCAGTCGGGGTCGTGGTTGTGCCGGGATAAAGCGCGGTTTGAGTGGCGGTCAAATTTGTTCCGCCATACATCAAGTTCGTGATCGTAATTGAACTTGAAACGGCAAGCGCATAATTTGCCAGGGCGGTGAGGTTGGTTTGGTCGGGCGACGTATAGAGCTGCGCTGTCAGGACCGGTGCTCCGGTTCCGTTCGTCAGTGTCGCCAAATCCACATTGGCAATTCCGTCGAATCCATGCGTGTCAATCGGCCCGTTGGTCAACAGCGGCGCGGCTTGCGTCATGGCCGTAGGGCTTGTCAGCACAAAGCTGCGCGTGGTTCCAAACGTGTCAATTTGGGCGTAGGCCGAAGCCGCCAAACAAAGCCCCGCAATCGCGACCAGAAGAATTTTGGTGAATTTCATATTTTTGTTTTCGTTGAAATTTTGTTTGTTCAAATCGTTTATTGCGCGGCGGAATCCGGGGTGACGCAGAAGCTCACCGGATGGCGAACCGCAACGTCGCCGAACGTGTTGACCGTGATGCGGACTTCCGCTTGGGTGTCCAGCGTGTAGGGGTTGACGATGATGTCGTAACCGCCCCAAAGAGCGTGAACCACGTCGTCGAAGTTTCCGAACAGCAATTGGTTGTTCGGGATTTGATTCGTCGCGGCGGCGCGGTAGCCGTTCATTTCGCCGTCGTTGGAATTGTCGAGGCCATACTTTCCTTCCCACAGAAAGAGAGGAACAACCGAAGTCACGCCGACGCCGGTTTTGGCGACGGTTTTGAGACGGCCCTTCGCGGTCGGCGTAGTCACATAGGCCATTCCATTCACGTCCGCATTCGCAGCCGCAATCGCAGTTTCCATCGCAACGATGGACGACCAGGTTGCCGTTCCGCCAAGAATAACGGAACTGATTCCCGGCGCGTTCATAATTCCGAGCGGTTCCGAGCCGGCCCCGTTGCCGTTGAGAATGATGCGGTCCCAATCAATCGCCACGACCTTCATCAGGTCGTCACGGATGAAGTTTTCAACGTCAACCGAGGACTGGAGCAGCAACTGGCGGGTGTATTGGTTCGACGCACCAACCCGTTTCGGCGAGAGCAAAATCTGGTCGAGCGTTTGGGTGGAAATTGCGAGAGCGGCGGATTCCGGCACGCTGTAAGCAGTCGCGGCGCCGGTCTGACGCGGAACGGCAATGTTGCCTTCGAGTCCGGCCATGCCCTGAACGCCGAGCCGGTCGCAAACCATGCGGTTGCGCAGGATTTCAATAATCGGCGTGAGAATCGTGGTCTGGACAAAGGCGCCGCCCTGACCGAACGTGTTCACGTTCAAATCCCGGTGCATCATCCGGCGGGTGCGGTTGGCGCGGCCCATGTCGGCGGTGACATCGAACGGAACGAACAGGCCTTCAGGCTGGCAATCGCCGCCGCTGGCTTTGGTCAACTCGCGGCTCATGTCCCATTCCACGCCGTCCCGCTTGCCGCCAGGAACCAGCATGGACTGCAAACCGCGCAAAAGTGAATACTGTGATTGATCGCGCTTGCTGTAGGCGCGGAAAACTTCCGTCTTGGGCGTGACCTTTTTGAAATTCAAACAGTCGGTCATGGCGCGGACGGAAAACTGGTCAACCGTCATTTCAGCACCAAGCGCCTCGGTGACGAGGGCGCGCACCTTGTCGGCTACGCCGGGGTTGTCAACAATGAGGGCGTCGGCGCGCTTGGTGATTTCCGCTGTGCGCTGGCGTTCGGATTTCAGCGGGTCAACAATGGTTGCGGCGGGAGCGCCGGCGGCAGGGGCGGTTGCGGCAGGAGCGGGGTCAAGTAAAATTCTCATACGTTTTTTTTGTTCCGGTGTTAGTTTTCCTGTTAATGTTAAAATGTCCACGTCGGCAGGTTGTGGAATCGTGCGCGGATTATTCCGCCCGACTCCGGCAGCGGGATCGGCGGGCGTGGCCACGGATGAAATTTCATGGGCGCGCCACGCAAATCGCTTCAACGGTTTTCCGTCCGTGTGTTTTCCTTCGGCCAAAAGTTTTGTTTGATCATAGCCAACGGAAATATGCGGTCGCATCCGGGTTTGCATCTGGCGGCAGCGTTCCGCGCCAAGTCCGGCTTCGTCCATTTCCAGTTCCGCCCTGCCTTTTTTGTCGGCTTCAATCGCGGCGGATTTTATCACGCCGATTGGCGATTTCGGGTCGTGCTCGTCCAGAACCGCGCCGCGATTTTGAAGCAAAGACAAATCGGCGTTGTTCGGTTCGTGACAGAGAACTTCCCAATACTGTTCGCCTTCGTCGTGGTCAATGCCGTCACCAACTCGGAGCACGGGAGTCTCGGAAGAAAACGCAACCTTGATGGAGCGATTGGTCAACCCGTCCGCCGCTCCGGGCGGAACGACATCCGTTGAGGCGATTTCGGCGTAACGAAATTTCATCGGCGCATCGTTGCTTCGCTTTTTGATTTTTGCGGACATGATTAGGGATAGGTAACGTTGGTTGCGATTCCGCTTGAAAAATAAATACGGCAGAAATTTGTCCCCGCCTGTTGGTTGGTTGCGACTCCGGTAAATCCGCCGACAATGGCGGTGGTTGGAAGATTTGTTAAAGCCGAACCGTTCCCCTGAAGGTTGGTAAGCGCGCCGCCGTCAACCGGACTATATTTCCCAAGCAAAACAAAGCCGGGATGAGAGCCATCGAAGTATTGCGCCCAGGCCGCGATTATTGTGAGAAACAAAACAATCGAAAGTGCCAAAATGGTTTTTTTCATTTTCAAAAATGGTTATTTGTCCACAGGTTCAAGCAGTTTCGCCAATCGGTTGCCATTCAAATGTCCGTTCGTTGCGGATTTTTTCATGGTTTGTTTCCCACCCTTTTTGGCCGGCGGAGCGGGCGGCTGTGCGCCATCTTCCGGGTTGGTCAAATCCTCTCCGGGAACTCCTTTTTGTATTGTAGGCAACGTGACATCGCCGCCGGAGAAATCCAGGTCGTGATCCTCGTCAATCTTTTTGTCGGCGGCAATTTCCGCGTCAACTTTCTGTGTGTCACCGCCGCGCTCGGAATTCAGAATCACATGGTCGCGGGAATCCAGCCCGGCCTCGATGCGGAGAATATCGGCCTGAGTGTCCTGCATGGGATTGATCTGGCCCCATTTCTTCGCGTGGAAGTGCGCGGCCTTGATAAATTCGGGAAGCCGGCCAATCGGCTGCTTGACGATGCCAGACAAAATCGCGTACTTCAGCCACGCATTGAAATGCGGGCGAACCAAATTCAAAATCATGTGCTTCTGCAATTTCTTGAATTGGTCGCGCTGCTGATTTTCTCCGAGACGGCCAGATGAAAAATTGACACCCTCCAAATCGTTTGCGAGAACGTGATAGGCAAGGCCCGCGCCGCCGGCCACTGCGCGCAGATTCTGCTTTGTGAAATTCGGGTAAGCCTCGACTGGGTGCTTGGGATCCCATTGGTCAACTCCGTATCCGGCCGGCAACTCCTCAAAGGTGCCGGGGCTGGCCTGCATTTGTTTGGCTTCTTCTTCATTTTGCGTGTCCCCCGAATACTCGTCGCCCGTCGCGTCCTTTTTGAAAAATCCCATTTTGCACGCGCTCACAATCGCCGCCGTCATCTCGGCGACATCGTACTGGTCGAGCCGATGAAGCCGCTGAATAATGGAACAAAACGACGGCATGCCGATGTATTGCTCCGCGCGCGTGCGGATGTTCCAAAGCGCGATTATGTCCTGCGCGTCCACGCGCTCGCGATATTTCGGAGAATTGCTCCAGGCAAAAACATCGCCGGGATGCCGGGTCAAAAGGTGGTAGGCAACCGGCGCGTGAAATTCGTCCATCTCGATTGAGAACTGGATTTCGTTCGCGGTCCCGACCTGGGGCCGGTTCCAGTTGTAGTCCAGGTGGTCGGTTTCCAGAATGTCCACGGCGTAGTGGCAATCGTTTTTGGGAAACTGGCGATAATGCCGCCAGATGATCCCCCCGTCGCGGATGACGGCTGAAATGGTCTGCCAATAGCCTTCCGACCGGCTCAATGTTTTCCGCACGCTGAAATTTTCCGGCAGCCCGGCCTCTTTCCACGCCTGTTCAATTTCCAGATTCGTTTCATCTTCCTCGACAAATGCTCCGTCAACCATTTTTCCGACCTTCATTTCCAGCCGGAACGGGTCGTCCCCGACAACATTGTTTTGGTGCGCGTTGATGATTTGGGTTGCGTAGGGATTGTCGCGCTCCAACCGGCGCGCCCGGCTGCGGGAGGCCACGACAGAAACCAAAATTTCGGCGTTGCTGCTGGTGATGGAAATTGGAAAATCCTGATTCAGCCGGGTTGTCGCCGCCGAATCATACATGCGGATTTTCTGGCGCGGAATCATCCGAAGATATTTCGCATCCTTGGGCGTGACCATCCTCGTGTCGAGAAGTTCCCGGCCCATTTTTGCCGGCGCTTCAAGCTCGGATTTGTTCCGGCCAAAAATTTCAAGTGACAATTTCATAACGCGCCGCGATAAGGATTGCCCGGCCCGAATCCGCCTTCACCCAAAGTTGGATTTGGAAAGGTGACGGCAAGTTCGGTTGTGATCCTCCGTCCGGTTGGCTGTTTGTTCTGTGCGCGCTCTTTTGCAATCTCGCCCTGCCGCTGATGTTTGAAGGAAAAATAAAGCTCCTTCAAATCCCGCACCGGGATGCGCCTGATCATCGTGCCGTTAATTTCCGAATCCAGAACATCGTTGGACGCGCGCCCAAGCATGACGGATTCCAGCTTCTCAACCATCTGCTGCGCGAAGGTTTTCAGGTTTGCACCGCGGGGAGCGGTCGCAAGGTCGGGCAGAATTGTCACCGGGCCGAGATAGACCTGATACCGCTCGCCGACGTTGGCCGTGTTGTAAGCGTAGCCGGCCAGTTCGTATTCGCCGGGCGGCCAGCCTTCTGTAACGGAGCCGTCCACAAACACAAGTTGTTCCGGCCCGCCGGTTGTCGGCTGCGCGGAATCAAATTCTATCGGCAGTCCGCCGCCGCGAATTTCGTAATGAACAATCCAGCCCGGCGCGGGATACTTCGGGAAATTGCTCTGAAAAGAAATCGAATCGCCGCAGGTTATTTTTATCGGTTCGCGGCGTTCGGGGACAGTTGTTGCGGCAGTGGCCATTCCAAAAATGGCCGGATTGTCCACGGGTGAAAGAAAAATCCCCGGCCAAGTTAATGTTCTTTTTCCTTCCTGTGTTCTTTTGGAGTTTTCGCATGCGTACGCTTTCCGCCAGTTATTTTTCTGACACCTTTAATACAATCCCATCTTCTCCTTTGGAGAATTTTGTAAATGGCAGATTTGCTAACATTGTAAAAATAAGAAATCCCAAGGGCAGAAATTCCCGATTTTCTAAGTTCAAAAATCTTTTTTACTTCGGTTTCTTTGAGAATTCGGTGATAAGCTTTTTGCCCTTTTCTGGATGGCATGTTTCCGTAAAAATTCCCGTGTCGGTTTCTCCCCTTTTGAAACATGTCGGCATTGTTTTCCTGTCGCGTTCCCAAAAATAAATGGCTCGGCTCAAAGCAGGGCGGGTTGTCACAACGATGGAGCACACATAAACCGTCTGGAATTGGGCCGTTAAACAATTCAAAAGATTTTCGGTGAATACTGATGTTCCTTACTTTCCCATTTTCCCATACTGAAATAATCCCATAGCCGCGGGCCACACTTCTTCCGTACGGCTTCATGCAACGCTGTGTCCATTCCAGACATCCCGTCGGTGTTCGTTTCGCTCTTTCCAAAAGATATTCTTTCGTGATTTCCATAGAATTAAATCCTCCCGAATCCGCCAAAGCCACCAACCCCGGCGACCTGCATTGAAAGCCGTTTGCGCGGAGCCGGTTTCGGCGCGGACTGTTCCGCCGGCTTTTCCGCCGGCTTCAATTCGTAATCCGTTTTTTCCTGCGCCTCGGTCTTTTTCGGAAACACATTCAGCCGCAGCCGCGCAATGTTTGGCCGCAAAATATCCAGCGCGGCCATGTTATAGACCTTCAGGTCCAGCGCCTCGTTGCGCTCGAATTTCTTTTCCCATTTCTGACGCACGACACCGCGCTCAATCGTCGTCACCAGTTTTTCGGAACATAGCTGCTTGAAGTAAAGCTCCGTGTAGCCGCGCCCAGCTGGGAAATGAATGTAACGCGGTCCCGGCTCGTCCATCGTCAGACGGGACATCAGCGATTCCTTGGCCGTATCCGTTCCGACGCTGAATAAAAAAATCCCGTAATGCTTGTTTTTGTGCGGCGTCACCAGCGGTGCGTGCGGTGTGGCGCTGCCTTTCACCGCGTAAAACCGCCGATGCTGCCGAGCCTTGACGAAACGATAGACCGCTTTCGTTTTGTGGCCGCTGTCAATCGCAACGCAGGTGATGCCCATTTCAATCCCGCTGGCGTGTTTGAATTTTTTGGAAAGAAAATCATCGCATTGCTCCTGCACGTCATTTTTGTCGAAGTCGCCCCAAACAACATGCTTTTCGATTGACCAGGCTTCTTCCTCGTCGCCGATGCCCTGCACTTCAATCTCGGCCCGGTCGTCCTGAATATCCACCGCCGCCGTTAGCAAGACGACTTCTTCCGGCACTTCGGCCTCGTACTTCTCAACCCGATCAAGCAGGTAGCTCCATTCAAGCTGTTTTGTTTTTTCTTTCCACGGTTCCGCCAGAAAAATGTTCGTCCAGACGCGGAGAGATTCCGTTCCGTTTTTCTTCGCCTTCAAAAATTCCTCCGCAAACTCATGGAAATAATTTTTGTATGCGCGCTTCAACCCGATGGTGCGGTAAAGGCCGTTGAGGTGCCGGCCTCGGATTCCTTTGAACGGAGCGGTCGCGCGCCATTCGGCGCGAAATTTTTTTCCATTGACGGCAACTGGCGGGTTGTCTTTGTGGCCGCTGTTGATGGCCGCGATTCGTTGCGCGTCTGACCAACTGTGATGACACGACTCGCATTCATAGACCGCGTGTTCCGTGTCGCGCCTCTCGGTTCCGTCCGGTTGGACAAAAGAAAATTTGAGTTGCCCCCATTTCAAATGCTGCATCGCCCCGCAGTGGCAGCACGGGACAAAATAAAATTGCTTGTCGCTCGCTTCAAAGCCGGAATGAATCCGAGAAGTGCTGACGTGTGTCGGCGTCGAGGATTTCAGCTTTACCGCATCGAAAAATGTCATGGCGGCGCGGTCGGCCAGCGCCAGTGGATCGCCTTCGCTTGTCATCTCGAATGCGTCAATCTCGTCCTGAATGATTATTTTTATGGAACGCTGGCGCAAGGTGGCAACAGAGTTCGCCCCGACTGCCGAAATGTGTCCGCCGGGAAATTTACGGTTGAGTGTCGTGCTTTCGGAATCCCGCTCGCGCGGTTCGCGTAAAATGTTTTTCAGGCCGGGGGATGCGCGAAATGTCGGCAGAAGCTTTTCCCGCATCCAACTCATTGCGCTTTCCAGAGTTGGACGCACGTTCAATACTGAATTCGGATTTTGATTGGCGTAGTAGCCGTTTATCAAAATCAGGCAGAGCGTTTTCCCAAGCTGCGAACCGATTTCCCAGAATGTCTCGACCGATTCCGGGTCGAGCGGGTCATCCAGCATCGCCTGCTGGTATGGCATTCGCGCCAAGCTGTATTTTCCGGCCTCGGCGTTCCCTTCGCGGGGCAAATAAATCTCGCGTTCCGCCCATTCGGAGATTTTTAGAGGTGATGCCGGAAGAATTATCTCCAACCATTTATTCCTTGATTTTGAAAATTGGGGGTTTCTTTTCATTTCTCTTCATTTCAGCAATTCTTCGATAATCCTTCTTTGTTGTTTTTTCAAAACCGAGATGCTCAATTTTGGGATCGGGTCGAAGCGCGTCCGCTAAATCTTGCAACATTGATTCTTGTCGGCGGAACTTTATTTCGTCCCGCGCCTTTAGTATCGCGCCGATTAATTCCTCGAAAGTTGCCCGGCAGTCTGCCGTGATTGTTTCTTCGATTCTTGTTTTTTTGTCTTGATAAAGCTGCTCAAGAATGAAATCCAAGCAAAAAACAGCATCTTGGTTTGGTCGGCTTGTATTTAAATCTTCCCTGCTAGTGTTTTTCATAAATATTCTTCAGTTATTTTTTTGTGCAATTCCAAAAGCGATTCCCTGATCGAGCAGTCCATCAAAACTCTTGTTGCGCGGTCTATTTTTCCCTGCGATTCGAGATTATGTCCTATTAAATCAAGGTGCTGTTTCAACAAAATTGTGCGCTCTATCCATTCTTCATCCATGTCGGAAATTCTGGCGAACTCTCCAGCCTCAACTTGGTCTCTCCTCTCGGCCCGGTTTGCTTCCGCAATCGCCTTTCGTTCCGCAGCACCCCCTCTTGGTTTAACGCTTCCGCGAATCAAGGCCCGGAAACATTCCGGCGCTTTGTAAACTGGATCGCCCCTTTTGCCCGGAACAGCATCAAGCCCCAAAAGCCGCTTCTTTATTTCGTGCCGGTCAATGCCGGTCACGAGGGACAGTTGACGCAGGCTCCATTCGGTTTGTATTTCATCTGCTCTCCGACTGGTGGGGGCGACCATCTCGGCGAAACTCAAATCCTCCGGCGAAACTTTTTGGCCTTTCGCAAACTTTCGGAGGATGCTTTTTTTGCGTAACTCAATCAGCGCCGCCTCGGTTTTTTTGTCAGTTTTCATTGCCACACCTTTTGAAGTTTTCCAGCGAGCGTGAACAACGCGCCGCGCGCCATGATTTGAGTGTTCAATGCCTGGCCTTTTTTGAGTGATCCTATTTTCCGATAGCCTTGAGATTCAAACCACGGGACTTTGCTTTCTATGACTCGCGCAAAATTCGGCATCAGGAATTTCATAATAGCCCGGCCCAATCCGTGCGAACGATGCGCGGGTATGACGTTCAGCGCCAACAAAATCCCGAGGTGTGGATTAATGAGGCTGACGGCGACTGGCGCGCCGCCGTGAGAATAAAAAAGTGCGCCGCCATTTTCGGCGTTTTTCTGCATGGTGTCTAGGCCGATGAACGCCGGATGTCTTCCGCGGTCTAAAATTTGTTTGAACATTTTATAATCACCAGCGCGGGCCAGCTTTACCTCAAAGTTTTTAGCACAGTCACACATTTGGTTTGATGTGGGTTGCACCGCACTTCGGGCATTTGCAGGTCGTGTTTTTGTGAGTCGGCGATTCACGATTCATTTTGTCGGGGGGTTCCATCGCCTCCAGTTGCGCGGCTAGCGTCGCGTCGAATTTCAAAAGTTCTGCCTTCATCGAATCCTCAATGTGAATTTCCCGAAGAATCTCATCGTCGAGTTCGGCCAGAAACGGGGCGAGCAGTTCTGCGTTGGGATCGCCGTGGATCGTGTTTAGATTTATCGCCAGTCGGGCGGCGGAGGCGTCAGACATTTGAACAACCACGCACGGAATTTCCTTGTAGCCCAATTCCGAAGCGGCCATGAATCGGTGATTGCCGCTTATGACCTCAAATCGCAGGCGCGAAATTGGCCGGACAAGAATCGGCGCACAGAACCCGTCCCGCTGAATTGACTTCTTGAGCGAATCCATTTGCCTTGGGGTTAGAAATTGCGGATTCCTCTTGAGCGTCACCAAGCGCGAGGTTGAGATTTTCTTCAACTCGGTTTTTTTCATAGTTTTTAATTTCCAAAATCCGGCCCAGCGAGATAACAAAACACGGAAGTCCCTGCCACTGGCCGCGCGAGATTCCCCGACATTCAACCCGCATCCAGGGCGACGCTGGATTGTAGCCGTTGCGAAAATGAACTTCGTCAAAACTTTGGCTGGCCAGTCGGCGATCCCAAAAGGGGGTGATGGACCGATATTCCTCAATCTTTTCGCCGGCGGCGATAGCGTCAAACCAGCGTCGGTGAAGTGTTAGGTGTAAAATTTTCATGCGATCAAAACCCGACACCAGCGAGCGCCGAAAATGCAGATGTGAAGCCGACACAATCGGCGATTCGCTGGGCGGGTAAATGGTTCATCGGCTTCACAAGATCAATATCGCATTTGGGGGACGTATTGTCAACATTTTGGGCGTGGTTCAGCTTGTGGCGTTCTGCTGCTCTAAGGCATCGAGAGTTTTTCTGGTATCGGGTTGGTTTCATGGGCGCGATCTCAATTACAAAGCTAACTTTGTTTATTTACCTGTTAGGCATCCAGTTCGCACGTCTTGTCGAAAGCGCGTTCAGCGCACGAGCATGGGATGTCGGGTTCATTGCTGATTGGTTCGTCGAACAGTTCTTTTTCATTTGCCAGCCTTTCGATTAGTTCGTATGGCTCACCGTATCGCTCGTTTTTGTGCTCATGGTTTCTTCCTCATAAAATCCCGGCGCGCCTGTTCCGTCCGATTCCGCCGGCTGTGAATGTGAAATGTTTTTTGAAAATGCCGCTTTTGGCTCCGGCGAAATTGCACTCCGAACCTGTCCTGAAAATCCAAAGCGTATCGTGAGATTATGCTTTTCCGAATCCGAAACATCTTCCCGATCTGCCGGTAATTTTTGTTCCCCACAAGGTCGGGCCGCAGCACCGCGCACATCGAAACAAATCGATTGCAAACCGTTTGACGCCCCACTCTTTGTTTCCCGCCGGTAAAACACCACTGCAAAATCTGGTTCAGCGCCTCCGCGAAATCTAAAATCTTTTCGTCCCGCTCTGAAAGTTCTCCCGGCGCTTGCACAACCGCCGATTGGTCTATTTGCCCGTCACAAAAATCGTTCGTGGAGTCGTAGTGGTCCATCGCTTTGTTTTTATTCCCTTTTTATTTGGTGACTATCCCCTGATGCCCCGTAAATCCGAGACGATTTGAGG